>MLJW01000159.1_pt1 | contig 61171 bp, 52 predicted proteins | sample 888231 | NCBI WGS metagenome assembly MLJW01 (sample SAMN05788063, study PRJNA343431) | mine drainage metagenome | isolation source: sample collected from the inflow into an acid mine drainage treatment plant... | place: Germany: Lusatia, lignite mining district
TGGTTCGCCTGTCCTGGCAAGGGGTCAGGGCCGTCAATCTGCCCGCCGCGGTGCGCTACTTCCGCGCCGAGGAGGGCGGCGTGTCGCATTTCCGCTACCTGCGCGACAACCTGCTATTGACCTGGATGCACGCCCGCCTGTTTTTCGGCTTCCTGCTGCGCCTGCCGATCTTGCTGGCCAGGCGCGCGAGGGGCGGCGTCTAGCGCGGTTGGCGGCGGAACCGTCGAACATCCGGCGCAGATAGGCGGGCCTATCCTGTCGTTCGCCTCTAGATGATGCCGCCGTTGATCGAGATGATCTGGCCGGTGATGTAGGACGCCTGGTCGGAGGCGAGAAAGCCGATCAGGTCGGCCACTTCGCCGGGCGTGCCGGCGCGCTTCATCGGCACCAGGCGACGGATGGTCTCGGCGTCGAAGGCGGACTCGCTCATGGAAGTCTCGATGATGCCGGGTGCCACCGCATTGACCGTGATGCCACGGCTGGCGACTTCCTGCGCCAGCGCCTTGGTGGCCGAATTGAGCGCGCCCTTGGCGGCGGCATAATTGACCTGGCCGCGATTGCCGGCCAGCGCCGCGATCGAGGAGACATTGACGACACGCCCCCAGCGGCTGCGGATCATCGGCATCATCAGCGGCTGGGTGACGTTGAAGAAGCCGTTGACCGAAACGTCGATCACGCGGTGCCACTGCAGGGCGCTCATGCCGGGGAATACCGCGTCGTCGTGGATGCCGGCGTTATTCACCAGGATCTGGATGGTCTGGCGTTCGACCAGCGGCGTCAGCGCCTCGGCCACCGCCGCGCCGTCGGTGACGTCGAAGGCCAGCGCCTGTGCGCTGCCCCCGTTGGCGCCGATCGCCTCAGCCAGCGCCTGCGCCGCGGGCAGGCCGCGATGGGCGTGGATATAGACGTGGCAGCCGTCGGCGGCCAGGCGGCGGCAGATCGCTGCGCCGATGCCGCCGCTGCCGCCGGTGACCAGGGCGTGTTTCACGGCGCCTCTCCTGAGCTGGACAAGGATCCAAGTTCGCCGGCATCGAGCACGACCGCGGCGCGGCCATCGAGCAGCAGCCGGCCCGCGGCGCTGAGGCTGAAGCGGTAAAGCACCTGGTTTTCGTTGTGCGAGATGCCGACCGCTTCCACCCGCAGATCGGCGTCGATGTCGTCCAGCCGCGGCACATGCAAACGGGCGCCGCGCACGCTGACCAGGTAGCCGACCCGCGGGCTGCCCGCCGGCGGCGTCAGCAAGGCGCCGTGCACCGCCATGGCCTGCGCCGCGTATTCGATGCCGCAGGCGGCGCCGAGCCGGCCGCTGCTGCGCAAGGGATTGTCGGCGGCGCGGTGGCTGCTCGCGCGGCACAGGATGCGCTCCTGATCCCATGCCTCGACCGCCTCCAGCAGGCACATGCCGCCCCGATGCGGGATGTGGCCGGCGATCCAGGCGCGATCTAGTTCCTTCAGCACGGCGCGACGTCCACGGCGAGACGCGTGCCGTCCAGGTAGTCCAGCACCACGCGCCGGTCCTGCCCCAGGGCGATGGCGCGCAGCAGCGGCAGGCCGCGCGCCGCCGGAATGGCCGCGCGCAGGCCCTCCAGCGCGGCGTCGTCGAGCCGGTCGGCATCGACGTCAATGAGGCTGACGCCGATCTGCGCCAGCGTCCGCGTACTGCGGCTTGGCGAGAGCACCAGGGCGACGCCGAAGCAGTCGGGAATCGGGCGGGCACTGAAGAGCGGCTCGGGGTAGACGGTGTCGCAGGCGAGCAGGAGGCAGCGCACGTCGTCCACCGTCACCTGGGTCAGCGCTTCCAGCAGGCCCGCGCCGAAGCTGGCGTCGTAAGCGCTCAGCACCGACGACGAGGCCATCGCGCCGGTGGCGATGCTCCAGTAGCCGGCGGCGACGTTATGCACGGAATTGTGGAAACGGGTCGGGGAGATCTGCCGGTCGCTCGATGCCAGCATCTCGCAGATGACGTGGCAACTCTCGCCGTCGCCGCCCGACGAGGAAAACACGCTGGGCAGGCCGGCCGCTTCCAGCCCGGCCGCCGCGACGGCTTCCAGCCCGGTCGCCAGGGTGAGCTTGACGATCGCGCCGCAGCGCCGGCGCTCCGCCGCCGGCAGCAAGGCCGGTGCCGGCAATGCGGTCCTGTGCGCCTCATAGGCCCGCTGCCCGCCGAGGATCGCCCGGCCGCCCGGCCAGTCCGGAAAACCGGGGCCGAGCAGGCCGATGCCTTCGATGTAGGCGCTGAGCGTCATGGCTTATTTCCCATACTATCCCACCGGCCGAAAACCAGGCTGCAATTGGTGCCGCCGAAGCCGAAGGAATTGCTGAGCACGGGCGAGACCGGCTGCTCGCGATTTTCCAGCAGATAGTCGAGCCCCAGCGCCGGGTCGAGCTGCCGGGTGTTGAGCCCCGCGGGCAGCAGGCCGTGGCGCAGCGCCAGCGCGCAGATCACCGCCTCGACGCCGCCGGCGGCACCCAGGGTGTGGCCGGTCGCGCCCTTGGTGGAGCTGCACGGCGTCGCCCGGCCGAAGAGCTGCCCGACCGCCTTGGCTTCCGCCGCATCGTTGCTCTGCGTCGCGGTGCCGTGCAGGTTGATGTAGTCGATCTCGGAAGGCTGCAGCCCGGCCATGCTCAGCGCCGCCTGCATCGCCATGCGCGCGCCCAGGCCGTCCGGATGCGGCGACGACATGTGGTAGGCGTCGCTGGATTCGCCCACCCCCAAGAGCAGCACGGCATCGTCGTCGAGGTTTGCCGGCACGCGCTCCAGCAACGCGAAGGCCGCCGCCTCGCCGATCGAGATGCCGTTGCGCTGCGCGTCGAAGGGCCGGCAGGCCTGCTCGGCAATCAGGCCGAGCGAATTGAAGCCGTAGAGCGTCGTCAGACACAGCGAATCGACGCCGCCGACGACCGCCGCGTCTATCAGCCCGGTCGCCATCATGCGCCGCGCCGAAGCGAAGACCTTGGCGCTGGACGAGCAGGCCGAGGACACCACCACCGCCGGGCCGCTCAGGCCGAAATAGCGGCGGGTGAAATCGGCGACCGAGAAGGTATTGTGCGTCCTGCGGTAATCGAAGTCGGCGGGCAAGGCACCGCTCACCGGATCGCGGCGCCGGTAGGCGAGCTCCGTTTGCAGGATGCCCGAGGTGCTGGTGCCGAGAAACAGGCCAATGCGCTGCGCCCCATACTTCGCCATCGCCGCACGCACCGCCTCGTCGAAGCCGTCCTGGGTCAAGCCCAGCAGCGCGAGCCGGTTGTTGCGGCAATCATGGTCGGCCAGGTGTGCGGGCATTTGCAGCGCATCCACGCCCGCCACCTCGCCGACGAAGGTCGGCAGGTCCACCGTGTCGAACGCGCAAGGCGCCAGCCCGCCGCGCCGATGGCGCAGCGAGTCCAGGGTCTGGGCTAGGCCGCGACCGATGCTGCTGGTCGCGGTGAAATGGGAGAGCCAGAGGGGAGTCAAAGAAGGAAATCCTATCGTTTCAAGGCAAGCCGGCGATGATTATGGGGCTTGGGTGATAAGGGGCAAAGGCTTTCATGCGAACTGCGGTTTGCGACCCTCTGCCGCCGCCGACGAAATTCTGGAGCCGACGCTGGCGCGAAGTCCAAAGATCGATGAGGCCGCCGCTGACCTTTGCCGAAGGTACTTCAGCGCCGGGCCAATTCCCGCCGCCGCAATCTGACACTTGACAAGGCAATAGTTGCCATCTAAATTATCTATCCTTTGCCAGGTTTCGAGCCGCGTGGTTTCAAGCCGTGTGGTCTTTTCTGTCATCTTTTTGCGGAGATCGAGATGATTCGCCAATCTAAGAACTGGGCACTGCCTATCCTCCTATTGCTTGCCATGCAAGCCTCTGCTGAAGGGCCAGCCGTCGATGGCGTCAACGGCAAAATCACAGCTCAAGGCGGACGATCAGGCGGTTCGGATGGATCATTGCTTGATGGTGTTATCACCTTTCCGATTGCTCAGTCCTGGGGTGCGCAGTTGGACGGCGGCGGTGGCCGTCTGGGTCACAGCAGCTTAAGCTCCGTAGGGGGCCATTTATTTTGGCGCGATCCTGATTCTGGCCTGTTGGGGCTTACCGCAAGCCATCATAGTTCCGGCGGTGCAACAGCCCAGCGTGTCGGTATTGAAGCTGAAGGTTACCTGTCCGATTTCACGCTGAGCGCGCGGGCGGGATATCAAAGGCGAACGCTTGATACACCGATCGGTAGCGCTACCGACAACAAGACCTACACGAGGCTTCGTGGTTCTTGGTATGCGACCGAGAATCTGGCCATTAGTGCCAGGCTTCAACATGTCGACAGTACGCGTTCAGCCTTGGAAGTTGAATGGCAACCGGGCATCAACGGCATGGCGGGTCTGTCTGCCATTGCTTCCTATGGGCGTGACGCTTCGAGCAAGACCAATACCACTGTGATTGGCGTGCGCTATTACCTTGATCGCGAGAAATCTTTGATCAAGAGACACCGTACAGGTGATCCAGATAGCAGCACTGAATTCAACTCATATTGGGGCGGCGGCTCCTGCACAGTTGATGGGATGAGTGGGTATTGGGTGCAAGTTGGCAATCAGGGATCCTGCGTTGTCCCGCCCCCTTATCCATGGTGATCGCGCGGCTTCGCCTCGCCGCAAAGATTCCCTTGTGGGCGAAATGACTTGAGCGGCAGGAATGGAGACGGGGCGGCCAGCGCCCGGTAATGGCCGAAACCGCCAGCCGGCGTTCAGCGAAAGGGATTGCGAATCTTCACCCTGCGATCGAGAACCTGACCGTCTCGCATGTCTTCGCTCACGACCGTCTTGCATTCCGCAATCAGCGCTGCTGCAAACCAGATCGTGCATCACCGATGTTGCGGACGAGTTGGTCAAGCGCATCGCAATAGCATTTTCTCTGATTTATGCCATCGGGAAATACAATAGAAGCTTCGGCGCAAATTCATGTCTGACGCTCAATGCGGCAGGGTAAGACATGTCATATATGTCCTGTCAGCAAATTTGTTGCTCGCGCTTCGGCGGCTATCGCGGATGTCCGGTTTTGGCCGCTTTACATAGCGGCCACGAGTTGCCCATCACCGTCGCCCTTCTCCGCTAGGCGAAGCCAACGGCTGTCGGCAGGCGCTAATCCTCTATCGCCATCACGGGCGCCGCCTCGACGAGAAGATTCTCGACATCGGTGTCAGGGAGGTCCAGCAGGCGCAGGCAGGCGGCACCGAGCTTCGGCCACTCGCTGGTGTGGCTGAGCCCTGAATGGCGCTGAACCAGATGTTCGGCTAACTGGGCAATGGCGATCAGGTAGGGGCTGCTCAGTGGCGGGGTGATGGCGGGCATTTCAATTACCGCGATGTCGTGATGATGGCGGATGGCGAGACAGGTCTCCTCCGGCAACCACCAGCTTTGCGCCAGCAGACAGCCCACCATCGCGTGATTGGTGGGCAGGTGTGCGTCCTCTATGGCCGTAAAGCTGCGGACGGTTTCCCAATTGGCCTCGGTCAGAACGCTTGCATAGCCAGGAAAGCGTTTCAGCAGAATGGGTATGCCGCAATCGCGAAACAGCCCGAAGGTATAGGCGTCGTCGGGTCGCAACTTGCCTTTGGCGACGCGCAATGCGAGCCAGCCGGAAAGGCGGGCGATATGGGCCGAGGCGTCCCAGAAGCGTTCGAGATGCGGTGGAATGGGAAGAACCTTACGCAAAATAATGCCGGCGATCGCCCGACTGGCGACATCGAGGCCGAGCACCATCAGCGCTTCATTGACCGAGCGTACCCGGCTGCGAAAACCGAAGAAGGGTGAGTTGGTGGTCTTGATCAGGCTGGCCGAGAGACTGACATCGGCGCAAATGATGGCGGACAGGCGCTTGAAGTCGGGCTCGTCCTTCTGCATCTCGCTGGCGATTCGGTCGAGGATGACCGGCCTGGGCGGAATGCCGATGTCCCGTAGCGAGCCCTCCAGCAGGCCTTCTACCGGCGAACCGGGAGGATTGGTCTGATCTGCGGCGATCATGAAGTCGCTCTCCGTTGCTGCAGCCACCGCAACAGCGCCTCTTCCGGCATGGGGCGAGCATGGACATAGCCCTGAATTGCGTCTACGCCGGCTTCGCGCAGAGTCTCCAACTGCTCGGCTTCTTCGACGCCTTCGGCAACGACGGTCATGCCCAGCTCGCGACCGAGTTGCGTCATTGCCTTGACCACGGCGAACGCGCGACGGTCTTCGGGCAGCACGACGACAAAGGCGCGGTCGAGCTTGAGCTTGGTTGCGGGGATGTCTTTCAGGTTGGCGAGACAGGAATAGCCGGTGCCAAAATCGTCGATTGCCAGGCTGACACCGGCTGTCCGGGCAGCAAGCAGGTTGGCCTGGACGGTTTCGGAAATGTCCATGAACAGGGATTCGGTGAGTTCGAGCTCGATCAGTTCGGGACTCACGTTGGCGCAAAGAAGCGCGGCGTGCAGCGCTTGCGAGAATTTCTGGGAAACAAGTTGCGCGCGCGAAACGTTGATCGCCACCTTGGTGTGCCGGCCGGAGTTAGCCAATTGGCTTGCAAAGAGCGCCCCTTGCATGAGGCTCCATTCGCCGAGACGGATGACCAGACCGGTTTTTTCAGCGACCGGTATGAACTTGCCTGGCGGGATGCTTTCACCGTCAGCGGTGCAGCGCATCAGCGCCTCGACCGCCTCGACACGACCGTCGAAGCCGACTATCGGCTGGTAATGAAGGGTAAGGCCACCGCTTTCCAATGCATGGTGCAGCTTGCTCTCGATCATGAGTTCCTCGCGCGCAAGCAGAATGCCAAGGCGCCCCGGTATCAGCTCGCTCCCGGATGTCACAATGCGCGCGCCTCCTTCGTGCTTGGCGGTGCTCATGGCACGGTCGGCGCGTTCAAGGAAGGCAAACGGGTCTTCGCCCACTTCGAACAGGGCGATGCCGATGCTGGCGGAGGGATGGAGAAACAGCTCGCCGAAGTGCAACGGGTCTTCAATGGCCTGCAGCAGGTCGCTGGCGAGTTGCTTGGCTTGACCCAGATCGCAATCGGGCGCGAGACAGACGAATTCATCGCCGCCCATGCGGCACAACTCCGCGCGTCCGGCGGACCTCTCGCGCAGGCGCCGGGCGATTTGCACGATCACCGTGTCGCCGCCAAGATGGCCAAACGATTCATTGACCAGCTTGAAACGGTCGAGATCAATCCACAAGGAAGCCAGTGGCCGACCCTGGCTAGCGGCCTGGAAAGCCAACTGCGGCACCAGTTCGAGGCAACTGCTACGATCGAGAAACCCCGTGCTCGGATCGACTCCCTGTTCCTGCATGAAATGCCGCAATGTCAATTATTTTCTCGGAGAATAGTTGATTCGGCATCTACGCGGCAGCAAGGTATCACATGTACGTCAAGCAGAGCCGAGCCACCGCGCCACGACGAGATACATCACAAGCATAACGGCAATTCCCGCGAAAACCTTGAGGGTCGCCCTGAAGAAATCGGCTATGTTCATCAGGCGCACGTTGTGTCGCTTGGCGCGGTATCCGGCTGCCGCTAAACTGTCGCAGCCATCCGCTCCGTCGTCCATGGACTTTGCGTAGCTCTTGCGTTAGCCGAGCTTCTTCAACCAGTCTGGATGCTTTTTTACCAGGAACTGTAAGCCGCATCCATGCGGGTCTGCCAGCCTTCACCGGTCGAACGGAAGTAAGTTAGAACTTCTGGGCTGTAGCGGACGGCCTTGGCTCGCGGCTCATTTTCAAGCTCGGCAGCGCCGGCCTTTTTTGCCTGCGCAATCTGCATATCCAGATCGTGATCGCTAATTGTCCGGGTTCCCATGAATATCCCTCCAAGCCGTTAACAGCAATTCCTGATGCTCTGCCACTATTTTCCGGACCTGACGCACTTCCTGTTTCGCTAAGCCGTGAATCTTATACCGTTCCGCTTGGGTTATTCAATTCAAGCACTTTGCCAAGTGGGCGACACCGCGCAGGCAAGGCTGCGGGTTATCGGACCGTCCTGCTCATTCGCCACCCACGCCCGCCGCCATCCGGCGGCGCAATGACAGCACGGCCGCCGTCGCTCCCAGCGCCAGGCCGGCCAGCACATCCACCACCACGTGCTGGCGTGTGGCCAGGGTGGAATAGACGATGCCGAGGCACCACAGACCGTTGATGCGCAGCAGCCACGGCGGCGTGCCGAAGCGGCGCAGCAGGTGGTGCAGCCAGACGCCAGAGAAGACGGCGGTGGCGACGTGCAGCGAGGGGCAGGCGTTGCCCGAGGCGTCCATGCGCTTCAGCAAATTCACGTCGGGATAGCGGGCCCAGTCGATGTCGGCGGCGGGCGCCGCCGTGGGCCAGAAGTAGAAGACGATCAGCCCGGCGAGGCAGGTGCCGGCCATGGCCAGGCCGTAGCCGTGGAGTTCGCGCCGCGTTGCCAGCAGGATCGGGGGCAGCGAGACATAGACCCACAGCGACAGGTACAGGGGCAGGGCCAGGGGCTGGAAGCCGATCAGGTGATCGAGCCAGGTGACGGGCATCACCGTCGGCGGGTAGGCCGGATCCTCGAGCAGATAGAAGTAGGCGCCGAAGAACAGGACGATGAACAGCGTCGTGCCGATGCTCTTCAACAGCAGATGCCTGGGGATGACCGCGGCAATCTGCCGGTACCAGGGCGAACCGCTCCCGTTCGGGGCGGGCGTCATGAGAGCGCCTGCTGCAGGGTGACGAAGCGCAGGCCGGCGGCGCCGGCGGCGGCCAGAACGGCGGGCAGCGCTGCGAGGATGACCGGGACGCCCTCCGGCGTGCGCGCGGCGTTGCCGTCGTGCAGGAGCAGGATGGCGCCCGGGCGCAGGCCGCGCAACAGCCTGCTCTCGACGCGTTCGGCGTCGCCGGTCCGGGTGTCGTAGGCGCGTACCGACCAGCTGGCAAGATGCAGCCCGAGGCGGGCGAGCACCGGATCGAGCAAGGGATTGCGCAAGCCGGCGGGGGCGCGAAAGAACGCGGGACGCCGGCCGGTGATCGCCGCGAGCGTGTCCTGGGCGGCCTGCAGTTCGCGCATCAGGCCGGAATATCCCCGCAGCGCGAAATGATGGCGGTGGCGCTGGCTGTGGTTTTCCACGGCGTGGCCGCGGCGCGCGATCTCGCGGCACAGCTCCGGGTAGCGCGCCGCCCTCTCGCCGACGCAGAAAAAAGTCGCCCGGACCGCGTGGCGATCGAGCAGCTCCAGCACTTGCGGCGTCACGACGGGATCGGGGCCGTCGTCGATGGTCAGGGCGATTTCATTCCTGGCCGCGGCGGCGGCGGGCAGACGCGTCCAGTTCGGCCCCAGCCAGTTGCTGCGCGGCCACAGCCCGGCCAGCATCAGCAGGAGGTGATCGGCGAGCACCGCGGCCAGCGCCCAGCGCCAGCGCCCGGGTTCCATGATGACGAGCAGGACAGCCAGGAGATGCAGCGCCACGGAAGCGCGGAGCAAGGGCGCCGGCCGCCAGCGCGGATCACGCATCGGCTTGCCTGGCGAAAATCGCGGCGTAGATCAGCGCCAGGATGACGCCCGGCGCCACGGTGGCGCCCATCGCCTGCAGGATAGCCACCTTGGAAAACGCCAGCAGGCCGAAGCCGGCGACGGTGGTGAGGTTTGCGAACAGTATCGAGGCCAGCGTGCGCGGCGCAATGCCCTGCCCGGCCGGCGCCGCCCGGTCGAAGAACAGCGCGTAGTTGGAACCGACGGCGACCACCAGCAGCAGGCCGACGAGATGCAGAATGATCAATTGCTGGCCGAGCACGGCCAGGCCCGCGGTGACGGTGACGACCGCGGCGGCGAGCGGCGCGATGATCCGGACCACGCGCACGGGCTGCCGGAAGACCGCCAGCAGCAAGGCGATGATGGCCGCCAGCCCGCCCAGCGACAGCAGGATGGCCTCGTGCAGGTAGCCGGAGTAGAGGCGGTCGGACTCGGCCTTCATGTCCACGAACAGCACGTCAGGCGAGCCCGTGATTCCCAGCGCTGCGCGCATCCCGTTCGCGTCGATGGCGACGCCGCGGGCGGCGGTCAGCGGCAGCAGGGCGCTCCAGCGGCCGTCGCGCTGGATCAGCAGCGCAGAAAGCGCCATGGCCATCGAGGTATGTTCGAGATCGGCAGCGCGCAGCAGCGGCTGGCGGCGCGCGGCGGCGACATCGGCGAGAAAGGGCGCGAACAGTCGGGCGTGCACCGGCAGGCCGCGAACCGCTTGCGCCAGCCGCGCGGCCAGCACCGGGGCTGACGGAAGGCTGGCCTGGCGGGCGCGCTGCGTCGCGATGCTGGGCAGATAGCGGCTGGGGCTCTCGAAGCCGGCGAGCCGGCCCTGATCGACCTCGTGTTGCAGCACCGCGGAGACCCGTTCGGCAGAGCGCAACACCGATTCCCGGCTGGCGCCCGAGACCACCACCAGGTAGCGCACGTCGGGCGCGCCCAGGTCGGCGCGCAGACGGGTGTCCAGCGCCACGTCGGCCTGCGACACCGGGCTCAGGGAGGAGATCTTGTCGTTCCAGAGATCGGTGCGGTGCATGAACAGGACGGCGCCGGCCGCCAGGAGCAGCAGCGCCGCCGGCCAGCGCAGCAGGGAGGCGCGGCGCACCAGGCGGGAGAGCACGAGGCCGATCGCCGAGACGTCGTGAATGCGGAAGTTCGCCGGCAAGAGATGCGGCAGGACGAAGCGGGTCACCGCCGCCGCGGCGACCAGGCCGGCGATCGAATACAGGCCGAGCTGCGCCAGCCCGGGAAAGCCCGACAGGAGCAGCGAGGCGAAGCCGGCGATCGAGGTCAGCATGCCCAGGCGAACGGTGGGCCAGAAGCGCGCCACCCAGTCCTGCTGGTCCGGACCGCCCCGCTCCGATTGCACGAACAGGTAGATCGAATAATCCACCGCCTCGCCGATCAGCGCCGTGCCGAAGCCCAGGGTGATGCCATGCACTTCGCCGAAGCCCAGGCTGACCGCAGCGATGCCCGCCAGCGCGCCGCTGATGACCGGCAGGAAACCCAGGGCCAGCGCGCTGAAGGAGCGATAGACCAGCAGCAGCAGCGTGGCGATGAGGATGACGCTGACGATCGACAGACGGCTGACCTGATCCTTGATGGCTTCGCGCGAGGTCACCGAGAACACGCCGGGGCCGGTCATCACCAGTGTCGCCGGGCTGGCGTTGGCAGTGGCGTTGGCAGAAGAAGCGGCCGCGGCAAAGGCCCGCCGGATGGCGGTCATGGCCGCCTGCTGGGCATCGGTATCGGCGCCCGAAGCGCGCGTCTGCAGCAGCAGCAAGGCGCGCTGCCCGTCCTTCGAGGCCCACGCGCCACCGACCATCTTCGGGCGGCTGCCGCTGTCCTGCTGTTCGAGCAAATGCAGCATTTCGCCGGTCGGGTCGCGCGGCAGCAGCGACTTCATCAGCAGCCCGCCGGACGACGCGAGCAGGTCGATGCTGTCGGCCAGGGCGGCGTGCAGGCCGTCCGCGGTGAAGCGCGCCGGCGTCACCATCGGGCTCAGCAGATAGCGATGGTCGAACAGATAAGCGCGGTCGCGCTCGGCGTTCGCCGGCTCGCCGTTGTCGACGCTGACGAAGGCGGACTCGGCGCGCAGGCGCCGGGCGATCCGCTTGGATAAGCCGGCGCGGGTGGTGGCATCGGCGCCCTCGATGCCCACCAGGATCAGGCGCGAGGCCAGGCCGTCGCGGATCTGCTCCAGCAGCAGGCGCTGCGCCGGCGTCGGACTCTTGGGCAGGAAAGCCGACAGATCGGTGGTGAACTGGCTGCGGCTGATGACGACGCCGCAAGCGAGGATGAAGGCCAGCCACAGGATGATCGCCGTCGGCCCGCGCCGGAGGCGAATTCCCGTCACGGCGCCGCCAGGGGCTCGATCAGCATCAGCGAGCTGTCGCCGTCGGCCTGGGTGATTGCGACGCTGCGCACCGCGTCGCCCGTCCCGGCGATGCGGATCTGCTTGACCACCGCCCGTTCAGCCAGCGGCAGCAGTTGCAGCGTCCAGTGCTCGGCCGTGCCCGCCAGGCTCAAGCGGTAATTGCGCTCCAGCGCCTTGCGGTCGCCCGCCAGCGTGGCGCGGATGCTGTCGATGAAGACCGCCAGCTCCGGGTAATCCTGCAATCGCAGTTCGCGTTTCTGGCCCCCGCGTGCGATCACCAGGGTGCCGTGATCCAGGATCATGGCCTCGGGCTTGGGCTCGACGGTGCGCTTTTCCAGATGGTCGGGCGCCGTGTAGAACAGCTCCCCGGAGGATTCCACCGGCCGGTCGAGCATGGCGATGGTTTTCTTTTCGACGAAGCGGGCATGGTCGGAGCGGATCTGCGCCAGAGCGCGCATCAGCTGGTCGATATCCCAGCCGGCGGCGTGGGCGAGGGCGGGTCCCAGCAGCAGCGCCAGGAGCAGGCAGCGCAGGAGGCGCGACGAGAACGAGACGGAAGGCACGTTCATGATCCGGGCGGCGTCGTGCCGGCGGCGGGCTGCCAGAAATCGAAAAAGTTGAACCAGTTGTAGGGCGCCTTGCGGCAGTATCGATCCAGCAGCGCGGCGTAACGGTCCACCGCCGCCTTCAGGGCGGCATCGCGCCCGCCGCGCGCCACCCCGGAAAAATCCGCCAGCGGCTCGAAATGGATGGCGTAGCGGTTGCCGCCCAGATACAGGCCGGTCATGAACAGCACCGGACGCCGCAGCAAGGCCGCCATGCGCAGCGGTCCAAGCGGCAGGTTCGCATACGCGCCGAGGATCTGCACCGGCACCAGGGTGTCCTTGCCCGGGGTGCGATCGGCCAGCATGCCGACGACGCAGCCCTCGTCCAGGCGCTCGCGCACCTTGAGCATGGAATCGATCTGCCCCAGGCCGATGACGTCCTGCACCGCCTCGGGATTGATGGCGGCCAGCATGGCGTTGAGCTTTTGCGCGTTGTCCTGGTGCATGACCATGGCGACGCGCAAGTCCGCATCGCGCCGGCCGAGCGCGCGGATCGCCTCGAAGCTGCCCAGGTGCGCGCCCATCAGGAACAGGCCCTTGCCGCCGGCCAGCAGGCGGCGCAGCGCAGCCTCGCCGTGCACTTCGAAATCGAACAGCTCGAAGCGGCGATTGACCAGATAGACGCGGTCGTGAATGGTGGCGGCGAAGGTGAAAAAATGCCGGTAGCGGTCGCGCCAGCGGGGCGGGTGCCCCAGGGCGCGCCTGAGATAATCGCCCGAGGCGCGACGGCTCGCCGGGGCGAACAGCAGGAAATAGGCGGCGATCGGATGCAGCACGATGCGCCCGACACGCCGCCCCAGGCGCAGCGAAATCCAGGTCATCAGGCGCAGCATGAGCATGTTGCTGCGCTCCGGGGTGTGCGCCCAGGCGGCCTGGCCGGCGGTCGTGGGCGCGGTCACCGCGGCGTCCCCGGGTTGACGCTGCCGCTGGCGATCCTGCGCCCGCCGGCCATTACCTCGAAAGCTATCGCGCCGCCGGCCGAGGGGCTGTGCCGGATTTCCAGTTCGTCGCCCGGGCCGGCCGGGCTGAGAAACTTGACCGCGCCGATCTCGCAGGCATCCAGCGCGATGCCGGAGGCGGCGATGGCCTGCAGCACGGCATCGAGCAGCACCACGCCGGGCAGGATCGGGGTGCCGGGGAAATGTCCGGCGAAGGCGGGGTGATCCTCGGGCACGATCCAGCGTGTGTTCATGCGGGCTTCCTCCGGAACAGCGAGTGCAGCGCGGCGCGCGGCAGTTTTCCGGTGTCGTTGCGCGGCAGCGCATCGACCAGCAGCAGCGGCCGCGGCAGGAACACCGGGTCGATGTGTTGGCGCAGCGCCGCCAGCAGCTGTGCCGCCTCCAGGCCCGGCGCCACGACGCAGGCGGCCAGCCGCACGACGTGCTCGGGGCCGGCATCGTCGGGCATGAAAAAGGCGCCATCGACTACGCCGGGAATCGAGTTGAGCAGGTGGTCGAGGCTCGCCAGCGAATGCCGCTTGCCGGCGATATTGACCATGTCGGCGTTGCGTCCGTGGAGCAGAAAATATTCGTCGGTGACGAGTTCGATCACGTCGTTCAGGGCGATCGGCTGCCCGACGTGGCCGCCGCAGGCGCGCACCCGATCACCCGCGACGCTCAGCCCCACCCCGGGCAGCAGCTGCCATTCCGGGCCCTGCGTCGGGCGGCGGCTGGCGATCAGGCCGGTCTCGGTGCTGCCGTAGATTTCGAATAGCGGCGCCCGCGAACGCGCCTCGACGTCCTGCGCGAGCTGGGCGGACAGCGGCGCGGTGGCCGATACCACCCGCGCGATCTCCGGCAGCGCCGGCCCGGCATCGAGCCAGGCGCGCAGATGCACCGGCGAGGACACCAGCACGCGCGGCATGGGCACGGCCGCCAGTGCCCGGGAAATGTCGGCCGGGAAGAACGGCTGCGCGTGGCTGAGCGCGTGGCCGCTTTGCCACGCCATCAGCACCGTGGATTCGAAGCCGTACATGTGCTGCGGCGGTACGGTGCCGACGACGGTGCAGGGCGGGTCGTCCGGCAGCCCCAGGCGCAAGGCCTCGGCCCGCACGCTGCCGACCAGCGCTCCCCAGGTTTTGGGATGCGGTTGCGGGGTGCCGGTCGAGCCGGAGGTGAACACCACCGCGATGCGCTGGCCGCTGTCGATTTGCGGCACCGCCAATGCGCCCGTCTGGCCGGCGGGTGCGGCAAGCGGGAAGCGCAGTTGGGGCAGCGCCACCGCGCACCGGTCGCTATCGGTCAGGCAGAACGCATCCGGGGCGAAGCGCTTGATCTGGCGCACCACTTCCGGCGTGTGGGTGGGCGGCAGCAGGCTGACCCTGCCGGCGACGATGGCGGCCGCCAGGCCGACGCTGAAGCGGTAGCGGTCGCCGCACATGTTGAGCAGGTGCCCCCCGGCGGGAAGCAGGGCGGCGAGTTGCCCGACCTCGGCCAGGAACTGTTGCCGCGTCACCGGGCCGTCGGCGCGCCAGGCGACGATGGCTTCCGGAGCGAGGTGCGATACCAGTGGCAGCGACGGCATGGTCGAGGCCTAGCGCGGACGCGCCGTGGCGTTCCTGAACGCCCGCAGCGCGCCGAGGATGTGGCCCGGCGGCTCATCGGGCAGCAGCCATCGGCGGACGCAATATTCGGCCGCGAACATAGCCGCGACCAGGGGCAGCGTCAGCAAATTGGCGAAAACCGACCAGGTGGCGAGGGGCGCCAGAAAAAAGAGCAGGGTGGACGCCAAGGCCATCGCGGCAAAGAACAGGGTCCAGGCGACCGTGACCCGACGGGCGTAGATTTCGTGCTGCGGCGTCAATGGCGCGGCATGCAGCGCCCGTGCGAAGCGCAGGCACAGCGGTTGCCGCCCGGCGATCAGGGTGCGGCCAAAGCTCATGAACAGCATCAGTTGCAAAGCGACGTTCTGCAGCCAGTAAATCAGGCCGAAGTGGCGCTCCAGCGCCGGCCAGCCGGCCGCCAGCGCCAGGCACGACAGCGCCAGAAAAGCCAGCATCAGCGGACGCCGCGGCGAGCGCCAGGCGAAGCCCAGGGCGATCAGGAGTACGGGGGCGATGGCCACCAGCGCGCCCAGGCTGGATTTCGCGGATTCGTTGGTGTAGTGCGCCAGCAGCGGATAGCCGATCAGCAGCGCGGCAATGCCCAGCCAGCGCACGACGCGGCCTGCCATCAGCGGCTTCTCTGCGCCGCGATATAGTCGGAGAGGCTGCGCAGCGATCTGAAAATATGCACGTTGTCGGCGCTGTCGGCGCGCAGCTGCAGGCCGTAGCGCTTGGAGACTTCCAGCGCGACTTCCAGGACGTCGATCGAGTCCAGGCCCAGGCCCTCGCCGTACAAGGGCGCGTCGGCGACGATTTGCTCGGCCGTGACTTCGAGGTTGAGACATTCGATCATCAACTCTGCAACTTCGCGTTGCAGTCCGGCGCTGCTGGAGACCGGCGTTCGATTATTTTCCATGACGTCTATAGAAGTGAATTGGAGCCGCCGCATAGCGCTGCGCGCTTCGCAGGAAGCGCATCTTACCTGCGCGCCGGACTATCGGGGCGACCCGGGATCCTTGCCATGGGCGTTCGGCAACGATCAATTCTTGTTGCCCTTCGCCGTATCCTGGATGCTTTCGCCGGCCTTTTCGATCTGCTGTCCGGCGCTTTGCATCGCCTTGTCGACTTGCTTGCCGGCCCGCTCCGCCGGACCCTCCTGCTTCTGGCAGCCGAGCAGCGCCGCCAGCACCGCGCCCGTGAGCAGGACCGCGCCGACAGATTTTCCGAGTTTGATCATTTGCATCTCCTGATAAGTTTACTCACTGCGGGCTGAAATTGCGCCGACCTTCCTCCGACAAACCGTGGCGAATCGACAGCAATTCCTGCCGACGCTTCGCATCGGTTTCGGGGTAACGCATCTTGAGCGCCTTGAAGGCATCGAGAATGATCTGGGAAACGATCAGCCGGGCGTTTTCCTTGTCGTCGGCAGGAACCACATGCCAGGGCGCGATTTTTGTGCTCGTCGCGCCCAGACATGCCTCGTAGGCCTGCATGTACTGCGGCCAGAATTTCCGCTCCTGGATGTCGGCGAGGCTGAACTTCCAGTTTTTTTCCGGCTCGTCGATGCGCTCGAGAAAACGCTTGCGCTGCTCCTCCGCCGACAGGTGGAGGAAGAACTTGATGATCCTCGTGCCGTTTCGATAAAGATGGTTTTCCAGGTCCACGATGGAACGATAGCGCTCCTTCCAGACGGTCTTCTCGTCCACAGCTCCGTCCGGGAGCCCCTGGCTGCGGAGAATTTCCGGATGGACGCGAACGATCAACACCTCTTCATAATAGGAGCGGTTGAAGATGCCGATACGACCGCGTTCCGGCAGACACTGGTTAGTGCGCCAGAGGAAATCATGCTCCAGTTCCGTAGCGCTCGGATGCTTGAAGCTGAACACCTGGCAACCCTGCGGATTGACCCCGGACATCACGTGCTTGATGGCGCCGTCCTTGCCGGCGGCGTCCATGGCCTGGAAAATCAGCAACAGCGCATAGCGGCCGGATGCGTAGTGCAACTGTTGCAGCGTGCTCAACTCCGCCACGTGCTCCTGGAGAAGTTCGGCGTAGGCCTTCTTCGACTTGTAGGCAGGCTTGATCAGGGTCGGCCATTCGTCGAGCTTGAGCTTTTCTCCGGGGGGCACACGAAAATCCTTCGATCTTATTTTCATCTTCATCCTTTCGCCGTTTGCGCCGACGCTGCTATTGGGCAGCGTTGGCGTGCCCATCCGCCTCGCTGCGCTCATCCAGCGCCGCGAGCACCAGATCGGGATTCATCGCCTGTTGCAGCGCCGCCGCCTCGGGATCATGGCGGTCCCTGACATTGGGCAAATCGCGCCGCAGTTCCTCCAGCAGGTCGATGAGTTTGGCGGCCTTCTGCTCGGTCAATAGCGTCACCTTGAGGTCCAGATGCTCCCGCTGCTCCGCCAGCTTGGCGAGCCGGTTCTGCTTGGCCAGAACCACGGTCGCGGTGAGCCAGGCGCCCAGACCGACGATCCCCTGCAGCCAGAAAAATGGTGGCGGGTCGAATTCGATCCGGCCAAACCAGCGCAATTCGATGTCAACGAACACCCACAGTGCTACGAACAGCAGGATGATACCAAGGAAAAGCGGCTGCCCGACACCCAGACTGACACGCTCCAGGATCCGCTGCCAGTGGCTGATCTTTTGCTCTTCGCGCGTGTAGAACTCCAGGACGGCCTCGATATTCTGGCTGATCTGGTCGCGTTCGGACCCGGGCAGCGCGTCCCCACGGTCCGCAGTCGAGGTCGGCGAATCGGCGGCTTTGGCTTTCATCAGGGCGGCTCAGGCGGCCTTGCCGAACTTCGCCTGCGCCGCGCGCAGCTTGACGTCGAGGCGACGCAAGGCCGTGCGCAATCCTTCTTCGATGACCGGGTGATAGTAGGGCATCTCGAGCATGCGGGCGACGGTCATTCCATTTTGCAGTGCCCAGGACAGCAGATGCGCCAGATGCTCGGCGGCTGGCGCCAGCATTTCCGCCCCGAGGAAGCGGCCGCTGACGGGATCGCCATAGACGTTCAGCAGACCCTTGTTCCTGAGCAGGATGCGCGCCCGGCCCTGGTCCTCGAAGCTCGCCTGGCCGGTGACGAAGCTGCCGGGCTTCAAGGAACGGTAGCCGCCCCCGACGATGCCGATCTGCGGATCGGTGAACGCGATGCCGATCGGGGCGCGGCGCAGGCCGCGGCGCAGGCCGCGGCCCAGCGCCAGAGCGGCGGCATTGCCGCCGGCGATGCGGCCCTCGTCGGCGGCCTCGTGGAGCAGCGGGATGAAGTTGCTGGCGTCGCCCGCGATGAATATCGGGCTTGCCCCGTCTTCGCTCGCGCACCGGGTCGTCGCCGGATCGGACGACGGCAGCCCTTGGGCGTCGAGCCTGAGCGTGGTCTGGTCGAGGCCGATGTCCGCGACATTGGGGATGCGGCCGGTGGCGGCCAGGACATAATCGAAATAGCCGATCTGGGAGGCGTCGTCGGGCCACGCGCGTCGAATCGCGACGCGGCCGCCCTCTCGGCGCACGGAGGCGATGTGCGCGTCGGGCGCGAGCGGAAATTCCGCGCCGAAGGTGGCCAGGGCGTAAGCGCCGATCTCCGGATCGCTGATCGGACCGAGGCGCCCGCCCCGGCCGAACACCGCCACATGAACCCCCAGGCGATGCAACGCCTGGCCGAGCTCCAGGCCGATCAGTCCGGAACCGATCACCGCCACCGCTTTGGGCAGCTCGTGCCAGTCGAAGACGTCGTCGTTGATGATCAGGCGGTCGCCCAGAGCACGGTATGAAGCCGGATAGTCGGCGCGCGCACCGGTCGCGATGACGGTGTTCCGGGCCACGACGCGGGTATGGTCGGCGACCGCCAGGGTATGGTCGTCCTCGAAGCAGGCACGGCCGCGAATACGGTCGGCCCCGGGAATGTCGTGCACGTCGCAGAGCACGAAGCCGACGAAGCGGTCGCGCTCGCGCCTGACCCGATCCATGACCTCGCGGCCGGCGATGCGGACGAAGCCATCGACATGCACGCCGAAGCCCGGCGCGCGCGCGAGTGCTTGGGCGGCGTCGGCGGCGGCAATGAGCAGCTTGCTCGGCATGCAGCCGACGCGCGCACAGGTGGTGCCATAGTCGCCGCCCTCGATGAGCACGGCGCTCGCGCCCGCATCCTTGGCCGCGCGATACGCGGCGAGGCCAGCGGTGCCGGCGCCGATGACGGCAACGTCAACGTTCAGGGTCTTCATTTCTCATCCTCTGCGCGGCGGCTGGCGCCGCCGCGAAATGCGCTTCCAGGTCGTCCGCGTTGCCGATCAACTTGCCGCCGATGAATACCTGCGGCCAGGTGTCGTGGCCGGAAACCGCGCGCAGCGTGCTCGTGGTGATGTGCTTGCCGAGGCTGATTTCGTCGTAGCGATAAGCCCTGGCCGTGAGCAGCGCCTTGGCGCGCGCGCAATGCGGGCAGCCGGGCTTGGCGAAGATCACCACCGGTTCCGGCGCCACGGCGCGCGGATTGAGGTACTTGAGCATGGTGTCGGCATCGGAGACTTCGAGCGGATCGCCCGCCTTCTCCGGTTCGATGAACATCTTCTCGATCACGCCGTTCTTGACCAACATCGAGTAGCGCCAGGAGCGTTGGCCCAAGCCGAGTTCGGATTTGTCCACCAGCAGGCCCATGGCGGCGGTGAATTCGCCGTTGCCGTCGGGCAGCAAAATGATTTCATCGGCCTCCTGATCCTGCTTCCATTGGTTCATGACGAAGCCGTCGTTGACCGCCAGGCAGACGATCTGATCGACGCCGTTCGCCCTGAACACGGCGGCGAGCTCGTTATAGCGCGGCAGATGGGTGCTGGAGCAGGTCGGCGTATAGGCGCCGGGCAGCGAAAACACGACCACCGTCTGGTCGGTGAAAATGTCGTCGCTGGTGACGTCCTTCCACTGGCCGTCGGCCCGGGTCTTGAACGTCACTTTGGGCACGGACTTTCCTTCGAGGCTCTTGGCGCTGGGCAGCATGGCTTTTTCCTTTGGCAGAAAGTGGAACTTCCGCAAAGATAGGCCTTCGCCGCGAACCGTTCTGTGCGCCAGCGCGCACAGCCATCGGCCGCGGCAGGTTTCCCTCAGACGGCCGGTGGCGCGAGCAGCGCCGACTCCACCAGCACATCGACACCCGTCGCCGGCACGATCGCCCGCGCCGGAAGGTCTTCGCCGGCGCGCCACTTTGCCACCGCAGCGCGTTTGGACTCGCCGCTGACCAGAAACAGCACTTGCCGCGCCCGGCCAAGCCGCGCCGCGCTCAAGGACACGCGCTGCGGCGGCGGCTTGGGGGCGTCGAACACCGCCAGGGTATCCGGCGACCCGGGCGCCGCCCCCCACTCGTGCCCGGGAAACAGGCTGGCCGTGTGGCCGTCCTCGCCCAGGCCGAGCAGCACCAGATCGAAGTCGCCGACCGGGCGCAGCGTTTCGGCGTAGCTTCTGGCCGCCTGCAGCGCACCCAGCTCCCCCGGTATCGGGTGCCGCTGGGTGATCGGAATCGGCACGCGGTCGAGCCAGACCGCCGCGGCCATGCGCGAGTTGCGCGCCGCAGCGTCCGGCGCCAGGCAGCGCTCGTCGCCGAAATAGATGTGCCACGCGGACCAGTCGGTTCGGGCTGCGCCCAGGCTGCGATAGATTTCGCGCGGCGTGTTGCCGCCGGCGAGCACCAGGTGGAATCGGCCGCGCTGCCCAATGGCCCGCGCCGCGGCGGCCAGGATGGCCTCCAGCGCCGCTTGGTGCAGGGCCCGCTCGTCGGCAAACGCATGCCAGCGGCAAGATTCCGGGCCGGCGCGAGTCATCGGTCCAGGTTCGCCCATCGACAGGCCTCGAAGCCGGAGATCATGTCGAACAGTTCGGCTCACTTGTCGGCTTCGGCGCTCCGGATCTCCCGCTCCGCCTGATCCCAGTCCTGCGCCGCGAGCCCATCCTGACGGCCCCGCTGTTCGTAAAGTTGATAGGATCGCTGGGCGATCTGCTGCGTCAGATCGGGGTTCACGGCGCTCAGATGAGTCGGGCGATCGGCGATCCCGAGGCGGGCGAATACCGGAACCTTCACCAGATCCAGGAGCAATGCGAACACAGTCGCCGCGGCGAGCGTGCCCGCCACCACTAAGGGCGGCAAGGGCGACATGGCGAAGCCGCCGACGGCCAAGGTCGAAGCGATCGCGATGTCGGCGACGGACGACAGCGCCAGCCAGAGGCTGGGAGGTGTGCCCCACAGGTGCCGCCGCTCGCGTATCGCGTAGATCGTCGCCTGGCTGCCGAACACCAGGACCAGGAAGGCCAGGGTCCTCAGCGCCCCGGTTCCGAGATGCATGCCGAATTCGCCGATGGCCAGGATGCCGATGCAGAAGATCAGCAGGCACACGCCCATGGTGATGCCGGCGATCGTCAGGCTGCCGATGCGCCACACGTTAGGCAGTTGCGACGGCCGCACCCTGTCCGTGGTCAAGGCCATCGAGAGGAAATCGCCGGTGACCATCACGATGACCATCAGCAGCGGCGTCAGGATCGCGTGCCCGGTCATGATCAGGCCGGCGATCAGGAACAGCACGGTGACGACCTTCTTGACGATGACATTGATGGTGTAGGTGAGGATGCGCTGGAAGGTGATCCGCCCCTCCTTGACCGCGGCGACGATGCCGGCCAGTCCCGGCTCGGTCAGGACCATGCCGGCGGCCGACTTGGCGACGTCGGTGGCCGTCGACACCGCGATGCCGATCTGCGCCTGGCGCAGCGCCGGCGCGTCATTGGCGCCGTCGCCGCACATGCCGACGGTGTGATTGCCCTTCTGGAAGGCCTTGACCAGCTTGTATTTGTCCTCCGGCAGGACGCCGGCGAAGACCGCGTATTGCCCTGGCTCGACGCTGTCGGGGATCGGCCCGGGCGGACAGACGGCGCCGTCCAGCCCCACCGTGCGGGCGACGATGGCCGCGGTCGCCGGCGCATCGCCGGTCACCATCACGGTGCGTATGCCCAACTGATGCAATTCGGCAATCAGCGCCGCCGAGTCGGAACGGGGCGGGTCGCTCAACGCAATGAGTCCGGCCAGTTGCATCGCCGCCTGCGGCCCCGCCGCCACGGCCAGAACCCGGAAGCCCTGGCCCTCGAGTTGTGCCGCCGCGGCCGCCGCGGCCGCCGCGGCCGGCGACGCCGGCGCGAGGCCGGTGACCACGGCAAAGGCGCCCTTGACGATGCGCAGCAAAGCGCCGGTCGAATCAGTGGCGGTCGCCTCGGAGGTCTTCTTCGCCGGATCGAAGGGCAAGAACTTGACCAGGGTCGGCAACTCGGAGACGGGCGCGTTCGCAGCGGCCGCCCGTATCGCGACATCCACCGGGTCCTGCCCGCCGTCTGCGCTCGCCAGCGCGGCCAGCGCCAGGACGTGGGCCTCGTCGAAGCCGGGCAGGGAATGAACGGTGGTCACCTTCAGCGCATTCTGGGTCAGCGTGCCGGTCTTGTCGGAGCACAGCACATCCGTCGTTCCCGCCTCGTCCACCGCGGAGAGCCGGGTCGGCAGGACGCCCACCCTGGCCAGGGCGCGCGCGCCCAGCGCCGCCGCCAGGGTGAAGGTGGCCGGCAGCGCCACCGGGATCGAGGCCAGGACCGCCGTCAGGACCATGGGCACGATCTCCGCCAGCGGCATCTTGAGCAAGCGGGCGTAGGTCACCAGCGCCACGATGACGATGCCGTTGAAAGCGGCGAGATTGCGCACCACGCGCAGCACCGCCTTCTGCTGGCTGCTCACCACGTGGGCGGTGCGCACCAGCTCCGCGGTGCGGCCGAACTTGGTGCGCACGCCGGTGGCCGTGACCTTTGCCACCGCCTCGCCGCGCCGCACCAGCGCGCCGGCAAAGGTGTGCACGCCGGCGCCGGCTTCGATGGGCACCGATTCGCCGGTGAGCATCGACTGGTCGAGCAGGACCTCGCCGCCGGTGATGCGCACGTCGGCGGCGACGACGCCGCCGAGCGAGAGCTTGACCACGTCGCCGGGCACCAGCTCGGCCGCGGGCAGGGTCTTCCAGGCGCCGTCGCGCCGCACCGAGGCGGACAGTGCCAGCCGCGACTTCAGCGCGGCGAGGGTCGCCTGGGCACGGCTCTCCTGGAACAGTCCGAGTAGCGCGTTGAACACCAGCAGGCCGGCGATGATTCCGGCCTCGACGTCCTTGCCCAGCACCAGTTCGAGCACAACCGCGGCCTCGAGCATCCACGGCACCGGCGCCCAGAATTTTTCCAGCGCCATGCGCAGCGGATGCACGCCCGTATCCGGCATGGTGTTGGTGCCGAACTGCTTCAGCAGGCGGCCGGCCTCTGCGCTGGTCAGGCCAGCCCTGGCGGCAGCCGCAGAATTCGCCTCGGGCTTGGCTTCGGACTTCGATTCGGACTTCGATTCGGGCGCCTCGGGCAAATCGTCATTGGGTTTCAACATGGCGGTTCCTTCCATCTTTGTGTCGTCGAAGGCGCCGCAAATTGCGGGCTATCGGTCGTCATGCGCCGGTCTCCTCCAGCGCGGTACTGTATTCGCGTCAGCTCATTTATCGGCTTTGCGAATCTCCCGCTCCGCCTTTTCCCAATCCTGAACTGAATGGCCGTCCCGCCGGCCCTGCTCCTCATAGAGTTCATATGCCCGCGCGGCAATCTGCGCCGTCAGGGCGGAAGCCGTTTGCCCTTGGCTTCGATTCTGGAGCCAGGATTGCTTCCGGCCTTGACGGGATCAAAAATCCGATAGGCGAGCAGTTTCAGGCGATCATTCACCAGGAACCACAGCAGCGCATAGCCCCACACGAACCCGGCCCAGCCCCATCCAAGGGGCGTCATGAACAGCCCATAGACCGCGATCAGGGTCGCCAGGATTTGCGTGCCGAGCACCGCCACCCATAGTATCCGCGCCGGGCGGGTCGACCAGAACGGACCCCGCGTGCGCGTGAGGAAGATCGTCAGATGTCCGGCCACGGACAGCTTCAGGTACATCAGCGTCTGGATGTGCGCGCGGTCGAGATGGAATACGCGCTCGCCCAGATAAAACAGGGCGAAGGCGGAGACGACCCCGATGACGCCCAGCACCGTGGATACCCCCAGCACCATGCGCATGTTCCAGGCTTCGGGCTGATCCTTGTAATGGACGTTGTCGTAGGCGATGGACAGGATGGCGCCGTCGTTGAGCAGGGCGAGCATCACGATCATCACCGCTGTCACCGGATAGAAGTTGAAGATCAGGATCGAGAGCGTCATGAACAGCAGCACGCGCAGCGTTTCGGTGATGCGGTAGATGGCGTAGCTGTTCATCCGCTGGAAGATCTTCCGGCTCTCCTTGATGGCGTCGATGATCACCGACAGGCCCGGCGTCAGCAGCACGATGTCCGCCGCCGCGCGCGCTGCGTCCGTTGCGCCGGACACGGCGATGCCGCAGTCGGCCTTCTTCAGCGCCGGCGCGTCGTTCACCCCGTCGCCGGTCATGCCGACGATATGGCCGCGCCCTTGCAGGACATCGACGATGTGGTACTTGTGTTCCGGGAACACCTGGGCGAAACCGTCGGCCCTCTCGATGGACGCGGACATCTCGGCGCTCTCCCGCCTTTTCGAGTCGCCCAGACCCGCGGCATCGAGGATATTCGCGCCCATGTCCAGTTTCTTGGCGGTTTCCCTGGCGATGGCCAGTGCGTCCCCCGTCACCATCTTGATCTTCACGCCCATCGTCAGCGCCGTCGCGATGGTCGCCTTGGCGTCCTCCCGCGGCGGGTCGAACAGCGGCAGCACGCCAACGAACAGCCACTGGCCTTCCTCGTCCGCACGGGCGACGCCTAGCGAACGGAAGCCGCGCGCGGCAAAGTCGTCGACCGCCCGGTCGACCGCAGCCTTGACCTCGGCGGCGTTGGCCGCCAGCGCCAGGATCACCTGCGGTGCGCCCTTTGTCACCGCGAACTGTTTTCCGTCCGGACCCTTGACGGTCGCTTCGGTGCGCTTGTGCACCGGGTCGAAGGGCTGGAAATGGATGAGCTGGTAGTTCTTCAGGAGCTGCCCATCCTTCAGGCCGCCCAGCACCGCCAGGTCGATGCCGTCCTTGTCTTCCGCGCGCGACGCCAGCGCGGCGTCGAGGATGAGCTGCTCGGCGGGAATATTGTTCACGCTGAACGGATCGCCCAGGCTCAGCTTGTTCTGGGTCAGGGTGCCGGTCTTGTCCGCGCACAACACATCGACGCCGGCCAGTTCCTCGATGGCCACCAGACGGCTGACGATCGCCTCCTTCTTGGCGAGCAGGCGCGCGCCGACCGCCATCGTGACCGACAACACCGTCGGCATGGCTACCGGAATCGCGGCCACGGTCAGCACCAGGGCGAACTGCAGGGTGGTGAGGATGGGATCGCCGCGGAAAATCGCGACGGCGATGATCGCAGCCACCAGCACCAGCGCGAGCACGATCAGGTAGTTGCCGATCTTCAGCACCGCCTTCTGAAAATGGCTGACGGTGTGCGCCTCCTGCACCAGTTCCGCGGTCTTGCCGAAGTAGGTGTTGGCGCCGGTGGCATACACCAGCGCGTTGCTCTCGCCGCGGCGGATGATCGACCCGGAATACACCGCGTCACCGGCTTTGCACGTGGCGGGCAAGGATTCCCCGGTCAGCGCCGACTGGTCCACCTCCAGCGGATCGTCGTCGAGCAAGCGCGCATCCGCGGGGACGATGTCGCCCAGCCGCAAGCGAATGACGTCGCCCGGCACCAGCTCGCGCGCCGCCGGATTGAGCCACTTGCCGTCGCGTATCACCCTGGCCCTGATCGCCAGCTTGGCCTTCAAGGCCGCGATGGCGTTGCCCGCCTGGTGTTCCTCCCAGAAGCCGACCACGGCGTTGGCCAGGAGCAGCACCAGGATGATGCCGAAGTCCGGCCAGTGGCGATCTATCGCCGACAGGATCACCGCCGCCTCGATCATCCAGGGAATGGGGCCCCAGAAATAGCCGAGGAACTTCAAGAAGGCGTTGCTCTTCTTCTCCGCGATCTCGTTCGGCCCGTATTGGGTCAGGCGCTTTGCCGCCTCGGCTTGGGTGAGGCCCTCCGGCGACGAGCCGAGTCTTTGCGCCAGTTCCGCCAGGGGCAGAGTTTTCAGATCGTCCTTGGCCGCGGGCTTGGATGCGGGAGCCCGGGGCTGGTCGGCATCGGGTTTCATAATGGCCATTCCATCCGTAGTCGCCATGCCGCAGGATGCGCGAGTCGCGAGCTATGCGCGTTCATTTGGCATTGCCCCACTTCCAGTTGCGGATTTCCGGCATGTCTTCGCCGTATCGGTCGATGTACTGCTTGTGCTCGATCAGCTTGTCCTTCAAGCGCTGCTTCAGGTAGATGCCCCGGTCGCCGGTCTGCGGCAGGCGGTCGATGGCGTCCATCGCCAGGTGGAAGCGGTCCAGGTCGTTCAACACCGTCATGTCGAAGGGCGTGGTGATGGTGCCCTCCTCCTTGTAGCCGCGGACGTGGATGTTGTCGTGGTTGGTGCGGCGGTAGGTCAGGCGATGGATCAGCCAGGGGTAGGCGTGGTAGGCGAAGATCACCGGCTTGTTCTTGGTGAACAGCTCGTCGAAATCCATGTCCGAGAGCCCGTGCGGGTGCTCGGATGGCGGCTGCAGCTTCATCAGATCGACGACATTGACGACGCGGATTTTCAGTTCCGGCAGGTGCTCGCGCAGGATGGCGACGGCGGCCAGCGTCTCCAGCGTCGGCACGTCGCCGCAGCAGGCCATGACCACGTCGGGTGCCACCGCCTGGTCGTTGCTGGCCCAGCTCCAGATGCCGATGCCCTCGCTGCAGTGCTTGACCGCGGCGTCCATGGAGAGCCACTGCGGCGCCGGGTGCTTGCCCGCGACCACGACGTTGACGTAGTGCCGGCTCCTCAGGCAGTGGTCGATCACCGAGAGCAGGCAGTTGGCGTCCGGCGGGAAGTACACCCGCACCACCTCGGCCTTCTTGTTCACGACGTGGTCGATGAAGCCGGGGTCCTGGTGGGTGAAGCCGTTGTGGTCCTGGCGCCAGACGTGCGAGGCGAGCAGGTAGTTGAGCGAAGCGATCTTGCGCCGCCAGGGCAGTCGCGCCGTGACCTTCAGCCACTTGGCGTGCTGGTTGAACATCGAGTCGACGATGTGGATGAAGGCCTCGTAGCAGTTGAACAGGCCGTGCCGCCCGGTGAGCAGGTAGCCTTCCAGCCAGCCCTCGCACTGGTGCTCGCTCAACACTTCCATCACCCGCCCTTCGGGCGCGAGGAATTCGTCATTGGGCAGGGTCGCGCCGTCCCACTGCCGGTCGGTCGCCTCGAACAAGGCTTCCAGGCCGTTGGAGAGCGTCTCGTCGGGTCCGAAGATGCGGAAATTGCGCTGCTCGCTGTTCAGCTTCGCCACGTCGCGCAGGAACGGTCCGAGCGCATGGGTGTCGCCGCTGCCGGGCGCCCCGGGCTTCGGCACCTCGACCGCGTAGTCGCGGAAATCCGGCAGGCGCAGGTCGCGCAGCAGCATGCCGCCGTTGGCGTGGGGATTGGCACCCATGCGCCGTTCGCCCTCGGGGGCGAGCTCGACCAGCTCGGCCTTCAGGCGGCCCTGTTCGTCGAAGAGTTCCTCGGGCCGGTAGCTCTTCAGCCAGTCCTCCAGCAGCTTGAGATGCCCGGGATGGCTGTTCGGGTTGAGCGGCACCTGATGCGCGCGGAACGTGCCTTCGATCTGCAGGCCGTCGACCACCTTCGGGCCGGTCCAGCCCTTGGGCGAGTCGAGCACGATCATCGGCCAGCGCGGCCGCGTCGCGTCTCCGCTGATGCGGGCGTTATGCTGGATTTTCCTGATGTGCGCCACCGCCTTGTCGAGCGCCGCGGCCATGGCCTGGTGCATAGGCATGGGCTCGTGGCCCTCGACGAAGATGGGCGTCCAGCCGTAGCCGCGCAGCAACTGCTCCAGTTCCTCGCGCGTGATGCGGGCCAGGACGGTGGGGTTGGCAATCTTGTAGCCGTTGAGATGCAGGATCGGCAGCACCGCGCCGTCGCTCACCGGATCGAGAAACTTGTTGGAATGCCAGGCGGTGGCCAGCGGTCCGGTTTCCGCCTCGCCGTCGCCGACGACGCAGGCGACGATCAGATCGGGATTGTCGAACGCCGCCCCGAAGGAATGGCTGAGCGAATAGCCCAGCTCGCCGCCCTCGTGGATCGAGCCGGGACACTCGGGCGAAGCGTGGCTGGGGATGCCGCCGGGAAAGGAAAACTGCTTGAACAGCCTCTTCATTCCTGCCTCGTCCCGGCTGATGTCCGGATAGATCTCGCTGTAACTGCCTTCGAGGTAGGTGTTGCCCACCACCGCCGGGCCGCCGTGGCCGGGGCCGCAGACGTAGATCATGTCGAGTTCGTACTCCTTGATGATCCGGTTCAGGTGCGCGTAGATGAAGTTCTGCCCGGGGGTCGTGCCCCAGTGTCCGAGCAGCATGCGCTTCACGTCCGAGGGCGCCAGCGGCCGCGCGAGCAGCGGATTGTCCTGGAGAAAAATCTGCCCGACCGAGAGATAGTTGGCGGCGCGCCAGTAGGCGTCGATCCTGGCGAGCAGTTGTTGCGTGGGCGTGATGGTTTTCATGGTCTGGATTTCCGGAAATACGCCGAAGATCATCGCTGCCACAGGATGTGGGCATCCTCCAGCGGAACCGCGACGCCGTCGCGCTGCGGCATCAGGCGCGCCGTGTAGTCCGTCGCCGGGCGGCTCGCCGGCACCGCTGCGCGATAGGCGTAGCCGTTTGCGCCCACCAGTTGGCGCACGCGCTGCATCGCCACGCGCACAGGTGCCGCACCGGCAACGCCATCGGCGTAGAGCTCGACCCGGACCGCATCCGGGTCGAGTTCATCGACATACACCTGGACTTCGAACAGGTGCTGCCCGCCATCGCTTTCGAGTTTCACTTCGCCGAAACGCAGCGCGTTCCATTTTTGCGCCAGAGATCGCCGCCAATCGACCACGGCCGCGCCGAACTTGCCCTGGTCGGCGGCGCGCTCTCGGTAGGCCGAGGCCGCCGGCAGGTAGTGCTGCTCGGTGTATTCGCACACCGCGCGGTTGGTGGAAAAACGCGGCGTCAATTGCGCCATGCTCTCGCGCATCCGGGCCACCCAGGCGGCAGGGATGCCTTGCTCGTCGCGCGCATAGAACTCGGGAATCACTTCGCGTTCGAGCAGGTCGTAGAGGGCTTCCGCTTCGACGGCGTCCCAGGCGGGATCGTTATCGTGCTCCCGGCCGTCGCCCAAGGCCCAGCCCACTTCCGGCGTATAGGCTTCCGCCCACCAGCCGTCCAGTTCGGACAGATTGATGCCGCCATTGACCAGCACCTTCATGCCGCTGGTGCCGCACGCTTCCCAGGGACGGCGCGGCGTGTTGAGCCAGACATCGACGCCCTGCACCAGGTTTTCCGTGAGCAGCATGTCGTAGTCGCTGAGAAAGATCACGTGGGGGCGCACCTCGGGCCGGCAGATGAAGTGCAGCCATTGCCGGATCAGGGCCTGTCCTTCCAGATCCGCGGGATGGGCCTTGCCGGCCATGATGAGCTGTACCGGGCGCGCAGGATTGGTCAGCAGGCGCAGCAGCCGTTCGGGGTCGTGGAGCAGCAGATTCGGCCGCTTGTAGCTGGCAAAGCGGCGGGCGAAGCCCAGCGTCAAGGTATTGCAGTCGAACAGATGTCTCACGCGCTCGACCGCCTCGTGCGACGAGCCGGATGCCGCCAGTTGCCGGGACAAGCGTTCGCGGGCGTAGTCGACCAGCGCCTGGCTGGCGGCGGTACGGAATTGCCAGAGACTGGCGTCGGAGATGCGCCGTATGTCCTGCGTCAGGGTCTGTGCCGTTCCCAGCCAGCGGTCCTTGCCGCAGGCTTGCGTCCATAGATCGTCGGCCGCGGCCGAATCCCAGGTCGGCATATGGACGCCGTTGGTCACATGGCCGACCGGCACTTCTTCGGTCGGCCAGCGCGGAAAGAGCGGCCCGAACAGATGCCGGCTCACCCGCCCGTGCAGGCGACTGACGCCATTGACCGCGCCGCTGCCGCGGATCGCCAGATAGGCCATGTTGAAGGGCTCGGAGGCGTCGTCCGGGTTCTGCCGGCCCAGGGCCAGCAAATCGTGGCGGTCGATACCGAGCTCGGTGTGCGCATAAGCGCCGAGGTATTGCTCTACCAGCGCCGGTGCGAAACGATCGAAACCGGCAGCCACCGCCGTATGGGTGGTGAACAGGTTGCCCGCACGGGTGACGGCCAGCGCCACCTCGAAGCTCCGTCCGCTCTGCGCCATGAAGCTTCTGGCGCGCTCCAGCACCGCGAAGGCCGCGTGCCCCTCGTTCAGGTGGCAGACCTCCGGCGCGACGCCGAGTGCTGCGAGCAGTCGCCAGCCGCCGATGCCGAGCAGCAGCTCCTGCTTCAGGCGCAGCTCCGGCCCACCGCCGTAGAGCTCGCTGGTGATGCCGCGATGCGCGGGATAATTCGCCGCGTCATTGCTGTCCAGCAGGTACAGCTTGACGCGCCCGACCTGAACCTGCCAGGCGCGCAGCCAGACCGAGTAGCCGGGCAGCACGATCTCCAGACGCAGCCACTCCCCGTCCGCCTTGCGCAAGGGCGTGATCGGCAACTGTCCGGGATCGTTGTAGGGGAAGAGGGCCTGTTGCGCCCCGTCCTGGTCGAGCGCCTGGCGAAAATAGCCTTGCTGGTAGAGCAGCCCGACGCCGATCACCGGCACGCCCAGATCGCTGGCGGCCTTCAACTGGTCGCCGGCGACGTTGCCCAGACCGCCCGAGTAGATCGGCAGCGCCTCGCTCAGCATGAACTCCATGCTGAAATAGGCAACGCAGGAAAATTGCGCTTGGGGGTGGGTCTGCTGGAACCACGCGGGCGCCTCCGCCGCCTCCCGCCTGGCTTGCACCAGCTCATCGAGCTTGTTGCGGAAGGCGGGATCGGCCAGGTCGCGCCGGAGCTTTTCCCGCGACACCGTCTGCAGCACGACCCAAGGGTTATGCGTGAGCGCCCACAGCACCGGATCGAGCTGCCGCCATACCTGGTCGGTGGCGTGGTTCCACGCCGAACGCATATCCAGGGCGAGCTCGGACAAGGCGTCGAATCCCTCCACGTCCGTGGATAGCAAAGACTCTTTCGGGTGCATGACCCGCGTTGGTTCGCTCATGGCCTGTCCTTCGAATTTGCCCGCCATTGACGCGCCGTTCGGCGGATTACTTCTTGGTCTGATGGTTGATCACGACGGCCAGCAAGATCACCACCGCGATGAGAACCGCCGTCCAGATCCACATTCCTCCGCCCATCCAGCCGCCTGAATAATTCATCATGATGCTCTCCTTGTTGCGCCGCAACCTGGCCGGCACCGGAAAATCCAGACCGTGACCGGCGGCGTCCGTTTCATTTCAACTGCTGTGCGGGCGCCGCGAGCGCGGCGTCGACGATGGTCTGCGCTTCTGCCAGGATGCGACGCAACTGATCGACTCCCTGAAAGCTCTCGGCATAGATCTTGTAAATGTCTTCGGTGCCGGACGGGCGCGCCGCGAACCAGCCGTTCTCGGCCACCACCTTCAAGCCGCCGATGGGCTCACCGTTGCCGGGCGCCCGGGTGAGGATGGTCCGGATTTGTTCGCCGGCCAGTTCCTTGGTCTGCACCTGCTCTGGCGAGAGCTGCGCCAGCATCCGCTTCTGCTCGGGCGTCGCGGCCGCCTCGATGCGGTCATAGACGGCCTCACCGAATTCGCGCGTGAGCTCGCGGTAGAGTTCGCCGGGATCGCGGCCCAGGGTCGCGGTGATCTCCGCCGACAGCAAGGCCGGAACGATGCCGTCCTTGTCCGTCGTCCAGACGCTGCCGTCCCGACGGCAAAAAGATGCCCCCGCGCTCTCTTCCCCGGCGAAGGCGAGCGCGCCGTCCTGCAGGCCATCGACGAACCACTTGAAGCCGACCGGCACCTCGTAGAGCTTGCGGCCGAGCTTCGCCGCGACGCGGTCGATGATCCCGCTGCTGACCACGGTCTTGCCGACCGCTGCCTGCCCGCCCCACTTGGACCGGTTCTGGAAAAGATAGTGGATAGCCACCGCGAGGTAATGATTGGGCGGCAGCAATCCCGCGCTCCTGGTGACGATGCCGTGCCGGTCATGGTCGGTGTCGCAGGCGAAGGCGATGTCGAAGCGATCCTTGAGCTCGATCAGGCCCTGCATGGCGTAAGGCGAGGAAGGGTCCATGCGGATCCGGCCGTCCCAATCGAGCGTCATGAAACGGAAGCTCGGATCGACGACTTCATTGACCACCGTGAGATTCAAGCCATAGCGCTCGGCGATCGGCTCCCAGTAGTGGACGCCGGCGCCGCCGAGCGGATCCACGCCCATGCGGATGCCGGCGCCGCGGATCGCCTCCATGTCGAGCACGCTGCCCAGATCGCTGACGTAGGCGTTGAGATAATCGTGGCGGTGGGTGGTGGCAGCGCGCAATGCCTTGTCGTATGAAATCCTGCGTACGCCCTTGAGGCCGGACTCCAGCAGCGCATTGGCGCGAGCTTCGATCCAGTTCGTCACCGCTCCTGCTGCCGGCCCGCCGTTGGGCGGGTTGTACTTGAAGCCGCCGCTCTCGGGCGGATTGTGCGAGGGCGTGATGACGATGCCGTCCGCCAGGCCCGCCTCGCGGCCGCGGTTGTAGCCGAGGATCGCGTGCGAGATCACCGGCGTCGGCGTGTATTCGTCCCGGTCGGCAATCATCAGCTCGACGCCGTTGGCCGCCAGCACTTCGAGCGCGCTGGCGCAAGCCGGCACGGACAGGGCGTGGCTGTCGATGCCGAGAAACAGCGGGCCGACCAAGCCCCGCCGCTTGCGGTAATCGCAGATGGCCTGGGTGATGGCCAGGACGTGCCTTTCGTTGAAGCTGCCCGCGAAGGCGGAGCCGCGATGCCCCGAGGTGCCGAAAGCAACCCGCTGCGCCGGCACCGCAGGATCCGGCAGCTCGGCATAATAGGCGGTCACCAGTCTGGGCACATCGACCAGCAGTGCCGGCGTGACCGGCTTGCCGGCCAGGGGACTGAGCTTCACGGGGCGATCGTTTGGAGTCTTCATTCGGGGACCTGCCATGCTCGCCGGCGGGCTTGACGCTTGGCAGAAGTTCCAATATTCATGAATATTTCTTCCAGACCATAAGCATACTCCCGCACCGTACCCGTGACTTGCGCTTCGTTCAAGATAACCAATCCCGGTGCGCTTCTTTCTAGCCCAGATTCGAGTGGGTATGATCCATGCCCTGACCGCCCCCCTGACTTTTCCGGGGTATCGGATCGGCCCGTGCGGATAGCCGGGGCGCCGCATCGGTTCGCGCCAGGAGTTTGATCGCTTGCGGGCCGGAGAAGGGGCTTTGGCGTCCCCTTCTCAGCATCGACGGCAAGCGCACTTCTACGTCGTGGCTCCTCGCCCTGTTCAAGGCGACGTGGCGGTCATGGATGAGAACCCGGCACAGCCACTTGATGCGCTCGATGAATGGACGCCCGATGGTCATGATGCTCTCCATGATGAATTGATCTTCGATCGGACTATCAGTTCCGTCGCTGGTCCGACGCGTTGCCAGATTGGACTCAAGCTGACGGCCTATCCGTGCGCTGCCGAACGGATCGCGGAATATTTAGCCGCGCTTCACCTTATGTACGCTGTCGCACTGACGGGCGCGGAGCGAAGCGGAGAATCCGGTCAGGGCTGGATATCGCCCGGAGGCCACGCTGATCGCACCTTCATTGGTCGAAGTTAGACCCTCTCCAAGGAGCAGCACCTATGTTACGCAGCATGAAGGATCTTGAAGACTACGCCATCCGCGCGACCGACGGCGTCATCGGTTTGGTCAAGGATTTCTATTTCGATGACCAAGCCTGGGCCATCCGCTATCTCGTGGTCGACACCGGCACCTGGCTTTCGAGCCGGAAGGTGTTGATCTCGCCGATCGCAATCGGTCAGCCGAACTGGGCGGAAAGAGTGCTGCCCGTCGCCATCACCAAAGAGCAGGTGAAGAACAGCCCCGACATCGATACCGAGAAGCCGGTGTCACGACAGCACGAAATGCGCTATTTCGGCTATTACGGCTATCCGTACTATTGGGGCGGTGGCGGGCTGTGGGCCAGCGGCGCTTACCCGAACATGACGCTGCCAGCCTACGCCGGCTTCGATTCGACGCCGCACCCGAGCCAACTGGAAGCGGATAAGGGATTTGTCGAAGCGGCCTCCGTGCAAGCCGAACAAGCGCGGCACCGGAATGACGATCCCCATCTGCGTAGCTGCAAAGCGGTCATCGACAACCATATCCAGGCCAGCGACGGCGACATCGGTCACGTCCAGGGCATGCTCGTCGATGAGCAGACCTGGGCCATTCGCTACCTCATCGTAGACACCAGCAACTGGTGGCTCGGGCATCAGGTGCTCATCGCGCCGCAATGGATTGAGGAGGTGAGCTGGGCCGACGCCACGGTCACGCTCAAGCTGACCCAGCAGGCGGTGAAAGACGCGCCGCCGTATGATCCGGCGCTGCCCTTGGATCGAATTCAGGAAGCCGGCATCCACGCACATTACGGCCGCCCCGGCTATTGGGCCGGCGAGACGAAGCGCGACGCCCCGCCCGGCCGCTAGACGCGACCAGCTCGCTGTCCGGCGGCGCTTGATCAGGCCTGCCGCTTGAGGCGGCGGTAGCGCCGGATCAGCGCGTTGGTCGAACTGTCGTGGGCGAGCGGCGGCTCGACGCTGTTTTCCAGTTCGGGAACCAGGCGTTCGGCCAGCGCCTTGCCCAGCTCGACGCCCCATTGATCGAAGGAATCGATATTCCAGACCGTCCCCTGGGTGAACACGCTGTGCTCGTAGAGCGCGACCAGGGAGCCGAGCGTCTGCGGCGTCAGGCGCTCGGCGAGCAGGGTGTTGCTGGGGCGATTGCCTTCGAACACCCGGTGTGGCGCCAGCCATTCCGGCGTGCCCTCGGCGCGCACCTCGGCCAAGGTCTTGCCGAAGGCCAGCGCCTCGCTCTGCGCGAACAGGTTGGCCAGCAACAGATCGTGATGACGGCCGAGCGGATTCAGTGGCTGACAGAAGCCGATGAAGTCGCACGGGATCAGCCTCGTTCCCTGGTGGATCAACTGGTAGAAGGAATGCTGGCCGTTGGTGCCGGGCTCGCCCCAGACGACGGGTGAGGTCTGATAGTCGACGCGCGCGCCGTCCTGGGTGACGTGCTTGCCGTTGCTCTCCATGGTCAGTTGCTGCAGGTAGGCGGGGAAGCGTTTCAGATATTGCTCGTAGGGCAGCACCGCGACCGTCTGCGCCTCGAGGAAGTTGCTGTTCCACACCGCCAGCAGCCCCATCAGCACCGGCAGGTTCTGCGCCAGGGGAGCGCTGCGAAAGTGCTGGTCCATGGCGCGGAAGCCCGCGAGCAAGGCGCGAAAGTTGTCGGGCCCGATGGCGATCATGGTCGACAGGCCGATCGCAGAGTCCATCGAGTAGCGCCCGCCGACCCAGTCCCAGAAGCCGAACATGTTTTCGGTATCGATGCCGAACCCGGCCACCGCCTCGGCATTGGTCGAGACAGCGACGAAGTGCCTGGCCACCGCCCGGGGGTCGCCGAGCCTGGCCAGGCTCCAGGCGCGGGCGCTGCGGGCGTTGCTCAGGGTCTCCTGCGTGGTGAAGGTCTTCGAGCAGACGATGAACAGGGTCTCTTCCGGGTCGAGATCGCGGGTGGCTTCCGCAAGATCGCTGCCATCGACGTTGGAGACGAAGCGCAGCGTCAGGTCGCGCTGACTGTAATGGCGCAATGCTTCGTGCGCCATCACCGGGCCCAGGTCCGAGCCGCCGATGCCGATATTGACGACGTTGCGGATGCGCCGGCCGGTATGTCCGCGCCATTGTCCGCTGCGGACCTGGTCCGAGAAGGCCGCCATGCGCTGCAGAACGGCATGAAGTTCGGGCACGACATCGACGCCGTCGACCACGATGCGCTCGCTCTCGGGCGCACGCAGCGCGGTGTGCAGCGCGGCGCGCCCCTCCGTGGCATTGATCTTGTCGCCGCGGAACATCGCGGCGATGCGCTGTTGCAGGCCGCATTCCTCGGCCAGCCTCAGCAGCAGCCGGAGGGTCTCGTCGCTGATGCGGTTCTTCGAGTAGTCAAGGTAAATCCCCGCGGCCTCCAGGCAGAGGCGCTCGCCTCGGCCCGGATCCTCGGCGAAGAGCTGGCGCAGCGGGAGATTGCGGATCGTCGCGCAATGCGCTTCGAGCGCCCGCCATGCCGGGCGCTCGCTCAGGCTTTGCGCCGGCGCGCCGCTCACGCCCGCCTCCCCTGCTGCAGCAGCGCGCCCTTCGCGGCGATGCGGGCGATCAGATCGCGCCAGGACGCGGCGAAGGCGGCGGTGCCCTGGCGCTGAAGTTCTGCGGCGAGCGCTTCATCGTTCACCCCTTCGCGGGTGAATTCCGCGATCACCGCTTCGGCATAGCCTTCCTCGGCCGGCAACACCTTGCCGAGCTTGCCGTGGTCGGCGAAGGCGAGCAAGGTCTTCTCGGGCATGGTGTTGATGGTATCGGGCGCCGCCAGCGCTTCGACGTAGAGGACGTCCGGGGCTGTCGGGTCCTTGGTGCCGGTGCTGGCCCACAGCAGGCGTTGCGGCCGTGCGCCGGCTGCGGCCAGCTTCAGCCAGCGCGGTGAGGCCAGCAGCTCGCGGTAGGCCTGGTCGGTGCGCATCGCGATGGCGATGCCCAGACGATTGCGGAACTGCTCCGAAACGCTGTCCCTGACCGCCACGTCCCAGCGACTGACGAAGATCGACGCCACCGAGGCGACCCGCGGATCGCGGCCGGCGGCGATGCGCCGCTCGATGCCGCGCATGTAGGCGTCGGCGGCGGCGAGGTAGTGCTCGCGCGAGAACAGCAGCGTGACATTGACCGGCACGCCGGCGAATATCGACTCCTCGATCGCCGGCAGGCCGGCGCCGGTGCCCGGAATCTTGATGAACAGATTGGGGCGTTGCGCGCGCGCGTGCAGTTGCGCCGCCGCCTTGACGGTCCCAGCGCTGTCGTCGGCGAGCAGGGGCGACACCTCCAGCGACACCCAGCCATCGACGCCGCCGCTGGCGTCATGGACCGGACGGAACAGATCGGCGGCCTGGGTCAGGTCTTCCAGGGCGAGCTCGAAGAACAAGGCTTCGCCCGACTTGCCCTCGTCCGCCTTGTTGCTGATGGCCTCGTCGTAGGCGCCGGTACCGATCGCCTGATCGAAGATCGTCGGATTGGAGGTGAGCCCGGTCACCGACAGCTCCCTGATGTAGCGGCCGAGCGTGCCGCTGGTCAGCAGCTCGCGGGTGATGTTGTCGAGCCAGAGGCTTTGGCCCAGCTCGTGAAGTTGTCGCGTCGCATTCATGTCGTCTCCCGTTTCCCATCGGCGGGCCTGGCTGGCCCGAAAACCGCCATTGTGCAGATAATCGTCATGCGGGCACCCGAAACGGCGCGTGCCAGCCGCCGTCCGCTGCGATCAATGCATCCGCCGCCTTGGGCCCCCAACTGCCGCGTTGGTAGGGCAGGCTGGGCTGATGCCGCTTCAGCACCGGATCGACCGCCGCCCAGGCGGCCTCGACCGCGTCCTCGCGGGTAAACAGCGCGCCGTTGCCGGCCATGGCGTCGCCCAGCAGCCGCTCGTAGGGCGCCTCCTCTCCCGGGCGCTCGTCGAGCAGGTAGAGCTCGCGCTGCTCGCCGAGGTACTCCTGTCCGGCGCTCTTGACGCGCGCGGCCAGCGCCACGGCGGCATTGGGCGAGAGGCGAAAGCGCAGATAGTTGGAGACGCCGTCGGCGGGCGCCGAGTCGGCGAACAGCCGCTGCGGCGGCGGCTTCAAACGGACGATCACCTCTGCCGCCGTTTCCGCCAGACACTTTCCCGAGCGCAGGTACCACGGCACCCCCTGCCAGCGCCACGAGTCGATGAACAGGCGCAGGGCGCAGAAGGTCTCGACGTCGGAATTCCTGGCCACGCCCGGCTCCTTGCGGTAGCCGGCGTACTGGCCGCGCACCAGGTCCTCGGGCGCCACCGGCCGCATGGCCTGGAAGACGCTGGCCGTCTCGCCATGCACGGCGCCGAAGCCCCGGTAGGCGGGCGGCTCCATGGCGAGCAGCGCGACGATCTGGAACAGATGGTTCTGGACCACGTCGCGCAGGCAGCCGGCGGTCTCGTAGAATGCGCCGCGGCCGCCGACGCCGAAATCCTCGGACAGGGTGATCTGCACGCTGGAGACATAGTTGCGATTCCAGATCGGCTCCAGGAAGGCATTGGCAAAGCGGAAATAGAGGATGTTCATGATCGCTTCCTTGGCCAGGAAGTGGTCGATGCGGAAGATCGAGTCTTCCGGGAACAGCGCATGGGCGACGCGGTTCAAGGCCCGCGCCGAGGCCAGGTCGCGGCCGAAGGGCTTCTCGACGATGACCCGGGCGCCCTCGGCCAGGCCGGCGGCGCCCAGGCCCTTGATCACCGTCGCGAACAGCGCCGGCGGGATGGCGAGATAGTGCGCCGGGTGCCGGGCGTCGCCCAGCGCAGCCTTGAGCGCCTGGAAGGTCGCCGGGTCCTGATAGTCGCCGTCGACATAGCGCAACTGGCCGAGCAGGCGGCGCAGCGCCGCCCGGTCGTCGATTTTCCCCGATTGCCGGATGCCGTCCTCGGCGTGCCGGCGCAATTGCGCCAGATTCCAGTCGGAGGAAGCGACGCCGATCACCGGCACCTCCAGCTTGCCGCGCTTGGCCATCGCGTAGAGCGAGGGAAAGATCTTCTTGTGCGCGAGATCGCCGCTGACCCCGAACAGCACCAGCGCGTCCGATGCGTCGCCCCGGAACTGCTTCATCTCAGCCCTCTCCCTTTTTTTCCTCATGGCCGCCGAACTCCTTGCGCAGCGCCGACAGCGCGCGATTGGCGAAATCCGCATTGCCGCGCGAGCCGAAGCGCTCGAACAATGCCGCACTCAGCACCGGGACCGGCACGCCTTCGTCGATCGCCGCCGCGATCGTCCAGCGGCCCTCGCCGGAATCCGAGACGCGGCCGGCATAACTTTCCAGATCCGGGTCGGCGGCGAGCGAGCTCGCGCTCAGATCCAGCAGCCAGGAGCCGATCACGCTGCCCCGGCGCCACAGCTCGGCGATCTGCGCCAGGTCCAGATCGTAGCGGTAATACTCGGCGTCCATGAGCGGCGCCGTCTCCGCATCCGCGGCGCGCGCGCGCTTGCCGGCGTCGGCGTTCTTCAGGATGTTCAGGCCTTCGGCGTAAGCCGCCATCAGGCCGTATTCGATGCCGTTATGCACCATCTTGACGAAGTGGCCGGCGCCGCTGGCGCCGCAATGCAGATAGCCCTGCTCGGCGGGGCCGGGAGCTCCCTGCCTGCCCGGCGTGCGCGGCGCCGCCGCCACTCCCGGCGCGATGCTCTTGAAAATCGGCTCCAGGTGTCCGACGATCGCTTCCTCGCCGCCGATCATCAGGCAGAAGCCGCGCTCCAGGCCGAAGACACCGCCGCTGGTGCCGCAATCGACGTAGTGGATGCCGCGCTCATGGAGCGCCTTGGCGCGCGCCACGTCGTCGCGGTAGTAACTGTTGCCGCCGTCGATGATGATGTCGCCGGCATCCATGCGCGCGGCAAGTTCCTCGACCGTCTCGGCCACGACGCCGGCGGGCACCATCAGCCAGACCGCGCGCGGTTTGGCGAGCTGGCCGAGAAAATCGTCGAGCGAGTCCGCGCCCAGAACGCCCTGACCCGCAATTCCCTTGACCGCCTGCGGGTTGGCGTCATAGACCACGCACTCATGGCCGTCCTTGACCAGGCGCCGCACCAGACTCGCCCCCATGCGTCCCAAGCCGATCATGCCGAGCTGCATCTCGATTCCTTTCCTAGCCGGTAACGGGGGGTGTTGCCAGCAGGGCGAGCGCCCGCCGGCAGACATTGTCTACGCTGAAGCCATACTCGCGCATCACGGTCTCGCCGGGAGCCGATGCGCCGAAGCGATCGACTGCGAGCACGTCGCCGTGGCTGCCGACATAGCGATGCCAGCCCTGCGCCACCCCGGCCTCGACCGCCAGCCGGGCGACGACCGCCGGCGGCAGCACTGCCTCCCGGTAGGCCTGCGGCTGGGCCTCGAACAGCTCCCAGCTCGGCATCGAGACGATGCGCACCTGCAGCCCCTGCGCCAGCAGCTTTTCCCGCGCCGCGACGATCAGCGCGACTTCGGAGCCCGTGGCGATCAGGATCAGATCGGGGTTGGGCGCATCGGCGAGGATGTAGGCGCCGCGGCTCAAGCCGTCGGCGGCGGCGAATTGCGTGCGGTCCAGGGTCGGCAGGTTCTGGCGCGACAATACCAGCGCCACCGGCCGGTCGCGCGTCGTCAGGGCGAGCCGCCAGGCGGCGGCGGTCTCGTTGGCGTCGCCCGGGCGGATCACGATCAGGTGCGGGATCGCGCGCAGGCTGGCCAGGTGTTCGACCGGCTGATGGGTGGCGCCGTCCTCGCCCAGGGCGATGCTGTCGTGGGTGAACACGTAGATCGCCGGCAGGCCCATCAATGCCGCGAGGCGGATCGCCGGCCGCAGGTAGTCGGCAAAGACCAGGAAGGTCGAACAGAAGGGCACGATCCCCCCGTGCGCCGCCAGGCCGTTCACGATGGCGCCCATGGCGTGCTCGCGCACACCGAAGTGCAGGTTGCGGCCGGCGTAGGACCAGCCGCCGCCGTCCGAACCCTGCTGGTCGCTAGCCGCGTTGCCCAGCTCGGGCGGCTCGAAGTCGCCCAGGCCCTTCAACGCGGTGTGGGTCGATGGATCGAGATCGGCGGAGCCGCCGATCAGCGCCGGCAGGCGCGGCGCGATGGCATTCATGATCCTGCCCGAGGCGACGCGGCTGGCGACGCCCTTGGCGTCGGCCGGGAAGCGCGGGATATCGGCATCCCAGCCGGCCGGCAATTCGCCGCGCAGGCGTTGCTGCAGTTCCATGGCCAGATCGGGATGCGCGCGTGCATAGGCGGAAAATTTTTCCTGCCACGCCGCCTCGGCCCGCTCGCCGCGCGCCAGCGCCTGGAGAAAATGCGCGCGCACCGGTTCGGGCAGGTAAAACGGCGGTTCCGTCGGCCAGCCCAGCGTCTCCTTGGTCAGGCGCACTTCCTCGACGCCCAGCGGCGAGCCGTGCGCCTCGAAGGAGTCCTGCTTGTGCGGCGAGCCGTAGCCGATGTGGGTGCGCAGCAGGATCAGCGACGGTCGCCGCGTCTCGGCGCGGGCGTCTTCCAGCGCCCGCCCGATCGCCGCCAGATCGTTGCCGTCCGCCACCGTCTGGGTATGCCAGCCGTAGGCCTCGAAGCGGCGCGCGCGATCTTCGGTGAAGCTGATGGCGGTGCCGGCAGAGAGCGTGACGCGGTTGTCGTCGTAGAGATAGATCAGCTTGCCGAGCCGCAAATGGCCGGCGAGCGAGGCCGCCTCGGAGGCGACGCCCTCCATCAGGTCGCCGTCGCCGACAATGCCGTAGGTATGGTGATCGACGATCTCGAAGCCGGGGCGGTTGTAGCGCGCCGCCAGATGCGCCTCCGCCATCGCCATGCCGACGCCGTTGGCAACGCCCTGGCCCAGCGGTCCGGTGGTGATCTCGACGCCCGGCGTCAGGCCGCGTTCAGGGTGCCCCGGGGTGATGCTGTCCCATTGGCGGAACTGTTTGATCTGCTCCAGCGGCAGGGCATAGCCGCTCACGTGGAGCAGGCTGTAGAGCAGCGCCGAACCGTGCCCGGCGGAGAGGACGAAGCGGTCGCGGTCGAACCAGTCGGGCTTGGCCGGATGGTGCTTGAGAAAGCGCGTCCACAGCACGTAGGCCATCGCCGCGGCGCCCAGCGGCAGGCCCGGATGGCCGCTGTCGGCCTTTTGCACGGCGTCGACCGCAAGGAAGCGCAGGGCGTTGACGCACTGCTCGTCCAGGGCGGCAATCGGGATCGAAGGCTCGGGACTCATCGGGGTTTTCTTTCTTGTGGGCAACAGCGCCGCTCGCGCTGCGATCGAAATTTGAGACAGCAACGCGAGCCGGCAGTTTCGCCCGCTGCGGAATTTTTGCGTATCCGTCTGCACGCCCGCCAACTGCCTCGCACGGAGGCAATCGGCTAGCGCAGCGACGCTTCAGGAACGCTTGTTTGCATCCTTGACGATTTCCTTCGCATCCCCATAGCTCTTCTGGGCGGTACCGGCTATTTGCTTGCCGAGACCCTTGACCTGCTGCTCCTTGTTGCCGACCAGCTTTCCGGCTCCTTCCTGCACTTTACCAGCAACGTCTTTTGCAATGCCTTTGACTTGATCCTTGTTCATCACCAACTCCTTCGTCGAAATTGACAGGGCCTCCCTGCGGAAACTCCAGACTGAACGCAAGCCCGCCGCCGGTCTGTACGCTAACGAACCCATTCATTATGAGCCATTGGCATATCGCCCAGCCGAACGGCGCTATGCGCGCCAGCGAACTGATGCGCGCGGGCGGCTCGCGTAGCCTCATCGGCAATCGTGACGCGCCACCCGGATATGCGTTCAGACCAGTTCGGTCAGCCGGCTGCGGTTGCTGTAGTAGCGATGGTCTGATCCGCCGCCGCTGTTGATTTACCGGATCAAGTCGGTGCGGCTGCCATCAAGGACGGGGGCGGCTTTCTCTCTAGCAAAATTAAGGAGTTCATCATGAAGGTTTCAAAACTGTTGATCACGGGATTGGCCACACTGGCGCTGGGTGGTTGCTTCACGCTTCCGGCAGGCCCGCCCGGACCGCAGGGCGCGACCGGTGATACCGGGGCGACCGGATACACCGGCGCCACCGGAGACACCGGGGCCACCGGCAACACCGGATACACGGGCGCAACGGGAGGCACCGGTGCCACCGGCGCCACCGGAGATACCGGCGCCACGGGCGATACCGGCGCCACCGGATACACCGGGGCGACCGGCACCCGCGGTGCAAAAGGCAACACCGGCGCAAAAGGGGCCACCACCGGAGGCACCGTCGTGATTGTGCCGCCTCCTAACTAAGCCGTCCCCGGGGCGAGCTCTGGCGATCCGGCCAGAGCTTCGATCCGGTTCCATCCCGGGCGTCCTGCCTGAGATGGCTCTTACAGGAGACATCGATGAATAGCTTATGGAAAACCACGTTGGCGGTGGCCGGGCTGGCTGTCGCCGCGCAAGCGAGCGCACAGATCACCTTTTATGAACATGAGGGCTTTGCCGGACGGTCTTTCACCGAAGAACAGGCGATCGCCAACTTCAAGCGCTATGGTTTCAACGACCAGGCTTCTTCGGCCGTGGTGGTGCGCGATCGCTGGGAGGTCTGCGAGGACGTCCGCTTCGGCGGCCGGTGCATCGTCCTGCGGCCAGGCAATTATCCGTCGCTTGACCGGATGGGTTTGGACAAGCGCATATCATCGGCGCGAAAGCTGGACCGGGATGAACGCATCGACGATGATCGCTATGCGCCTGCGCCTGACGTCTCCGAATACCAGCGGCGTGGCCATGAGCGGCTGTTCCAGGCAAATGTCACTTCCGTCCGCGCCGTGGTCGGACCGCCCGAGCAGCACTGCTGGATCGAGCGCCAGCAGGTCACTCAGGAGCGCAGCGGCGCCAATGTTCCCGGGGCGATTGCCGGCGCGGTCATCGGCGGCATACTCGGCCATCAGGTCGGCAACGGCCGCGGCAACGATATCGCCACCGTCGGCGGCGCCGTCGCCGGTGCCGCGGTGGGCGCCAATGTCGGCCGCGATGGCGGCGGAGAGCAGACCAAGGATGTCCGGCGTTGCGCCGACGTACCCGATCACGCCCGGCCGGACTACTGGGATGTCAGCTACGAATTCCGCGGCCGCGAGCATCGCCTGCAGATGAGCGCTCCGCCCGGAGCGACGGTGACCGTGAACCAGCGCGGCGAACCACGGATGTAATGCCAGTCTCGCCCGGGACGCATCGTCTCGGGCGTCGTCACATCACACACGCATGATCAGCGACCGGCGCCTTTGTCCGCGCTTGCGACCTGCGCACGCATTCGTTCATAGGCGCCATAGGCAGCGAAGACCCGCCGTGGCGACAGGATTTCCGGCAACACATAGACGATGCCGCTCGTCCCGGTAAATGCCGGACTCACGACGCGGTCATAGAATCTCGCCGGCACGTTGATGCAGCCATAGGAAATTCGGTTGTCGCTCGTCGTCGGCGTGGCCAGACGCTGCGCCCGGCGCTCCTTGGGGTTGCTCGTGATCACCCGATGCATGGCGATGGAATCGTCGTAGTCCACCCAGAGAATCTCCTCTCCGTGCAGTTCGCGGCCGATATCCGCCACGAAGCGGCCCGCCGGCGTGATGCGCTCGTCGGGACGGATGGAAGACAGTTTCCGATTGCCGATGCCCGGAACGACTTTGTCGCCCCGCGTCAGGCCGAGCAGCGCCGGGGACGCGCCGCGAAGATTCCCGTTCGGATTGAAGACGAATACCTCGGCGTTCTTCTTGTCGACGATGGCGAACGGCAGGCCATGATTGTCGCCGGAGGTGACGACCCAGTCGGCCAGATTCCTGGCGTCCTGGGAAGCACTCACCGCCTCGAAATCCGCCCGTTCGGGACAACTTGCCGCCGCGGCTTTCGACCCGGTGGCGACGGGCCCCGTCTGCCGATGCGCAGACGGGGCGACCGGCGTGTCGGCCAGCGCGAAGCTCGGATGCGAACTCAAACAGGCGGCCAGCAGGGCAAGCCCCATTCCTTTGATCACGGACGAGTCATTCTCAGTTGAGATCCTGTTTGCGCGGGCGTCGGGGCGCGACATAGGGCTTCCTCGGCGCTTCGGCCGGCACCACGATCGGCGCTTGCTGCTGCACCACAGGCGGCGGCGTAGCCGGCACTTCGGCGGCGGCGATGGTCAGCAGCTGGGGCGGCGGCGCAGCCAGCACGATGCCCGGCATCCAGGAGTTCGCCGGCGATTCGCCGGGTACGGTGGGAACGGTTTCACTTGGAACGATGGCTGAAGTCACCATCAGTGTGCCGTCGACATAGCCGATGCTGTAGTTCGACGGCGTGAATGTGCCGCCGGTGGCGCTGCTTGGCGTGATCGCATACGAACCGCCCGTCGAGCTGGCGTTCGCCAGTGTGCCCGGGCTGGTCCCGGTGACGCTGCCGACGGTGTCGCCATTCAGCAGGCCGGTCGGGGTGAAGGTGCTCAATACCGGCGTCTGACCGTAGCTCATCGTGACGTCGGGCGCCGCAATGGTCAGAGGCGCTGTGATCACCTTCAACACGCCATTGACGTAAGCGATGGTGTAGTTGGCCGGCACGAAGTTGCCAATGGCGACGCTGGGCGTGATCGCATAGGGACTGCCCGCGACGCTGGCGGCGGCCGGCTGGCCAGGGCTGGTTTCGGTGACGCCGGTGACGGTGTCGCCATTGGCCAGGCCGGCTGCGGTGAAGCTCGTCAGCGTCGGGGTCTGGCCGTAGATCTTGGTGATGTCGGCGGCGGTCACCGTCAGCGTACCCGGGATCACCGTCAGCACACCGTCGACGTAGGCGATGGTGTAGTTGCCCGGCACGAAGCTGCCGCCGGTGGCGGCGCTGGGCGTGATCGCGTAGGGGCTGCCCGCGACGCTGGCGGTCGCCGGCTGGCCGGCACTGGTCTCGGTGACGCTGCCGATGGTGTCGCCATTGACCAGACCGGCCGCGGTGAACGCGCTCAGGGTCGGCGCCTGGCCGTAGTTCTTGGTGACGCTGGAGGCGGTCACCGTCAGGGCGACCGGGATCACCGTCAGCGCGCCATTGACGTAAGCGATGGTGTAGTTGCCCGGCACGAAGCTGCCGCCGGTGGCGACGCTGGGCGTGATCGCGTAGGGACTGCCCGCGACGCTGGCGGTAGCCGCCGTTCCGGCACTGGTTTCGGTGACGCTGCCGATGGTGTCGCCGCCGACCAAACCGGCTGCGGTATAGGCCGTCGGCGTCGCCGTTTGACCATAGGACTTCGAGATATTGGCCGCCGTGACGGTCAGGCTGGCGGGGCTGATGGTCACCGCGCCGTTGGCGTAGCTGATGATGTAGCCCTGCTGATTGGAATACAGACCGCTTGGGGTGATAGCGTAACTGCCCACCGAGGTGCCGCCGCCGCTGGTGCTCACCGTGCCCAGCAGATTGACGTTGGGCGTGCTGGAATAGCTCACGCCGCCTCCGCCGGTTTGCGCGGTTCCGTTATAAGTGGCGCTGGCGCTGTTCGCGGTCACCGTGAGCGGCCTCATGAACGGCCGCAGCAGCGGGTAGGTTTTGCCCTCATACATAAACCAGGTGTTGGCAAAGTCCCATGTCGGAGCGTCGGGGTTGTTGGCCGCGGTTGCCGAGGTAAAGTCGAGTTGCTTCTTCATGTTGGCGGTGGTCATGCCGATGCCGCCGCCCGCCGTCGTTTGCGTGGTCGAGGTATCGCTGTTCCAGTAGCTGTCGGTGACCGTGCCTGGATTGCTGCTTCCCACCAGAGCGCCGACACCGGCACCGCTGCCGCTGACGCTGCCCACCGCATAGGTGTTGTGGACCGCGGCCGAGGTGTTGCTGCCCATCAGCCCGCCCACGCCGGCAGCGTTGTTGCCGACGATGTTGCCCGTCGCATAGCTGTCGCTGACATTGCCGGTCGAGTTGCTCCCCACCAGTCCGCCGACGCTGGCACCTCCGGCACCGGACATGGTCACATTGCCCGCAGCATAACTCTTGCTGACGGTACTGAGATCTCCGTTGCTCCCCAACAGTCCGCCGACGCCGGCAGCGCCGGCAGCGCCGGTCACGTTGCCGATGGCGTAACTGTTGCTGACCAGGCTGCCCGCACCGTTGCTGCCCACCAGCCCGCCGGTACCGGCAGCGCCGCTCACGGCACCCGTGGCGTAACTGTTGCTAACCGCGTTGCCGGCGCCGTTGCTGCCGATCAGCCCGCCGCTGCCGGCAGCGCCGCTCACGCTGCCGGTATTGGAGACGTTATTGACCGAGACGCCGGCGCCGCTGTTGCCGATCAGTCCGCCGGTGCCGGCAGCACCGGTGACGCTGCCGCCGACCAGCCCGACGTTGCGCAGCGTGGAGGTGCCGGCGGCGACGTTCCCGAACAGGCCCACGTCAGCCGTGCCACTCCGATTGATGGTGAGGCCGGTGATGGTATGGCCCAGGCCGTCGAAGGTGCCGGTGAATACCCCGATCGGCAGGAAACCCGCGCCCCATGGCGCAGTGCCGGTTGCCGTCGCATCGATGTTCGCCCCCAGCGCGTAATGCCCGGCCAGGTTACCGGCACTGCCGTTGATGCCCTGCAAATCGGTGCCGGTGATGCTGCCTGGCGCCCCCAGACTATTGATGACCGTGTAGCTGGTCCCGCCGATGGCGAGCGTGCCCGCGCCGCTGAAATCGACGCGACCGATAAAGTTGCCGAGGGAGTCCCGGCCGGTCACGACCGTACCCGTGCCGGGATTCAGCGCCAGGGAGGCGGCACCGCTGGCGGTCATCACGGCATTAACATTGATGTCATTGCTCGCAGTCAGCGTAAGCATGTTCGCGCTCCAGCTCACCGGAGCATTGACATTGACGTCGCCCTTGGTGCCGGAAGCGCCATTGCTGCTCAGGATGGTGACGGCCCCTCCCGCCAGGCTGGTGGTGAGGGCCGTGCCGGTCATGTCCCCACCCGTGGTGGCAATGGTGAAGTCGGTCGGATCGATCAGCCAGTTGCCTGACTGGCCTTGCACCGATCGCGTGGTGACGACGGCGTTGTCGGCGACCTTGACGTGCGCCGCCGAGGTTTCGACGAAGCCGCCATCGCCGCCGTCAGGCGCGGAGGCGTCGAGCTTGCCGCCGACATTGACGCTGCCGTCCTGCATGCCGCCCAAGAGCTTGATCGTGCCGTTGTGGTTTTGCAGCGTCTGCGCCTCTATCACGCCGGTGTTGTTCACCGCGCTCTGCAGCAGGTCTCCCGCCGCCTGGGCGGTGAGCAGCACTTGCCCGCCGTCGGCCCGGATCAGACCGCCGTTGTCGACCAGCGCATTGACCGCGCCCTGAGTCACCGCGACGTTGAGCAAGCCGTCGCCGGCCAGGTCGAGGGTGACGGCCTGGCCCGCGGCGAGCGCGACCGTGCCGAGCCTGGCCGAGATCACGCCCTGGTTGCTGACGTTCGCGCCGAGCAAGGCGACATAGCCGCCGTCGGCGTTGATCGCTCCCAGGTTTTCGACCGTACCCTTGCCGGCGCCGAAAAATTGATAGTTGCCGGCCATGAAGTCGCTGTCGCTGATGTTCAGGGTGGAGGCCACCAGGCCGCCGACATTGACCGCTGCGCCTTGGCCGAACAGGATGCCGTTGGGGTTCACCAGGAACACCTTGCCGTTGGCCGACAGACTGCCCAGGATGCTCGAAGGATCGGAACCCAGCACCCGGTTCAACGCGACCGAACTGCCGTTGGGCTGCACGAAGCGGACCGCCTCGCCCGAGCCTATGCTGAAGCCCTGCCAGTTGATCGCCACATTCTGACTCGATTGGTTGACGGTCATTGCGCCTGTGCCGCCGGCGATACCGGCGCTGCCCGCCGAAACCACGCCGCCGGTTGGCAGGGCAAAGACCTGCCCGCCGAAGGCCAGCATCAGGGACGCCGCCAGCCCCTTCAGCATGAAGCGCAGGCTCCCCGATGCCGGGCTGGTGCCGGACGAGGAGCGCTTGCCGGCGCCTTTGACATGTTCGGATGCGGCGACAAAAGTGCCGGTCTTGTCGTTCCAGATCGATCGATAGATGCGGTTCATTGGGTCACTCCAGTATTCTTAGCTGCTTAAATTTCGGGTGAAGCCAGCGGTCGTATCCGACCCCCAGGCTCAAAAATATTTCACGGCCTGTATCCAGAATCGGCCCGACTTGTCGGGCGCCGAGGTGGCCACCGCATTGCCCAGCTTCCAGGCGTAGTAAGTCCGCACCATGAAATCGTTGGTGTCGCTCCAGTTGATGCCCACGCCTGCGCCGCTCAGGGTTCTGTTGTTCAGTCCGGCCGACCACGGGTTCTTGTTGCTGGTGACGGTGCCGGTATCGACGAAACCGACCAACTGCATCTGACCGGGCGTGCGCCCGGAAAACTTCGGCAGTTGATACCTGGCTTCGAGATTCAGGACATAGCCCTGGTCGCCGTAGGATTCGCCTTCCGGATAGGCGCGCACGCCATACATGCCGCCCAGCTCCATTTTTTCCGAAACGTCCAGGTTCTTCGAGGCGAGCTGGCCGTTGATCGCGGCATAGAGCGCGACGGAGTCGGTCAGGTGTTGCAGCCGTATGGCGCCGAAGCCGAGCTTGTTGTAGTGGCCGTCGCTTTGCGCCGTCGCGGCATCGAAAGCCCGAACGTCGGCTGTCTCGATGTCGAGCCTGCCGGTCGACCAGATCAGCGAGTAACTGCTCAGTCCGCCGCCGCCGAGATCGTCGCGGTGGTCGCCATACAGACTGGCCATCAGCACATGCGCCCGCCGGTCGGTGACCGACGAGGTCGAGTCCACCTTGTCCTGGAAGCGTCTGTCGTCGTAGGCGAGCCCGGCGTAAAGGTTGTTGTTGCGCGACCGGATCAGGGGATAGCTGCCATAGACGGTGGCGATCTTCGCCGTGCCGTGAGCGCCCAGGCTCTCGAACTCACGGCCCAGCCTGTAATCCAGCTCGCTGTAGGCGACCCCGGCCGTTGCCCTGCCCAATTGCAGTTGGTAGGAAGCGCGGGCGTAGTTGAGCCCGGTGCCGGAGCTCAGTGCGCGCAGCGTCGCGACGTCGCCTTGTCCTGCCAGGTCATTGAGGTTGACCGTCGCCCCCAGGCGGTACTCGCCGGTGTAACGGTTGCCGGCGTTGTCCGCGTCGACCTCGCCGGTGACGCGCCGGCCCGGCGTGACGTCGACGATCAGGTCGGACGCGCCCGCGGCGGCCCCCGGAACCAGGGTCGATTTGACCTTCACGCCGGGAAGATCGGAGAGCAGCAGCAGACGACTCTCCAGCGGCGCGGAGGTGACCGGGTCGCCCGGATTCAAGCCGCCCAGAAGACCGGTTGCCAGGCCGTCGGAGAGATTCGTTTGATTGCGCAGAACGACCTTGCCGTATCGACCCTCGATCACCGCGATGGTGACGACGCCGGCCTTGATGTCCTGCGCCGGCAGGTAGGCTTGGGCAATGAAGTAGCCGTTGCGGTGATAAAAGTCCGCGATTCGTACCGCCATGCCGCGCAGGTCGGAAAGGGTCAATTCGCTTCCCGGCTTGAAGCCTGCGACCGCGAGCAGCAGGGCTTCGGAATATGCTTGCGCGCCGATCACCCTCAAATCCTTGATCATGATTTTCTCGGTGTCGGCTGCTGCAGCGGCCGGCGCGCGGCCCGGCTCGACCGCAATCCCCGGCGCCGTCTTCTGCGGCATGGGGGCGGGCGGAATCTGCTGCAGCTGGCTGCCGGCGCTCGGAGGCGGCGCGGCGAAAACGGCGGGGCTCAATGCCAGCAGCGCAAACGGTAGATATTTTTTCGTCATCATGGTCGTTTTCTCTCTCGGTGGTAACAATTCGGTATCAGCCTATGGACATATTGCAAGGCGGCATAGGGCATCGTCTGTGCGATGTCACTCATAGCGAAACACCGGCCTCGTGTCCCGCTCCGAATGGCAGCAAGGATCCATCCCACGAACGCCTACGTGCCCGATTGCCCTGGCATCGCGTGGCTGGGTACGTTAGCGAACGGAAGCGGATGGGGAAATTGCTTATCGTCCACCGGTAGCTAGGAGCGGCCGCAGTGCATGACCGCGGCTTTCGTCAAACAACTAAAGGGAATTCCAATGAAGTATTCAATAGTGTTCACAGCAGCACTGATGGCGATCGGCTTGAGCGCGTGCGACAAACCTGCCGACGTGACGCCTGCGGCGACGGTTACCGTACCGGTCCCAGGTCCCGCCGGGCCAGCAGGCGATACCGGCGCCACAGGTGCTACAGGAGTCACCGGGGATACCGGCGCGCCTGGCATCACCGGTGCCACCGGAACCACGGGCGACACCGGGGTGACGGGAGATACGGGAGCAAGCGGCGCGCACGGCAAGACCGGCGGCAATACCGTGATCATCGTTCCCGCATCGGATACGCCGCCCGCGCACTGAGCGCTTCGATTCACGGGTGTTGTTCGAGAGCGGAGATCCGGCACCCGATCTGCTTGACCGCTCTTTCCCAATCAGAGAAGGCAATCAGGAGTCGTCGCTATGAACAGAGCTCAAGTCAGGGGCGCGGTGCGCGGATTCACCGGCAGGCTGGAGGAGGAAGCCGGCAGGCTGATCGGCAATCGGGAAATGCAACTGCGCGGCAGCGCGAAGAGGCTTTCGGGCAAGGCGGAAAGAAGCCTCGGCAATGCCGCCGAAACGATCAAGGCGGTACTAAGGCGTCACTGAAGAAGCGTGCGCGCGATTCCGGCGCAGCGTCTTTAGCTCACGTCGGTTGACGAATCGCCAGCGCATAACGCAATGCCGCGTCCAATGCCTCCATGAATTCGCCGACCTTGATCGGCTTGGTCAAGTAATGGCAGAAGCCGGCCTTCAAGCCCTTGTCGATGTCGCGTTGCATGGCGTTGGCCGACAGCGCGATGACCGGAATCAGGGCGGTGGTCGGATCTTCGCGCAGCATCTTCAAGACGCCAAAGCCGCTGATGCCGGGCAGATTGATGTCCATCAGAATCAGGTCCGGCTGAGAGGCGCGCGCCAGATCGATGCCCTGCTGGCCATCGGTGGCGGTCAGCAGCTTCAAGTCGGGCCGGCGCGCAATCAGTTGTTCGACCAGGATCCTGTTGGCCAGATTGTCCTCGACATAGAGCAGCGTGCGCCGGGAAGACGAGCGCTGCGCCGCCCCCTGATCGGCTTGATCCGCGTCGTGCTTGCCGCTGCCGTCGGGCACCCGATCCGGCGCAAACGCTGCGGGCAACTCGACCCAGAATACGCTGCCGACCCGGGGCTGGCTATCGACGCCGACGACGCCGCCCATCAGCTCGACCAGTTGCTTGGTGACCACCAGGCCGATGCCGGTGCCCTCTTCGGCCTGGGCCTCCTGCCCCAGTCGATTGAAGGGCTGGAACAGTTGCGCCACCTGTTCCGGCGCCAGGCCGGCGCCGCTATCCCTGACGCTAATGCGCACCCGGTTGTCGCCGCTCAAAGCGCATTCGACCGCAACCGTGCCGCCGGCCCGGTTGTACTTGATGGCATTGGACAGCAGATTGACCATCACCTGCTTGATCCGGGTCCGGTCGGCGCGGACGTGGAAGAGATTGTCGGGCCGGGGAAACATCATCTGTATCCCGCGCTTGCCGGCCTGGGGTTCCATCATGGCCTGACAATCCTGCAGCACGTCGGTGAGCGCTATCGATTCCTGCGCCATCGTCACCTTGCCCGATTCGATCAGCGCCAGATCGAGGATCTCATTGATCAGGCGCAGCAGATACCAGCCGGCTTGCACGATCTGGTCGATCGACTGTTGCTGCGCCGGAGAGGGCGGCGGCGTCTCGGCCGCCAGCAACTGGGCGAAGCCGAGGACGGCATTCAAGGGCGTGCGCAATTCATGGCTCATGCTGGAGAGGAATTCCGACTTCGCCCGATTGGCCTTTTCCGCGACCGCCTTGGCGCTCTCCAGTTCGACGTTGGTGGCTTGCAGCGCCTGCCCGAATTGCTTGCGCAAGCTGATGTCGGTCAGGGCGATGCGCAGCGTCGGCACAGCGTCGCGGGCGGCGCTCCGCAGGCAATCCAGGCAGGTGGCGAACAGCGTGCCGTCGCTGCGCTGGAGCGTCAGTTCGCAGGTCTGTTTGCCGCCGTGCTGCATGGCGTGGAGAAAATGCTTCTGCCAGCTGGTCCGTTCCTCGGGCACGACAAAGTGCGCGAAGCGCCGCTGCAGCAGCTTCCTGCGGTCCTCCTTGAGCAAGTCGGCGCCGGTGAGATTGGCTTCGGCGATCAGCCCGGCAGCGGTGAGGGTGAGATAGCCGACCGGCGCGAACTCGTAGAGATCGACATAGCGGTCGCGGGATTCTTCGAGGGCCAACTGCGCCTGGCGCAAGGTCTCGTTCTGCATCTCCAGTTCGATCTGGTGCACCTGGAGCTGATGCAGCAGCTCGTCGGCGGACCGCGCCGGGCTCTCAACCGGACTGACGTGGACCGTCGATTGCGGCGGCTGGGTGGGGGACGATTTCTTGCGCATAGGTATTCCTTTCCTGTCGGCATGCGTGCCGCTTCACGCCGGCACCACCGCCTCCATCGCCAGCAGAAGCAAGGGTTTTTCTCCGTCGTCGCCGACCATGCGACGGGCGTTGAGCAACATCTTGCTGTAGCCGATCAGCGGGAAGTCACGCTCGATGACGAAGCCCTCGAAGCTTTGGTCGCGCGGCAGTATGGTCTCCAGCAGTTCGCGCAGCGCGGCAATGTTCCATTGGCCGTTGCCCAGATCGTAGATGGCGCGGCCGACGGTCTGCTCGGGCGCGGTGCGGAAGTAGCGGTAAAAGGAGCGGCTGGCCGAAACGACCTTCATGTCGCCGTCCAGCACCACCAGGGGCTCGCGTACCGTCGCGACGATGCTCTCGGCCAGGTGCCGCGCTTTTTGTGCCGCCGTCTCCGCCGCGACGCGCTTGCTAATGTCGGTGAAGGTCAGCACCACCCCATCGGTGACGTTGTCCAGGGTGCGGTAGGGCTGAATGCGCAACAGGTAGCAGGTGCCGTCCTGGGCGGTGACCTCATGCTCGCAAGGCTGCAGGGAATCGAGCACGGCCTGCGCTTCGCCGATCAGGGCGTCGCCATCCAGGTTCGACTTGATGTCGGCCAGCGGCCGGCCGACGTCGGTGGCCACCAGGCGATAGAGCTTCGTCGCTTCGCGCGTGAAGCGGCGGATGCGCAGTTGCCGGTCGAGGAAGACGGTGCCGATATTGATGCTGTCGAGCAGGTTCTTCATGTCGTTCTGCATGCCGGCCAGTTGTTCGATCTTGGCTTGCAGCTCGGAATTGACGGTGATCAGTTCCTCATTCACCGATTGCAGTTCTTCCTTGGATGTCTCCATCTCCTCGTTGGTCGATTGCAGCTCCTCGTTGGTCGATTGCAGTTCTTCGTTGGTCGATTTGAGCTCCTCGCTGGAGGCCTGGTGCTCCTCGATGTTGGCTTGCAGGCTTTCCCGCGTGGCGGCCAGGTCGCGTTCAAGTTCGCCGATGCGCTCGGCCTCCGCCGATCCGGCACGCCGGCCGCGCTTGGGGCTGGCCGCCTCTTGCGGCAGATCCTGGAAGCTCAGGAGCAGCAGTCCCGGGTTGAGCTCCGGCTCGGGCAGCGGCCGCACGCTGAAGCTGACCATCTGGAATTCGCCGTTGGCCTTCACCGACACTCTTCGTTCCAGGGTCGGAGCGCCGTGGCTGGCGGCTGCGGAGAGGGCCGGGCGCAGCTCCTGTTGCAAGCCCTCCCGCGCCATATCCACCACGTTGAGGCTGGCCTGGCCGGGTGCCGGGCGCAGGTACTTGCCGGTCTCGCCATGCACATAGAGAATGTTGCCCTTGGCGTCGACCACCACCGACGCAGGCGCGTAGGTCTGCAGCAGCATGCGCCGGGTGATCTCGGCCAGATTGCTCTCCTTCGCCCGGACCGCCGTCTCCTTCGTCCCCCTGGCCCCCGCTGCCGTCGCCCAGGAGAATTCGCCGGCCATCAAGGCGCGGGCGGCGGTAGCCGAATGAACGGCGCGGTAAATCTTCCACTTGCGGCTCAAGGGCGAGAACAGCTCCGGATGGCGGCCGATGCTCTCCGACGGCGACAGAAACAGCACGCCGCCAGGCTTCAGGGCGTAATGGAAGGCGGGGATCAGGCGGTCTTGCAGTTCCGGCTCCAGGTAGATCATCAGATTGCGGCAACTGGCCAGATCGAGCTTGGTGAACGGCGGATCCTTGAGCACGTTCTGGATGGCGAACACCACCATCTCGCGGACCGCTTTCTTGATCCGGTAGCCGGCATCTTCCTTGACGAAGAAGCGGCGCAGCCGTTCCGGCGACAGGTCGGCGACGACGCTGGGCGGATAGAGACCGGCGCGCGCAACGGCGATCGCGTCGTCGTCCAGGTCGGTGGCGTAGATCTGGACCTTGAATTCCCTCTGGGTCTCGTCCATGAACTCGCGCAGCAGCATGGCGATGGAATAAGCTTCCTCGCCGCTGGCGCAGCCGGCTACCCAGACGCGAAACACGTAGTCATCGGGCTTGTCGGCCAACAACTGCGGCAGGATCTCCTGCTTGAGAAGGACGAAGGCCTCCGGGTCCCGGAAGAAGCTGGTGACGTTGATCAGCAGCTCCTTGACCAGTGCCTGCGCCTCGGCCGGATGCTCCTTTAGGTAGCGGCTGTAGACAGCTATGTCGGTGAGTTCGTGCTGGGCCATGCGCCGCTCGATGCGGCGGCCGATGGTGCTCTTCTTGTAGAGGGAAAAATCGTGGCCGGTGGCGGTGCGCAGCAGCGACAGCAAGTGGTTCATGCCGCCCGCCGGCACCGGCGTCGAGGTCGAGGGCAACTGCGCATCCGGGTGGACGACGCGCTTGCGCACACCGGCTGCCAGCGCTGCCGGCATCTTCTCCACCGGCAGGATCTGGGTGACGTAACCGGCCTTGATGGCGCTCGCCGGCATGCCGTCGTATTTTGCCGTGCCCGGTTCCTGCACCAGCGTGACGCCGCCGGCGTCGAGGATGGCGCGCAGCCCCAGGGTGCCGTCGGTGCCGGTGCCGGAGAGAATGATGCCGACCGCGCGTTCGCCCTGATCCTCGGCCAGTGAACGCAGGAAGGCGTCGATGGGCATGCGCTGCCCGCGCGGCTCCTCGGGTACCGAGAGTTGCAGGGCGCCGCGGAAGATCGCCATGTCGCGGTTGGGCGGAATGACATATACCGTGTCGGGCGCCACGACCATCTGGTCCTGCGCCTCCAGCACCGGCATGGCCGTGGAGCGCTGCAGTATCTCGGTGAGGATGCTGACGTGACCGGGATCGAGATGCGACACCAGCACGAAGGCCAGCCCGCTTTTCGGCGGCATTTTGCTGAAGAACTGCTCGAACGCCTCCAGCCCGCCGGCGGAAGCGCCCAGACCGACGATGGCAAAGCCGGCGCCCGAAACGATTGCTGCCGAAGCGAGGGGGCTAAGCGCAGTCCTTGGCGATCGGGGCGGGGTCTTCTTGGTCTTGCCAGTCGCCATGCTCTCCTCCCCGGCACCTGGTCGGTGCACTGGGTCAGGATACCATTCCCCCAGGGAGTTCAGGCCGCCTGTCCCTGGCTCGGGATCCCGGGGCGAAAGAATGCCCGGAACGGACTCGCCGCTCCGGGCCAAGGCTTGCAGGCATCCGCATAGGAGGGGGAGACCGAAAGCGAATGCCTGAACAGATCATGCCGTGAAATTCCCAGCCGCTCCGTGCGCTGACACTCATACGCGGCACTTTGAGCGCTACCTGCCTACGGCGAAGGCGGCGGTGTGTGCTTGTCATCGTTCGGTCCGCCCGCGATCAATTGCTTGAGGCCGACAAAGTGCGGCTGTTCCTGGGGCGGCGGCGCAACCTCGCCCGACGCTCTTGCCAGCACCGCGAGCCGATCCTTCTGCTCGCTACAGCTTCGCTCCAGTTCCTCGATGTGCTTCCGTTGACGATTGATGGTCCATTGCCGGCGCACCGTCGAAGGCGTCGAGACGAGAGCGACGATGAGCGCGCCCAGGGCCATGGCGATCAGCAGCACCAGGGCGAGCGAACCGTCGAAGTGCCAGAGCAGGAAGGTCACGGCCACCGGCACGTTGTTCTGCAGGGCGAACATGACGCTGGTGGCGCCGAACAGCATGGCGACGATGGTCAGCAGTTGCATCGGATCTCTCCTTGAAAATCGCGTTCGGTCGCGCAAGCGTCAATCTATCGCTGCCGTCTCGCAGCGTCTGTTCGCTGACGCACGGTGCCTCACGCTCGAAGGCCGATTATCCTGTAGCCTTCAGCCTCGGGGTCATGCGACGGGGATCGATAGGGTCGATCGAAGGACTATTGAATGATGAAGGACTTTGTCAGCCCTGGCGCAAGCAAAGCGGCATTGCTATCACTGCTACTCCTGGCGCTGATCTGCAGCGGCGCCCGGGCCGATGTTGCTGGCGGCATCGCAGCCTACCATCGCGGCGATTATCCGGCAGCCCTGTCGGAGTTCCGCATTGCTGCCGATCAGGACGACCCGTTTGCCCAGAATCTGCTCGGCCTGATGTACGTCCAAGGCCTGGGGGTGCAGCGCAATTATCAACTTGCGCTGGACTGGTTTTCCAGGGCGCAGGTCCTGGGCCTGCCCGACGCGATGGCGAATCTGGCGAAGATGTACGCCGACGGTCTGGGCGTGACCAAGAACGACGCGACCGCGCGACGCTATTATCGCGACGCCGCGCTCACCGGATTTCGGCCTGCGCTGTTGCTCATGGTCAAGATCTACGAAAAGGGCGGGCTGGGTGTCGCGCCCGATGCCGAAAAGGCCCTTTTCTGGCGCGCCCGGCTGCGCCGCGCGATGGGCAAGTCCGATCAGGTGCACAGCGAAGCAGCCCAGGCCCCGGCGCCGCTTGCCGCGTCTGTGGTCAGGGCGGCCAAAGCCGCAGCCTTGCCGAAGACCGCGCGCCAGGGCAAGCCGGTTCGCCCGGCGGCCGAGAATCAGGCGTCGTTCGAGCAGCGGGTCTTCCGCCAGCTTGAGCGATATCAGCGCCGCGAGCGCAAGTTGTTTGTCGGCTCTGACGACGGCACGCCGGCGCTGGGCGCATATCTCCAGAATCTGCGGACCCGATTGCAGCACCTCTTGGCGACCGCCTTTCCGGCCTCGAAGCCTGCGGCAACGATGATGCTCAGCTATTCGATCCTCAGGGACGGAACGCTAAGAGGCGTCGAATTGAGCCATAGCTCGGGAAATCCGAATCTCGACAGAAAGGTTCTGGCGCTGTCGAAAACCCTCACCGGCCTGCCGCCTCTGCCGGCGGCGGTGAGCGCCGATGTGCTGATGGTGACGGTCGGCCTCCCCATCGAATGACTTCGTCTAGGGTGCACCCGGCGCCGGCCCGTGGCTCAGGCTGCCCATGTGCAGCGCGTATTGGCGCGTGAATTCGGCGCCCAGGAAGAAGATCTGCGCGGAGTAATACACCCACAACAGCAAGGCGATCATCGATCCGGCGGCGCCGAAACTGCTGGCGACGCCGCTATTGCCGATATACAGGCCGATCGCATACTTGCCCAGCGCGAACAGGGCCGCGGTGCCCAGCGCGCCGATCGTCACGTCGCGCCAGGACAGGCACACGCGCGGCAGCATCTTGTAGATGACCGCGAACAGGGTGGCGATCACGGTAAAGCCGAGCAATCCCGCCAGCGAGCCCAGCCAGAAGGCCGAGTCTCGCCAGATGCCGCCCCAGTAGCGCTCCAGCACCGCCAGCACGGCGCTGACCACCAGCGACACCATCAGCAGGAAGGTCAGCACCAGGATCAGTCCGAAAGACAGCAGGCGGGTGCGCAGCAAATCCCACAGGCCGGTCTGACTGATGCTGGGTATTTGCCATATTTCATCCAGACTGGCTTTCAATTCGGCGAACACGCTGGTGGCGCCGAACAACAGCAAGGCGGTGGCGACGAGCGTGGCCAGGCGACCCTGCTCCGGGTTGCGCGCACCCGCCAGTATCAGTTGGATTGCTTCGGCGCCGCGGTTGCCGACCAGTCCCCGCAGTTGCGTCATGATCTCGCCCTGGGCCGCCTGGGCGCCATAGAAAAAGCCGGCGATGGCGATCACCAGAATGAGAATCGGGGCCATCGAGAACAAGGTATAAAAAGCCAATGCCGCACCCTTGCTGGCAGCACGGTGATTGATCCATTCGCTGACCGCGGCATTGATGACGTGACGCAACTGTCGTGCGATGGCAGGCAGCTTGGATGGATTCATGACGGCATCCCGTTGTCCGGTTAAAGCGCGCCCTGATTCTAATTGACCCCGCGACGAACAAGCTGGAAATATGCCCGAGCCACCCAACGCTTGCGGGCGGCGCCCTGTTGCCGTCATTGATCAACTGGCAAAGACCTCAAGTTGAAGCGGTAACCAAACCCACGCACGGTTTCCACGAGCCTGGAGCAGCGCACCGGCGCCAGGGCCTCGCGCAGACGCTTGATGTGCACATCGACCGTGCGCTCCTCGATGAACAGATGGTCACCCCACACCTTGCCGAGCAGCGCGCTGCGGCTGTGAACCCGGTTGGGGTGCGTCATCATGTAATGCAGCAGCTTGAACTCGACCGGCCTCAGGCGTATTTCGCGCTCGGCGCCGCCTTTGCCGAAGGTCACGCGCCGGCTGGCCGGAACCAGCGCGAGGCCGCCCGCACGCACTGACTTGCCCGTCAGCTGAGGCGAACGCCGACTCAGGACGGTGTGGAGGCGGCTCAGCAACTCCCTCGGCGAGAAGGGCTTGGTGATGTAGTCGTCGGCACCGGTGTCGAGTCCGGCGAGGGTGCCCAGCTCCTCGCTGCAGGCCAAGAGCAGGATCAGCGGAATGTCTCGCGTGCGCGCGCCCTGACGCAGCTCGCGCGTCAACGCCAGGCCAGACATGCTGGGAAGCCGCCAGTCGATGAGCACCACGTCGGGCAGTACGTCGCGAATCAGGGCCTGCGCCTTCTCGGCATTGGCCGCCAGCAGTGGGCAATGCCCGAGACGGCGCAGGTTGACGGCCAGCAGTTCGGCGATGGCCGGTTCGTCTTCGACGATCAGGATGTTAATTGCCTTGGCCATGCTACCGCGTGCTGGTTCCCTCACCGAATGTCTTAGCCATGTGCGCTTCCGATGTATTCATGCCGCTCAACCGAATCGGCCGGTTATGTAGTCCTGGGTCGCCTGCTCCTTCGGCGTCAGGAAAATCTCGCCAGTCTCGCCGAATTCGATCAGCTCACCCAGGTACATAAAGGCCGTGTAGTCGGAGACGCGGGCCGCTTGCTGCATGTTGTGGGTCACGACGACCACGGTGTAATCACTCTTCAATTCCTCGATCAGCTCTTCGATTTTCGAGGTCGAAATCGGATCGAGCGCAGACGTCGGCTCGTCGAGCAGAATGACGCCGGGACGAGTGGCGATGGCGCGCGCAATGCACAGGCGCTGCTGCTGGCCGCCCGACAGACTGAGCCCGGATTGGTGCAGATTGTCTTTCACCTCATCCCACAAACCGGCCTGCGTCAGCACGCTTTGCACACGATCGTCCATCTCGTGGCGCGGCAGCTTTTCATAGAGCCTGATGCCAAAGGCGATGTTTTCATAAATCGACATCGGGAAGGGAGTCGGCTTCTGGAAAACCATCCCGACCTTCGCCCGCAGCTGAAAGATGCTCTTGAGCGCGAGGATATTTATGTCGTCGAGAATAACCTCGCCTTCCGCACGCTGATGGGGATACAAGTCGTACATCCGGTTGAAGATGCGCAGGAGGGTCGATTTGCCGCACCCCGACGGCCCGATGAAAGCGGTCACGCAATTCTTGCGAATTGCCAAATTGACGTCTCTGAGAGCGCGCAACTTGCCATAGTAAAAGTTGAGTTGCCGCGTTGTGATCTTGATCGGCATCTCGTTGCCGGCTGGTTTCAGACGCTCATCGAGGCCTGCGGTGGGCAGCACGCCTTGCATCACTTGGTGGTCTCCACGTTTCATGGTCATCTAGTTCTGAACCTGTCTGCGCCCGAGCATCCAGCGCGCGCCGATACTCAAGACCAATACGAACATCACGGTGATGAACGCGCCCGCCCACGCCATCTGCTGCCAGTTCCGATAAGGGCTCATGGCAAACTGGAAAATCACTACCGGCAGGTTCGCGATCGGGTGACCGAGATCGGTGGAGAAATACTGGTTGTTGAGCGCCGTAAACAGCAGCGGGGCGGTTTCCCCGGATACCCGCGCCAAGGCGATTATGATCCCGGTCAGAATCCCTGAACGTGCGGCTTTCCAGGTGATTTGCGTGATTACCTTCCATGTCGGCGCACCGAGCGCGAGCGCCGCCTCGCGCAGATCGCTGCCGACCAAGGTCAGCATTTCATCGGTCGTCCGCACGATGACGGGAATCATCAGGATCGACAGCGCGACGCTGCCGGAAATGGCCGAGAAATGCCCCATCGGGTCGACGACGATGGCGTAGGCGAACAGGCCGATGACGATCGACGGCGCGCTCAGCA
>MLJW01000160.1_pt1 | contig 60348 bp, 59 predicted proteins | sample 888231 | NCBI WGS metagenome assembly MLJW01 (sample SAMN05788063, study PRJNA343431) | mine drainage metagenome | isolation source: sample collected from the inflow into an acid mine drainage treatment plant... | place: Germany: Lusatia, lignite mining district
GTCGGTCGTCGCCGCGGTGAATTCATTGGCGATGACCGATGCGATCGAGCTTCCGGGCATCAGCAGGCTGGCGCTGAGGTTGTTGGCGTTGCCGATGATGAAGGTCACGGCCATCGTCTCGCCCAAGGCGCGACCCAGCCCGAGGAAAATGCCGCCGGTCACCGCCGTGCGCGTGAAGGGAAGAATCACGTAGCGTGCGACCTCCCAGGTGGTCGAACCCAGCGCATACGCCGACTCTTTCAGGGACGGCGGAGTGATCATGAACACGTCGCGCATGATGGACGCGATGAAGGGGATGATCATGATGGCCAGCACGATGCCCGCCGAGAGCATGCCGATCCCCATCGGCGGGCCTTGAAACAGCACGCCAAGCCCCGGAATGGCGCCGAGATGGTCGTTGATCCAGGGTTCGATCTGGCCGAAACGCGGCGCGAACACCAGCAATCCCCACATGCCGTAGATGATGCTGGGTATCGCCGCAAGCAACTCGATGACGGCTGAAATCGGTCCGCGCAGCCAGCGCGGCGACAGCTCGGAAATGAACAGGGCAATGCCGAAGCTCACCGGCACGGCGATCACCATGGCGATCAGCGAGCTCACCAGCGTGCCAATGATGAAGACCAGCGCCCCGTATTCATTGGTGACCGGGTCCCAGGTGGTGGTGACGAGGAATTTCCAGCCGAAGGTATGCAGTGCCTGCCAACCTTCGATGACCAGCGAGATCATGATGGCCACCAGCGTGGCCGCCACGACGAAGGCGACAAAACCCGTCAATTTTCGGAACAAAAAATCCGCCGAGAAGACAGTGGTCTTCCCGACGGATTTTTGTCCCGAAGCTGCGCGCAGTTCAACCGGATCGGTTGTCACAACTTCGGAACCACTCATGTCATGTCGACCTTCTTCGATTCAATCAAATGCCGAGGTTCTTCTTCCAGTAGGCCTTGATCGCATCCACGGTGCTGGTCGGCAGCGGACCGAAGGCGATGGACTCGGCCATGGACTGGCCATGCTCGAAACCCCAGCTGAAGAACTTGGTGACCTGCTCGTTGGTTTGCTTCGGAGCGGACTTGCTCAGGATCTGCCATGTGCAGCCCGAAATCGGCCAGGTGCCGGGGCCGGGCTGGTCGGTCAGGATCACATAGAAGTCCTGCGCCTTGGTGAAGTCCACGTGAGCCGCGGCGTCCTGGAAGCCTTTCAGGCTCGGGCTGACGACCTTGCCGTCGCGGTTGATCATGCGGGCGTAGGTCAGCTTGTTTTCCAGGATGTAGGCGTACTCGACGTAGCCGATGGAGCCGGGAATGCGCTGCACATAGGCGGCGACACCCTCATTGCCCTTGCCGCCCACGCCGACGGGCCAGTTCAGGGAGGTGTTGGCGCCAATTTTTTCCTTCCACTCCGGGCTGACCTTGGACAGGTAGTTGGCGAAGGTGAAGGTGGTGCCCGAACCGTCCGAACGATGCACGACGGTGATGTCCATGTCGGGAAGTTTGACGCCGGGGTTCAGCTTGGCGATTTCAGGCGCGTTCCACTTCTTGATCTTGCCGAGATAAATGTCGGCGACCAGCGGGCCGCTCAGGATCAGCTCGCCCGGCTTGATGCCCGGCAGATTCATCACCATGTCTTCGCCGGCGATGGCGGTGGGGAACTGGATTAGACCGGCCTTCTGCAGGTCTTCCGGCTTCAGGGGCATGTCGCTGGCACCGAAGGCCACGGTACCGGCCTTGATCTGGGCGATGCCGCCGCCAGAGCCGATGCCCTGATAGTTGATCTTGTTGCCCGTCGCCTTTTCATAGGCGGTGGACCATTTGACGACGAGGGGGTAAACCCAGGTGCTCCCCGCGCCGGTCAGGCTTACGGCGGCGAAGGCGGATGCCATCACGCCAACGCCAACGGCGCCAGCTACTGCAACCGCCACGGCGGCCTTGGTAAACGATCGACGATTCAGACTCATGTGTCACTCTCCTAGGATGGAATAGGCTGTGGTTCTCGGCCACAACGGGCATCCTAGGCATGGATTGTGACAATCATATGACATTTGCAACATCGAATCGTCACGATGGCACAGGAACTCAACGCAGTGCGTCGGCAAGCATTTGCGCGGACTGGTTGCCAATCAGCGGGTCGGCGTGCTCGACCATGATGCGCAGCACCGGCTCAGTCCCCGAGGGGCGAATGAGGACGCGCCCGCTGCCGTCGATGCTGCCCTCCACCTGGGCGCGCGCCCGAGCGAATCCGGCATGGGTTTTCCAGTCGAGGCCGTCGGGTAGGCGGACGTTGAGCAGGGTCTGCGGGTAGAGGCGCACCGACTGGAGTTGTTCGCCCAGCGTCTTGCCCTTGCGCACGACCAGTTCGAGCATTTGCAGGGCGGCGACGATGCCGTCGCCGGTGGTATGCCGGTCCAGCAGGAGGATATGCCCGGAGCCCTCGCCCCCCAGCTGCCAGCCGCGCGCAAGCAGCTCCTCGAGCACGTAGCGGTCGCCCACGGCGGCGCGCACGAAATCCATGCCCTGGGCCTGCAGGGCTTGTTCCACGGCGAGGTTGGTCATCAGCGTGCCGACCACGCCGGCGGGTCTGCGGTCCATCGCCAGGAGATAGAGCAGTTCGTCGCCGTTGAACAACCGACCCTGGCCGTCGACGATCTGCAGGCGATCGGCATCGCCATCGAGCGCGACGCCGTAATCGGCATGATTGGCCCGCACGGCCCGGATCAGCGCGTCCGGCGCGGTGGCGCCGACATCCTTGTTGATGTTGAAACCGTCGGGCTGCACGCCGATGGACACCACCTCGGCGCCGAGTTCGTGGAAGACCGATGGGGCGATGTGGTAGGCGGCGCCGTGCGCGCAATCGACCACCAGGCGCAGCCCCTTGAGCGTGAGATGACTGGGAAAGGTGCTCTTGCAGAACTCGATATAGCGTCCCGCCGCGTCGTCCAGACGGCGCGCCTTGCCGAGCTGCTCGGACGGCACGCAACCCTCGGCATGGGGCAATTCGGCCTCGACCTCGGCCTCCCATGCGTCGGGAAGCTTGCTCCCGGCTGCAGAGAAAAACTTGATGCCGTTGTCGGCATACGGATTGTGCGATGCGCTGATGACGACACCCAGGTCCAGCCGCAAGGCCCTTGTGAGGTAGGCCACGCCAGGGGTGGGCAAGGGGCCGACCAAAACCACGTCGCACCCCGCGGCCGAAAACCCGCATTCCAGCGCGGCTTCCAGCATATAGCCGGACACGCGCGTGTCCTTGCCGATGAGCACGGCAGGCCGATCCACGCCCTGCTTGCGCAGCACGCGCCCGGCCGCGTGTCCCAGGCGCAAGCCGAACTCCGGGACGATGGGGCTCTGGCCCACGCGCCCGCGTACGCCATCGGTTCCGAAATACTGTCTGCTCATCGTTTCTCCACGGGTTTCTCGCGGCGCGACTGTAGGCGCTGACGCGCCAGGCTGCCAAGCCGCAAACAAGGGGCCGGATCAGCCCCGGACTGCAGTCCACACTTTTAGGGCGTCGACCGTCGCGGCGACGTCATGCACGCGAACGATCCGCGCCCCGGCCGCCACACAGGCGAGCGCCGCGGCCAGGCTGCCGGGCAGGCGCTCCTGCACCGGGCGCCCCGACGAGCCTCCGATCATGGACTTGCGCGACACGCCCACCAGGACCGGATAGCCATGCGCCACGATCTCGTCCAGATGGCGCGCCAATTCCAGATTGTGGCCCAGTGTCTTGCCGAAGCCGAAACCAGGGTCGATGCAGATGCGCGAGGCCGGCACACCCAGGGCCAGCATGGCATCGGCACGCGCGCGCAGGAAATCGCCGACTTCGCGCACCACGTCGGCGTAGTGCGGCTGCTGCTGCATGGTCTGCGGCTCGCCTTGCATGTGCATCAGACAGATCCCGGCGCTGGATGAAGCGACCGCGTCTTCCGCGCCGGGCATGCGCAAGGCATCAATATCGTTGATGATGTCCACGCCCAGATCGAGCGCCAGGCGCATGGTGCGCGGCTTGTAGGTGTCGACCGAGATGGGCACGCTCCAGCGAACCACCTCTTGCAGCACGGGGCCGATGCGCGCCCATTCCGCGTCTTGCGGCAGCGGCAGGGAACCCGGTCGCGTCGATTCGCCTCCGACATCCAGGATGTCGGCCCCTGCCTCGACCAAGGCCTGGGCGTGGCGAATTGCGGCGCCGGGGTCGGCATGCGCCCCGCCGTCGGAAAACGAGTCGGGCGTCACGTTGACGATGCCCATCACCAAAGGGCGGCCCAGATCGAGCTGGAAACGCCCGGCCGACCAAGTCGGGGACAAGGTGTTCATGTCAAGACCTCACAAAAAAACGGCCCGGTGATCAACCGGGCCGTGGTCTGGGCGCAGCCCTTCAGGCGGCGGACGCAGACGGCGCGTCGGCGGGCAGCCCGCTCGGGCGTCCAGGCGCCGGCGGCTGGCCCGTGGTGGTTGCGCCAGGCGGCTTCGGGGGGCGCGGCGGGCGGCCGGACATGATGTCCTCGATCTGGTCGGCATCGATGGTTTCCCATTCGAGCAGGGCTTTGGCCATCGCGTGTATCTTGTCCTGGTTGTCCTCGATGAGCTTGCGCGCCAGGCTGTACTGCTCGTCGATGATGCGGCGGATCTCGCCATCGACCTTCTGCATGGTCTGCTCCGACACATGCGTGGTCTTGGTGATCGACCGGCCCAGGAACACCTCGCCCTCGTTCTCCGCATAGACCATCGGACCGAGCGTTTCCGACATGCCGTACCGCGTGACCATGTCGCGCGCCAGTTGCGTGGCGCGCTCGAAGTCGTTCGAGGCGCCGGTGGTCATCTGATGCATGAACACCTCTTCGGCGATGCGTCCACCGAACAGCACGGAAATCATGCTGAGAATGCGGTCGCGGTCCATGCTATAGCGGTCGTTTTCCGGCAGTTGCATGGTCAGCCCCAAAGCGCGGCCGCGTGGGATGATGGTGACCTTGTGCACCGGGTCGGTCTTGGGCAGCAGCTTGGCCACCAGCGCATGGCCGGACTCGTGGTAGGCGGTGTTCCGGCGCTCCTCCTCGGGCATGACCATGGACCGGCGCTCCGCGCCCATCATGATCTTGTCCTTCGCGCGCTCGAAGTCCTCCATCTCGACCAGGCGCCCGTTGCGGCGCGCGGCGAACAGCGAAGCCTCGTTCACGAGATTGGCCAGATCGGCGCCGGAAAAGCCGGGCGTGCCGCGCGCGAGAATGTCGGCCCGCACGTCGGGGCCGACCGGGGCCTTGCGCATATGCACCACCAGGATCTGCTCGCGGCCGCGGATATCGGGCAATTGGACGTACACCTGGCGGTCGAAACGGCCCGGGCGCAACAGGGCGGGGTCGAGAATGTCGGGCCGGTTGGTTGCGGCAATCACGATCACGCCCAGATTGGTATCGAAGCCGTCCATCTCGACCAGCATCTGGTTGAGGGTCTGCTCCCGTTCGTCGTTGCCGCCGCCAAGCCCCGCCCCGCGGTGCCGGCCGACGGCATCGATCTCATCGATGAAGATGATGCAGGGCGCATGCTTCTTGGCGGTCTCGAACATATCGCGCACCCGGGAGGCGCCGACGCCGACGAACATCTCGACGAAGTCCGAGCCGGAAATCGAGAAGAAGGGAACCTTGGCCTCGCCGGCCACGCTCTTAGCCAGCAAGGTCTTGCCCGTACCGGGAGGGCCCACCAGCAGCACGCCGCGCGGAATGCGGCCGCCGAGCTTCTGGAATTTCTGCGGGTCCTTGAGGAAGTCGACGAGTTCCTTGACCTCTTCCTTGGCTTCGTCGCAACCGGCGACATCGGCAAAGGTCACCGTATTGCTCGACTCATCGAGCAGCCGCGCCTTCGATTTGCCGAAGCTGAAGGCCCCGCCGCGTCCGCCGCCCTGCATCTGGCGCATGAAGTAGACCCAGACGCCGATCAGCAGCAGCATGGGGAACCAGGAAATGAGAATTTGCATCAGGAAGGACTGTTCCTCCCGCGGCGCCCCAACCACCTGGACGCCATCCTTCAGCAGGTCGCCGACCATCCACAAGTCGCCGGGAGAACTCAGCGTATAGCGGCGCCCCTCGGTCGTCGTCACGTCCAGCGTGCCGCTCTGGTGCACGATCACCTTTTTCACACGGCCCTGCTTGGCTTCCTGCATGAACTGGGTGTAGCTCACCGTATCGGTGGGTGCCGTGCGGTCGAACTGCTTGAACACGGTGAAGAGCACGAGCCCAATCACCAGCCAGATTGCAACTTTGGAAAACCATTGATTGTTCAAGACAGACTCCTGGAGCCCCGACGTGGAGCAGACGACCGATGATTCAGCTACATCAATCTGCGTCCGATTCTAGGCGAATCAAGCCCTGCGCCCTTGATTCCCCGCAGTAGTCGTACGTCCACCAAGGGAATGATTAGCTCCGAGCTATGAAAAAAAGAATAGCGATAGCCTATACTACCAGTTCCGCTGTCGACTTGGGCTGCAGGCCGAGGATGAAAACCTCCGCCGAACGGTCGCGCGAAGCCTTGGGTTTGATGGTCTTGACGATTTTGAACTGCAGCTTGAAACGGTTGACGATCTGGCTGAAATACCCGGTGTGAAAGCTCTTGATCAGCAAAGCCCCGTCGGCCTTGAGCCAATTCCGTGCGAAATCCAGCGACAGATCGGCCAGATGTTCGATGCGCGCCGCATCCGCGGACGCAATGCCCGAGAGGTTGGGCGCCATGTCCGACAGCACGACATCCACCCTTGCGCTGCGCAGCGCGGCCTCCAGTTGCGCCAGGGTGGCGGCCTCCCGGAAATCTCCCTGGATGAACTGCACGCCGTCCACCGGCTCCATGGGCAATAGATCCAGTGCGATCACCGTGCCTCGTATGGAACCATCCTCGCCAGCCAGTTTGCGCCCAAGATATTGAGACCATGCGCCGGGCGCACTACCCAGATCGACGATCACCTGCCCCGGACGAATGAGTTTGTTCGCCTCATCGATTTCCTTCAGTTTGTAGACGGCACGCGAACGAAAGTTTTCCTTTTGCGCCAGTTTGACGAAGGGGTCATGCAGGTGCTCGTTGAGCCAGGCTTTCTTGAAACGGTTCTTTTTCATGGTGTTGCGCAACGCGCGGATTCAGTTGATCGTTTGCACGCAAGGGGCGCAACGGGCGCGAAAGACGGATAATTCAACGATGGCCACCTTGCTCCTCTCCCCCGCCGACCGCAGCGCCAAACGCGCGCAGGCCCACTCCCTCAAACCGACGGTGCTGATCGGAGACCAGGGCCTGACCGATGCGGTCATGGCCGAAATCGACCGCGCGCTCACGGCCCATGGCCTGATCAAGGTCCGCGTCGCGTCGGACGACCGCGAGGCTCGCGCCGCCATGATGGACGGCATTTGCGAAAATCTGGGCGCCGCCCCGGTGCAGAACATCGGCAAGATCCTGGTCGTGTTCCGCCCCATTCCGGCCGAGTCCGCTCATGCGCCTGCCAGCAAGGCCCGCGGCGCCGCGCCCAAGCAAGTCAAGGTTGTCGTACCCTCCTCCAGTCCCACCCACCGCGCCCGCGTCAAGCGCGTGACGGTCCTAGGCAACGAGCGCCTCACCGCCACGGGCAAGGTCAAGCGGGCCAAGCCGCGCCAGTCAAGCATCAAGAAAATACGCTTGGGTTGACCGAACCTGCGCAAGGCTTAGCGCCCCTGCCGCGCAGCTGCGGCGGCCAGGATCCAGACATAGGCGAAAACGCAAATCGCCTGCAGCAGATAGACCAAGCTGGCTACGGCATGCCACATTCCCGCGCTGGCCGCATGGGCCACAGCGGCGGATAACAACTGCGGCACCACGACGAACTCACCCAGCACGGCGAAGAACAAGCCGCCAAGGACCAGAAAAAACGGCGTGGATACCGCCAGCGGCCGGGCATGCGCCCGCTCCAGCACCATCAGCAAACCACCGAGCGCCACGGCAGCCAGAGCCATGACATAGAACATGCGGCTGGCCACCGCCGCGGCCAACATCTTGTCGGGAATGACGGCGAATGCGGTGGGCGCGCCGATAAGCCCCACCGCGGCAAGCCCGCCCAACCACAAGGCAGCAAGAATCCAGCGCGCGCGCAGGTTACTCATGCCAGCCTCCCGCGCTGCGCGCGACCCCGCCATGCGGGGCTTCGCCCATCTTCGGGCGGCCGGGCGATGGGCTCATGATCGACACCCCCGCGCTGCGCGCGACCCCGCCGTGCGGGGCTTCGCCCATCTTCGGGCGGCCGGGCGATGGGCTCATGCGTACCGTACCTTCACGATTTCGTAGCTGCGCACGCCGCCTGGCGCCATGACTTGGGCGGTGTCGCCCTCCTCCTTGCCGATCAAGGCGCGCGCGATGGGGGAGCTGACGGAAATCATGCTGTTCTTGAGGTCGGCCTCGTCGTCGCCCACGATTTGATAGATCACGAGATCGCCGGTTTCTTCGTCGGACAGCTCCACGGTGGCGCCGAACACGACGCGGCCGTCGGCATGCAGTTCCGCCGGGTCGATGATTTGCGCCGAAGACAGCTTGGCCTCGATCTCGGCGATGCGACCTTCGATGAAACCCTGGCGATCCTTTGCCGCCTCATACTCGGCGTTTTCCGACAGGTCGCCCTGGGCACGGGCTTCCGCGATGGCCTGAATGACGGCATGGCGATCGACCGATTTGAGGCGCTGCAGTTCGGCTTTGAGCTTTTCCGCGCCGCGGCGGGTCATGGGTGTAGGCATAAGTGGTGCATCCAAGGAAATCAAAAAAAACGCCGCAGCAGCGCACTGCCACGGCGATTGTCCGGCTTTGGGTTTCAGTGTGCCAAACCGAGCGACCGATGTAAAGCCTGCAGCGAATAGACCTCGAGCCGATGCAGGCATTTCATGCCCTCCACGGCAGCCTCGGCGCCCGCAATGGTCGTAAATGTGGCGACCCGGTTGGCCAGCGCCGTGATGCGAATGGCACGCGAGTCGGCAATGGCGTTGCGCCGTTCTTCCACGGTATTGACCACCAGCACGATATCGCCGTTCTTCATCATGTCGACCACGTTGGGCCGGCCCTCGGTGACCTTGTTGACGACCTCGACCGACAACCCGGCCTCGGTCAGTGCCGCGGCCGTGCCGCGCGTGGCGGTCAGTTGAAAGCCCATGCCGATCAAATCTCGCGCCACCTCGACCATGCGCGCCTTGTCGCTGTTCTTCACGGACAGGAACACCTTGGCGACGTCCCCATCGCCAACCTCGGGAAGGCGCGTCCCGGCACCGATCTGGGACTTGACGAAAGCCTCGCCGAAGCTGCGCCCCACGCCCATGACCTCGCCGGTGGATTTCATCTCGGGACCGAGAATGGGATCGACGCCGGGAAACTTGACGAACGGGAACACGGCCTCCTTGACACAGAAGTACTCGGGCACCACTTCCGCCGGAATGCGCTGCTGCGCCAAGCGGGTGCCCACCATGCAGCGCGCCGCGATCTTGGCCAGTTGCAGGCCGGTGGCCTTGGACACGAAGGGCACGGTGCGCGAAGCGCGCGGGTTCACCTCCAGGACGAAGATGCGGTCTTCGTCGCCATCCTGCTGAATCGCGAACTGCACGTTCATCAGTCCGACGACGTGCAGGCCGCGCGCCATCGCGATCGTCTGGCGCTTGAGTTCGGCGATGGTCGCCGCGCGCAGGGAATACGGCGGCAGCGAGCAAGCCGAGTCGCCCGAGTGCACGCCAGCCTGCTCGATGTGCTCCATCACGCCGGCGACGAAGACGTCGTGCCCGTCGCAGATGGCGTCGACATCGCACTCGATGGCGTCGTTCAGGAAGCGGTCCAGCAGCACCGGGGAGTCGTTGGAGACCTTCACCGCTTCGCGCATATAGCGCTCCAGGTCGCGCTGCTCGTGCACGATCTCCATCGCGCGCCCGCCCAGCACATAGCTGGGCCGCACGACCAGTGGATAGCCGATGTCCTCGGCCTTCTCGATCGCCTCGGCCTCGGACCGTGCGGTGCGATTGGGCGGTTGCAGCAGGCCGAGATCGTTGATCAGTTTCTGGAAGCGCTCGCGGTCCTCGGCGGCGTCGATCATGTCCGGGCTGGTGCCGATGATGGGCACGCCGGCCGCTTCGAGCGCCAGCGCGAGCTTGAGCGGAGTCTGGCCGCCATACTGGACGATCACGCCCTCGGGCTTTTCCTTGTCGACGATTTCCAGCACGTCCTCCAGGGTCAGCGGCTCGAAATACAGGCGGTCCGAGGTGTCGTAGTCGGTGGACACCGTCTCCGGGTTGCAATTGACCATGATGGTCTCGAACCCGTCCTCGCGCAAGGCCAGCGCCGCATGCACGCAGCAATAGTCGAACTCGATGCCCTGGCCGATGCGGTTCGGTCCGCCGCCCAGCACCATGATCTTCCTGCGCGTGGTCGGCTCGGCCTCGCACTCCTCCTCGTAGGTGGAATAGAGATAGGCCGTTTGGGTGGCGAATTCCGCGGCGCAGGTGTCCACCCGCTTGTACACCGGACGCACGCCGAGCTCGTGCCGGCGCCTGCGCACCGCGCTTTCCGTGCTCTTGAGCAGATGCGCCATGCGCCGGTCCGAAAAGCCCTTGCGCTTGAGCCAGCGCATGGTTTCGGCGTCGAGCTGCTCGAGTTGCGTGCGCTCGAGCTGCAGCTCGACGTCGACGATGTCCTTGATCTGTGCCAGGAACCAGGGATCGATGCGGGTGAGTTGGTGGACGTCCTCGAGGCTGAAGCCCTGCGCCAGGGCGTCGCCCAGATACCAGATGCGCTCGGGTCCGGGTTCGCCGAGTTCACGTTCGAGGGTTTCGCGGTCGGTGGTCTTCTGGTTGAGGCCGTCCACGCCGACCTCCAGCCCGCGCAGCGCCTTCTGGAAGCTTTCCTGGAAAGTGCGCCCGATGGCCATGACCTCGCCGACCGACTTCATCTGCGTCGTCAAGCGCGAATCGGCCTGCGGGAATTTCTCGAAGGCGAAGCGCGGCACCTTGGTGACCACGTAGTCGATGGTGGGCTCGAACGACGCCGGCGTTGCGCCCCCGGTGATCTCGTTGCGCAGTTCGTCGAGGGTGTAGCCCACGGCCAGCTTGGCGGCGACCTTGGCGATGGGGAAACCCGTGGCCTTGGACGCCAGCGCCGACGAACGCGACACGCGCGGGTTCATCTCGATCACGATCATGCGGCCGTCCTTCGGGTTGATCGCGAACTGCACGTTCGAGCCGCCCGTGTCGACGCCGATTTCGCGCAGCACCGCGATGCTGGCGTCGCGCATGATCTGGTATTCCTTGTCCGTCAGGGTCTGCGCCGGCGCCACGGTGATGGAGTCCCCGGTGTGCACCCCCATCGGATCGAGGTTCTCGATCGAGCAGACGATGATGCAGTTGTCCGCCTGGTCGCGCACGACCTCCATCTCGAATTCCTTCCAGCCGATCAGGGATTCCTCGATCAGCAGTTCGCTGGTCGGTGAAGCCTCCAGGCCGCGCTTGCAGATGGTCTCGAATTCTTCCGGGTTGTAGGCGATGCCGCCGCCCGTGCCGCCCAGCGTGAAGCTCGGGCGGATGATGGTGGGAAAGCCGATGGTCTTCTGCACGCTCCAGGCCTCGTCCATGCTGTGGGCGATGCCCGAGCGCGCCGAGCCCAGGCCGATGCGGGTCATGGCCTGCTTGAACTTCTGGCGATCCTCGGCCATGTCGATCGCCGCCGGCTTGGCGCCGATGAGCTCGCAGCCGTACTTCTCCAGCACGCCGTGATGATGCAGGTCGAGCGCGCAATTGAGGGCCGTCTGCCCTCCCATGGTGGGCAGGATGGCGTCGGGCCGCTCCGCGGCGATGATGGTCTCCAGCACCTGCCAGGTGATGGGCTCGATGTAGGTGACATCGGCCGTCTCCGGGTCGGTCATGATGGTCGCCGGGTTGCTGTTGACCAGGATGACCTTGTAACCCTCTTCGCGCAGGGCCTTGCAAGCCTGGGCGCCGGAATAGTCGAACTCGCAGGCCTGGCCGATGATGATGGGGCCGGCGCCGATGATGAGAATGCTCTGAATGTCTGTGCGCTTGGGCATGGAGTGAGGCTGGTGGAATGCTGTGGAATGTGTCGCTGCGTCACTTGATCGACGCGCTGGCCAGTTTCACACTGAAGGCCATGAACGCAGCGCCCACCACGCCGGTGAGGGACGCGGCGATGCGGCGCCGGCGGCGGAAGGCCTCGGCCAGGCGGGAGCCGGCGAAGATCAGCGCGGACAGGTACAGCGCGCTGAAAAACTGCACGATGCCGCCCAGGATCAGGAAGGACAGCGCCGGATGCGGATATGCCGGGTCGACGAACTGGATGAAGAACGAGATGAAAAAGAAAATCGCCTTGGGGTTGAGCAGGCTGATGAGCAAGGCCTTGGCCAGCGGATGCGAGGCGTCGACCCGCGCGGGCGGCGCCGCTGGCGCCTCGGCTCGGCGCCAGCGGCGCAAGGCCGCGCGCAGCATGCTGAAACCGATCCACGCTAGATAGACCGCGCCGACGAGCTTGACCGCCGTGAACAACCAGGCCACCGCCTCCAGCAGGCTGGCCAAGCCGGCTGCGGCCAGGATCATCAGCACCGTGTCGCCCATGAAAATGCCGCATGCGCCGAGATAGCCCGCTTTCACGCCGCGCTGCGCCGCGACGCTCAGCACATAGAGCGAATTCGGCCCCGGCAGGAGGACGATGAACACCACCCCGAGCACGTACAGCCCGATGTTGGTGATGCCGAAAAGATCCTGCATGGCGGCCGCGTTCCGGATTCAAGCTACGGCGCGCTGGCCTTGCATCAGGCCGACGAAACGGTCGAACAAATCGAGAATGTCGTGCGGCCCCGGGCTGGCCTCGGGATGACCCTGAAAGCAGAACGCGGGCCTGTCGCGGAATTCGAAACCCTGCAGCGTGCCGTCGAACAAGGACACATGCGTGGTCCGCACATGCGGCGGCAGCGTGGCCGGATCCACCGCGAAGCCGTGGTTCTGGCTGGTGATGCTGACGCGCCCGGTGTCGAGGTTTTGCACCGGATGGTTGGCGCCATGATGGCCGAACTTCATCTTGAACGTGCGCGCCCCGGCGGCCAGGGCCATGATCTGGTGCCCCAGGCAGATGCCGAATGTCGGCACGCCGCGCTCGATCAGGGTGCGCGTGGCGGCAATGGCGTAATCGCAGGGTTCCGGATCTCCGGGGCCGTTGGACAGGAACACGCCGTCGGGTTTCATCGCCAGTACGGCCTCGGCCGAAGTCTGCGCCGGCACCACGGTGATGCGGCAGCCGCGCGCGGCCAGCAGGCGCAGAATGTTGAATTTCACGCCGAAGTCGTAGGCCACCACATGGAAACCTTGCTTGGCCTGCTCGCCATAGCCCCGGCCAAGGGCCCATGCCGTTTGCGTCCAGGCATACGGCTGGCGCGTGCTCACGACCCTGGCGAGATCCATGCCCGCCAGACCCGGGAATGCGCGCGCCCGTGCGAGCACATCGTCCACCAGCGCGGGAGTCACGGCCTCTCCGAGCGCCAGCGCCCTGATGCAGCCGCTCTGCGCCCCCTTGCTCCGCAGCAGGCGCGTCAGCTTGCGCGTGTCGACGCCCGCAATGGCGACCGTGCCCGAACGGCGCAGATGGTCGCCCAAGGCTTCGGTCCTGCGAAAATTGGAATCCTGCGCGGGCAGGTCCCTGATGATGAGGCCGGCGGCATGAATTCTCGCGGCCTCCACATCCTCCTCATTGATACCGACATTGCCGATATGCGGATAGGTCAGGGTGACGATTTGCCGACAATAGCTAGGATCGGTGAGGATTTCCTGATACCCGGTGATGGCGGTGTTGAAAACCACCTCACCCGAGGACTCGCCAGCCGCGCCGACGGACACCCCGTGAAAGACCGAACCGTCGGCAAGGGCCAAAATCGCTTTGGGTTGCAACGGCAGCATTGATTGTTCTCCGGGCTTGCGCATTGGCGCTGTGTTCGAGGTGCGCAAAACCATGTTCTCCAAGTCCCACGCAAATCCTCAAAATTATAGCCTCCGCACCTCCCTCGGAGCCGCCCGGCCCCATGCACGCAGCTCCTGCAAGCGCTCCTCCCGCCTTGGTCCGCGCCGCATCCATGCCCACCGCCCGTGACTTCTGGAGCGTGGCGCCTACGGTGCTGGCCCTGCATGTACTGGTGCTGTGGGGCTTGCAGATTTTTCTGGCGCCGCACACCGCGCCAGCCCCGCTCCGTCTCGTGGACGTGCGATTGCTGCCGCGGCAGCAAGACCAGGCTGACGACAGAACGGACTTGGCCATCGCCCCGAGCGGAGCGCCCCACCGGCAACCGCATCGCCTCCGTGAGGCCACTCAGGGGAGACGCCACGCCGATGCGCCGCAGGACACTCCCCGCACCCCGCCTCCCCGCCATGTCGGACTTGCGGAGCAGCCACCGGAGCCACGGCCGGCGGATCCGGGGCCATCCACGCAAAATTCCTCTGCAACTCCTTTGGGCGTGGCCTCTGCAGCCATCCACCCCAATTCGTCCGGCCAAGCCCGGCAAACTCCGCCCGAAGCGTCGTTCCGAGCCGTGAACGGAGCCAGCGCGGCGCAACCGCGACGTCCCACCCATCCGTCGACCGCCACGGCCGCCATGACGCCGCCCAGTCTTGGCGCAAGTTATCTGCACAATCCCAAGCCCGTGTATCCCGCGCTCGCGCGCCGCCTGGGGGAGGAGGGCACGGTCGTGCTGCAAGTCAGGGTATCGGCAAACGGCCTCGTCGACAGCGTGTCCATACGTCGCACCTCGGGCTATCCGCAGTTGGACCGGGCCGCCTTGTCCGCGGTGCGGCAATGGACGTTCACGCCCGCCAGCCGCGCTGGCAGACCCGTGGCCGGCTGGGTCTTGGTGCCCATTCTGTTCTCGCTCGATGAACCCGTGGGTTGAACCCACCCGGCAGTGGATTCAGGTCGATTTCAGACAAAACGTCTACACTCGCCGTGGTTGTCGTGGAGAAGGGACCGGAACTTGACCGGACCCCATGACTCCAAAGCGACATATGATGGTTTTCGGCTTGTCAATCATCAGCCATTCTGGGAGAACATTCATGGACGACCGCTTCAATCCCCAACCTACGATATATGGGCAAAATGCGGGTGGGTTTGTCGCCGAGCGCAACCGCGTGCTGCGCAATACCTACACGCTGCTGGCCATCTCGCTCGTTCCAACCATATTCGGCGCCTGGGCCGGGTTGAAACTCGGCCTTGCCGCGTGGATGATCACCAACCCCGGCATGGGCATGCTGCTGTTTCTCGGCGGCGCGTTCGGGCTGATGTTCGCCATCGAACGCAACAAGAATTCCAGCCTCGGCGTCGGCCTGCTGCTGGGCTTCACCTTCTTCATGGGCATGATGCTGTCGCAAATGCTCAGCTTCATCCTGGGCTTGGCCAATGGCGTGCAACTCATCACCCTGGCCTTCGGCGGCACGGCAGCCATTTTCGCCGTGATGGCTTCGCTTGCCACCGTGGTCAAGCGCGACTTGAGCTCGCTGTCCAAGTTCCTGTTCATCGGCGTCATCATGCTGATGATCGCCGGCATCGCCAACATCTGGCTGCAAATGCCGGCGCTGATGATCATGTTCTCGGTCGTGGCCATCGGCATTTTCTCGGTATTCATGCTGATCGACGTCAAGCGCGTACTCGACGGCGGCGAGACGAACTACATTTCGGCCACCCTTGCCATCTACCTCGACCTCTACAACGTGTTCGTCAACCTGCTGGCCCTGCTCGGCATTTTCGGCGGCAGCCGCCGCTGACAGCCGGCCCCGGCACCTCCAAAAGCCCGGCTCCGCCGGGTTTTTTTCTTGGGCGGCGCCGTACATCGGACCCGGGCACGACCTAGACTTCAGCCGTCCTTGCCATTCTCGAACTGTCGCCCGACGACGCATTGCCATGACCCAGACCACCCATGCCATGCCCCCGTTTCATCTGGCCTTCCCCGTCGACGATCTCGCGCAAGCCCGTCGTTTCTATGGCGGCCTGCTCGGCTGTCCGGAAGGACGCAGCGCGCCGGAATGGGTCGATTTCAACTTCTACGGCCACCAGATCGTGGCGCATTTGGCACCCGCTGAGTGCGGGCACCGGACAACCAGCACCGTGGATGACCACCAAGTCCCGGTACGCCATTTCGGCGCCGTGCTGACCATGGAGCAATGGCACGAACTGGCGGACAAGCTACGCGCCGCGGGCGTGAAATTCGTCATCGAACCCTACATTCGCTTCAAGGGCGAAGTCGGCGAACAGGCCACGATGTTCTTTCTCGATCCGTCGGGCAACGCGATCGAAATCAAAGCCTTCGCGGACATGGCATCGCTGTTCGCAAAGTAGACCGATCCACGGTCTCCCATTTGGCACGAACTGGAACGCAGCCGAGCCGCATGGTGGACATACCCCGTCCGCATGGCGCGACCAGGCTCAGCGGTCCATGGCGCTTTCATGCCAGTTCCTCAAAACCCAATTCGACAACAACACCATCAAACCGAACAGGGCCACGCCGGCCAGGGTTAGCAGCACCAGGGCCGCGAACATCTCGGGAATCTGAAGGTTGTAGCCGGACTGCAGAATTTGGTAGGCCAATCCGGCGCTTTGTCCGCCGGTGCCGGCAACAAACTCCGCGACCACGGCGCCGATCAGTGCCAGGCCGCTGCTAATGCGCAAGCCGCCGAAAAAGTACGGTAATGCGCCAGGAATGCGCAGCCTGACCAGGCGTTGCCATCGTGTGGCACGATACAGCGTGAACAGATTGTTGAGATTGGAACTCACGCTGTTGAGACCCAGCGTGGTGTTGGAAATGATGGGAAAGATGGCGATGATGGTGGCGCACACGACCAGCGCCAATTCCGTATTCTTGATCCAGATGATGATGAGCGGTGCAATCGCCACGATAGGTGTGACCTGCAGCATCACGGCATAGGGGAAAAGGCTCATTTCCAGCCAGCGGCTTTGCGCAAACAACAGTGCCGACGCCGTACCCAGAATGGTGGCCGCTAAGAAGGCGAAGAACGTCACCTTCAGTGTCATCAACAAGGCGAGAAACAAGGTTGGCGCGCTAGCCGCAAGTGCCTGCGCAATCCTGATTGGTCCTGGCAGCAAATAGGCTGGGATATGGGCCAACTCGACAGCGAGTTGCCAGAGCAGCAGAAAAAAAAGGCCAACAGCCATGGGCGCCGCGATGCGCAGAACACGCGGGTTTTGCAGCAAGGGAGGTGTGCGCATGGTGCCGAATCGGGAAGGGTTTTGTGCGGTAAGGGCCGGCGCGTGGACACGAGTGCCGGTTTCAGTGCAAATCGGCGGCGTCCGGACGTATGTCCAAACCCTGGACGAACTGCAGGTCATAGGCCTTCTTGTCATCAAAACTCGCTGGGATCATTTTGTTGTGCACCATGTAGTCGAACATCGCCTTCCAGCGCTTGTCGGTCATGATGCCGATGCCATCGGTCGCTGCGGCGCCGCCCGTCACGAGTCTGTACTTTTTCATCATGCGGATCGAGAAGTCGAGTTGTTCCACAGTTTGCTTCGGATTCGCTTGCTGGATCAGCTTGTTGCCGGGCTCCGGATCGGCCAGGTAGGATTTCCAGCCTTCCAGCGACGCCTTGACGAAAGCTGCGACCCAGGCCGAGTGCTTCCGGATCAAATCGACGCGGGTGTCGATGGTCTTGCCGTACGCCATCCAACCGTCGTCGGCCAGCAAGAAAACCTCCGGCGTTTCACCACCCTTCTCGATGGCCAGCGGCTCGTTGCCGACGTAGCCCTGCATCGATAAATCCTTGTCGTGCAGGAAGGGCGCGACGCTGGCGTTGTAGGGCTTCTGCTGCGCGCGCGTATAGCCGAATCTGGACTCCAGCCAGGGCCACCAAGTGGCGTTGGCATATTGCGCCACCATGATGGGCCTGCCCTTCAGCTCAGCCAGGGACTTGATGCCCTGGTGCGTGATCAGTGCCTGGGGATCGCGCTGGAAAAATGCCGCCACCGAGACCACAGGCGCCCCACGTTCGACCGCCTGCATGGTCTGCATCGGGTAGCCGGTGTAGAAGTCACACACGCCGCTGGCTAAAAGCTGCTGACCATTGATTTGTGGCCCACCGGTTTGGATGGTGACGTCCAGTCCGGCCTTTTCATACAGACCCAGTGCCTTGGCTTGAAAAAATCCGCCCTGCTCGGCCTGCGCAAACCAGCTGGTGCAGACTTTGAGCTTGGGCTGGGTTGCAGCCTGGGCCTGCGGGCCGGTAGCAAGCCACGTAGCACACGCCGCCACAAACCACGCGCCGCGCCATGACCGGGGGACCATTCCGGCAACGATGCCCACGCGATGCCTGCGATCGCCGAGATGTTTCATCATGGTGGTTCGGTCCGCGTTCACTCACTTCAGATCGGCAGCGTCCGGCAGAATCTTCAGGGCCTTGATGAACTGCAGGTCGTAGACCTTCCTGTAGTCGAAGTCGGCCGGCATCATCTTGTTCTTCACCATGAAGTCGAACATTTCCTTCCAGCGCTTGTCGGTCATGATGCCGATGCCATCGGTCGCTGCGGCGCCGCCGGTCACGAGCTTGTACTTTTTCATCATCTTCATCGAGAAGGCCAGCTGTTCGGGCGTCTGCTTTGAATCGGCCTCGACGATGAGCTTGTTGCCTGGCGCCGGATCTGCGAGGTAGGACTTCCAGCCTTCCACCGAAGCCTTGACGAAGGCAGTCACCCATTGGGGATGCTTCTCGATCATGCTGCGCGTGGTGTCGATGGTCTCGGCATAGGCGGGCCAGCCGTAGTCGGCCATCAGGAAGACCACCGGCTTCTCGCCGCCCTTCTCGATCATCAGCGGCTCGGAGCCGATATAGCCCTGCTGCGACAGGTTCTTGTCATGCAGAAAAGGAGCGACACTGAAAGTGTAGGGACGCTGCTGGGACTTGGTGAACCCGAACGTGTTCTCCAGCCAAGGCCACCAGGTCGTGTCCGCGCTCTGCGCCACCAGAATGGGCTTGCCCTTGAGAGCACCCAAGGACTTCACGCCCTGGTGGGCAATGATGGCTTGCGGGTCCTTCTGGAAACTGGCAGCCACGGTCACGACTGGCACGCCGTGCGAAGCGGCGACGATGTCCTGCATCGGATAACCCATATAGAAATCACAAGTCCCCGCCGCCAGCAACTGCAGCCCATTGACCTGCGGGCCGCCCATCTTGATGGTCACGTCCAGCCCCGCCTTCTTGTATAGCCCCGTGGCCACGGCCTGGTAAAAGCCGCCGTGCTCGGCTTCGGCGAACCAGTTGGTGCAAAAGGTGATCTTCGGCATGGCTTGTGCTTGCGCGAACCCAGCCGCCTGCGCGGCGAGCCATAGTCCTGCGAGCAGCCTCAGCCCCAACTTGTTGAATCCGATCTTGCGCCTTGAACTATGGACTTGGTGCATCGAAAGCTCCTTTGCATCGCTTCGGTTGAGCAGGCCGATGGCCTGAAAAGTGTATGCAATCCATGAGCAAAATGTATGCCTAAAAAACTGGGCCTCGTTCGAGTACGGACACGTCCGCCAAACCAGGACAGGCCGCCGCCCGACCGCTATGCCTCGATGGATGAACCCTATCGCGGTGCACTCAGCCCAGTGCTGGTGCATCTTGCCCCGTTTTCGCTCGAGCGCCATCGCCACCTCCACCATGCATGCACTTCGTATGCGCACAGACACGCCGGAGAGACGGCAAAGCCGCCGCATTGGCATGCGATTTGCTCGGTAACAGCCAGGAGTAGAAGCGGTTAGCGGGCGAGCCCGCGGGACATTGCTCCAGCCGCGGCACGGGCCGCAACCTTCGTTCGAAGCGGATCGGAGGGCTGGGAAGGAACAGGTCATGGCCATCGTGCCGCCCGCTTCAGCCCAGCGTCGATGAACGGGCCTGTCTCCAGGATGGAACCGGAATCGACATGGTTGCTTGCGTTGCCCGAGCACTTTGCAATGCCCTCAAAGCAGAACTCCGAGGAAACGCCCATGCTTGTCACCCGCCAAACCGTCCTGCGCCGCTTCTGGTACGCGCTGATGCCCCTGCATGCACTCGACGCAGGCCCTCAACCATTCACCCTGCTGGGCGAGAAGATCGTGGTCTGGAAAGGCGCGGACGGCCATCCCGCCGCCTTGCGCGACCGCTGCTGCCATCGCACGGCTGCGCTGTCGCGCGGCTTCGTCGACGAAGCCGGTCATATCGTCTGCGGCTATCACGGCTGGACCTACGATTGCGCCGGAGCCTGCGTGCGCATTCCGCAGAACGAGGACGGCGCCATCCCCGCCGGGGCCCGTGTCGAGTCCTTCCGCTGCGAGGCCCGCTATGGCTATGTCTGGGTGGCGCTGGGGGAGCCGCTGGCGCCGATTCCGGACTTCCCCGAGGACGGCGACGCACGCTACCGCCGCATCCTTCAGTTCCATGAGCGCTGGAACACGAGTTCCCTGCGCTTCCTGGAAAACGCCTTCGACAATGCTCACTTCAGCTACGTGCACAAGGCCAACTTCGGCATCTTCGAGCAGCCCAAGCCACAGAGCTATCGCCTCGAGGTGACCGACTACGGCTTCGAGGCCGAAACGCGGGTGCCGATCAAGAACCCTTCCGCCAGCCACCGCGTCACCGGCACCACCGCGCCCTACACCGAGCGCCATCTGCTCAACCGCTGGATGCTGCCGTTCACGCGGCGCTTCGGCTGCCAGTACCCGGAAAGCGGCGTGCACCACATCATCTACAACTGCGCCACGCCCATCGACGACGGCAGCATCACGCTGGCGCAATGGCTGTACCGCAACGACAGCGAGACCGACTGCAGCACGGAAGAACTGATCGCCTGGGACCGCCCCATCGTCGACGAGGACCGTGACATCCTCGAGGCGACGGACCCCGACGCCTGCGTCGACACGCGTCGGCGCATGGAATTCCATATGGCATCCGACCGGCCCGGCCTGTTGATACGCAAGCGCCTACAGGACCTGCTGCACGCGCATGGCGAAGAAGAAGTGTTCCGCGAGGCGCCCACATATTCCTCAACCGGGACCGAGACCCTACCCCTCAAGCGCCTCGGCACTTGAACGCGACAAACCTAGCCAACCACGCAAGCAAACCCAAGATGGATATGACCGCATCCGACACATTGCTCATGCAAAGTGCCCCACTGCCGCAACCTGATGCCGACACCGCGCTGTATGCCAACCGCGTGGAGAAAACCTACGCCAACGGCACCCACGCGCTCGACGAAGTGCGCCTGCGCATCCAAAAAGGGGAGTTCATTTCCCTGCTCGGCCCGTCGGGCTGCGGCAAGAGCACGCTGCTGCGCATGTTCGCCGGTCTGGACACGCTGTCGGCCGGGCGCATTCTGTGGTGGGGATCGGAACATCAGGAGGGCAGCGACGGTGCTCAGTCGCTGTCCATGGTGTTCCAGGAGCCCACGCTCATGCCCTGGGCCCGCGTACGTGCCAATACCCGCCTGCCGCTGGATCTGCGCAAAGTGCCGCGAGCGCAGGCCGACGCGCAAGTCACCGAAGCACTCCATCTCGTCGGGCTCGACGGCTTCGCCGAGGCCTGGCCGCGCGAGCTGTCGGGCGGCATGCAGATGCGGGTTTCACTGGCGCGCGCGCTGGTCACGTCGCCCAGCCTGCTGCTGCTCGACGAACCCTTCGGCGCGCTCGACGAATTCACCCGCAACCGGCTCGACAGCGAAGTGCGCGACTTGTGGGCCAAACAAGGCATGACCGTGGTGTTTGTCACCCACAGCATTTATGAGGCGGTGTTCCTGTCCACCCGCGTCGTGGTCATGGCCGCGCGCCCTGGCCGGGTCATCGCCGACGTCGCCATCGACGGCCCGCGGCAGCGCGACGACGATTGGCGGGTCAGCGCGCCCTTCCTCGGCTACTGCCGACAGCTATCCAATCTGCTCACCGCGGCCGCGCAGGGTCAAGCCTGAGCCGCCGCATTCATCGCCGCGCCCGCCTCACAACGCCAATGCCCATGCCCCCCACTGATTCCAGCCACATTTCATCCGCACCACCCGCCGCTGGTTCCATGCTCATTCATGGTGCCGAAGTCTTGCTCACCAGCCAATTCGGAAAGGCGTCACGGGCGATGGACACCGGCATCCGCATCCGCGACGGCCGCATCGCCGAAATCGGCGCGCTCACGCCCATGCCGGGCGAACAGGTGCTCGATGCGCGGGGCTGCGTCATCTACCCGGCCTGGGTCAACACGCACCACCACCTGTTCCAATCCCTGCTCAAAGGCGACCCCCTGGGCATCAACGCCACGCTCACGCCATGGCTGGCGGCCGTGCCCTACCGCTACCGCGCCGCCTTCGACGCCGAGCGCTTTCGTCTCGCCGTGCGTATCGGCCTGGTCGAGCTGGCGCTGTCCGGCTGCGGCACGGTGGCCGACCACAACTACCTGTATTGGCCCGACATGCCCTTCGACGGCTCCGACATCGTGTTCGACGAGGCCAGCAAGCTTGGGCTGCGCATGGTGCTGTGCCGTGGCGGCCAGACCCGCTCCCGCCAGCTCGAAACCGACCTGCCCAAGGTGCTGCAGCCCGAAACCCTAGACGCTTACCTCGACGATCTATCGCGATTGCAGCGCCGCTATCACGACCCATCGCCGCTGGCCATGCGCCGCGTGGTGGCCGCGCCGACCACGCCGCTGTTCTCCATGCACCCGCACGAATTGCGCGAAACGGCAGCCCATGCCCGCAGCCTGGGGCTGCGCCTGCATTCGCATCTGTCGGAAACCGTCATCTACCAGCAGACGGCCATGACCGAGCATGGACGCGGCCCCATCGACTTCGCCGCAAGCGTCGACTGGCTCGGCCCCGACGTCTGGTTCGCGCATCTGGTCAAGCTCGACGCCGAGGAAATCGCCCTGCTCGGCCAGACCGGAACCGGCATCGCCCACTGCCCGCAAAGCAACGGCCGCCTAGGCAGCGGCATCGCCCCAATCCGCGCGCTTGAAGATGCAGGAACACCCATCTCGATAGCAGTGGACGGCGCTGCCTCCAACGAAGCCGCGGACATGCTCAACGAAGTCCATGTGGCCTGGCTCATGGCGCGTGCCCGCGGCGGCCACGCGGCGCGGCCCGAGTATGCAGGCGGTACTGGCGAGCGCGGCGCTGCCGATGCCACCGTGGAAGACGTCGTGCGCTGGGGCACGGCGGGCGGCGCGCGCGTGCTGGGACTTGAAGGCGTGGGAACCATGGCGCCCGGCATGGCCGCCGACATCGCCGTCTACGCGCTGGACCAGCCGCGCCACTTCGGTTTACACGACCCAGCCATCGGCCCGGTGGCCAGCGGCGGCGCCAGCCTGCGCGCGCTGCTGGTGAGCGGTCGCATGGTCGTGCGCGACGGCGCCATTCCAGGCCTGGATCTGGGCGAACTGGGCGCCCGGGCCCGCGATGCGGTGCGCGCCTTGCAGGGACTGGCCAGCGTTTGAACCTGGCCACGTCACCCTGACACAAAGCTCCGCAGCCTTTGCCGCCGCTACGCTGCCGCACCGGGGCCCGACCCATGACGGGCGCGACGGCGCCCGAGCCACGACGCCAACGAAAGCGACAACGCAATCACCGTGAGTGACAACAGGGTGGTAAGGGTTCCGAGAGCGTAGATCACCGGCGTCGTGGCATTGGTCTGCATCGCCTGCAACTCGAGCGGCAAGGTGTTCAGGGCGCCCGCGGTTTGCGAGGTGCGCGCCAACTCGTCGTAGGACAACGTGAAGCCGAACAGCGCAACCCCCAGCAGGCTGGGAGCGAGCATGGGGATGACGACCTCCCACAGCACCTGAGCGCCGCGCGCGCCCAGACCCCGCGCCGCTTCCTCGTAGTCGGGATTGAAGCGGTTGAAGGCGGCGAACATGATCAACAAGCCGAACGGCAGGGTCCAGGTCAACTGGGCACCCAGCGCCGAGGTGATCCAGGAGCGATCCCAGCCCAGCAGTTCGAACATGGCGCTGATGCCGAGGCTGATCACCACCGAGGGCACGATGAGACTGGCGATGGCAATGTAGAACAACATGGACGCACCGCGGAACCGGCTGCGAAATGCCTGGCCGGCCAGGAAGGACAGCACGGTCGTGATGACCATGACCAGCAGCCCGAGCTTGATCGAACGGCCGAAGGCGCCCGACAGGTCGCCGATGGATGCGCCGACATAAAGTTGGTGAAACCAGTACGTGGAGAACCCACGCATCGGCAGAGTGAGGCCGCCTTCCCGCCCCTGAAAGGACAGGACACCGATGACGATCACCGGCCCGTACAGGAAAAGCACGAACAGGGCGAACACGATCGCCAGAACATAAAAGCTCGCCGAGCGCCTCACCTTGGCCATGGCCTCAAAGCTCCTTGCGGATGTCGACCACCCGCACCAGCACGGCGATGAGCAGAATCACAAAGGCCAGCAGCACCATGGACTCGGCCGCCGCCGGCGGAAACTGCAGCGAGGACAGGTCGGTGACAATCATCTTGCCCACCGACGCCACCTGGCCGCCACCCAGCACGTTCACCGTGACGAAATCCCCCATGACGATGGCAATCACGAAGATGGAACCGATGGCCAGGCCGGATTTCGACAGCGGCAGCACCACGTTCCACACCACCTGCCAGCCCTTGGCACCGGCGTCCACCGCGGCTTCCAGCAAGGCGCGGTCGATGCGCATCATGGCGTTGAAAATGGGCACGATCATGAACACCGTGTAGAGATGGACGTAGCCCACCACCACGGCGAACTTGGAATAGAGCAACCAGGCCACCGGCTTCTTGACCACGCCCATGGCCAGCAGCACCGAGTTCACCACGCCCTCGCGCCCCAGAAGGGGTATCCAGGAGATCATGCGGATCTCGTCGGAGGTCCAGAAGGGGATCGTGCACAACAGCAGCAGCACGATCTGTGCGCTGCGCCTGCGCACGTGAAAAGCCAGGAAATAGGCGATGGTGAAACCCAGCACCAGCGTGATGATCCAGGTCGTGAAACCCAGCTGCAGCGTAGTCCAGTAGGTGGCGTAGGTGGAGGCCGACGAAAACACATCCCGGTAGTTGCTCAGCAGGAAATCGGGAATCAGGATCTTGTAGGGCTGGTAGTCGAAGAAACTGATGACCACCACCAGTACAACCGGCAGCACGAAGAACAACGCGAACACCAGCCCCATGGGTGCGGCCTGCAGGTAAGGCGCCCAGCGCGGCGCCCGGCCCCAGCGCCAGGCCCGCCGGGAAGCCCGTGCACCTACCCCGGCGGGCGGCACGCGCAACTCAGGCCGCGACGAAGTCATTCCAGCGACGCACCAGGTAGCGGTCTTGGTCCATCACCGTGTTCCAGCAAGCCACCGCACCCATGCGCTGCTCGAAGGAACCTCCGTCGCGCACGCTGCCCGGGCCGTCGACCTTCTGGCCGGTTGGGCTCAGGATCGGCCCTTTGGCCGGCTTGCCTTCCATCCAGTAACCCCATTCATCGGCGGTCATGAACTGCTTGGCGGTCTTGGGCACCGCGGTGTAGTAGCCCTGGCGGTTCAGGAACGCGCCGGCCCAGCCCGACAGATACCAGTTGATGAATGCGTAGCCCGCGTCCAGCGTTTTTCCCTTCACATGGGACGGGATGCCCAGTCCGATGCCCCAGCCGCGATAGCCTTCCTTCAGCGGCTGGTACTTGCAGGCGATGCCCATTTCCCGCACCTTCGTGACAGCGGGTGACCACATGGACTGCAGCACGACCTCGCCCGAGGCCATCAGGTTCACGGACTCGTTGAAATCCTTCCAGAAAGCGCGGAACTGGCCCTGCTTCTTGGCCGCGGTGAGGATCTCGATGGTCTTGTCGATCTCGGCACGTGTCATATTGCCCTTGTCCCGATAGTGCACCTTGCCCATCGCCTCAATGGCCATGGCGGCGTCCATGATGCCGATGGACGGCACGTTGATGATGGCCGTCTTGCCCTTGAAATCCGGGCTCAGCAGATCGGCCCAGCTCGTCACCGGGCGCCTGACAAGATCCGGCCGAAGGCCCAGCGTGTCGGCGTTATACACCGTAGGCACCACCGTCATCCATTCCGTAGGTTTGCTCGAAAACGTCTTGCCGAACTCTCCGTCCAGAAAGCTCACCTCGAACGGCGCCGTGCCCTGGGTCGACACCTTCTTGCCGTCCAGCATGCCGGTGGTGAAGATGCTCACGATGTCGTCGTAGTGCTTGATGCGCTTGACGTCCATCCCGCGCAGATTGCCGGAAGGAATGATCTTTTTCAACGCGAAGTATTCGCTGTCCAGCAGGTCGTAAGAATCGGGCTGGAGAATCGCCCGTTTCACGGCATCGTCGGAGTTCAGCGTGGTGAACTCGATGGTGATGCCGAGGTCCTTCTTGGCCTGGTCGGCGATCTCCTTGTAGTGGGTCACGCCGGTGCCCAGCAGCCTCAGCTTCGTCGGCTCGGAGGCATGGACATAGGGAATGCCGGTCACGGCGGCGCCACCGGCGAGCGCCAGATCCTTGAGGAAACTGCGCCGGCTCAGGCCACCTGGCTGCGAGCCGTCGTTGTGCTGCTTTTGACTGTCAGACATAGTCCATTTCTCCACTCGGTTGAAATTCCCGCAAGACGTCTTCACGCCGGGCCGGGGTTGGGTCCAGACCGTGTGCGTCCTCGACGTCCCACATGGCGACGACCCGGTCCCCGACGGCAACCGGGCACTGCGCAAAATCACGGTCGCTCATGACAACCGTGAATTCATCGGATGCCTCGCTGTCGAGCGCAATGCTCAACTGCGTGCCGTGATACTCCACGCCACGCACGGCTGCCGTCATCACGTTCTCCGCATCAGCAACTGCGTCCGAACCCTTCGCCAGCCTGACACGATCCGTACGCACGCAAAACGCGTACTCCGTGCCGGACGACGCCGAGACCTTGGGTACGGCATAGGTTTGCGAACCCGGCCCCCGCAAGGCGCTGAAGCCCTCAGCGTGCTGCTCGATGCTGCCCTTCAGCACGTTGTGCCCGCCCATGAAACGCGCCACGAAGGCGCTGCGGGGGCGGTTGAATACCTCTGACGGAGTTCCTGTCTGTTCGATGCGTCCGCCGCGCATGACGACCACCAGATCCGCCAGGGCCATGGCCTCTTCCTGGCTGTGGGTGACGTGGATGAAGGTCAGGCCCAGTTCGTGGTGGATGCGCTTGAGCTCGGCGCGCATCTTCACCCGCAGGAAGGGGTCGAGCGCCGAAAGGGGTTCGTCCAGCAGCAGCACCTCCGGCTCGGTGATGAGGGCGCGCGCCAGCGCCACCCGCTGCTGCTGACCACCCGACAACTGGTCCGGCCGGCGGTCTTTGTACGCCTCCATCTGCACCCGTTCGAGCAGTTCGAGCGCGCGGTCCTGGCGCTGCGCCTTGGCCACGCCGCGCATCTTGAGACTGAACGCCACGTTGTCCAGGCAGCTCAGGTGGGGAAAGAGCGCATAGTTCTGGAACATCAGCGCCGTGCCGCGCACAGAGGGATGCAATACGGTGACATTCCTGTCGCTGATCAGGATGTCGCCATCCGACACCGATTCGTGGCCTGCAATCATGCGCAGGGTGCTGGTCTTGCCGCAGCCACTGGGACCGAGCAGGCAGCAATAGGCCCCCGCTGGAACCTTGAGATCGACCTCGGACAGGGCCTGCGCGTTGCCATAGCGCTTGCTCACGGCAACCAGTTCCACCGCCCCTCGTTTCTCACCCTGCATCATCATTCCGGTTCGTTCGACTCCCGCCCGACACAAGCCATCGGAACCAAGCACATGCACGGGACACAACCTTGCGCCCGTCGCATGGCCTCCGATGGCGGGGCGACGCAAACTGTCGTGCAAGATGCATACCAAGGTGCATACAACCTTGCCGATCAGCCCAGGATCGCTGTCACGCAGAATGGCTGCATGCGATGCATCTTGAAGCGGGCGACCATGGCAGCTGGGAAGCATGGCCCGGAGAGGCCCGGCGCCCAAGACAAGGGCATCGACCCTGTGCATGCACCAAGTCGCTGCAAGGAGTGATGGAAAAGCCCCGGCGCGAGAACGCCAGGCAAGTGGCCCGAACGCTTGCCGACCATCTACGCCGGTAAAAAACCGCGGATCAGGCTCCAGCTTCCGGCAGGCTGGCGACATGATCTGCAATCGCCCCCGGCGTGGTGACCCAGGCCCGTCCGTCTGCGACCACATGGGCGAGCGCCCGGCGCAAGTGGCGAATGCGATGCGGGTGGCCGACGATGTAGGGATGCAGGGCGATACCCATGACCAGCGGCTGCGCCCTGCTCTGCTCCAGCATTTCGTCGTAGGTGTCGATGATCATGTTGGCGAAACCCTCGCCGCTGACATGGCGCGCCATGATCGCCGGAATGTCGTTCAGTTCCTGGGGATAGGGCACCGACCAAAGCCGGCCATGCCGGGTCTGGAACCGGATCGGCTGATCGTCCTGGCACCAGTTCAAGGTGTACGCATAACCCGCCTCCCGCAGCAGATCCGGCGTGTGGACGCTTTCCGAGATCCAGGGACTGAGCCAGCCTTTTGGCGCGGTGCGCTCCTCCTGCGTCATGCGGAGCGTGCATTGCTCGATCAACGCGCGCTCGCCGTCCTCGCCGAGATCGCCCTGCCGCTGCGAGTTGGTGTGGCCGTGGCCGACCATCTCGTCCCCGCGCCTGCGAAATGGCACAAGGACGTCCGGACAGTAGTCGTAGATGCTCGTATTGAGCAGAACCGCGCTTGGCATGCGCAGCTTTTCGAAGAGTTCGAGCAGACGCCAGACGCCCACGCGGTTGCCATAGTCACGCCAGGAGTAGTTGAGCACGTCGGGTTGCGGCGAAGGTGGGCCGAGACTGGCGCCGAGCCCTTCGCCGAAGGCGAAATGCTCCAGGTTCAACGCCAGATACACGGCTAGGCGACGCCCGTCGGGCCAGGCGTAATCCGGGCGATGCACGATGGCGGAATAGTCGTAGCGTCCGTGATGTGGCAGGGTTGCAATCATGATCGAGTTTGTGTGTTCGTGTTGCGCACCGATGCAGGCGCGCGGCGTGGTCGTGGTATTGCGTCATCCAAAGCAAGGTCCGGGCCGGCATGCGGGCCTCGCACGCAAGGCCATCACCACCCGGCCGAGGGGTAGCCTCATGACTCGGCGTCACGCCCCTGCGCGGGTTCAACACGCAAGGCCACGACTGCCACCGGACCCCCGCCCAGTGGGCCTTGGTGTTCGGCGCCGCCCGAGACATAGATCATCGGATCCCCGACCAGGCCCGCCACCAGCCCGCCCACCGCAGCCCTTGCATGACGCGTGGCATGGATGTCCGAATCGTTGAGCATGGTGGTTCGGCGCCCACGCACCGTCCCCACAGGGTCAGCCTTGGCAAACACCTGCACCACACGATCGAGCCCGCTGCCGCAGGCACCGGCCTCGATGCCGCACCCAGCCAGGGCCTGCACGACCGCGCCGGCATCGATGGGGTCGCGCATCACGGCATGGGAGATCTGCAGCGGGCCGGCCGCCGCGCGTCCATTTCCCAACACCAGGACTTCGCAGGCGTCCACCTCCGCGCCGGCCGAAGTGGACGCCACCGCGGAGTAGAGACCCCATGTCTGGCAGATGTCGCTGTCCGCCACTGCGTCCGGCTCCACCTCGCCCAGCGCCACCGCCACGCCCAGCGCCGAAGCCGCGCGCGAATAGGCCATGGAGAGGTAGGTGTCCTCCGTGACCAGGGGCACCCCGGCTGCGCGAGCCTGCTGGATCTTGCCGTCGGTGAGCAACGGGCACTTGATCTGCACGAAGTGCACGTCATCCGGGTCATCGAGCCCTGCGCGCGTCATCGCCTCGCGGGTGGCCTGCGCCACGGCACGGACCTGCGCGGCGCGACCAAGTTCGCGAAGCCCGATGTCAACCGACCGCGCCGCGCCGCAAACCAGCGCAGGGCCCGGACGATCGCCCGCGCCACGCGGGCGCCGCACGAACACGGTGACGTGCGGGGTCAACACCCCTTCGGTGCCGCCCGACATGATGCGCACGGCAGGCGGCGTGGCGGCGCCGTCATCCACTCGGGTCGCCGGCAACACGTCGCCATAGGCCCTGGATGCGAGCATGCGCGAAAAGTCGTTGACGCATCCATTGCCCTCGGTCTTGCCCATCACGGCGATGACCTCGCAGTCCGGCCGCGCCTGCAGCATGGCGACCAGCCCGGACACGTCGCCAGGATCCGACATCGGAAAACGCCTCACTTCATAAACCCACGAATGCTGTTCCATGCCAATCACTCCTTTGCATCACGCGCCCCATCGGGGGATCGTGAACACCGCGCCGGCGCGCCGCTGCGGAACCATCGACGCGGTGGCCGCGATGGGTGTTTCGACAGGCCTGCCATCAGCAGCAGCCTAGATACGCCCTGCTGCGATAGAACGGCCCCAGGTCCTCGGACATCGCCGCGACGGCATCGCGCCAGGCACCGCCTCCGGAGTGGCTTCCCAGGCGCGCACGCGTCTGGGCCAGCAATTCGGCCACGAGTGCCGGTTCATCGACACTGCGCACCTTGCCCTGGTCGACGATGGTCCGTCCGTCGATGATGACCTGTGCGATGTGCCTGCCGTTGGCACGCGCGAGCACGTAGTCCAGGGGATCGATGTCGGGAAACAGGGCGTCGTCGTCCAGCGCGGCGTGGTCCAGAATCAACAGATCCGCGGGGGCGCCTGGCGCGATGCGCCCGGCCAGGGCTTCGCGCGCCGCATCCGGGCCGCGCACCACGCGGTCCCCGTTCGCCGCGGCGAATGCCCACAGCTGAGCCCGCGTCATGGTGACGTCATAACCCCAGCCGCGATGCAGCGCGTAGGCCAGGCGCAGTTCGCGCAGGGCATCGTCGTCTTCGTCCAGCGCCATGCCATCCAGCCCCATCGCCACGCGGCAGCCGGCGCGCAACATCTCCGCCACCGGCGCCACGCCCGACTTCAAGCCGAGGTTGGAACTGGTGTTGACGGCGATGGTGACGCCCCGCTCGGCAAGAAGCGCCAGCTCCTGCGGCCGCGCCCAGGTGCAATGCGCCAGCGTCAGGCGGGAGCTCAGCAGGCCGATGGCGTCGAGATAGGGCACGATGCCTTGCGGATAGGTGCGGTCGGCCCATTCGCGCTGATAGCGTGTTTCGAGCAGATGCATGTGCACGGGCCGCCCGGTGTCGCTCGACGCCTGCGCAATGGACTGGAGCAGCTCACCGCTGCACCACTGTACCCCGGTGGGACCGTACTGCACCGTGACGTGCGAACCGTAGCCGCCTTGCGCCACCATGTCCGCGACCTCGTCGACAAGCGCGAGCTGGCCTGCCGAGTCGGGGCTTGCATGCGTGCCCAGACGTTGCGCCACCAAGGACCGGATCTCCGGCCGCAGCGCGTCCAGCGCGGCGGCGTCGCTGCTGTAGGCAATGCCCTGGCGGTCGCGCAGGGCGATGGCAAAACCGATGTGGATCCCCACATCGCGGGCGGCGCGCGCCACGGCCTGCGCCTCGTCCACATAGGGTGAGAGCCCCTGCGCACGCGTGTAGTGCACCATCGTCCGCGCCACGCCATGCCGTGCCGCGCGCGCGAAGCAGGTGGCGGCGGACAGGTAGGGATCGATTCCCGGCACCACGCCGAGAAACGGCAACCAGGTCTCCAGCGGTTGTTCGAACGCGCCGAGCGAAGCGCTGCGGAAGGTGCGCGCATGGTCGTGCGCATTGCTCAAAGCGGGCAGAACTAGCGTGCGGCTTGAAGCATCCCCATGGGGCTGCGGCACGATGTCCTGAATACGGCCTTGCGCGATGTGCATGCGCGTGTACGCCTGCGCGTGCAGGGTCCCGGGCGAGGCCAGCAGCCAGCGGCAGTCGAGCTGCGTGGTGGATGGATCCGTGATGACGCCAGCCATGGCTTCAGCCCCTCACCGTTGCAAGCCAGGGCCTGCACGCCGGGCCGGCCACGACACACGCAGAGGTCTGCCCTTCACGGCCACGGCGGAATACGGCCCGGCAACGACGTAGGGCCTCCAAGTCGCCTGCCATCACGACACGCCGTGCAACACCGCATCGAGCTTGCAGGTCCAGCCGACGATGCCGCCCTGCGCGGCGATCATCTCCAACGTAGCCTGCTTGAAATGCGGGAAATAGCTGGCCGTCGCCTCCTCCACCAGAAGGCAATCGTAGCCCCGGTCATTCGCCTCGCGCATGCTGGTCTGCACGCAGACTTCAGTGGTCACGCCACCGAAGATCAGGTGGGTGATCGCGTGGCGCCGCAGGATGTCCTGCAGCCCAGTGGCGTAGAACGCGCCCTTGCCGGGCTTGTCGAGTTCCACCTCGCCAGCAATGGGTTGCAGGGCGTCGATGATGGCGTTGCCAGGCTCGCCGCGCACCAGCACGCGGCCCATCGGCCCCATGTCGCCGATGCGCAAGCTGGGCTCGCCCCTGCAGCGCTTGGCGGGCGGACAGTCCGACAGGTCGGGCGCATGCGATTCACGCGTGTGCACCACCAGCATGCCGTGGCCGCGCGCCCAGCGCAGCAGCTTGGCGGCGGGCTCCACCGCCTGCGCGAGTTGCGAAACGTCGTTGCCCAGGGTCTCGCCGAAACCTCCAGGCTCGATGAAATCGCGCTGCATGTCGATCAGCACCAGTGCGGTGTTGCGCAGGTCGCACTGGAACACGCCGGGCTGGGCCTGCGCGCGCAAGATCTTGCCGGGCTCGTTCATGCCGCTTCCCAGGCTTGCAGCAAGGTGGCAGCATCGCTCACGGCGCCGAACACGCCGCCCTGCATGGTGACCATCTTGATCGCGGCGGCGTGATTGCCGGCGTCGGTCGCACCGCAGCAATCGGTGAGCAACAGGCATTCGAAGCCGCGATCGTTCGCCTCACGCATGGTGGTGTGCACGCACACGTCGGTGGTGATGCCGCAGAGCACCAGATTGCGGATGCCCCGCGTGCGCAGAATCAGTTCCAGGTCGGTGGCGCAGAAACTGCCCTTGCCTGGCTTGTCGATGACGATCTCGCCCGGCAGCGGCGCCAGCTCGGGAATGATCTCCCAGCCAGGCTCGCCGCGCACGAGGATCTTGCCGCAAGGCCCCGGATCCCCGATGCCCGCACCAATGCGCTGGCTGCGCCAGCGTTTGTTGGCGGGAAGATCCGACAGGTCTGGACGATGACCCTCGCGGGTGTGAATGATGGTGCAACCCTCGGCGCGCATCGCCGCGAGCACCCTGCTGATGGTCTCGATGGGCGCGCGGGTCAGCGACAGGTCGTAGCCCATGGCGTCGACATAGCCGCCGACACCGCAGAAGTCGGTCTGCATGTCGATGACCATCAGCGCCGTATTGCCGGGGCGCAGATCGCCGTCATAAGGCCAGGAATAGGGATTCGATGCGATAGATGGCATCAGGCCTCCGGCTCGAAAGGGTTGGGCTCGGCACCACGGTAGCTCCGGCTCGGCACCGCAAAGCCGCAGGGCGTGCCGTCGCGCACCTGGATGGTGGCATCCCACGGCAGCTTGTAGCGCCCCGCAACCATGTCGTGCATGAAGGTGTAGGGGCAGTCCTGCGCTCCACCCTGCACCGCGACATAGCCGCGGTGGTAGAGCTGGTAGGGATTGTTCTCCACGCCCCAAACCGCACGCGCCTCGCGTACAAGGTCTGGCCGCAGCTCGGCGGAGATGATCTCGTCGGGCCGGTTTCCGCCCGCGGCGATCACCGTGCCGTCGAAATTGCAGAACATGCCCTCGCCCATCGAGTCGAAGCTGCCGTCACTGCCGCACAGGCAGACGCTGGCGGTGATGGCGAGGTTCTGAAACGCGTTCGCCTGGTTGGTGATCTTCCAGGCGTGGCGTATGGGCGCGGTGTAGCCGGCGGTGCGCAGAATAATTTCCGCGCCCTTGTAAGCGGCCTCGCGCGCCATCTCCGGAAACATGCCGTCGTGGCAGATGATCAGTCCGAGCTTGCAGCCGTTCGGGCCGTCGCACACCGGGATGCCCATATTGCCGGGTTCCCAGGCCTCCACCGGCACCCAGGGATGCAGCTTGCGGTAGTAGAGCTTGATCTCGCCCTGATCATCAATGATCAAGCCGGTGTTGTACGGATTGCCGTGCGGGTTGAACTCCATGATGGAGAAGCAGCCCCAGATCCGGTGCGCAACACAGGCGGCCTTGAACGCTGCCACCTCGGGCCCGTCGAGCGACACCATCAACTCGGGCGCCGTGCTCATCGACAAGCCGTGCAGCGCGTACTCCGGGAACACGACGAGATCCATCGTGCCCAGGTTGCGCCGCGCCTTGCCGACCATGGCGCAGATGCGCTCGGCCTGCGCGGCGAGTTGCACCGGCGTTTCCACCACCGGCAGTTGCAGCTGCACCAGGCCGACGACGACCCCATGCGGAGACTTGTTCAGACCGCCGAGTCCGCTCACGTTCGACACTCCTTGCTTGGAAGATGCAGTTCAGACCACACCGCGCTGGCGTGCCCCACGATCATCGTGCGACATGCGCGCGCGGCGAGGGGCGGGTATGCCATCACTTGGTGTTGCCGATGACGCCCTTGACAAAGAAGTCCATCGACGCGACCTTGTCCGCGCTCAGGCTCTGCCCCTTCGTGGCCAGGATCTTGCCGTCCTGTGCCTCGATCGGGCCGGCCCATACATGCAGCTTGCCGTCTTCGATCTCTTTCTTCTTCGTTTCGATCAGCTTGCGCGTGGCCGCATCGACGGACGGTCCGAACGGCGCCAGCTGGGTTGTGCCCGACTTCAGGTTGCCGTGAATGGCTTCGGACTTCCAGGTACCAGCCTCGACTTGCTTGACCACGCCCGCCATGACCGGGCCCCAGTTCTCGACAACCCCGGTCAGCCAGCCCTGCGGATCGAATTTCATGTCGTTGAAGTGGTAACCCACCACTTTGATGCCGCGCTTCTTCGCCGCCTCGATCACCGGGATGGGCGAGTCGACGTGAGACGCCACGACGTCCGCACCCTGATCGACCAGGGCGTTCACCGAAGCCACGTCCTTGGCCGGGTCGTTCCACGAACCCGTGTAGACCACGGTTACCGTAGCCTTCGGATTGACCGACTGCGCACCCAGGGCCAGGGCATTGATGTTTTGCAGGACAGGGGGGATCGGATGCGCCGCGACGAAGCCGATCTTGCCGCTCTTGGTCGCCTTGCCGGCGGCAATGCCGGCCAGATACATCGCTTCATAGGTTTCGGCGGAATAGGTGCCCAGGTTCGCAGCCCGCTTGTCGCCGTAGCAATGCATGAAGGTGACCTTGGGATACTTCTTCGCCAACTCCAGCGCGTACGACAGGTAGCCGTAGCTGGTGGCGAAGATCACCTTGTCGCCGGCGCCGATCATGCGCTCCATCGCCTGCGTGACCTGTGCGTTTTCGGGAATGTTCTCGAGGTAGTTGGTCTTCACGCCTGGCAGGGTCTTCTGCACATACTGGCGCCCGGCGTCCTGCGCTTCGTTGTAGCCGCCGTCCGTCTTGGCGCCCACGTAGACATAGCCGACCGCAACGTCGGCCGAAGCGGGTTCTGCATAAACCGAAAGCCCCAGGCTCATGGCGGCAAACAAGGCAAGGATGCGACACTTCATGTTGTGACTCCTCAGCAGTTGGGTGGTGAAAAGGTTCAAGCCATGCCCCGGAACACACCGGCGAGTTCCTGGGGCATGGAACTGCCACGCTGGCTGGCACGGTAGCTCAGCAGCAGCACGACCAAGGGCACCAGATACGGCAAGGTGCCTAGCAGATAGGGAGAGATGTCGGCACCCATGGACTGCAGGCGAAGGGCCAGCGCCTCGGAGAGGCCGTAGATCAGCGCCACTGGCAGCGACAACCACGGGTTCCAGCGCGCCACGATGACCAGGCCCACGGCCAGCAGGCCGCGCCCCGCCGTCATCTGCTCGACCCACGTCCGCGTGTAGTCCACCGACAGCGCGGCACCCGCCAAGCCCGTGAACATGCCACCGAGCAGAATGCCGGCCAGCCGCAAACGCACGGGATGCTTGCCCAGCATGCGCAAGGCATCGGCCGACTCGCCCGCCGCCCGCCACACCAGCCCCCATTGCGTGCGGTAGAGGAACAAACCGCTGGCCACCATCAGGAACAGGCCCATGTAGACCGTGGGCGTGAGCTGACCGAGAAAGCCGCCCACCACCGGAACCCTGCCCAGCCAGCCATGCGCCAGGCTGTGAAAACCGTTGATCTGCTGCCCGACAAGCGGCGTGCCGTAGAAGGAGGACAGCCCGTTGCCGAGGAAGAACACAGCCAGGCCGCTGGCGATCTGGTTGACGCCGAGGCCCAGGCACAGCAAGGCATGCACGCTCGACAAGGCCATGCCGGCGCAGGTTCCCACCAGCAGGCCGAGCCAGGGGTTGCCGCTGGCATGTGTGGCGGCGAACCCGGCCGCGGCACCCACCAGCATCTGGCCCTCCACGCCGAGGTTGATGATCCCGGTGCGCTGCGTCAGCGTCTCGCCAAGCAGGGCGAGAAGAACCGGCGTGGCGGTGAGCAGAGCGATGGACAACAGCCCCAGCAGCATCGACACGCTCATGACAGTGCTCCCTTGGCGCTGCCCGGCAGGCTCATGGCGGCGCTCCCTGGGCGCTGACGCGCCGTCCCTCCAAGAGGGAATTCGCCCTTGGGGCGGCCCGGCAGGCTCATGGCGGCGCTCCCTGGGCGCTGACGCGCCGTCCCTCCAAGAGGGAATTCGCCCTTGGGGCGGCCCGGCAGGCTCATGGCGCCACCCTCCGCTTAGCCCGCCAGGCGCCCACGCCCAGCACGCTGATGAACAGCAGCGCCTGCATCACCACGGTGTTGGCGAAAGGAAGCTGGGCGAACAGTTGCAGCGCATCACCGGCGGACAGCAGCCCGCCCATGATCAGCGCCAGCGGAATGATGCGCAGAAAATTCTGCCCGGCAAGCCAGGCCACGAGAAAGCCGATATAGCCATAGCCCGAGGAGATGTCGGGTTGCAGATGGCCCTGCACATTCGCCGTCTGCACCAGTCCGGCCAAGCCGGCGAACCCGCCGGCCAAGGCCATCACCGCCATGGCGTGGCGCGCATAGGACAGCCCGGCCATGCGCGCCACGCGCGGGTTGCTGCGCAGCAGGCCAAGCCCGGTGCCCCAGCGGCTGCGCTCGACGAATAAGTGCAAGGCCAAGGCCAGCAATACGGCCAGCACCAGCGCCCAGTTGCTGTTGAAAGCGCCGATGTTCAATGGAGGGAACTTGGAGGCGTCGGGAAACGCGATGGTGGCGGGCCAGCCGAGATTGGCGTTGTCCTTCCACGGGCCGTACACCGCGTATTCCACAAGTTTGATGGCGATGTAGTTCATCAGGATGGTGACGATGGTCTCGTTCACCCCCAGCGCCGCGCGCAGCACTCCTGGAATGGCGCCCCAAAGCGCGCCTCCCAGTAAGGCGAGCAGCAGCGCGGCGGGAAACAGCTCCCAGAATGGTGCGGCTGTGAGCGACAGCACCGCAGCGGTGCCCATCAACGCACCGAAGTAGAGCTGCCCCTCCGCGCCGACCGACACCAGCCCCATGCGCGCCGGCAAGGCCGTGGCCAGGGCGCAGAACAGGATGGGGATGGTCTTGGTCAGGGTGGTGTTGGTGGAAAACGCGCTGCCGAATGCGCCCTGCACGATCTGCGCGAAGATCTCCAGCGGTGGATAGCCGTTGAAGTGAAAAAAGGCGGCGGACAGCACCAGGAACACCAGGGTGCCAACCACGGGCACGAACAGGCGGTCCACAACCCAGGGCAACGCCGGCAGCGACTTCATTGCAACGCTCCTCGGGTCATCAGATGCCCCAGACGCACGCGGTCGGCTTCGCCCGCTGCGAGCACCCCAGCGATGCGCCCGTGATACAGCACGGCGATGCGGTGGGCGTAGCGCAGCAGGTCGTCGAGGTCCTCGGAAATCCACAGCACCGCGGCACCCGCGCTGGCCTGGCGGAACAACTCGTCGTACACGGCCTGGGTGGCGTGCAGGTCCAGCCCCATGGTTGGGTAGCAGGCCACGACGAAGGCGCGCGGCTCGGACAATTCCCGCGCGATCACCAGCTTCTGCAGATTCCCGCCGGACAGCCTTCCCGAGGCGATCTTGGCCTGGCGCGGCCGCACGTCGTAACGCTCCATCAGGGTCTTGGCGGTGGTCTCCTGCGCGCCCCAGTCCGGAAACAGGGGCAGGCTCTGCAGGCGTCGCAGCGCGAGGTTGAGCACATTGCTCATCTCTGCCGCCACGGCGTTCTTCAGCGGATATTCCGGGATATAGCCTTGGCGGGGATCGTGCGGATGGCGGGTGTCCTTGCTGTGCAACACCTCGCCGTCGAGCAGAACCTCGCCGGCACTGATGGGCGCCATGCCGGTGACGGCATCTGCCAGCAGATCCTGGCCGTTGCCCGACACGCCCGCCACACCGAGAACCTCGCCCGGGGCGATGTCGAGGTCGATGCCTTGCAGGAACAGCGTCTCGCTGTGGCACTGAACGCGGCGAATGGACAGCCGCGGCGGCCCACCCTGGGGTGCATCGGTGTTCGCCACCGGCTTCAGGCTGGTTTCGCCGACCATCAGCGCGACCAGCTTCTCGGCATCGATGCCGCGCGCATCCGCCTGCGCCACCAGCCGGCCGGCACGCATCACCGCCACGCGGTGCGCACAGGCGCGCACGTCCTCCAGCTTGTGCGTGATGAACACCACGCTGCGACCCGAAGCCGCCAACTGTCGCACCACGCCATGCAGGCGTTGCACCTCTTCGGGCGCCAGCACCGAGGTGGGCTCGTCGAGAATGACCAGCCGCGCGTCCAGATTGAGAACCTTGATCAATTCGACCTGCTGCCGCTGCCCCACGGACAACTCGCCCACCACGCGCTGGGCCGAAACGCCCGGGGCGAACTCACCCAGCAGACGCAGCACCCGCGCCGTGTTCTGCGCGCCATGCCACATGGGCGCATCCGCGTAGGCCAGCAGCAGGTTCTCCAGCACGGTCAACGCCGGAATGAGGCTGAACTGCTGGAACACCATGCCGATGCCCAGTGCCATGGCCTCGCGTGGCGAGGCGATGGCAACCTCGCGCCCGTCGATCAGGATTTGCCCGCCGTCCGCACGGTAGTAGCCGTACAGCACCTTCATCAAGGTGCTCTTGCCCGCGCCGTTTTCCCCCAGCAGGGCCAGGACCTCGCCATCGCCAATGTCCAGCGAGACATCGTCGTTCGCCAGGACCGAACCAAAGCGCTTGTGGATCCCGACGAGCTGGACTTTCATTGCACGCGCCCGAATCTGCCTGATCCGCACGACCACGCAGGCGAGCACGTCCAGCGCGACGATGGACGAGAGAGCCGGTGTGCTCTTCCACCCAGCCGGGTCGCATTTGCATACATGGTTGTGAACATGATCTTGGCCTTGCAAGTCTCATGCCAAAAATGCCGCGAACACGGAGCCCCTCAGCGCTCCCCGCCCTGCTCGATCCGCCGGCGCAATTCGGCCAGGAAGGGAATGTCGCGAAACTGGTCGGACTCGACCTGGTCCCAGACCACCCCCTGCGGTTGTGGATAGGGAGTGCGGGTCTCGATGCTCTCCGCTTCGGTGAAGATCCAGTCCAGCGCCGAATCGTGGCCGAGCATCACCAGACGCTCAGCCGCCACGATCTGGCAGGAATGCACCGTCGTGACGATCGGTGTTCCCGGCGGCAGCTTGCCGAGCTCACGGAAGATGCCCAGTTCGAGGTCGGCGAATCCGCCGCCCTTGCCTGTGCGCCCGCCATCGCGGGTCACTGCCACGCAGCCCACCATCACCAGATCCAGGACCGGCATGTCCTCGAACTCCACCGGCATGCCATGGGCCACGCCGCCCTGCGAGGTGGCAGCGAGTTCGAACGAGACCTGGCGCGCGGCGAGCTGCGCCGGGTCGAGCAGCACGAACGGATAGGGGCGCTGCAACTCGGGCACCGGCATGTACAGCTGCTTGCCGGCGTGAAGCGCGCGCAGGCGCAGCGGAATCTGCGGCGGGTCCGGGTTGCACTTGACCACCCGGGCGTTGCGCCACATGGGAGTGGTGGCCAGACGCCAGGCGGCCGTGTCGGCACCGACGAAGTTCGGAATGCGGCTGCGCACCGGCCCCACGCCAACCCCCATGCGCTCCAGCGCGGACCAGACCTCGTCGCGCAAGGCGTCCTTGTCGCAGTTGCGGCCCGCCCAACGGGCGGCACCGGATGGCGGTGTTGCAGTGTTTTCGGACATGGCCGTCGCTCCCTTGTGATGCGTTAGTAGCCAGCCGCCGGATCGACGACGTGCGCCGGCCGTTGCCCCGCGCGCACCGCCTCGACGTCGCGGACGATCTGCGCCATGCATGATTCCGGCACGGCCACGCTGGCCAGATGCGGTGTGACGGCGACGTTGTCCATGGCCCAGAACGGGTGCTCGGGCGGCAGAGGTTCCTGCTCGCAGGTGTCCACCGTCGCCGCGCCGAGGTGGCCGCTGCGCAGGGCCTCGATGAGATCGGCCTCGTTGACCACCGCACCGCGGCCGACGCTGATGAGCTTGGCGCCGCGCGGCAGCGCCTGCAACACCGTGCGCTCAACCAGGCCGCGGGTCTGCGGCGTCAGCGGCAGCAACACCACCAGGATGTCCAGCGTACCCAGCCATTCAGGCGCGGGACGTGCACCATGGCTGGTGGCAATGCCGTCGAGTTGCTTGGGTGTGCGCGCCCAGCCCGACACCGTGAACCCCTGGCGCTTGAGTTCCATCGCCACGAACCCGCCCAGCATGCCAAGCCCCAGCAAGCCGATATGCGTGTGCCGCGCCGGACGCGGGTGGATGTAGTGCCAGCGGCGCTGCTTCTGCGCCTGCGCGAATTCTGGAAAATTGCGGTGGTAATTCAACACGCAAAACAGCACGTACTGCATCATCATGGCCGCCATGCCGGGATCGTTCAGACGGACGATGGGCACGCCTTCCGGCAAGCCGGGATCGCTCAGAATCGCATCGACCCCGGCGCCGAGGTTGATGATCAGACGCAAATTCCTGTACGCCTTCAAGACTCCCCGTGGCGGTTTCCAGACCAGAGCCACTTCGATGACATCCGGATCCTCTACGTCGGGCCAGCCGTGAAAGGACCAGTCCGGGAAATGCAGCGCGAATTGCGCGCGCCAGGCCTTGGCATCGTCGCAAAGGCTATAGAACAGGATTCCAGGCATCGGTGACCAAGGAGTTGGAACGATGGCGCTTCGCGACTGCCTACGCTCCAATGCGCGTGGGCTCGTCGAGGCGACTCCAGTTCGGATCCAGCCTCGACAACTCTCGCTTCAAGGCCGCGAAGTGCAGGTCCGCAAGCGCGCGCTCCCGCGCACTCGTCAAGGCCGCTGCCGCCTGCGCGACGACATCTGGACGGATCGCAAGCAAGGTCTGACCACTGCCTTGTGCCAGAAGTTGAAGCTGGCAGGCACGCTCGAGGTAATACAGATCGTCGAACGCCCAGGAAATTTTCGAACCGCACACGATCACGCCATGGTTGGCCAGGAACAACACGTCCTTGTCGCCCAGGCAGGAAACCAGGCGATCGCCCTCCTCATCGTCCAGCGCCAGACCGTTGTAATGCCGGTCGAAGGCCACGCGTTCGTGGAACCGCACGGCGCTCTGGCTCGCCATCTCCAGCCGGCCCTCCGCCAACATGGCCAACGCCGTCGCATACAAGGAATGCGTATGCAAAATGCACCGTGCACCTGGCTTGGCACGGTGGATGCAGCCGTGGATATAAAAAGCCGTGGGTTCGACCTTGTGCACCCCCTCGACGACGGTTCCGTTTGCGTCAATCAGCAAAAGATCGGCGGCCCGCAACTCCGACCAGTGCACGCCTTCCGGATTGATCAGGAAATAACCCTCCATGTCCGGTATGGCATAGCTGAAATGGTTGACGATGCCCTCCGAGTAACCAAGCCTGTGGCATTGCCGCAGTGCAGCGCAGAGATCGATTCTGGCTTGGTCGATAGTGCGAAGTCGGGTCATTTCGCGATCCCTGTTGAACGACATTTGACGCAGAACTCGTTCGCCCCGCTCCGCCCCCTCGAGGCGTGGCCCTGCGGGCGCTGCCCGGCGTGACGAACCATGCATCGGGTTTGCCGGCGCGCGGCCAGTGCTGGTTGCTTCCATATGCGGCACCTCAGGCTCGCCGCCAGAAGAAAACAAGCCTGCGCATACGAGCCATCAGCAAAGGCCAGAACAGTCGCCCGAGATCGAGCGGCTGATCCATGCGTTCTGCGACCGGAACTGGGGACGCGGCATTCGACACCGTGGCCATCGCATCCGGCTGCGCCACATCCGGGTCGGCTGCCTGCGCAACTGCGGCGGATTCGGCCTCGAGTTTGCGCTGGAGATTTTCGGCGAAGGCTTGCGTCAGGCGTCCCGCCAGTTCTTGCACGAGATTGCCGCGCGAGAACTGCGCAAGGTTGCCAGCCATGGAATAGTTGACACGCACCTCGACCCTGGTCGCCTCGGCCGCGTCGGCGCCGGGTTCCGCATGCAGCGAAAAGGCCGCATCGCCCTTGACGCGCGAGCCCGTCTTGCGGTCGCTGCCTATGCCGGTCACACGCCCGGCATAGGTGTCGTCATCCAAGGTCATTTCGCCGTCACCGGAAAACGCCGCCGCGATGGGACCGAGCTTGACGGCCATGACGAGTTTCAGCTTGCCGTCGTCGGGCGGCACGGTCAACGATGCTCCAGGAAGGCAAGCGACGATACCCTCGGTATCTTCAAAACTGCGCCACACGGTTGCGCGCGAAAACGGCACGCGGAAGGACTGTTCAATGTCCACGATGTTCACCGTCCGGCATGGTTGTGCAAGGTGTCGTGCGGGCGTTGGCGCGGCGCGCATCGAGCACGCGGCGGATGGCCCGAACCAGGCCGACATAGCCCGTGCAACGACAGAGGTTGCCGGACAGCTCATGGCGAATGCGTGCATCGTCAGCCTCGGGCAGGCGCGTGACGATGTCCCGCGCCGTGGCGAGCATTCCTGGCGTGCAATAACCGCATTGCAGCGCGTGTTCCGCCGTGAAGGCGAGCCGCAGTTCCTGCATCACCGGGTCGTTGTCGAAGTGTTCGATGGTGCGCACCTCGGCGCCGGAACAGGTCACGGCGAATGCGATGCAGGAGCGGGTCGGCACACCGTCGATCATCACGGTGCATGCGCCGCAGACACCCTGTTCGCAGCCGAGATTGGTACCCGTCAAGAACAGCTTCTCGCGCAAAAAGTCGGCGAGGTGCGTGCGCGGCTCCACCTCCGCGCAAACGGGTTTGCCATTGACCTTGAGTTCGAGGGTCGTCATGCGTTGACTCCGCGAAATGTTTTGACGGCATGCGCGGCTCGCGCCAAGGCCACCGCATGAATCTTGTAGTCGTAGGAATCCGCCTCCAAACCGGCGGCGATCAGCTGTTCGTGGGCGAATGCAACGTCCCAGGCATCGATCAAGGGGCAGGCCTCGCGAATGACGAAGGGCGCACCGGCGAGGGCGCCGATCACGCCGCGCCTCACACCGCGCCGTGGATCGTCGACGAAGGCTGCGATGGCCTCGGCGAATTCTCCGGTCTTGCGATTGAACTTGTAGTAACTCCAGCGCGCGCCGGCCGATAGATCGGGAATGCGTACGCCAGTCAGCACCTCATCCTCGTGCAGCGCGGTCGCGAAGGCTCCAAGCATCCAGTCGGGCTGGGCAATGGTGCGCGCGCCGTCAGGGCCCTCGACCAAGTACTGTGCGTCGAGCACGGCCATCAGATTGACCCAGTCTGCCGCGGGGTCCGCATGCGCAAGGCTGCCACCGAGTGTTCCGCGATTGCGCACGGCCCGATAGGCAATGCCTCGGGCGACCCAAGGCATCATGCCGTATGTGGGGTCCGGAACGAGACCGTCCTCGATCGCGGCATGCGTGGTCAACGCGCCCAGCACCGTGTAGCCCTCTTCCGTGCGGCATTCGCGCAGCGCGCCGATCCCTCGCAAATCCACCAGCACATCCGGCTGGACCAGGCGCAGATTCATCATCGGTCCGAGCGACTGACCTCCGGCGATGTATTTGCCACCGCCGCCGCTTTGCTGAAGCTGCACCATGGCAGCGCCGCATTCCACCGGCCGGCCATAGTCGAAATGCGCGGCCTTCATGCATCTTCTCCATCGGATGTGGTTCGACCCGCCGCAACCGCGAGCGCGCCGAGCACGACGCGGGGCGTGATGGGCAGTTCGCTGATCTCAACGCCAAGCGGCCGCAGCGCGTCATTGACCGCGTTGGCAATCGCGGCGGGCGAGCCGATGGCGCCGCTTTCGCCGATGCCCTTCTGGCCGAACTCGGTGTAGGGCGACTTGGTTTCCATATGTTCAATGCGAATCGCCGGAACCTCGGTGGCGCCCGGCAGGATGTAGTCGGCCAGCGTGGACGCCAGCGGCTGTCCATCGGCGCTGTAGCGCATTTCCTCGTAGAGGGCGGTGCCGATGCCCTGCGCCGCGCCGCCGTAGACCTGGCCGTCGACCACCATCGGATTGATCAGCGCGCCGCCGTCCTCGACGATGACGTAGTCGAGAATCTCCACTTGCCCCAGTTGGACATCCACGGCGACGACCACAGCATGGCAGGCATAGCTGAAGGTTCCCGAGTCTCGCCGGGTCTGATACGTCCCGCTGACCTCCAGCCCACGCGGATCGACGTCCGGAGGCAGCAGGTGCGGCTTGAGATACCAGGCATGGGCAATCTCGGCAATGCCGACCTCGCCGGAAGGCCCGACCACGGCACCACCGGCGTAGCGAACCTGGGCGCGATCTTGCTTCAGCAGCCATGCGCCGATGTGAACCAACCGCTCCCGCAGTTCCTTGCACGCCTGCGCGACGGCGCCCCCCGCCATCACGATGGAACGCGAGCCCCAAGTTCCGGTGGAGTACGGGGTCGTACCGGTGTCGCCGAGTACGGTGCGCACGCGCCCGGTATCGATGCCCAGAACCTCATGTGCGATTTGGGCCAGCGTGGTTTCCATACTTTGCCCATGCGAATGCACGCCGACGCGCAGTTCCAGCACGCCGTCTGGCGTGAGCCGCGCCGCGGCGGGTTCGCGCCCGGGCACCATGGGAATGCCCCAGCCCTGATAGACCGAGGTGCCATGCGCGCCCTGCTCGCAAAACACGGCGAGGCCGAATCCGATGCGACGACCGTCCGCTTCCCCCTGTCGCTGCCGTGCGCGAACCCCGACCAAATCGATACTCTTGACGGCGCGGCGCACGCTCTCCGGATAATCGCCGCTATCAAAATGCTTGTGGGTGATGTTGTCGTAGGGCATCTCGTGCGGCTGCACGAGATTGCGCAAGCGCACCTCGTAAGGCTCGATCCGCGCAGCTGCGGCAATGGCATCCATCACGGTTTCGATCGCGTAGCACACCCCGGTACGGGCCACGCCGCGGTATGGAAGGATGGGCGGTTTGTTCGTGGCGACTGACCAGGTACGGCAACGGTAGCGCTCCATTTTGTAGGGTCCCGGCAAGATGCTGCTGACCTGCGCCGCCTCCAGGCAGGCCGAGAAGGGATAGGAGGAATAGCACCCCGAATCGACGGTGGCCTCGCAGTCCACGGCCAGCAGACGGCCGCCACTGTCGGCATAGGCCGTGATGTCGTAATCGTGCTCGCGGCAGTTGGCGTTGGCCGTCAGTTGTTCCCGCCGGTCTTCGATCCAGCGCACGGGATGGCCCAGGCGCATGGCGAGCCAGGCCACGCACACCTCTTCGGGCAGCAAGATGCCCTTGTAGCCGAAACCCCCGCCGACATCCGGAGCAATCACGCGGACTTGGCCCTCGTTCAAGCCGAGGCAGCCCGCCAGGCCAGTGCGGTTGATATGCGGCATCTGGGCCGCCGTGTACACCACGAGTTGCTCAAGACGGCGATCCCAGTAGGCCACCACGCTTCGCCCCTCCATGGGCGCCATGCTCTGGCGCGCGGTCCGCAAGTGGCGATGCACGCGTATCGCCGCGGACCGGCGGATGTCGTCCAGGTCCGCATCCACCGCCGTTTCCAGAAAGACGTTGTCGCCCCAGTGCTCATGCACCAACGGCGCGCCGGGCTGGCGCGCCGCGAGCATGTCCACGACCGCGGGCAACTCCTCGAAATCGACGAACACCTGCGCGGCGATGTCCTCGGCCCGAGCACGCGTATCGGCCACGCACATGGCGATCATTTCGCCGACCTGGCGGACCTTGTCCCCAGCCAGGACCGGCTGCGCCGAAGCTTTGAATCCCGCCAAGCCCGAATTGGCCACGATCGGCTGCACGCCGAGGAGGTCCGCGAGCACATACACGGACTCCTCGCAGTCCGCAGGTTTCTCGATGCCGCGTATGCGCGCATGTGCAACCTGGCTTCGCACGAAGGCCACATCGCGCATCCCGACCATGCGAATATTGGCCACGTACTCGCCGCGGCCGCGCATGAAGCGGTCATCCTCCTTGCGCGCCAGCGAAGCACCGACCCCTTGCGCCTCAGCCTGCGACATGGCATGCATCGCCGTGTCCGTGCGGCTCTTCATGCCGCTTGCGCCACTGGAAGAATGGGTGCTTGCGCATCGAAGCGGACACCCGCACGCAGACAGAACAGCGGTTCAAGCAGGCGCTGGGTCACCACCTGCGTGCCTTCGTTGTCCTTCAGCACCCAGCGCCCCCGCTCATCGGCGAGCACCGTGATGTCCGCCTCGGCCCCCGGCCGCAAGGTGCCGGCGCCTGCCTCCAGGCCAGCCATACGCGCTGCATGGATGGTCACCATGGGAACCACCTGCTCGAGCGTCAGACCAAGCGCCAGCATGCTGGTCATGGCGGAAACGAGACTGAAGCGGGTTCGCCCCAGGAACATGTGTTCCTGGTCCGGATGCTGCTCCGGCGTTCCCGCCGGTGCTGGAACCGGCGTGTTGTAGCCATGCATGTCGGCGCCCAGCGTGTCGGGGATGATGCCGGCATCGAGGACGGTACGCGCCATCTGGAAACTGAAGTGCGATCCATGCCCGACATCGATCTTGAGGCCGCGCGATCGCGCCTCCCGCGCCAGCGGATGGACTTGGCCGTCGCGGCCCACGAAGCCTCCCGGGTGCTTGCTGAATGGATGCGCAAGCACATCCCCCGGTTTCAGCAGATCCAGCACCTGCGGAAGAATCGTGTCCGGGTCGACGGCATGGATCGCATGCTCCGGCATGGGCCACAACTGACCAAAGTGGATGTACAGAGGCAGATCAGACTGCTCGGCAATCCGCGCCGAAGCACGCATGGCATCCACCCCCCAGCGCGCGAACCCGCCGAGTTCCGCATGCGCCTTGATACCTCTGACCAAGCTCTTGTTGGCGAGCGCGGCCTTCACCGTGGCGTCGACATCCAGACATTCCGGACGGTACAACTCGGGATAAAAATGCCCCTCCAAACCGCCGACCAAATAGGCCGAAAGGAAAGTGTAGACATGAGTTTTCGCGGTTTCGACGACGTAGTGACGAAAGCCCGGCAAAGTCATGCAACTTGCACCGCCTTGGTCGATCAGCGTCGTGACGCCTGAATGCACGCCGCAAAGATCGGCATTGAGGCCGAATCGGCCCGTCACATGCTGATAGACATGCGCATGGGTATCGATCAGACCCGGCAGAACGAGTCGGTCGGTACAGTCGATCACGTCGGCCCAGGGATCCGACAGATCCAACAGGTCCGGCCCGATGGCCTGAATGCGCCCGTCGCGCACCAGCACATCGCCGATTTCATCCACTCCCGCAGCCGGATCCATCACCCGGCCCCGACGCAACAGTATCGCCCTCACCTTCATATTGGCCTCGCTCTTTCTTCTGATAGCGCCACACCGAGATCGGCGTCGAACACCTGGACATGCAGTTCCATCGGCTTGCGATTGTTGATGGCGATGATGTCCTGTGGACATGCCGACAGGACCACGATCAGGTCCATGCACGCCGTGAACGCGACGTGGTCGCCCGGTTTCGACACGGGCGGCAGCCACGCCACACTGCCGTCGGGCTGGAATGGAATATTCATCCACAGATTCAGCGGCGCGGGCACGTCCTGCACCCGCAGCCCTAGCGCCTGCAGCGCCATGCGGAAGTTGTCGGCGCAGTTGTCGTGGTAGCCGTCGACGCCGAGCCCGCGATAGCGGTAGAGATCGCATGCGGCCATCTGAGTGTCATGAACGCCCGGCGAGGTGTCGGCCGCAAAGCGCAGCATCGGGCGCCGGCGGTTGCTCACCAGCACGTCGCCCACGCGCGGAATCAGGTGGTCGGTCGCGGCGCGGGTATGCGGCATCGACAGGTACTCGCCCAGATCGCCTGCGTTCAGCGCCCAGGCGTCGCCGACCTGGGCTCCATGCGGGTTGATGATGCGCAGGGTCTGCCCACGCCGCACCCGTATGGCCCGTCCCTGCCGCGCCGGCACGGCATAGGTCGTGCCGGCGTTCGGGATGCCGCCGGGTGCAATGGGGTGGTCCGCCGTGGGGTTGCGGCCGAGCGGCGCGCCGTTGTCGCACGTGCCGCAGACCGCTGCGCCGAAGGTTCCAGCTGACGTGGTCATGCCGCCTCCGCACCCGCGCGCCGGGCTATATGCACGGCGAGGCCACGGCGTTTCCACGGCGCCAGGAAATCGCGCAGGCGCTCGGAGTCCGGGGTTTCGAAGATGGTCCGCGGCGGTCCTGCCTCGATGATCTTGCCGGCCTCCATGAACACCACGCGCGAGGAAATGTCGGCGGCGAAACTCATCTCGTGCGTGACCATCACCATGGTCATGCCCTCACGGGCCAGAGCTTGGATGATCTCCAGCACCTCGTCGGCCAATTCGGGATCCAGCGCCGAGGTTGGTTCGTCGAGCAGCAGGACCTCGGGCTGGATCGCCAGGGCTCGAGCGATACCCACACGCTGCTGCTGGCCGCCGCTGAGGTGCGCAGGATGGTGGCCGGCGCGATGGCTCAGGCCCACGCGCTCCAGTGCCGTGGCGGCAATGCCCCGTGCCTTGTCTTTCGCCATGCGCCGCCCGAGGACCAGCGGCGCCATCACGTTTTCCAGCGCGGTCATGTGCGGCCAGAGATTGAATTGCTGGAAGACCATGGCCAAGGGACTGAGCACGCTGGCGATATTGCGGTCGGAGTCGCGTTGGCGACGCCCTGTCGCGTCCTCGAAGTACCCCAGACGCGCGCCCTTGATGTAGACCTCGCCCGCATCGTGGGTTTCAAGGAAGTTCATGCAGCGCAGGGCAGTGGTCTTGCCCGAACCGGAGGGGCCGATGAGGGTGACGATTTCCGAGCGTTGCACCTCGAGATTGAAATCAGTCAAAGCGGCTTGCTTGCCGAAGCTCTTGCAAACCCCGCGCATCGAAATCATCGACGTCATCGTGCCGCTCCTCCAACGCCGTAGAGCCGGTGCGCTAAAAAGTTTTCCATCGCTTTTCCGAGAAATCCCATGGTCGTGGCCAGGACCCAGTAGCACAGGGCGATGGTCAGATACGGTCCGAGGTAGTTGAAGGTTTCCGCGACGATCTTGCCGGCTGTCATCGTCAGCTCAGGCACCGTGATGATTGACACGATGGACGACTCCTTCAGCGTCAGGATGAACTGGTTGACCAGCATGGGCAGCGCGAATGTCGCAGCCTGCGGCAGCTGGATGCGCCAGAACACCTGCCGCCGCCCGATGCCCAGCGACCCCGCGGCCTCGAACTGGCCACGCGGGATGGCGTTCCACGCACCACGGAAGATTTCGCTGAAGTAGGCCGCCGCGTACAGCGACAGCCCGATCACGCCGGCCTGCATGGCCGAGAACGCAATGCCCAGCGAGGGAAATCCGAAATACAGCACGAAGACCTGGACCAGAAACGGCGTGCCGCGAATCAGCCAGACGTAGGTGCGAATCGCGTGCTGCACCCACTGCGGCCCGAACAGGCGCAAGGCGTTGAGGGCGAAACCCAGCACCAGGCCCAACATCGCACCGGCCAGGCTCAGGAACAGGGTGATGCCCAGGGCAGGGATGAACTCGTGGGCTTTCCCGCCCATATCCAGGAAGGCCATCATCGATAGGCCCGCGCGAAGCGCGCCTCGACCGCACGGCCCAGCAAGGACAGCCCTGACGTCAGCAGCAGATAGACCAGGCCGACGAGGATGTAGATCTCCAGCGGCCGGTAGGTCGTGGACACCAGTTCCTGGCCCGCCCGCATAATCTCGGTGACCGCGATGATGGAGATCAGCGAGGAGATCTTGACGATGTCGATCAACTCGCTGACCAGCCCGGGCAATGTATAGCGCACCACACTGGGGAGTTCGACATGCGTGAGGATGGCATGCTCCGGGATGCCGAACACCCTGGCGGCTTCGATCTGCCCTTTAGGGATCGACTCGAACCCCGCGCGCAGGATCTCCGACTGGAAGGCCGACGTGTTCATGCTCAGTGTGAGGATGGCAGCCAGCACGGGGGGAAGGTTGATCCCCGCCGCGCTGGGCAGGTAAAAAAACATGAGCAATTGCACCAGCAGCGGCGTGCCGCGGAAGAAGCTGATGTAGACCGCGATCGCGTACTGCACGAAGGCGACCTTCAGCTTCCTCGCCTGATTGATCAGCACGCCGAGCGCGAAGCCAAGGACAATGGCGGCGAGCGACACCAGGACGGTCATGCGCGCGCCCGCCAGCAAGGGCTCCGCTTCCTGCAGCCACCGCGCTGCCGCACCCATGTCCGTCCCCCGACTCCGCGCGACGCTTACTTCGACGCCACCGGTACGGTGACCACGTCCGGAAGGTCCATGGTGAAGCCGAACCACTTCATCTGAAGTTCTTTGAGCTTGCCGGATTTCTTCAGCTGGGTGATGCGGTCATTGAAGAAATTGACCAGCGAATCGCTGTTCGGCCCCTTGCGTCCGACGAAACCGAAGTAGGACTTGGGGCCGATGACCGCGGGCAGCATCTTGAACGTATCAGGCCTGGCCTTCACCAACGGGCCCAGGCTGGAGATGGACTGCGCCACGGCGCTGATCCGGCCCGCGGCCAGATCCGCGAAGGCGTCCTGAATGCTGACGTAGCCCTTGATCTCCTTGGCCCCGGGCTTGCCTTCCTTCTTCAACTTGTCGTTGTAGATCTCCAGCACCTTCATCATGCCAGACCCGGCCTCGGACCCCACGATCTTGCCGCTGATGTCCTCCGGTGTCTTGATCGACGTGTCGCCTGCGCGCACCAGCAGGCCGACAGTTGCATCTGCGAGCGGCTGAGTGAAGTGGAACTTCTCCACGCGCTCTTGTGTTTCGATCACGGCCGTGACCACGATGTCGAACTTCTTCGCCGCCAGGCCGGGCAGGATGCTTTCCCACGGCACGTTCATCTGGTCGACCTTCACGCCCGGCAGGCCAGCCATGATGTCGCGCATGACGTCCTCGTCATAGCCGACGATCTTGCCGTCTTTGACGAACTCGAACGGCGGGAAGGCCGCTTCCGTGCCGATCACGATTTCCTTTTTCGCCTTGATCTCGGAAAGAAGGTCGGCGGACGCCGCCTGGGCCACGAAAGACGTGGCGACGGCTGCGAACACCCCGGTGAGCAGAAGCATCTTCGGTTTCATGTTTGAGTCCCTTTGCTGTGTCGCGATACGGAAAAAAATGTGAAGCTCATCCAACCTTGGGAGGGAGAGTTCCCCCCCGTTTGCGCCGGAGACTCTTCTCTCGTTGCCTTTGCCATCCTGGACTTCCTAGCACCGACGCCGCGGGTAGCGTCCATTACGGCAGGATCCACGTCGATCATCTTGTGCACAAGACTACATGCAAGAGACGTGCCATAGCCAGCCAGCTTCCAAACAATGTGTCACGCGGGCAGCATGTCGCGTCAGACGTCCATGGCGACGCGTGCCCAGTCAGCCAAGGCATCTCAAACACGTGCCCAGCATGCTTCGGTCCCATTGGCACACCCCTTGCATATCATGTTGCATACAAGTCTGAACACCCCTGTGATGCACATTCCGCCCGACCATCCCGCGCCCGCACGCAGCCGCGCTACGAACCCAGATTGGAGAACATGCCAGGGCATCCGGCACCACACGGTTGCAGTGCGCGAGGGGCACCGCTCTGGTGCTCCTTGCACCAAGCCCGCTGTATCAACCCATGCCGACATTGAGGCAAACCATGCACGACACCCCCGCACCATCCGCTGACGCCCCGTCCTACATCGACATGGTTCGATGCGCAGCGGCACAACTCGACCTCGCTCTGGCGGACGACGCGATGCAACGCGTGGCTGCCCAATGGTCGCGCCTGCAGGCCATGGCCTCCACGCTGACGCAAGAGCCTCTGGGCATTGCCGATGAACCCGCGCCGGTCTTCACGCCCTAAACGCCGGCGCACAGCCCGACCCAATAATCCTGCCGTCGAGAAGACCTTCCATGACGACCTCCGACTCCTCCTTTCCGCTGCAAGCCGCCGGCCCCCTGGCGCAGGCCATCGCCGCCGGTCAAATCTCAGCCCTGGAAGTGGCCGAACAAGCCCTGGCACGCATCGCTGCACTCGACGGCTCCATCAACGCTTTCACCGCCATCACGGCGCAGCGCGCACGCGACAAGGCACGCAAGATCGACGCCATGCGCACGCAAGGCGCCCCGCTGCCTCCGCTGGCCGGCGTGCCCTACGCGGTGAAGAATTTGTTCGACATTGCCGGTCTGACCACTCTCGCCGGCTCGAAGCTGCTCGCCGCGCAGCCCCCCGCCGCACACGACGCGGTGCTGGTACAGCGCATGCAGGCGGCTGGTGCCGTGCTGGTCGGTGCGCTGAACATGGACGAATTCGCCTACGGCTTCACCACGGAAAACAGCCATCACGGCCCGACGCGCAACCCGCACGACCCGACGCGCAGCGCCGGCGGTTCCTCGGGTGGAAGCGCCGCGGCAGTCGCCGCAGGTATGGTGCCCCTCGCGCTGGGCTCGGACACCAACGGCTCGATCCGTGTGCCGTCCTCCCTGTGCGGCATCTTCGGCATCAAGCCCACGTTCGGCCGATTGTCTCGCCATGGCAGCTACCCCTTCGTCTACAACCTCGATCATCTCGGCGCCTTCGCACGCAGCGCGGAGGATCTGGCTTTGTGCTACGAAGCCCTCCGCGCGGGCGAGCCTGCGCGCTCAGGTGCCGTGCCGGCGCTGTCGGACGCGCCCCTGCGCGTCGGTCTGCTCGGCGGTTATTTCCACGACCATGCCGGACCGCAGGCGCGGCAGGCTGCACGCGCGGCCGCCGATGCACTCGGCGCGGAGGACGAGGTGCAATGGATTGGCGTGGACGCCGCGCGCTCGGCAGCATTTCTCATCACAGCTGCCGAGGGCGGGCAACTGCACATTGACCACCTGCGCGCCCAGTATGACCAGATGGAACCCCTGTCACGCGACCGCCTCGCCGCAGGGGCCTTGATCCCCGCGGCCTGGTATCTGCAGGCCCAGCGCGTGCGCGCACGCTTTCACGCGCGCGCGCTGGAACTCTTCACTCGCTACGACCTGCTCGTCGCGGCGGCGACACCGGTGCCGGCACAGCCCTTGGGCAGCGAAAGCTTTGAACTCGACGGCCACACCCTGCCTACACGCGCCAACATGGGCCTTCTCACCCAGCCCATCTCCTGCATCGGCCTGCCTGTGGTCGCCGCACCAATCCGGCATGCGCCGGATGCCCTACCGCTCGGCGTGCAGCTGATCGCCCCACCTTGGCGCGAGGACATCGCCTTACACGCCGCACGGTTGCTGGAAGCCGCGGGCGTGGCGGTCGCCACCCCCATTCCCGTCTGACCCGGACGAGACCCCCATGCCCAACATGACCCCACCCGCGATCAACCTCCCGGACGTCCTCAAAGAAGTCGAGGACATGTTCGCGCGCTACGAACAGGCGCTGGTCAGCAACGACGTCGCCTGCCTGGACGCCCTGTTCTGGGACTCGCCCCATACCCTGCGCTACGGTGCGGCCGAGAACCTGTATGGCTATACCGACATCGCCGCATTCCGCGCGCGGCGACCTTCCGTCGGCCTGGCCCGGCGTATCCAACGGCGCAGCATCACGACCTTCGGCCGCGACTTTGCCGTGGCAAACATCGAATTCGAACGCGAAGGCCAAGCGCGCATCGGCCGACAGAGCCAGACCTGGGTGCGTCTCAAGGACGGCTGGCGAGTTGTCGCCGCGCACGTGAGTTGGATGGATGCGGCATGAAGGTCGCCGCAGCACGCACGAGCAGCGCCGTGCGCAACGCCAAAGCCGCGCCCAAGCCGGCCTCGCGGGCCCTTGAAATCTACGCCCGCCTGCGTGAAGACGTGTTCGAATTCCGTCTGCTTCCGGGCCAGCGCTTCACCGAGACAGAACTCGCCGAGCTTTATGGAGCTTCGCGCACTCCGGTGCGCGAAGCCCTGCTCCGACTGCAGACTGAGGGCTTGGTGCGGGGCTATTTCCGCAGCGGCTGGGAGGTCGTGCCGATCGACTTCACACGTTTCGACCATCTCTACGAACTACGCAAACTGATCGAGATCTTCGCCGTGCGCCGCCTGGCGATGAGCGAGCGCTCGGCCGAGCAGCAGCAACGCATCGATGCGCTTGCTGCGGTCTGGATCGTGGACAAGGCCAAGCGTTTGGGCGACCCCCGGCGTGTCGCCGCGCTCGATGAAAGCTTCCACACCGTGCTCGTGACAGCGTGCGGCAATCCGGAAATGGTGCGCGTGCATGCCGAGGTCACCGATCGTATCCGCATCATCCGGCGCCTTGACTTCACCTATGTCAACCGCATCCACGCCACCTACGACGAGCACGCAGCCATCGTGCGCGCCATCCAGCGCCATAAGCCCGACCAGGCCGAGATGCTGGTGCGCGTTCACATCGAGCAAAGCCAGGTGGAGATTCGCAAGATCACCCTGCATCGGTTGCACAACGTCCGTACCGACTCCGAGCGGAGCACTGCCGTTTAAGGTGCGCGGATTCACGGGCGTCGTGACACGCCTCGACACCCCATGCTCGCACCGCGACAAACAGGTGGCAGTGTCGAATCTGGCACACATATTGCGTACGCGTTCGTACACGAGATACACGCATCGGTCACCCGTCAACAGCCGCAGAGACACCCATGAACTCGACACACGACAACGATCGCCACGACGCCAAGACCTCACGCCGCAAATTGCTGAAGGTCGGTCTTGCCACCAGCATTGCCGCAGGGTTCCCCGCACTGGCTCGCGCCCAGGACAGCACCATCCGCATCGGCTTCTGGCCCATCGCCGCCGGCATACCTCTTTACAGCGGTGTTAAGCAAAACGTCTTCAAGCGGGCAGGCCTACAGGTCGAAGCAGTGAAATTTGCCAGCCCTCAGCAAATCGTGGAAGCGATGATCACTGGCCGTATCCACGGCTCGGCCAACGGTACCGCCTCTGCGGCACTCGCCCTGGGCGACATCGTCGAACCAGGGCTTTGCAAGATCATCGCAGCCAACCCAGCGAACACCAAACTGGTGCTCGACGAAGTCCTGGTATCAGCCCATAGCGGTTACAAAACGCTGAGCGAACTCAAGGGCAAGCGCATCGGCTGCGGTCCCGGCATTCAAAACATCACGCTGGCCAAAATCATTTTCGAGAAGAACGGCTACCCAGACGTCAAGCCGATAGAAATGCCGGTCGGCCAGCATGTCGCGGCCTTGGCGGCGAACCAGGTGGATGCGGTCTACACCCTCGAACCGACTGGCACCATTGGCCGCCTCAGCGGCACGACACGTACGCTGGAAGTCGGGGTGATCTCCAAATATGTGTTGGGCGATCCAATGGCTCCCTGGTACGGCGGCGCAGCCTCGCTGACCTCAAGCTTCCTCAAGGCGCAACCCGAATTGGCCCAGCGCTTCATCCAGGCCTACCTCAAGGCCATCGACATCGTCATGGCGCAGCCGAAGCTGGTTCGCCCTGATTTGCTGGGCTACACCGCGATCGATGCCAAACTCGCCGAGGCGGTACCCCTGCCGGGCTTTACGGCATACAACCAGTTCACGCCCACCGATATCGGCTATTTCCAGAAATTTTTCGATGTGTTCACCGAGCGCAAGATTTTCACGCGCAAGGTGGACGTTGCATCCATGTTGTACCGGGCTTGAGGCGCGTTCGCAATGCGTCGTTTACTGCCCTTCGGCGGTCCGCTGGCCCTGCTGTTGCTATGGCAGATCGCCGTCGCTGCAAATTGGGTGAACCCGGTGCTGCTGCCTTCGCCAGAAGCCACCATCGCAACACTTTGGAGCAGTCTGCTGGACGGCACGATGTGGCCCGACCTCCATGCCACGGTGCAACGGACCTTCTACGCCTTTGTCATCGCCGCGTCCATCGGTGTACCCCTCGGCGTTGCGTTGGGCAGCGCCCCAGCCATCTATCGCAGCGTCGAGTTCCTCGTCGACTTCTTCCGCTCCACGCCGTCATCCGCGCTGATCCCGCTGTTCATGCTCCTGTTCGGCCTCTCCAACCTCAACAAGGTGGCCATTTCCGCGTTTTCCGCACTGCTGCTGATCGTGTTCAACAGCGCCTATGGCGTGATGAACGCACGCAAGACACGCGTGCTGGCGGTCAAGGTCATGGGCGTATCGCGCTGGCACGTCTTCAAAGACGTGCTGCTGCTGGAGAGTCTGCCGCAAACCTTTGTCGGCCTGCGCACCGGCGTGAGCATGGCACTGGTCATCGTCATCGTCGCCGAGATGTTCATCGGCTCGGATACCGGGCTCGGCCAGCGGATCATCAATGCCCAGCAGGTACTCAACATCAAGGGCATGTATGCCGCCATTCTGCTGACCGGCATCCTGGGCTATGCGCTCAACTTGCTGTTCTCCTTGGTCGAACGACGCTTTGTGCACTGGGGCGGTAAATGAGTGCGCTGGCCAGGCTTCTAGCTGGCGGCCGACCCCACGCCAAAAGCGCCTTCTCCGAGCCAGCAGGGCTCACGCGCCTGCCCGCGGCATCTGACACCCATGTCACCATTCGCGGGCTGAGCAAGGGTTTCGGCGGGGTTCCGCTGTATCGCGGCCTGGATCTGGACATTCCGCGCGGCAAAATCATTTCGGTCTTTGGACCAAACGGCTGCGGCAAATCCACCCTGATCAACATGATCGCCGGCCTGCTTCCAGTCGACGGCGGCGAGATCCTGTTCGACGGCAAGAATCTACGCGACACGACCATCGGCTACGTATTCCAGAACTATCGCGAGGCGCTTCTGCCTTGGTTGACGGCGCGCCGCAACATCGAATATCCGTTGCTGCGCCAGGGCATGAGGGCGGAGCAAGTCAAGGCCCGGGTTGATGGCCTGATCGATGCGTTTGACGTGCGCTTCGATCTCAGCCGCCATCCCTACGAGTTCTCAGGCGGCCAGCAACAGCTAGTTTCCATCATGCGCGCATTGGCACCGCGCCCTGAAGTCCTCTTCCTCGATGAACCGTTCTCGGCGCTTGACTACGAGATGACTCTGTTCATCCGCGACAAACTTCAGGAAGTGCATCAGCATGACCGCACCACCACCCTCATCGTTTCGCACGATCTGGAAGATGCGGTGTTCCTCGCCGACCGCATCCTGCTTCTCACGCGTCGCCCAACCCGTGTCGCCGCAGCACTTGACTTCGAACTTCCTCGCCCGCGCGGCCCGGAATCCATCGCCGACGTACGCTTCATCGACGTCAAGTCGAAGGCGCTGGAAATTTTCAGGCGCGAACTTGCCGTCGAATGAATGCGCCGGTTCGGCGAGCGTGATTGCTGCTTGGCGGCAGTGCCGCGCCGCAAACCGCTTCCAAGCCACGACAAGCGCCGTATCTTCTTCGGAAACCTGAGTGACACCGTGATGGATCTCTACCGCAACATGGACCGGGCGGCTCTTGACGCGGCCTACAACAATAGCGCCGCTGTCCCCGGCAGCGCTGGGATTGTCGCAAGCTGGCAGGATCGCAGCAAACGTCTGCGCAGCGTGCGCCCTGCCAACCTCGACCTGCGATACGGCAAAGCCGAACGCAACCGGCTCGACTACTTCGACGCTGGGGCCGGGACGCCATTGCTGGTCTTCATACACGGCGGATACTGGCAGATGCGGGAGAAGGAAACCTTCTCGTTTCTGGCCGCAGGGCCGCTTGCCCATGGCATCAGCGTCGCCCTGGTCGGCTACACGCTCGCGCCCGAAAAACGGCTCAGCGGGATGGTTGAGGAAATCAACGCGGCATTGGATTTTCTCGCGCGCAGCAGCAACGCCCTTTATGTTTCAGGGTGGTCGGCGGGCGGCCACCTGGCCGCCATGGCCATGACCCACCCCGCCGTGAAAGGCGGCTTGGCGATCAGTGGGATCTACGACCTCGAACCAATCCGTTTGTGCTACGTCAATGACAAGCTTGGGCTTGATGACGAGGAAGTTCGGCGCCATAGCCCCATGACCCTCGCCGCCCCCGGCAAACCCTTGCGTCTCGTTTATGGCGGAAACGAACTGCCCGAACTGCAGCGCCAGTCCGAAGCCTATTTCCAGGCGCTGCAATCGCGGCAGCAAGACCTCTACGCCTTGCACAGGCTCGCCGGACACGACCACTTTTCCATCCTCGAGGAACTGGCTTCGCCGGATGGAGCGCTCATGCATGCCACGCGCCGGCTCATGGGCACCGATCGATGATCGCCAGGTCCATGGCCGTTCGGGCCCATCCCCATCCTTCGGAATGGGGCGTTCGGGCGGGACTTTGTGCGCCACCCGGGCCAGCATGGAATACCAGATCAAGGCCGACAAGCCCCGGCCCCATGCCGGCGGTGCGGATCAGGGACGCGAGCGTGCCTGCGCCACGATCACCAATCACTGACAATTCGGAGCCGTACCGCAGACATGCAGCTGCATGCCTTGAAATGCCCTTTCCTTCTCCGATATGAAAATCGCCACCTGGAACATCAATTCTCTTGCGGTGCGCCTGCCTCAGGTGCTGGACTGGCTGCAGGTCCACCAGCCCGATGTTCTGGTGCTGCAGGAAACGAAGCTCACCGACGACAAGTTTCCGCATGCCGAATTGCAGCAGGCGGGCTGGCAGGCGCAGTGCTTCGGCCAGCGCACCTACAACGGTGTGGCGCTGCTGTCGCGGCAACCGGCCGGCGAGCCGGTGCACAACATTCCCGGTTTCGATGATGCGCAAGCAAGGGTGATCTCGGCCAGCGTGGAGGAGCTGCGCGTGGTGGGCGCCTATTTCCCGAATGGCCAGGAACCCGGCAGCGACAAGTTCGCCTACAAGATGGCCTGGCTCGATGCATTGGAGTCCTGGTTGCGCGCGCAGCTTGTCCGCTATCCGAACCTGGTGTTGATGGGCGATTTCAACATCGCGCCGGAAGACCGCGACGTCTACGACCCGGAGGCCTGGCGTGGCAAGATCCATTGCACCGACGAGGAGCGGGCGCACTTCCGCAACCTGATCGGCCTGGGCCTGGTGGACGGTTTTCGCCTGTTCGAGCAGGCGCCGAAAAGCTGGAGCTGGTGGGATTACCGCAACCTGGCCTTCCGCAGAAACCAGGGGCTGCGCATCGACCATATCCTGGTCAGCGAGTCTCTGAAAAGCAAGGTGCTCTCGTGCAGCATCGACAAAACCCCGCGCAAGAACGCGCGTCCGAGCGACCATGCTCCGGTGCTCGCCGAGCTGGCCTGGCCGGCGCATTGACCAGGCCCGCCACCCCCAGGCCTCGCCGCGAGGTCCAGCTCAGTCGTCGAGCCCCAGATCCTGAATCTTGCGGGTGATGGTGTTGCGCCCGATGCCGAGCTTGACCGCGGCCTCGATGCGGCGGCCGTGGGTGACATCGAGGGCGGCACCGATGACGGCGCGCTCGAAGCGTTGCGTGAGCAAATCCATGACCTCGGCCTGCCCGCCCTGCAGCAGTTCGCGGGCCACGCGCGCCACCGCCGCCTCCCAGTCATCCTCGATCGCCGGCGTGGGCGCGCTGGGAGGACTGGCCGGAAGCGATGCGGCAGGAGACGGCTGCAGGCCAGAGGCGAACTGGGACAGCGCGGCCTCGTCGGACACTTCCCGCACCACGCCCCCGGTGCCTGTCCCGATCGTGAGGGGGGACGTGTCGACCATCGTGGGAACCTGGATGGCCTGGGGCTGCGCGGCCGGCAAGGCGCGAGCGGGCTGGCGCAATTCGGGCGGCAGATCCTTGGCATCCACCGTCAGGCCCGGCGCCATGACGGTGAGCCAATGGCAGATGTTCTCCAGCTCGCGCACATTGCCGGGAAAGGCATGGTTCTGCAGGACGAGGAGCGCCTCGTCCGACACGCGCTTGGTTTCCACACCGAGTTCGCGCGCGCTCTTTTGCAGAAAATGGCGCACCAGCAACGCAATGTCCTCGCGCCTTTCGCGCAGCGGCGGCAGGCGCAGGCGGATGACGTTGAGGCGATGGAACAAGTC
>MLJW01000161.1_pt1 | contig 60262 bp, 50 predicted proteins | sample 888231 | NCBI WGS metagenome assembly MLJW01 (sample SAMN05788063, study PRJNA343431) | mine drainage metagenome | isolation source: sample collected from the inflow into an acid mine drainage treatment plant... | place: Germany: Lusatia, lignite mining district
CCTCTACGCCGTCTATGACCTAGGCGGGGGCACCTTCGACATCTCGATCCTGCGCCTGTCGAAGGGCATCTTCGAGGTGCTGGCGACCGGCGGCGATTCGGCGCTGGGCGGCGACGACTTCGACCAGCGGGTATTCTGCTGGATCATCGAGGCGGCGGGCCTGGCGCCGCTCTCCGACCGGGATGCGCGCGTGCTGCTGACCCGCGCGCGCGAGGCCAAGGAATTTCTCTCCAGCCACGGCGAAGCGCCGCTCACCGTCCGTCTGGCGAGCGGCGAGTACGTCGACGTCAAGCTCAGCAGCGCGGTGTTTACCGAGATCACCAAGACCCTGGTGCAAAAGACCCTGTCGGCGACCAAGCGGGCGCTGCGCGACGCCGGCCTCTCGGTCGACGAGGTCAAGGGCGTGGTGATGGTCGGCGGCGCCACGAGGATGCCGCAGATCCAGCACGCGGTGGGCGAGCTGTTCGGCCAGGAGCCGCTCAACAATCTCGATCCGGACAAGGTGGTGGCGCTGGGCGCCGCGACCCAGGCCAACCTCCTGGCCGGCAACCGCGCCGCCGGCGACGACTGGCTGCTGCTCGACGTGATCCCGCTGTCGCTCGGCCTGGAGACCATGGGCGGCCTCACCGAAAAGGTCATTCCGCGCAATTCGACCCTGCCGATCGCGCGGGCGCAGGAGTTCACCACCTTCAAGGACGGCCAGACGGCGATGATGATCCACGTCGTCCAGGGCGAACGCGAACTGGTCACCGACTGCCGCTCGCTGGCGCGCTTCGAGCTGCGCGGCATCCCGCCGATGGTGGCCGGTGCGGCAAGAATCCGGGTGAGTTTCCAGGTGGACGCAGACGGCCTGCTCTCGGTTGCTGCGCGCGAACAGACCACGGGGGTCGAGGCGCGCGTCGAGGTGAAGCCCTCCTACGGCCTCTCAGACGACGAGATCGCCGGCATGCTCAAGGACAGCTTCACCCATGCCTCCCAGGACGCCTTCCGGCGTGCGCTGCGCGAAGCCCAGGTGGAGGCGCAGCGCCTGCTCGAAGCCACCCGTTCGGCGCTGGCTGAGGACGCCGCGCTGCTCTCCGCCGCCGAGCGCACCCTGATCGACGACGGCATCATTGGCCTGGAGGCGGTGCTGGTCGGCGACGAGCGCCACGCGATCGACGAGGCGATGGCCAAGCTGAATCTGGCCACCGCCGATTTTGCCGCGCGGCGCATGAATCAGAGCGTCAGGCGCGTGCTCTCCGGCCGGAACATTGCGGAAATGGAATCATGACCCAAATAGTCGTTTTGCCCCACGTCGAGCTCTGCCCCGATGGCGCCGTCATCGAGGCCAAGCCCGGCACCAGCATCTGCGACAGCCTGCTCGACAACGGCATCGCGATCGAGCACGCCTGCGAGAAATCCTGCGCCTGCACCACCTGCCACGTGGTGATCCGCGAGGGCTTCGAGGCGCTCGACCCCGCCGAGGAGACCGAGGAGGATCTGCTCGACAAGGCCTGGGGACTGGAGCCCACCTCGCGCCTGTCCTGCCAGACGCGGGTCACCGAGGCGCCGCTGGTGATCGAGATTCCCAGATACACGATCAACATGGCCAAGGAGGGCAAGCGATGAAATGGAAAGACAGCCTGGACATCGCCATCGAACTGGCCGACAGGCATCCCGGGGTCGATCCCAAGACCGTGCGCTTCACCGATCTGATGCAATGGGTGCTGGCCTTGCCCGGCTTCGAGGAGGACGAACATCGCTGCGGCGAGAAGATCCTCGAAGCGATCCAGTTGGCCTGGATCGAAGAGGTGGAATGATCGTCGGCCGCCCGGCCTTGATCGACAGCCACTGCCACCTCGACGCCGCGGAGTTCGATGCCGACCGCGACGCGGTGGCCGCCGCGGCACTCGCGGCCGGCGTGAACCTGATGGTCATCCCCGCGGTGGAGTGCGCCAACTTCGGCGCCGTCGCCGCGCTCTGCCGGGATCTGTCAGGCTGCGTCCCGGCCTTCGGCATCCACCCGCTGTTCGTCGGGCGTGCCCTTGAGCAGGACCTCGACGCGCTGCGCCAAGCGCTGCGCGCCAATGCGGCGGTGGCCGTCGGCGAGATCGGGCTCGACTTCTTCGTGCCGGAACGGGACGAAGCGCGGCAGACCGCGTTCTTCGTCGCGCAGCTAAGAATCGCCCGCGAATTCGGCCTGCCCGTCCTGCTCCACCTGCGCCGCGCCATCGATGCGGTGCTGCGCGAACTGCGCCGCCTGCCGGTGGCGGGCGGCATCGCCCACGCCTTCAACGGCAGCCGGGTTCAGGCCGAGGCCTTCATCGGGCTGGGTTTCAAGCTGGGCTTCGGCGGCGCCATGACCCACCCGCGCGCCACCCGGATACGGACACTGGCGGCGGAGCTGCCCTTGAGTTCGATCGTGCTGGAGACCGACGCGCCCGATATTCCGCCGGCCTGGTTAAATGGCGGGCGCAACGCGCCCGGCGAACTGCCGAAGATCGCCGAAACCCTGGCCGAGCTGCGCGGGATCACCCTGGCCGAAGTGGCGGCAGCGACCTCGGCCAATGCCAGGGCGGTGCTGCCGCTGCTTCAAGCCAGGACGTGAGAAACCAGGCCGTCGGCCAGCTTGGGCTCGAACCAGGTCGATTTCGGCGGCATGACATCGCCGGCGTCGGCCACCGCCATCAGCTCTTCCATGTGGGTCGGATGCAGCGCAAAGGCCGCCGCCATCTCGCCGCTATCGACCCGGCGCTCCAGCTCCGCCAGGCCGCGGATACCGCCGACGAAATCGATGCGCTTGTCGCGGCGCAGATCGGTGATGCCCAGGATCGGGCCGAGCAGATGGTCCGAGAGCAGGCTGACGTCGAGCCTCGCCACCGGGTCGTCGGCCGGGATCAGCTCCGGGCGGATGGCCAGATGCAGCCAACGTCCGGGCAGATACAGGCCGAACTCGCCGGGTCTCTCCGGCTGCACCGGTGCCGTGGCCGGCCGGACGGCAAAGTTCTCCCCGATGCGCTTCAGGAAGGCCGCTTCCGAGAGGCCGTGCAGATCGTGGACCACGCGGTTGTAGTCCAGGATGCGCATCTGGTGGTACGGGAAGATCACCGCCAGAAAATAGTCCGATTCATTGGCGCCGTGCCGCGCGGCGCAGACCCGCGAGGCGGCGGCGGAGCGATGGTGTCCGTCGGCGATATAGAGCGCCGGCAGGACGTCGATGGCGGCGGAAATCTTTTCGATCACCTGGACGTCGGCGATCACCCAGATCTGATGGCGGATGCCGTCGTCGGCGCTGACGTCGGCGTTGGGCAAGCCGGCGCAGGCCGCGCTCAGCAGTTTCTCGGCCGCAGCCGAGGCCGGATGGGCGAGCAGCACCGGACCGGTCTGGGCGTTCAGCGCTTCGATCTGGCGCACCCGGTCATCTTCCTTGTCCGGCCGGGTGAACTCGTGCTTCCTGATGCGGTTGGTGTCGTAGTCGGCGACCGAGGCCGCGGCCACCAGGCCGGTCTGCACGTGGCTGCCCGAGCCGGTCGGCATGGTCAGGCGATAGGCGTAATAGCAGGGCGTCTCATCGCGTCTCAGGACGCCGGCCGAGAGCATCTTCGCCAGGTTTTGCGCCGCCTGCGCATAAACTTCGGGGGCATAGGGATCGGTGCCCGGGGGCAGGTCGATCTCCGGCTTGGAAATGTGCAGGAAGCTCCACGGCCGGTCCGCGGCGCGCGCGCGCGCTTCCTCGGTGGACAGCACGTCGTAGGGCGGCGCGGCGACGGCCGCGGCCCGGCCGGGGGCAGGACGCAGGCCCCGAAAGGGCTTGATCAGGGGATGGGACATGGGCGTTTTCAGGGTTGAGTGTTGCGCTTGGGCAGGACGTCGATGAGCGCAGCGCGCGCGTCGCGGATCGCCTTTTGGGTGGTCGGCCAGTCGATGCAGGCGTCGGTCACCGAGCAGCCGTACTTCAATTGCGTGAGGTCCGCGGGAATCGGCTGGTTGCCGGCGGCGATGAAGCTCTCCAGCATCAGGCCGACGATCGAGCGATTGCCCTGGCGGATCTGGTTTATGCAGTCGGCCATCACCAGGGGCTGCATCTCCGGCTTCTTGTAGCTGTTGGCGTGCGAGCAGTCGATCACCAGGTTCTGCCGCAGCCCGGCCTTGGCCAGCGCCTGTTCGGCCAGCGAGACGCTGACCGAGTCGTAGTTCGGCCGGTCGCCGCCGCCGCGCAGCACCACGTGGCCGTAACGGTTGCCCTTGGTGCGGATGATCGCGGAGCGCCCCTGGGCGTTGATGCCGAGGAAGCTGTGCGGAGCGGAGGCCGAGAGGATGGCATTGATCGCCACGCCGATGTCGCCATCGGTGGCGTTCTTGAAGCCGACCGGGGTCGACAGCCCCGAGGACATCTCGCGGTGGGTCTGCGACTCGCTGGTGCGGGCGCCGATCGCGGTCCAACTGATCAGGTCGCCCAGGTACTGCGGCGCGATCGGGTCGAGCGCTTCGGTTCCCGTGGGCAGGCCCAGCTCGTTCAGGGCGAGCAGGAACTCGCGCGCTCTGAGCATGCCCTCCTCGATGCAGAAGGAGTCGTCCATGCGCGGGTCGTTGATGTAACCCTTCCAGCCGGTCGAGGTGCGCGGCTTCTCGAAATACACGCGCATCACCAGCAGCAGGGTGTCGGCCACCTCGTCGGCCAGATCCTTCAGGCGCCTGGCGTAGTCGAGGCCGGCGACCGGATCGTGGATCGAGCACGGGCCGACGATGACGAACAGGCGCCGGTCCTGGCGGTCGAGAATGCGCTGCAGGGCGATGCGGCCGGCGGCGACGGTGGCCGCGGCGTCATCGGTCAGCGGCAGGCGGGCGTGTACCTCCTCCGGCGAGAGCATCACCTCGAAGGCATCGATGTTGAGATTTTCCAGCTGGGCGTGGGTCATATCAGGCTTTCAGTTTTTTCAGCAAATCGCGCACCGCCTGGGCGCGTTCGACCAAGCCCGGGCTCTCGCGCTTCCAGGAGAGCTTTTCCGGCCCGGCGAGCTTGAAATTGCGATCGGTCTGGAGCAGATCGATGATCCGCGCCGGATCGAAGGGCGGTGCAGCGTTATCGAAGGGCAGGAACTGCAATTGTATCGCGTGCGGGCCGGCATCGATCTTGGCGATGGCCAGCGGCCGGGCGAGCAGGCGCAGCTTGTGGGTCTCCACGAGCGCCCGGGTCTGAGGCGGCAGTTCGCCGAAGCGGTCGATCAGTTCCTCCTGCAGTTCCTGCAGCTCCTCGGCGGTGTCGGCGTTGGCCAGGCGCTTATAGAGTGTCAGCCGCTCATGCACGTCGGTGCAGTAATCGCTGGGCAGCAGCGCCGGCGCATGCAGATCGATGGCCGAGACGCTGCCGAAGGGCTGGGCCAGATCCGGCTCCTTGCCGGCCTTCAAGGCTTTCACCGCGGCGTTCAGCATCGTGGTGTAGAGCGCGAAGCCGATCTCGTGGATCTCGCCGCTCTGCGATTCGCCCAGCACCTCACCGGCGCCGCGGATCTCCAGGTCGTGCATCGCCAGGAAAAAGCCCGAGCCCAGCTCCTCCATCATCTGGATCGCTTCCAGGCGCTTGCCCGCCTGGGCCGAGGGCTTGGCATCCTCGTGCGTCAGCAGGTAGGCGTAGGCCTGGTGGTGCGAACGGCCGACCCGTCCGCGCAACTGGTGCAACTGCGCCAGGCCGAACTTGTCGGCGCGGTTGATGACGATGGTGTTGGCGTGCGGATTGTCGATGCCGGTCTCGATGATGGTGGTGCATAGCAAGAGGTTGTGCTTCTGCTGGGTGAATTCGCGCATCACCCGCTCCAGCTCGCGCTCGGGCAGCTGGCCGTGGCCGACGACGATGCGCGCCTCGGGCAGCAGCCGCTCCAGGCGCTCGCGCATGTTGGCGATGGTATCGACCTCGTTGTGCAGGAAATAGACCTGGCCGCCGCGCTTGAACTCGCGCAGGCAGGCTTCGCGCACCAATCCCTGCGACCAGCGCGCGACGAAGGTCTTGATCGCCAGGCGCCGGGAGGGCGCGGTGGCGATCACCGAGAAGTCGCGCAGCCCTTCGAGGGACAGCCCCAGGGTGCGCGGGATCGGCGTCGCGGTCAGGGTCAGGACATCGACCTCGGCGCGCAGCGATTTCAGCGCCTCCTTCTGGCGCACGCCGAAGCGGTGCTCCTCGTCGATGATGAGCAATCCCAGGCGCGAGAAGGCGACGTCCTTCTGCAGCAGGCGGTGGGTGCCGATCAGGATGTCGATCTTGCCGGCCGCGAGATCGAGGATCGCCTGCTTCTGCTCCTTCTCGCTCCTGAAGCGGGAGATCTCGGCGATCTTCACCGGCCAGTCGGCGTAGCGGTCGGAGAAGGTGGCGAAGTGCTGCTCGGCCAGGAGCGTGGTCGGACAGAGCACCGCCACCTGCTTGCCGTCGGCCACGGCAACGAAGGAGGCGCGCAGCGCCACCTCGGTCTTGCCGAAGCCGACGTCGCCGCAGACCAGGCGATCCATCGGCTTGCCCGCCTTCATGTCGGCGATCACGGCGTTGATCGCCGCCAGCTGGTCGGGCGTCTCCTCGAAGCCGAAGCCGTCGGCGAAGGCGTCCAGATCATGCTGCTTGAAGTCGAAGCTGTGACCGGTCCGCGCCGCGCGCTGGGCGTAGAGGTGCAGCAGCTCGGCGGCGGTGTCGCGCACCTGGGCCGCGGCTCTCTTCTTCGCCTTGTCCCACTGGCCACTGCCCAGGCGGTGCAGTTCGATGGTCTCGGGGTCGGCACCGCTGTAGCGGGAGATCAGGTGCAACTGCGCCACCGGCACGTAGAGCGCGTCGCCGCCGGCGTATTCGAGATGCAGGAACTCGGTCTCGCCCTCGCCCATATCGAGGTGGGCTAAGCCCAGATAGCGGCCGATGCCGTGCTGCTCATGCACCACCGGATCATTGATGCGCAGCTCGGACAGGTCGCGCAGCCAGCCCTCGAGATTGCTGCGCCGCGCCTCCTGACGGCGACCGAGCCCGCCCCTGGGACGGGCGGTGGCGGCATAGAGCTCGTTCTCGGTGATCAGCGCGAGACCGGCATGACTCAGCACGAAGCCGCCTGAGAGCGGCGCCACTGCGAGCATGAAGCGCTCGTCGCTGGCGATGAAGGCGGCAAAGTCGGCGCAGGGCGCCGGCCTCAAGCCGTGTTCGGCCAGGTATTCGAGGATGGTCTCGCGCCGCCCGGCGGCCTCCGCGAGCAGCAGGACGCGGCCTCGATAAGCATCGAGAAAGCGCTTCAACGCCGCGAGCGGTTCTTCGGCGCGGCGCTCGACCGCAAGCGTCGGCAAAGCTTGGACCGCAGCATCGGCCTGGCCGCCGGCCCTGATCCTCAGCGTCGGGAACTTCTGCGTCGCGACGAAGAACTGCTCTTCCGACAGGAACAGATCCTGCGGCGGCAGGATCGGCCGGCTCCGGTCGCCGCCGAGAAAGTCGTAGCGGCTCTTGGTATCGCGCCAGAATTCTTCGATGGCGGCGGGCACCTCGCCGTGCAGCAGCAGCAGGACGTCTTCGGGCAGATAGTCGAACAGCGTCGCGGTGGCATCGAAGAACAGCGGCAGGAAATACTCGATGCCGGCCGAGGCGATGCCGTTGGAGACGTCCTTGTAGACGGCGACGCGCGAGGGATCGCCCTCGAATGTCTCGCGGAAACGCTGGCGGAAATGCGTGCGCCCGGCCTCGTCGAGCGGGAACTCGCGCGCCGGCAGCATGCGGATTTCCGGCACCGGATAGAGGGTGCGCTGGCTGTCGGCGTCGAAGGTGCGGATGCTCTCGATTTCTTCGTCGAACAGGTCGATGCGGAAAGGCAGGGCGGCGCCCATCGGGAACAGGTCGATCAGGCCGCCGCGCACGCAGAACTCGCCCGGCGCCACCACCTGGGTCACGTGCTGGTAGCCGGCCAGCGCCAGCTGGGCGCGCAGGCGGTCCAGCTCCAGCGGCTCGCCCTGCTTGAGGAAGAAGGTGTGGGCGGCGAGGAAGGCGGGCGGCGACAGCCTCGTCAAGGCCGTGGTGGCGGCGGTCACGAGCACGTCGCACTCGCCGCGCGAGACCGCGTAGAGGGTCGCCAGGCGCTCCGAGATCAGGTCCTGGTGCGGCGAGAAGCTGTCGTAGGGCAGCGTCTCCCAGTCGGGCAGCAGATGCACGCGCAGCGCGGGCGCGAACCACAGCGTCTCCTGCTGCAGGCGCTGGGCGTCCACCGGACTGGCCGCGACCGCCAAGAGCAGCCTGCCCGGCTTGGCCAGCTGCGCCAGCGCCAGCGCGTCGGCCGCGCCTGGGGGCGCGGGCAAGTCGAGACGCTGGCCGGACTTCGGGAAAACGGAAATGATGCCCGGCAGGAGCGGTGCGGCGGCTGAGGTCACGAAGGGAAGAAGAAAAACTGCGGAGGGCAATGAATTATAGCGCTATCGGCGAGTATCGGGTGGGCGCTCTGGCTCCGCGAAGGCATCGGCGAGCGGCAATTTCGGCGGTGCGCCACCGCCCCGCCGGTCTTGCTCCAAGCATCGCTTTGTCCTAGGCTATCGTCATTTCAGATGCCGGGGGCTGCCGTGATATTCGAGGACCGAGAACAGGCAGCACAATCGCTGGCCGCCAGGCTCGCTCCCTACAAGGGCAGGAATCCGCTGGTGCTCGCCATCCCGCGCGGCGCGGTGCCGATGGCGAAGATAATCGCCTTCGAGCTGGAAGGGGAATTCGACGTGGTGCTGGTGAGGAAGCTCGGCGCGCCGGGCAATCCCGAGTTCGCCATCGGCGCCGTCGAAGAGAGCGGCTGGGCCTACCTCGCCCCCTACGCCGGAGAGGTCGGCGCCGATGCCGAGTACATAGCGCGCGCCAAGGAGCGGGAACTGGCGACCATCCGCGAGCGCCGCGCGCAGTATTCGCCGCTGCGCCCGCCGCGCGACCCGAAGGGGCGCATCGTCATCGTCATCGACGACGGCCTGGCCACCGGCGCCACCATGATCGCGGCGCTCCACGCGCTGCGCGCGAGGGCGCCGGAAAAGCTGATCTGCGCCGTGCCGGTGGCGCCGCCCGACACCCTGGCGAGAGTGGGTGAATACGCCGACGAGGTGGTCTGCCTGCACGCCGATCCCAACTTCCGGGCGGTCGGCCAGTTCTATCTGCACTTCGGCCAGGTGGAAGACGCCGAGGTGATCGCGCTGCTCGCCGAAGAGAAGCCGAATGGCGGCTAGCGATGTGCCAGCGCAGTTCCCGGTATTCGTCGCCCGCGGGCTGAGCAAGACCTACCGCATGGGCGAGGTCGAGGTGCCGGCCCTGCGCCAGCTCGACCTGGAAATCTTCGAGGCCGAGTTCGTCGTGCTGCTGGGGCCTTCGGGCAGCGGCAAATCGACGCTGCTCAACATCCTGGGCGGCCTCGACGCGCCGACCTCGGGCGAGGCCTGGTGGCGCGAGCACAACCTGGTCGGCGCCGACGACGCGGCGCTGACCCGCTATCGCCGCGAGCACGTCGGCTTCGTCTTCCAGTTCTACAACCTGGTGCCCAGCCTCACCGTGCGCGAGAACGTGGCGCTGGTGACCGACATCGCGGAACGGCCGATGGCGCCCGAGGAGGCGCTGTCCCTGGTTGGCCTCGCGCAGCGCCTCGATCATTTTCCCGCCCAGCTCTCGGGCGGCGAACAGCAGCGCGTCGCCATCGCCCGGGCCATCGCCAAGCGGCCCGACGTGCTGCTCTGCGACGAGCCGACCGGGGCGCTCGACTACGAGACCGGCAAGCTGGTCCTGGACGTCATCGCCAAGGTGAACCGCGAGCTGGCCACGACGGTGGTGATCATCACCCACAACGTCGCCATCGCCGGCATGGCCGACCGGGTGATGCGCATGGCCGACGGCCGCATCGCCTCGGTGACGCGCAACGAGCGGAAGATCAGCGCCGCGGAGCTCTCCTGGTGAGGGCGCTGGACCGCAAGCTGTGGCGCGATCTCTTCCTGATGAAGGGCCAGGTGCTGACCATCTCCCTGGTGGTGGCCTGCGGCGTCGCGGCCTTCGTCGCCTCGCTCGCCACCTACGATTCGCTGGCGTGGACGCAGCAGAACTATTACCGCAGTTCGCGCTTCGCCGACGTCTTCGCCGGCGCCAAGCGCGCACCGCGTTCGCTGCTCGAACGCATCGCGGCGATTCCGGGCGTGGCCGAGGCCGAAGGCCGGGTGGTGGAGGACGTCACCCTGGACGTTCCGGGCGCGGCCGAGCCCCTGGTCGGGCGCCTGATCGGGCTGCCGGAGTCCGGCATGCCGCGCCTGAACCGCCTCCATCTGCGCCTGGGGCGGCTGCCCGATCCCGCTCGGCCCAACGAAGTGGCGGTCAGCGAAGGCTTCGCCGCCGCCCACGGACTGAAGCCCGGCGACCGATTGTCCGCGGTCTTGAACGGCCGCTGGCAGGCGTTCGACGTGGTCGGCGTGGCGCTCTCGCCAGAATACATCTTCGCCCTGAGGGGCGGCGTCCCCTTGCCCGACGACCGGCGCTTCGGCGTGCTCTGGCTCTCCCAGTCGGGCCTGGCGGCGGCCTTCAGCATGGAGGGCGCCTTCAACGACGTGGTGCTGCGCCTGGCGCCCGGCGCGATCGAGGCGCAGGTGATCGACCGGCTCGACCGTCTGCTGGAGGGCTACGGCGGCCTGGGCGCCTACGGCCGCAGCGAGCAGCTGTCGAACCGCTTCATCAATGACGAGCTGAACGAGCAGGAGGTGATGGCCGGCACCATCCCGGTGATCTTCCTGGGCGTCGCGGTGTTTCTGTTGAACGTCGTGCTCACCCGGATCATCGGCATGCAGCGCGAGCAGATCGGCGCCTTGAAGGCGGTCGGCTACGGCAACCTGGCGGTCGGCCTGCATTACCTCAAGCTGGTGCTCTCGATCGTGATGGTCGGCGCGCTGCTGGGCGTGGCGCTGGGCGCCGGATTCGGCCGGCTGATGACGGCGAGCTACACGCTGTTCTTCCGCTTCCCCGCGCTCTCCTTCCGCCTCGATCCCTGGCTGATCCTCGCCGCGCTATCGGTCAGCGCTCTCTCGGCCTCGGCGGGGGCCGCCGCGGCGCTCTGGCGCGTCGTCTCCCTGTCGCCGGCCGAGGCGTTGCGCCCGCCCTCGCCGCCGGTCTTCGGGCGCTCGCGCCTGGAGCGCCTGGGCCTGATGTCCGGACTGAGCCCGCGGGCGCGCATGATCGCCCGCAACATCGCCAGGCGTCCGTGGCGCGCTGGCGCGACGGTGTTCGGCATCGCCCTGGCGCTGCCGGTGCTGGTGGTGGCGCTGTTCTGGCAGGATGCGCTCGACTACATGGTGGACGTGCAGTTCGCCGCCGCGGAGCGCAATGATGCCGTCGTCGCCTTCGCCCAGCCGCTGTCGCTGGCCGCCGCCAGGGAACTCGCGCGCCTGCCCGGCGTCCTCCAGGTGGAAGCATGGCGGGGCGTGCCGGTGCGCCTCGCCGCGGCCCACCACCGCTACCGCACCGCCATCATCGGCCTGCCCGAGGGCGGCGAACTGCGCCGGCTGCTTGAAGCCGATCTTTCCGAAGTGCCGATGCCCGCCGAGGGCATGCTGCTCACCGATCGCCTGGCCGAGCGGCTGGGCGTCGGGCTCGGCGACAAGCTGCAACTGGACGTCCTCGAAGGCGAACGGGTCAGGCGCGAGGTGGTCGTGGTCGGGCTGGTCAATGACATGCTCGGGCTGTCGGCCTACATGGACATTGCCGCCTTGAATCGCCTGTTGGGCGAGGGCGAGACCATCTCCGCCGCGGCGCTGAAGATCGACCCGCTCGCGGCCGGCGCGGTCTACGCCCGGCTGAAGCTGCTGCCCCAGGTGGCCACGGTCACCATCAAGCGGGCCTCGATCCAGACCTTCAAGGAAACGACGGCGAAGTTCATCCTGGTGTTCAGCGGCATACTCACCGCCTTCGCCGTGGTCATCGCGGTCGGCGTGGTCTATAACAACGCCCGCATCGCCCTGTCGGAGCGCAGTTGGGAACTGGCCAGCCTGCGCGTGCTGGGCTTCAGCCGCGGCGAGGTGTCGCTCTTGCTGCTGGGCGAGCTGGCGCTGGAGATCCTGATCGCCATTCCGCTGGGCATGGCGCTGGGCTATCTTTTCGTCCGCTCGCTGCTCAAGCTTTACGATACGGAGATGTTCCGCATACCCCTGGTGATAGAGGCGCGCACCTTTGCCTGGGCGGCGCTGGCCGTGCTGGCATCGGCGCTGGTGAGCGCCCTGATCGTGCGCCACCGCATCGACCACCTGGATCTGGTCGGGGTATTGAAGACGAGGGAGTGAGATCTTGCCGAACAAGAGGAATCTGGTTTATGCGCTCGCCGCCGTCGCCCTCACGGCGGCGCTGGTCTGGGCCTTCCTGCCCGGGGCGGTGGAAGTCGATACCGCCCCGGTCGTGCGCGGCGTCTTCGAGCGGACGATAGACGACGACGGCAAGACCCGGGTGCGCGATCGCTACACGGTGTCGGCGCCGCTCGCGGGCCGGCTGCAGCGCATTTCGCTCAAGGCCGGCGATCCGGTCGCCGAGGGCATGGCCGTCGCGGTGATCGCGCCGGCGCTCTCGCCCTTCCTCGATGCGCGCAGCCGCAGCGAACTCGCGCAGCGGCTGGGTGCGGCGCAAGCCGCACAGCTTCGCGCCGCGGCGCACGTCGAGCGGGCCCAGGCGGCGTTCGACCAGTCGGTCGCGGAAGCGCTGCGCACCCGTACCCTGGCCGAAAAGAACTACGTCTCGAAGCATCAGGCGGAGCAGGCCGATCTCGCCGAGAAGCTGAACCGCAAGGAACTCGATGCGGCGCGCTTCGAGGCGCACGCCGCGCAACACGACGTCGCTCAGGCGCGCGCCGCACTGGCCCGGGTGGACGAGGGCGCCGCCGCGGGCGGGGGCAGCGGTCAGCGCTGGGAAATCCGCTCGCCGGTCTCGGGGCGCGTGCTGCGCGTGTTGCAGGAGAGCGAGGCGGCGGTGGCCATCGGCACGCCGTTGCTGGAGATCGGCCAACCCGACAATCTGGAGGTCGTGGTCGATGTGCTGTCCACCGACGCGGTGCAGATCCGGCCGGGGATGGCCGTGCAGCTTGAGCGCTGGGGCCGGGGCGAGCCGCTGGCCGGGCGGGTGCGGTCGATCGAGCCGGCGGCCTTCACCAAGGTCTCGGCGCTGGGCGTCGAGGAACAGCGCGTCAATGTGCTGATCGACCTGGTCGCGCCGCGCGCGCAGTGGCAGGCGCTGGGCGACGGCTACAAGGTCGATGCCCGGATCGTCGTGGCGCGCCGGGAGAACGCGCTGCTGATTCCGCTGGGCGCCCTGTTCCGCCAGGGCGATGCCTGGGCGGTGTTCGTCGTCGAGGGCGGCCGCGCCCGCCTGCGCCGCGTCGAGGTGGAGCAGCGCAACAGCCGGGAAGCGGCGGTGGGCCGTGGCCTCGCGGCGGGCGAGCGGGTGATCGCCTATCCCTCCGACGCGGTCAGGGACGGCGTGCGCGTCAGATCGCGCTGAGCCGGGCGGGGCCGGTCCCGCCATTTACAGTCGCGGCGCCGTTCGTTATGCTGATGTCATTTTGTGACGCGCAGCAGCGACTGGAGCCTGAAGCGTGCCCGCATCCAGCAATTCACGCCGTTTTCTTGCGGCCGCCCTCGTTGCCATCGCGGCGCTCTTGTCCCTGGCCGCGCTCCATGCGGGCAGCGCTGCGGCGCAAAGCTGCAGCCCCAATCCAGCGGGCGCTACCAACGCCTGCGACGCTGCGGGTCCGGCCAGCCAGGACAGCGGCGGCGGCGTCGCCACCGGCGCCGGCAATCCGATCAACGTCGTCACCGGCAACAAGCACCAGCGCGAGGTCGATCTCGCCCCGCTGCCCGGCGAGCTGGGCCTGGAGATCGTGCGCCACTACAACAGCAGCGCCAGCCGCGTCGTCGGTCTGCTCGGCAGGGGCTGGCGCCTGAGCTACGAGACCGATCTGTACGTGATCGGCAGGAGCATCCAGATCCTGCAGGCCGACGGCGCGCGCCTGATCTTCAGTCGCGACGGGCGCGATCCCGGTACCTGCCTCAGCCGCAATCCGGCCATGGGCAGGGTGATCGTCCGGGCCACGTCCCGGGGCGAGGAATACACCTGGGAATGGCGCAATGGCCGCAAGCTCGACTTCAACGCCCAGGGCCGCCTCGAACAGATCCGCTCGCCCAGCGGCGCCTTCGTGACCCTCAGCCGCGGGCCGGACGGCGAACTGCTCAAGGTCGTCGATCCGCAGCACCGCGAGCTGCGCCTGCGCTATCCCGATCGCCATTCATGGCAAAGCCGCGGCGCAGGCAAAACCGGCCAATTTCACGGCGTCGTGGCCATCGACAGCCCGGTGGGCAGCTTCAAGTACGAGCAAGCCGACGGCAATCTGGTCAGAGTCGCCATTCCCACCCACTACGACGGCGCCACCAGACTTCACGCCTACACCGAACGCGGCGTCACCGGCAGTTCGCTGAGCCGCATCTACCACTACGAGGATTCCCGCTTCCCTTCGCACCTGACCGGCATCACCGTCAGGGGCGAGGGCAGCGACGGCGTCCTGGTGAACCGGCGGATCGCCAGCTACCGCTACGACAGAACGGGCCGGGCGGTATCGAGCGTCGCGGGCGAGCTGCGCGCCCATGGAGCGGGAATCGGGCAGGTGAATCTGCGTTACCCGAGACCGGGCGTGACGCTGCTCACCAACAGCCTGGGGCAGACCACCACCTTCCGTCACGCCATCGTCGCCGGCGAGTACCGCCTGCTCGAAGCGCGCGGTCCCGGCTGCGCCGCGTGCACGGACGCCAACGTCCGCTACGCCTACGACGGACTCGGACGCCTCGTCGGAATCACGCGGCTCGATAGCGAAGGCCGGCCGATCACGCGCATCGAAACGCAGCGCGACGCCCAGGGCAGGGTCCTGACGGTGAGCCGGGTCGCGTTCAGCCAGGGCAGGGCGGGGCGCGCGCGCCGGCTGCTGCGCTACGAATATCGCGATGGTCTGGTCGATGGGATTGCCGACGATCGGCCCACGCTGATCATTCGTCCCAGCGTCGTCCCGGGAAGGGAGCATAGTCTCCGCATCCGCACCAACGCCGCCGGCCAGGTTCTCGCCGTCGTCGAGAGCGGCTGGTCGCCCGCCGCCGGCAACAGCGCCGCCCGGCCGATAACGCGCGAGACCGAGTTCGGCTACGCCAGCATCAATGGCCGCAGCCTGCTCGCGAGCATCAACGGCCCCCACGCCGTCATCTCGGGCGCAGCGCGGCGATCCGCCTCGCCCATCACCCGCTTCGACTGGGACCCAAGCGGCAGTTTCGTCACCGCCGTGACCGTCCCCGGCGGCTTCAGGATCGCCGCGAAATACGACGATGCCGGCCGCGTCGTCGAGCTCGCCGATGTCGAGGGGCGCAAGACCGCCTTCGCCTACGACGCGCGCAACCAGTTGACCGCCACGGTCAGGGACGGCATCGCCACGAACTACCGCTACGATGCATTCGGCAATCGCGTGGAGACGGGGTTCAGCCGCGGCACCGTCTACCGGGCGCTGGCGCGCTCCGGCTTCGACGCCGCGCGCCGCCTGCGCTGGCGGGCTTCGCGGCTGGGCATCCTGGAGACCCGGCGCTACGACAAGGAAGGCAAGCTGCTGGAACTTGGCCGCCGGTCCGCGCGCTTCCAGCGAACCGAGCGCTACGCCTACGATGGCTGGGGCAGGCTCGTCGCAATCAGCGATGCCGCGGGCGGCACCCGCCGCATCGCCTACGACGTGCAGGGCCGGCCGGAGACCTTCACCGATGCGCTGGGCCGCGAGCGGCGCTACCGCTACGACGCCGAGGGCAATCTCGGCCAGATCGTCGACGCCGCCAATACCGGGCAGGCGCGGCTCACGAATACCGTCATCCGCTTCGAGCGCGACGCGCTCGACCGGATCGATACGGTGATCGCCCCCAACGGCGCCGTCACGAGAACCACGACCGACGACTTCGGCCGCACCGTCGCCGTCGCCAGCCCCGACAGCGGCACCCTCAGCCGACGCTTCGACGCCGCCGACCGGCTTGTGTCCGCCACAGACGCCCTGGGCAATCGCGCCGACTACGAATACAACGCGGCCGGGCGCATCCTCGAACAGACTATCTCTCCTTCCGGCGCCGGCGACAAACCGATCGTGACCGTTTGGCGCTATCAGGGCAGCCGCCTGATCGGCGTTAGCCATTCCGGGCAGAGCGAGGCCTATGCTTACGATGGCAGCGGCCGCCCGGCGAGCAGGACCGTGAGCCTCAAGCTGGCGGAGGGCGCCGCGGTGAGCGCCGTCACCCGCTACCGCTACGACGAGCTCGGGCAACTGGAGAGCATCAGCCTGCCCGACGGCAGCAGGCTAGCCTATCGGAGGAACGGGCAGAACCAGATCGTGGCGCTCACGCGCAGCCGGATCCGGACGCCCTGGCTCGCCTGGCTCTTGCCGGCACAGACCATCGTCGCGGACATCGAGCGCGACATCGTCGGCGTGAGCGGATTCCGCTACGGCAACGGCGTCGAAGCGCGCTACCAGCGCAGCAGCGAAGGGGTGCTGGCCCGCGTCTTCTATCGCCGTGCGCAGGCGCTGATCGATCGCCGCTACCTGTGGGACGAACAGGGCAATCTGCTGCAGAGCCGCGATGCAAGCACAGCGCAGAACTACGCCTACGACGCGCAGGACCGCTTGATCGCGCTGGCTTCGAACCGGGCCGGCGCCAAGGCGAACTATTCCCGCTACTTCTACGACGGCGCCGGCAGCCGGCGGCTCGCGCAAGAGGGCATCCATGATCAGGCCGACATCCACAGCAACAGCCTCAAGGCGGCTTACGCGGACAAGAGCAATCGCTGGCTGGGCGCCGATGCTGCGGTCCGCTACGATGCCAACGGTCAGCCCGTTGCCATCGGCCGTCGCGAGTACGTCTGGGATGCCCTGGGCCGGCTGATCGAGGCGCGCCAGGATGGCCGCCGCCTCGCCCGCTACCGCTACAACCACCGGGGCGAGCGGATCGCCAAGGCGAGCGCCGAGGGCCAGCGCTACTATCTCTATCAAGGAGGCAAACTCGCCGCGGAACTCGACGGGCGAGGGCGCATCACCCGGCAGTACGTGTACCTCGCCGATCGGCCGGTCGCGGTGATCGACACGCCTGATGGCCGCGCCTTGAGCCATACGGAAGAATCGCTACCAGGGCAGATCGCGGCCGACATCGTCACGATCCTCAAGGCCTGGTTCGCCGGCGACGAGACCGTCGTCTATCTGCATACCAACCACCTGGGCGCGCCGGAGCTCGCGACCGACGCCAGCGGCCATCCCGTCTGGGCCGCGTCCTACGTGCCCTTCGGCAGGATCGTCCGCACTGCCGGCAACTTCAAGCCCGGCTTCAGACTCGACTTGCGCCTGCCCGGTCAGATCGAGGACGAGGAGACCGGGCTCTACTACAACGGCCGGCGCTACTACGACCCGGACCGCGGCCGCTACCTCACGCCCGATCCGCTGGGCCTCTCCGCGGGCCTCAACGCCTATGCCTACGCCGCCGGCAATCCGCTGAAATACGTCGACCCCGAAGGCTTGATCCTGTTCGCCTTCGACGGCACGGGGAATAGCGACCCGGCACAGGCGGGATCGACGTTGTCGAACGTGGTGAGGTTCAGGCAGTTATATCAGGATGGAGAAAAGTTCTACATCACAGGGCCGGGGACCAAAGATCCGGCCACGGGCATCGAGAATCCCTGGTACAAGCTCGGCAATGCGGGCGATGCGGTAGAGTCCTTCACCGGCAAGACGCGTGTTGCGGCGATGCTCGATTATCTCGATCAGTATTCCGAGTCGGCGGACGATCAGACCGCCTTCGACATCGACATCGTGGGCTTCAGCCGAGGGTCGGCAGAAGCGCGCGATTTCGCCAACCAGGTCGCCGGCAATATTAAGAACGGCTTCTACCAGTACGGCGACGGCAATGCCCAGACCCATTGCCAGAAGGTAGAACTCCGCTTCATGGGCTTGTTCGATACCGTGCTGAGCGTGCATGCCGGCAGCTATCAACTGGGCATCCCCGATAGTTTTCAGTATGTCACGCAGGCGGTGGCGCTCGATGAATACCGGGGCGGCCTGGTCAAATTTCCGCTTGAATCCATCATGGGTGCGCCTGTCACCAACGGCAGTACCCGCATCGAGCAAGGCTTCCTGGGTTCTCACTCCGATATCGGCGGCAGTTTTCCGGAGGATGATCTGGCGAAAGTGGCGCTGGTCTGGATGGTGGATCAGGCGACTGCAGCGGGTGTCAAAATGGATGAGCCGGACCTCACCATAATCGCCAATCCCGTACTTCACGACAAGAGCAGCAATCTTGTCACTGGCGGTCCTCAGTCAGGCAGTGAAGATCGCGATGTGCGTTACACGAATGGCGCCATCGTGAAGCAGCGGCAGGCCAATAGCTTTGGCATGAGCTGGGCAGATACCCAGCAGTTCATTGCCTACAAGCCGAAGCCGAACGGATCCGACAGCATTTCCGGGACGGTGGATATGACGGCCTATTTGCGCTGGCTGAACGAGCATGATTACGACATCGACATGACGGTACAGTGAGCCTGACAATGAAGCGCAGAACATGTTTAACGATGATCGCTATGTTTCCTTGGGTTGGAGCATCTGCCATCGGAAATGATGGTGCAAGGAATGTGGAAATGCGAGGCATCGGCTTGGTGATCGTGCATGAACTTGCCCAGGGGGCAGCGAACAAAGAAGGAATCCAGGGAATCACGGAAACTGGGGCGCAGCTCTTTGCTTCGTCGATCTTGAATCCCAGAAACAAAGATACTGGGACTTACTCCGGAGCCACCATCCCTCGCTGGGTCCGGGTGACCTGGCGAGAGGGAACGACTCCTGGCGAAAGATGGACCACCGGCAAAGTGGTGGGCGACTATACGGTGCAGGTGCTGAGCCGAATTCCGAGAGAAGCATTCGATCTGGCTAGGGCAGGGAGAAAGCGTTTCCTGGTGCTGACATTCCGCATTCGCGACGATGGCGTCGACTTCGGCTGGATGGTCCGATTGCAGGATGGCGTGCCGTTTGTAACGCTTATGAAAGGCGGAGACTTGTAATCGAATGCCTTCGGTCGTCGTTGCGAAGCAGCAGGCCTCGGCAGATGATCGGCCGGTGACCGCAGATGCTGCACTTCATGTAGCTTCAATCCAGTGCGCGCTTGGGCGAGGCAAGCTCCGGGCGCGCCGCAGGGCGCAAAAAGTGACATGGCGATGAACAAGCGATGGCTGGTCGGATGCCTACTGGCGGGGATCGCGGTCGGAGTCCCGAATCTTCAGGCGGCAAACGCGGACGGCCCCGGCATGATCGTGACCTACGTGGGCACGGAAAATGGCATCTCGATCGCCATCCAAAAGATCAGCCTGCCCAGCGGGAAATTGCTCGGCAGCCCGGGTTCTGTCGGCTACGCCGCGAATCCGTTGAATGGCGGTGCGACTGAAGGCATCGCCCCGGACGGTCGGCAATTGCCCGAGTGGGTGGACTTCGAATGGTCCGAGCCCGCCTACCCTGAAAGAGGCAGTCTGGAAGAGTATCAGGCGCTGCCCCACAAGACCGCCAGAGTCAGGGTGCGCGAGCGGATACCGCAGGCGGTTGTGGACGAGGTGATGGAAGCCAAGCGCAAGCGGCAATACGGCAAGCTGCCGGACAAGAAAATATGGGTGTATTCCATCTGGACCGCGAGCGGCGTGAAATTCCGTTGGCGCTTGTGGGATACCTCCGCCCACCCGCGCCAGCCGGAGCTCTCCGGCGGTGACGAAATTGGCAGCCGATAATATTTCCGGGACTGTGGATATGACGGCCTATTTTGCGCTGGCTGAACGAGCATGATTACGGCATCGACATGACCGTACAGTGAGGCTGACAATGAAGCGCAGAACATGTTTAACGATGATCGCTATGTTCCCTTGGGTTGGAGCATCTGCCATCGAAAATGATGGTGCAAGGAATGTGGATATGCGAGGCATCGGCTTGGTGATCGTGCATGAACTCGCCGAGGGAGCCGCGAACAAAGAAGGACTCCAGGGAATCACGGAAACTGGGGCGCAGCTCTTTGCTTCATCGATCTTGAATCCAAAAAACAGAGCTACTGGTACTTACGCCGGAGCCACCATCCCTCGCTTGGTCCGGGTGACCTGGCGAGAAGATACGACTCCCGGAGATAGATGGACCACCGGCAAAGTGATGGGTGACTATACGGTGCAGGTGCTGAGCCGAATTCCGAGAGAAGCATTCGATCTAGCGAGAGCAGGGAGAAAGCGTTTCCTGGTGCTGACATTCCGCATTCGCGACGATGGCGTCGACTTCGGCTGGATGGTCCGATTGCAGGATAGCGTGCCGTTTGTAGCGCTCATGAAAGGCGGAGATCTTTAACCGGCATTGGGCTCGATGCAGCGCCCGATTTACCAGTGTGTGAAGATTCCATGCATGCATGCACGCCAGCAACGAAGCCGGCCTCACTCATCTTAGGGATGACGGGCAGCGATCCCAGTTTTTTCATGACATTTATATCCTGATCCAAAGTTTTTACAGAATTTTTACATTGCCACGCCTAGCATGACGTTGTCAGAACCTGTCACTGAGGCAAGCCATGGATTTCATCTATCTCGCAGGAATTGTCCTTTTCTTCGCCCTGACGGTGGCGCTCGCCGTCGGCTGCGCCAGGCTCGGAGGTGGCAAATGAGCTGGCTCTATATCGTCAGCGCCGTCGTCGCGGTCGGACTGTTGATCTACCTGATCGCCGCGCTGCTCAATCCGGAGGACTTTTCATGACCAACCATGCCTGGCTGCTTCTCGGCCTCTATCTGCTGGTGCTGCTCTTCGTTGCCAAACCACTCGGCAGCTACGTCGCCGATGTAATGGAAGATCGCGCGTCGTTCGCCCTGCGCCTGGGCGGCGGATTCGAATCCGTTCTGTATCGCCTTTGCGGCGTGCGCCGCGATGATGAAATGGGCTGGCTGCAATATGCGCTGGCGATCCTGCTGTTCAATCTGCTCGGTGCGCTCGCCGTCTACGCGCTGCAGCGGCTGCAACTGTGGCTCCCCCTCAATACTCAGAGCTTCGCCAACGTCAGCCCGGATTCGTCCTTCAACACCGCGATCAGCTTCTCCACCAACACCAACTGGCAGGGCTATTCCGGCGAATCGACGATGAGCACCCTGACCCAGATGCTGGGCCTCACGGTGCAGAATTTCCTCTCTGCCGCCACCGGCATCGTCGTGGTCATCGCATTGATCCGCGGCTTCAGTCGGCACACGGCCAAGACGGTCGGCAATGCCTGGGTCGATCTCACCCGAATCACGCTTTATGTGTTGCTGCCGATCGCGCTGGTCTATTCGGTGTTCCTGGTCAGTCAGGGCGCAATCCAGAACTTCGACGCCTACCGGGACGTGAGGACGCTGCAGGTGACGAAGTACGAAGCGGCGAAGGTGTCCGTCACGACGCCGACCCAGACCCTGCCGATGGGTCCGGTCGCCTCGCAGGAAGCGATCAAGATGCTCGGCACCAACGGCGGCGGCTACTTCAACGCCAACTCCGCGCACCCCTTCGAGAACCCGACGCCGCTGTCAGACTTCGTCCAGATGCTATCGATTTTCCTGATCCCGGCCGCGCTCTGCCTTGCCTTCGGACGCATGGTCGGCGACAGCCGCCAGGGCTGGGCAGTGCTGGCCGCGATGAGCTTGATGTTCGTCGCCATGGCCGTCATGGCCATGCACTTCGAGCAGCAGGGCAACCCGCTGCTGGCCAAGCTCGGCATCACGTCCGGCGGCAACATGGAGGGCAAGGAGGTCCGTTTCGGAATTGCCGACTCGGGCCTGTTCGCCACCATCACCACGCTGGCCTCCTGCGGCGCCGTCAATGCCATGCACGACTCCTTCATGCCCATGGGCGGCTTTGTGCCGCTGTGGAATATGATGCTCGGCGAGGTGGTGTTCGGCGGCGTCGGCAGCGGTCTCTATGGCATGCTGGTGTTCGCCGTGATGGCGGTGTTCATCGCCGGGCTGATGATCGGCCGCACGCCGGAGTATCTGGGCAAGAAGATCGAGGCATTCGAGATCAAGATGGTGTCCATCGCCATCCTGGTGACGCCGCTGCTGGTGCTGGCCGGGACCGCCATCGCGGTGATGCTCCCCGCCGGCATCGCAGGCATCAGTAACCGGGGTGCCCATGGCTACTCTGAAATCCTCTATGCCTTCACTTCGGCCGCCAACAACAACGGCAGCGCCTTCGCCGGCCTGTCGGCCAACACGCCCCTCTACAACGGCATGCTGGCCATCGCCATGTGGTTCGGCCGCTTCGGCGTCATCGTGCCCGTCCTGGCCCTGGCCGGATCTCTTGCCGCCAAGAAGCGCATCGCCGTGAGCGGCGGCACCATGCCGACCCACGGCCCGCTGTTCATCGTTCTGCTGATTGGCACCGTCGTCCTGGTCGGCGCCCTGAACTATGTTCCCGCACTGGCGCTCGGGCCGGTGGTCGAGCAGCTTGAGCTGCTCGCTTCCAAGTGAACGACCTTCTCCCCCCGCCCCCCGTCCCGAGGAAGGGGGTGACGGTGGTTCGTCCCTGCGGGACTCCATGTACACGCTGCCGCGCCTTGGCTAATTCCAGTAGCGGGATGTGCAGTAGGAGAAATTCATGACGCACAAGAAACTTGCGATGTTCGATCCGGTGCTGGTGAAGCCGGCCATCTTCGACTCGTTCAGGAAGCTGAACCCGGCCGTCCAGTGGCGCAACCCGGTGATGTTCGTGGTCTATGTCGGCAGCCTCCTGACCACGATGCTCTGGCTGCAAGCCCTTGCCGGAGCTGGGCAAGCCCGAGTGGTCGAAAATCCGGGATTCATCCTTGCCGTCGCCCTGTGGCTGTGGTTCACCGTGCTCTTCGCCAACTTCGCCGAGGCGCTCGCCGAAGGCCGCAGCAAGGCCCAGGCGGCCTCCCTGCGGGGCATGAAGAAGGCGACTCTGGCCAAGAAACTCAATGAGCCTCATGACCACACCAAGTGGCTGACGATGCGGGCCAGCGATCTGCGCAAGGGCGATGTCATTCTGGTGAATGCCTCCGAGACCATCCCGGCCGACGGCGAGGTCATCGAAGGCGTGGCCTCGGTGGACGAATCGGCCATCACCGGAGAGTCGGCCCCGGTGATCCGTGAAGCCGGCGGCGACTTCTCGGCCGTGACCGGCGGCACGCGCGTGCTCTCCGACTGGATCGTGGTCAGCGTCACGGCCAATCCGGGCGAGACTTTCGTCGACCGCATGATCGCCATGGTCGAGAACGCGAAGCGCCAGAAAACTCCCAACGAGATCGCACTGACCATCCTCTTGGTGGCGCTGACCATCGTCTTCCTCGCCGTCACCGTGACCCTGCTGCCTTACTCGATATTCAGCGTTGCTATCGCCAAGGTAGGAACGCCAGTCTCCCTCACGGTGCTGATTGCCCTCCTGGTCTGCCTGATTCCGACCACGATCGCAGGCCTGCTCTCGGCCATCGGCGTGGCAGGCATGAGCCGCATGATGCAGGCCAATGTCATCGCCACCTCGGGGCGAGCCGTCGAGGCCGCGGGGGACGTCGATGTGCTGCTGCTCGACAAGACCGGCACCATCACCCTGGGCAACCGCCAGGCATCGAGCTTTCTGCCCGCCGACGGCGTCACTGAAGCCGAGCTGGCCGATGCCGCCCAACTGGCGTCGCTCGCCGACGAGACGCCGGAAGGCCGCAGCATCATGGTCCTGGCCAAGCAGAAGTTCAAGCTGCGCGAGCGGGACATCGAATCTCTCGATGCACAGTTCGTCCATTTCTCCGCCCACACCCGCATGAGCGGCGTCGATGTGCGTGGCACCCAGATCCGCAAGGGCGCATCCGATGCCATCCGCAAGCATGTGGAAAATCTCGGCGGCCGCTTCCCGCAATCGGTACTGGTTATCGTTGAGGAAGTCGCTCGCCGCGGCAGCACGCCCCTGGTGGTGGCCGAGGGCAGCCGCGTGCTCGGCGTCGTCGAGCTCAAGGACATCGTCAAGGGCGGCATCAAGGAGCGCTTCACCGAGCTGCGCAAGATGGGCATCAAGACCATCATGATCACCGGCGACAACCGTCTCACGGCCGCGGCGATCGCCGCCGAGGCCGGCGTCGATGACTTCCTCGCCGAAGCCACGCCGGAAGCGAAGCTGGCGCTGATTCGCCAGCACCAGGCCGAAGGGCGGCTGGTCGCCATGACCGGCGACGGCACCAACGACGCCCCGGCGCTGGCGCAGGCCGACGTCGCGGTGGCCATGAACACCGGCACCCAGGCCGCCAAGGAGGCCGGCAACATGGTCGACCTCGACTCCAACCCGACCAAGCTGATCGAGATTGTCGAGACCGGCAAGCAGATGCTGATGACCCGCGGCTCGCTCACGACCTTTTCCATCGCCAACGACGTCGCCAAGTATTTCGCCATCATTCCGGCGGCCTTCGTCACCACCTATCCGCAGTTGGCGGCACTCAACGTCATGGGGCTTTCCAGCCCAGCGTCGGCGATCCTGTCGGCGGTGATCTTCAATGCCCTGATCATCATGTTCCTGATCCCGCTGGCGTTGAAAGGCGTGAAGTACCAGCCCCTGGGCGCCGCCGTGCTGCTGCGCCGCAACCTCGCCGTCTATGGCCTGGGCGGCCTCGTCGCGCCCTTCATCGGCATCAAGCTGATCGACATGCTGATCGCCGCCTCCGGACTGGCCTAAAGGATTCCATCATGAAAACGAAGTTTCAGTGCAGGCTGACGCCGGCTTCGACGGCGTCAAGCGCAGCGGCCGTAACTAAAACACTGTTGCGTCCCGCCATCACCCTGTTCGTGCTGCTCTCTGTCATCACCGGCATCGTCTATCCGCTCGTGGTGACCGGAATCGCCAAGGCGATCTTTCCCGGACGCGCCGCCGGCAGCCTGATCTTCAAGAACGGCAAGCCGGTGGGATCGCGCCTGATCGGCCAGAACTTCACCGAGCCGAAGTACTTCTGGGGCCGGCCTTCGGCCACCTCGCCCCAGCCCTACAACGGCCTTGCCTCGGGCGGCTCGAACCTGGGACCGATGAACCCGGCGCTGGTCGATGCCGTCAAGGGACGCATCGATGCGCTCAAGGCGGCCGATCCGGACAACCGATTGACCATACCAGCCGATCTGGTCACTGCGTCCGCCAGCGGCCTTGACCCGGACATCAGTCCGGCAGCCGCCGCCTACCAGGTGGAGCGCGTCGCCCGCGCTCGCAAGCTCAAAGCCGAGACTGTCGCGGCCCTCGTTGCCAAGAACACTGAGGGCCGCCAGCTCGGGCTCTTCGGCGAGCCCCGGGTCAATGTACTGAAATTAAATTTGGCGCTCGACGCCATAGCACCCGGCGCAGGACAATAGTCGGATGAGCGACGGACGCCCCGATCCCGACCAGCTCCTCGACAGAATCAAGGAAGAGGACATCCGTGCTGCCCGCGGCAAGCTGAAAGTATTCTTCGGCGCTTCGGCCGGCGTCGGCAAGACCTACGCCATGCTGTTGGCCGCACGCCAGCAGGCACAGTTGGGTGTGGACGTGGTCATCGGCGTGGTAGAGAGCCACGGTCGCAAGGAAACCGAAGCCTTGTTGGCAGGATTGGAACGCCTGCCGCAGAAGGACATCCCTTACCACGACAAGCTGTTGCGGGAATTCGACATCGACGGCGCCCTAGCGCGCCGCCCGGCGCTGATCCTGATGGATGAGTTGGCCCACTCCAACCTGCCAGGTTCGCGCCATCCCAAGCGTTGGCAGGACGTGGATGAGCTGCTGGCTGCGGGTATCGATGTCTATTCGACGATCAACGTCCAGCACCTGGAAACCCTCAACGACATCGTCGGCGGCATTACCGGCATCCGGGTGTGGGAGACCGTGCCCGATCACGTCTTCGATGTCGCCGATGAAGTGGTACTCGTTGATCTGCCGCCGGACGAACTGTTGCAGCGATTGAAGGAAGGCAAGGTCTATCTTCCCCATCAGGCCGAACGTGCCATCGAGAACTTCTTTCGCAAGGGCAACCTGATCGCACTGCGCGAACTGGCGTTGCGCCGCACTGCGGATCGCGTCGACCACCAGATGCTCCAGTACCGGCGCGACCAGTCGGTGTCGCCGGTATGGCAGACACGGGAGTCGCTGCTGGCCTGCATCGGTCCCGGCGAAGGCGGCGACCGCATCGTCCGCAGCGCCGCCCGCATTGCCACACGTCTTGATGTGCCGTGGCACGCGCTGTATATCGAAACGCCGGAGTTGCAGCGCTTATCTGGCCGCCAGCGCCAGCGCATCCTCAAGAACCTCGAACTGGCTCAGGGGATGGGAGCAGAGACGGCGACGCTCGCCGGCAGCGACACCGTGGCAGCGGTGGTCAACTACGCTCGCGACCATAATCTCTCCAAGGTGATCGTCGGACGTGACCACGTGCGCGCGTGGCGGCCCTGGTATCGCTCGTTCGCCGACCGGGTCGGCAAGCGGGCGCCCGATCTCGACGTCATCCAGGTGGCGCGGGAACAAGGGCAGGTCCGGAAGTTACCCGATGAGGGTAGCGACGGATCCTGGCTTGAACGCCTGAGGGCGCCCTGGCAGTCCTATGCGCTGAGCGCCGCCGTCTGTGGCCTCGCGACCGTGATCGCGATACCCCTGCATTCGGTGTTCGATCTCGCCAATATCGCCATGGTGTTCCTGCTGGCGGTACTGCTGGTCTCCGTCCGCTACGGACTTGGACCATCGGTCATGGCTTCCTTCCTCAGCGTCGCCGCCTTCGATTTCTTCTATGTGCCGCCGCGATTTACCTTCGCGGTCGGCGACGCGCAATATCTGATGACCTTCGCCGTCATGCTGGCCGTCGGCCTGATCACCGCCAAACTCACCACGGGCCTCAAGTATCAGGCCCGCGTCGCCGGTCGCCGCGAGCAGCGGGTGCGTGCTCTCTACGAAATGTCCCGCGATCTGTCGGGCGCCCTGATGCCGGAACAGATTGCCGAAATCAGCCAGCGTTTTGCCGAAGCGGAATTCGGCGCCAAGACGGCCATCCTCTTGGCCGACGACAATGACCACCTGGGAGATCCGGTCCATGTGCCGGGTGGCGGCCTGGCGGTCGATGTCGGCATCGGTCAGTGGGCATACGACCATGGCAGCGAGGCCGGCTGCGGCACGGACACGCTGGCGGGCAGCCCCATACTCTATGTTCCGCTGAAGGCGCCGATGCGCTTCCGCGGCGTGCTGGCTCTGGAGCCGAAGAATCCCGGCCGGCTCATGGCGCCCGAACAGAAGCGTCTGCTCGACACCTTCGCCCGGCTGATCGCCATCTCCTTAGAGCGCGTCCATTACGTCGATGTCGCCCAGTCCACCACCTTGCAGATGGAATCGGAACGCTTGCGCAACTCGCTGTTGTCGGCGATTTCACACGACCTGCGCACGCCGCTGGCGGCACTGGTCGGCCTGGCCGACTCGTTGTCGCTGACACGCCCGCCGCCGACGGGGCAGCAACTCGAAATCGCTGCCTCGATGCGCGAGGAAGCCTTGCGCATGAACTCGCTGGTCAACAACCTGCTCGACATGGCGCGCCTGCAGGCAGGCGCAGTCAAACTCAACCGGCAATGGCAGCCGGTGGAAGAAGTCGTCGGCAGCGCCCTCAACTCAGTTCGCTCGATCATCGCCGGGCATCATGTCAGCGTCAAACTGCCGGACGATTTGCCCTTGGTGGAACTGGACGCCGTGCTGATCGAACGCGTGCTCTCCAACCTGCTGGAAAACGCCGTGAAATACACGCCGGTCGGCAGTATGGTCGAGATCGGCGCAGCATTGAGCGGACCGAACATCGAGGTCTGGGTTGCGGATAACGGTCCTGGCCTGCCCGCCGGCAAGGAAGAGGAGATCTTCAAGAAATTCGAGCGCGGCCAGAAGGAGGGCGCGACCTCGGGCGTCGGCCTGGGCCTGGCCATCTGCCGCGCCATCATCGTGGCGCATGGTGGCGCCATCCGCGCCGAGAACCGCCGCGATGGCGGCGCGCGCTTCGTCTTTTCCCTGCCGCGCGGCAATCCGCCGGCGGTCGAGGAGGCCCGGGTGGACGAAGGCGGGACATGAGCGAACCGCTGCCCGTGGTCATTGTCATCGAGGACGAGCCGAAGATCAGACGCTTCGTCAGAATGTCGCTCGAAGCGGCGGGCTGCCAGGTTTACGAGGCCGATTCCTTGCGGCGCGGCCTGATCGAAGCCGGCACCCGACAGCCGGACATGGCCGTTCTCGACCTCGGCCTGCCCGACGGCGACGGCGTCGATTTCATCCGCGAACTGCGCACCTGGTCGGATATTCCGATCATCGTGCTCTCGGCACGGACGATCGAAGCCGACAAGGTCAAAGCGCTGGATGCGGGCGCCGACGATTATCTGACGAAACCCTTCGGCGCCGCGGAATTGCTCGCCCGCGTCCGCGCCCAGTTGCGGCGCCGCTCCGGCGCCGGTGGCAGCGGCGCGACGGTCTGCGAATTCGGCAAGATACGCGTCGATCTCGGCCGCCGCGTCGTGCTGCGCGCCGGACAGCCCGTGCACCTCACGCCCATCGAATACCGCCTGCTGGCCTACCTGATCGCCCATCCCGACAGCGTGCTCACCCATCGCCAGTTGCTCAAGAACGTCTGGGGACCCTCCTACGCCGACGACAGCCACTATGTGCGGGTCTACATGGGTCATCTGCGCAAGAAGCTCGAAGACGATCCGTCGCAGCCGAAGCATCTCGTGACGGAAACCGGGATAGGCTACCGCTTTGTCGCCTAGCCCGGAGCCTGCCCAGGCATGCGCTTGTCGGGCGAAGGGATCTTGCCGGCGATGTAACGGCTGTGCCCTTGAAGCGAATGCCACGCGATGGACGCTAGCGATCGCCGAACGAACATCCGCTGCCTGCGTCAGGTCAAGCCGGGCGCAGCAGCAGAGGCGTCACGAGCCGGTCCAGGCGCTCCCGGGTCCACGCCGGCTGGGCATCATCCCAGCCGTCATGGGCCAGGCGACCGGCGCGATCGAGGACGAAGCTGACCGGGATGCGCCAGATGCGGCCGTAGGCACCGGCCCAGGGACTGCCGAGCAATCCGACCGGAAAGCTCAGCGTTGCCGCCACCTCCCGCACCTGCTGCAGATTGTCCGGCCCGTCGACACTGAAGCCCAGCACCCGCAAGCCTGCCCGCGCATGGCGCGCCGCCGGGGGCTGGCCGGCGCCTCGGCACGGCCAGCTTGTCTTGGGGACGGCCCGGTCGGATCAGAGCACATAGCTCAAGTCCGCCGTCGCGGTCGATTTCGGCAAGAGCCGATAACCGTCGAGTTTGCTGTACACGGGCAGTTGCACGAAGCCGCAGATCTGCATGGCCGGCATGAGCTTCACGCTGAGGCCGGGGCTCAGGTAGGTCACGGTGCCGGCGCTTTCCTGTACGTCGGCCAGTGCCCCCTGATCGTGAGCCTTGCGGCTGAGGTTCACCTGCAACTGCGGCACGATGTTGGGGTCGGCCTCGTAGCGCAGGCCGAAGCTCGCGGTGGCCAGGTTGCCGGGCCGGAAGTCCTCGCCGCTCCGATCGAGCCTGTGCATCGCCGCCGCCTGATACTGGCCATCAACGAAGACGTCGAAATCCTGGCTCACCGGCTGGTAATAATAGGCGCCGGCGATGAGGTCGGTGCTGCCGGTGCCGGCGGCATTGGGCCCGCCGTAGTCGCCCGTGGCAGCTTGACACCGAAAGAGAAGCTGGTGGCCGGCGTCCTACCCCGGCCGGGCCAGCGCGCTATCCGAAATTCCCGGATAGCGCAAAGCCGGCCGAGTGAAGGACAGGCCCTGGCTGCGGGTGGTCGGGGCGATACCCGTGCCGCCACAGAATGGGCAATGGGTGCTCCCATGCGTGGCGGGCGCTTTCTGATGCGCCCCCTGGTCGAGCTGGAGGAGTCTGGGTCCTGCGGCCGAACAGATCTCGACGAGTTGCGCTGCTCCGGTACCGGAGACCGCGCCCCATAGCGGCGTCAGCGCCTGCATCAGAATCGCCAACAAGGCGACTCTGGCGATGTGGCCGATCACGGCAGGGCGAAAGAATTGCATGCGTCCATTGTATTGAACAATATTTGCCGCTCCATCATGTATGTACCAAGGAATCACGGAAGCTCATGAGGGTCACCACTTTGAAGCGGCCGGCTTCACGCGCCAGACGAGCAATGTCGCCACCTCTCCCCAAGCGGCGAGATTTGGCATCAGCATCGGTGAATGGTAAAGCTTGCCGGTGTCCCGGCGGTTCATCCTGTGCCGGCCGCGCCCTTCGCGGCGATCGCCGACCGGATTCGCTCGGGCGTCATCGGCAGCCGGAACAGGCGCGCGCCGGTGGCGTCGAACACCGCGTTGGCGAGCACCGCGCCCATCGGCGTGATCGCCGGCTCGCCGCCGCCCTGCGGCGCGAGTCCGTCGTTGCTGACCAGCACGGTCTCGATCTTGGGCAGCCAGGAGAAGCGCGGGATGGGGTAGCTGCCGAAGCTGCGGTCGAGAATCTCGCCGCCGTTAAAGCGCAGCTCCTCGGCGAGCGCGTAGCCCAACCCCATGGTGATCGCGCCCTCCATCTGCATCTTCGCGCCATCGGGATTGACCACGATCCCCATGTCCTGGGCGCAGACGATACGCCGCACGCTCACCCGTCCCGATGCCGGATCGACCGCCAGCTCGGCCATCGTCGCGACGTAGGTGCCGGCGTCGATGCTGCAGGCGACGCCGACGCCCCTGCCGCTGGGCGCGGCCGCCGGCTTCCAGCCGAAGGCCTCGGCCGCCGCCTTGAGGACCGTGATCATCCTAGCGTCCTTGAGGTGGCGCAGGCGGAACGCGAGCGGATCGGTTGCCGCCGCGGCCGCCATCAGGTCGATCTGCGACTCCACGGCGAAGACGTTCATGTTCGCGCCAGGCGCGCGCCACGGCCCGACGGCGAAAGGATGCGGGCTCGCGCCGGCCTCGCCGTAGGACAGGCCGCGGAAGGATCTGATCCGGGCATTCGGAATGTCGTAGCAGTGGCCGGCGCCGCGCTCGCCGGCCGCATAGACCGAGTAGTCCCAGAGCGAGATCCTGCCCTGCCGGTCGATGCCCGAGACGATGCTCACCACCGCGGCGGGATCGAAGGCGTCGTAGAAAAATTCCTCGGCGCGGGTCCAGGCGACCTGCACCGGCTTGCCCGCGATCTGCGCGATCTGCGCCGCTTCCACCGCCTGGCGATCCGAGCTCTTGCCGCCGAAGCCGCCGCCTAAGAAGGGGGTGATGACGCGCACGTTCTTGGGGTCGAAGCGCAGCGCCTGCGCGATCCGGTCACGGGTCGGAAAGGGTGTCTGCGTCGATGCCCAGACCGTCGCTTTGCCGCCAATGATCTGCGCCAGCGCGGCGTGCGGCTCGATCGGGGCGTGCGCGACGTAGCCCTTGCGGTAGCTGGTCTCGAACACCTGCGCCGCGTTCGCGCGCCCTGCCGCGAGCTCGCCGCTATGCGAGACCTCCTTCGGTTCCGTCGACGCGCTCACCAGGTGTCCGAAGATGCTCTCGCCATCGACCGTCGCCTGCGGCACGCGCCACTCAACCCGGATGCGTGCGAGCGCGGCGGCGGCCGCCTCGGGGTCGGCGTGGAGGACGGCGACGAGGCCGTCGCGCCGGATCAGCCTGACCCCGGGCAGCTTGGCGGGGGCGGCCGTGTCGAGTCGTGCAATGGCCGCGCCGTGCGCCGGCGGGCGCAGGATGCGCGCGTAGAGCATGCCCGGCAGGCGAATGTCGGCCGCGTACTTCGCTTCGCCGGTCACTTTCTCGGGCGCGTCGAGGCGCTTGGGCGAAGTGCCCATCTGCCGGAATCCGGAGACGGCGCGCAGCGCCGCCCGCTCGCTCACCGCGTGCGCGATCTTCGCGCCCTGGGCCAGCTCGCCGTAGCTGATCCGGCGCGCCGGGTCGGCCGCGACGAAGACGACGCCGTCCTCGACCGCGAGCGCGGCTCGCGGCACGCCGAGCCGCTTCGCGGCCAGGCGCAGCAGCACCGCGCGCGCGTCGGCGGCGGCCGCGCGCAGCGCCGGCCCGAACATGCGGGTGGTCAGGGAGCCGAAGGTGCCCATGTCCCACGGGCACAAGTCGGTGTCGCCCAGGACCATGTCGATCGACGAGAGCGCGACCCCCAGCTCCTCGGCCGCCATCTGCGCCTGCGAGGTCATCACGCCCTGGCCCATCTCGATCTTCCCGGAATAGACGGTGACCCGGCCGTTGCCGCCGATCAGCAGGTAGGCGTTGAAGTCCTCCGGGTAGATGCGGCCCCGGTCCTGGGCGAAGAGCGACGCGGGATCGGGGCCGAAGAACACCACGATGCCGCCGCCGACCAGCTTCAAGAAGGTGCGGCGGTCGATGCCGCGGGATGCGCTCATGATGCTTCCCCGATATGGCTGGCGGCGGCGATCGCCTCGACGATCCGCTGGTGCGCGCCGCAGCGGCACAGGTGGTGTTCCATGCCGGCGATGATCGCGGCGCGGGACGGCGCGCGGTTCTGGAGCAGCAGCGCGTGGGCGCCCATCAGCATCCCCGGACTGCAGTAGCCGCACTGGGAGCCGCCGTGGGCTATGAATGCCTGCTGCAGCGGGTGGAGCCGGCCGTCCCGGGCCAAGCCCTCGATGGTCAGCACTTCCCGACCCGCCACTTTCTTGAGCGGGGTCAGACAGGCGTGCGCCGCCTTGCCGTCGATGATCACGGTGCACGCGCCGCACTGGCCGGTGCCGCAGCCGTACTTGGTGCCGGTGAGCCCGAGGTCGGTGCGCAGCACCCAGAGCAGCGTGCGGCCGTCGTCGGTGGCGAGGCTCACGGGCTGGCCGTTGAGACGAAATTGGATAGCGGTTTTCATGTTGTCCCTCACAGACTGGGTCGGGCGAGAGGGAATTATTCGTGCAGGCGGGGCGGCGGCGCTTGACGAAAATCAACAATTATGCAATTGGAATGTCAGGCCGGCATGCTCCAGCGTCAGCCGCTTTCAGCCAGGCTGACCATCGGCCGCGCGGGCAGCGGATGCGGCGGTGGTCAAGCCACGGCTGCAGCGATTTCGTACGAGCGCAGACGGGCGGCGTGATCGAAAATCTGCGAGGTGATCATCAATTCGTCGGCAGCGGTGCGGACCACGAAAGCCCGCAACTGGGCCGCCACTGTTGCGGGCGAGCCGATCGCCGCGCAGGAGAGGATCTGGTCGAGCACAGCCCGCTGCTGCGCACCGATGCGCGTCAGATAGCCCTTCACCGGCGGCGGCAGACGCGAGGGACGGCCGCTGCGCAGATTGACGAAGGCCTGCTGCATCGAGCTCGCGCGAAACTGCGCCTCCTCGTCGCTATCGGCGGCGATGATGTTGAAGCCGAGCATCACGTAGGGCTGCGCCAATCGCGCCGATGGCCGGAACTCGGCCCGATACAGGGCGATGGCCTGCATCATCTGCGCCGGCGCGAAGTGCGAGGCGAACGCATAGGGCAGGCCCAGCGCGGCTGCCAGTTGCGCGCCGAAGAGGCTGGAGCCGAGGATCCATACCGGCACGTTCAGGCCGGCGCCGGGCACCGCACGGACCGCCTGCCTGGGGGTCGCGGAGAAGTAGTCGAGCAGTTCGACGACGTCCTGCGGGAACTCGTCGGCATCGCTTGCCAGATTGCGCCGCAAGGCGCGCGCCGTGACCGGGTCCGAGCCCGGCGCGCGTCCCAGGCCCAGGTCGATGCGGCCGGGAAAGAGCGACTCCAGGGTCCCGAACTGCTCGGCAATCACCAGCGGCGAATGGTTGGGCAGCATGATGCCGCCGGCGCCGACGCGTATTGTCGAGGTGCCCGCGGCAACGTGCCCGATCAGGACCGCGGTCGCGGCGCTGGCGATGCCCGGCATGCCGTGATGCTCGGCCAGCCAGAAGCGCTTGTAGCCCCAACGTTCGCCGTGGCGGGCGAGATCGAGCGTGTTGCGAAACGACTGGGCGGCGTCGCTGCCCTCGGCAATGGGGGACAGGTCGAGGATGGATAGGGGGATCGTGGTCATCGGAGGGGCGCAGGCAAACGGCGACACCAGTCTACCCCATAAGCAGCGGCTTGCCGGACTTGGCAGGCGTTGTCGCTGACGGCATCGGGTATCGACGCGCGTTTTGCCGAGCCAAGCGACTATACTAACTTTAGTGATACCGTTGGAGGGGGCTTGGGCAGGACCGGCCAGGCCGAAGAAGAGCCGCACGAATTTTGCAGGCATCGACGGCCGCCTGTCGGGCAAGATTTGCCCCGGCGCGCCGGACGATGCGCTGCTGGATATGAGAAGACCATCATGAAAGCCCCGCTGCGCTTGCTGCTTCTGGAAGACGAACCGGCAGATGCCCTTTTGAACGAACGGGCGCTGCGCCAGGCAGGAATCGCTTGCACCGTGCGACGGGTTGATACCCAGGCGGCATTCATCGCCGCCCTGGACCAATTCAAGCCGGACATCATCCTGGCCGACTATGGGCTGCCGGGCTTCGACGGGCTGCACGCCTTGGGGATTGCCCGGGAATACTCCCCGGATACTCCCTGCATATTCGTCTCCGGCGCAATGGACGAGGCCTTGGTGACCGACAGCATCAAGCAAGGTGCCGTCGATTGGGTGACCAAGGACCGGCTGGCGCGCTTGCCGGGCGTGGTCTTGAATGCGCTGAAGGAAATGCAGCTGCGTGCCCAGCACCGCGAGGCGATGGCAGCCTTGCACGAGCAGGCGCTGTTCCATGCCGCCATGTTGGAGAACATCCCCGTACCGGTGTTTTATAAGGATCGTCAGGGGCGCTACCTGGGGTGCAATCAGGCCTTCGAGGAAGTAACCGGCAAGAGCCGGTCCGAAATCATCGGCAAGTCGGTATTCGACATGGCGCCTCGGGAGATCGCGAATACCTACCATGCGATGGATGAGGAACTGTTCCGGCAACCCGGCAGGCAGATGTATGAATCGGTATTTCGGGGATCGTCGGGCGAGATCCGCGATGTGATCTTCCATAAGGCGACCTTTGTTCACGGCGACGGCGCCGTGGCCGGACTGATCGGGGCGATGCTGGATATTAGCGAACGCAAGCAGGCGGAGGAGCACTTGCGGAAGTTGTCCCGCGTCGTAGAGCAAAGCCCGGTGAGCGTGGTGATCACCGGCCTGCGAGGCAACATCGAATACGTCAACCCGAAATTTTCAGAATTGAGCGGCTACAGCGTCCAGGAACTGATCGGGGCAACGCCGCGCATCATCCAGTCCGGCCAGACGCCGCCGGAGACCTACCGGGAGATGTGGACTGCCATACTGGCAGGCCGCGAATGGCGCGGTGAGCTGCTGAACCGCAAGAAGAACGGCGAACTGTACTGGGAAGACGAGGTGATCTCGCCGATTACCGATGACCAGGGTACCGTGACCCATTTCGTGGCGGTCAAGGAAGACATCACCGGGCGCAAACGCGCAGAGGCGGAGCTGCTGCGCCTGAATCGGACGCTCACGCTGTTGAGCGAATGCAATCAGGCGCTGATACGCGCAACCGACGAGACTCAGCTGCTCGACACCATCTGCCACCGCATCAGCGAGATTGGAGGCTACGCCGGCGTCTGGGTGGGCTATGCCGAGCAGGACGAGCGCCGGACCATCCGACCGGTATCGCTGGTCGGCGTGCGCGACGATGAGTTCGCCGCGGCCTTGACCCACATCAGCTGGGCCGATAGCGAGACCGGCCGCGGTCCGACCGCTACCGCCATCCGCACCGGTCAGGTGGTCATCAGCCACGAATTGCAGACCGATCCGCGCTATGCGTCGTGGCGTGAGACCGCCAGAAGGGCGGGGGTGCATGCCGCTGCCGCCCTGCCCCTCGAGGTGGAGGGCAAGGTGCTGGGCTCCCTCACCATTTACGCCAGCAGCGAAGACGCCTTCGATGAACAGGAGGCGGCGTTGTTGCGGGAGCTGGCCGACGATATTGCCTACGGCGTCATGTCGCTGCGCGGAGCGGCTGAGCGCTGGCGCGCCGAGGCGGAGATGCACCTGGGCCGACGCGCGATCGAATCGAGCAACGACGGCATCATGATCACCGACTCGTTCTTGCCGGACCGGCCGATCACCTACGTCAATCCCGCTTTCGAGCGCATCACGGGCTACACGGCGGCGGAAGCCGTGGGCAGGAATGCGCGCTTTCTGCTGGGCGGGGACAGAGAGCAGATCGGCCTGGAGGAACTGCGCGCCGCGCTGCGCGAGCAACGTGCGGTGAAGCTGGTGCTGCGCAACTACCGCAAAGACGGCAGCATGTTCTGGAACGAGTTGTCGCTGGCGCCGGTGCGCGGCGAATCCGGGCAAGTACGGAATTTTGTCAGCATCATCGACGATATCACCGAGCGCAAGGATTACGAGACGCAACTCGAATTCCAAGCCAATTACGACGCGCTGACCGGACTGGCGAACCGCAACCTGCTCGCCGACCGCCTGGAGCAGGCGATCGCCCATGCCAAGCGCGCCAAGAGCCTGGTGGCTGTGCTGCTGCTCGATCTCGATCGCTTCAAGCTGGTCAATGACAGCTTGGGTCACGAGACCGGGGATGCCTTGTTGAAAACCGTGTCGCAGCGCTTGACTGCCTGCGTGCGATTCGTCGATACCGTGGCGCGGCTTGGCGGCGACGAGTTCGTGGTGATCATGTCGGATATCGACTCCGAAAATGATGCCGCAACGCTGGCCCGAAAGCTTCTCCAGCAATTGGCGCTGCCGATGGTGGTGGCTGACCGGGAACTGGTCGCGAACGCCAGCATGGGGATCGCGCTCTACCCCAAGGACGCAGACCATGCATCGGCCCTTCTGAAAAATGCCGACGTGGCGATGTACCGCGCCAAGGAGCTCGGGCGCAACAGCATGCAGTTCTATACGCCGGCAATGAACGCCAGCACGCTCGCACGTCTGGAGCTGGATACCGCGCTGCGCCGCGCCGTCGAGCGTCACGAGTTTGTGCTCCACTACCAGCCCAAGGTGGAATTGCAGGGTGGTCGAGTGATTGGTGCCGAAGCCCTGATCCGCTGGTGCCATCCGCAGCTCGGGATGGTTTCGCCCGGCGAGTTTATCCCGCTGGCCGAGGAAACCGGGCTGATCTTGCAGATCGGCGAGTGGGTGATCGACAAGGCCTGCGCCCAGCTCAAAGCCTGGCAGGGCGAGGGACTGCCCGCCATCGGCCTGTCGGTCAACTTGTCGGCACGCCAGTTCCAGCAGGAAAACCTGGCCAAGGTCGTGGCCCGGGCATTGCATCTGAATAACGTCAAGGCGCGGTATCTGGAACTGGAATTGACCGAGAGCGCGGTGATGCAAGACCCGGATAAGACCGTGGCGACCTTGCACGAACTCAAGCATATCGGCGTGCGCCTGTCGCTCGATGATTTCGGCACCGGCTATTCCAGCCTGAACTACCTGAAGCGCTTCCCCATCGACATTCTGAAGATTGATCAGTCCTTCGTACGCGATATCACCACCGACCCGGACGACGCGGCCATCGCGACGACCATAATTTCTCTGGCGCACAGCCTCGGGCGTCGGGTGGTGGCGGAAGGCGTGGAAACCGAAGCGCAGCTCGATTTCCTGCGCCGGCACCGCTGTGACGAGATACAGGGCTACTACTTCAGTCGCCCCCTGCCGGCCGACGAGTTTGCCCGCCTGCTGCGCGCGGGTCGGTCATTGTCCTTCAGCGTCCCGCCGGCAGCCGGGCTGCTGCCGGACGGACGCGCGGACGATGGCATCAACCCGGCCGTCGCGCCCACGCCCGAGCCGGACTGATCGCCTGCCCGCAGCATCCGGGCAGACTCGACAGCAGCGCTTTCCTTCGTGCGCCGCACAGCGCAAAATCCCTCCGGGATTACCGATAGCCGCAATTGTGCGGATCCCGGCACGGACCTGAGCAGCGAGACCTGAACGATGAAATTCAAGGACTATTACGAGACTCTCGGCCTTGCCCGCGGCGCCACGCAGGATGAGGTCAAGCGCGCCTACCGCAAGCTGGCGCGCAAATTCCATCCGGACGTGAGCAAGGAGGCCGATGCCGAGGCACGCTTCAAGGAACTGGGCGAAGCCTACGCGGTGCTGAAGGACCCGGAAAAACGCGCCGCCTACGATCAGATGGGCAGCCAATGGCAGAGCGGCCAGGACTTCCGGCCGCCGCCGGGTTGGGACGCCGGCTTCGAGTTCTCCGGCGGCAACGCTGGCGCCGATCCCGGCGTCGATCACAGCGACTTCTTCGAGGCGCTGTTCGGTCGTCAGGGCCGGGCCGGGCAGCGATCGCATAGGCATGCGCAGGGGCAGGATCACCACGCCAAGGTGCTGATCGATCTGGCCGACGCCTACCGCGGTGCCCGGCGCAGCATCTCGCTGCGCCTGCCGGTGCTCGATGCGCTAGGCCAGGTCGCGCTGCAGGAGCGCAAGCTCGACGTCGTCATTCCGAAAGGCATCCGCGCCGGTCAGCACCTGCGTCTGGCCGGCCAGGGCGGTCCGGGACTGGGCGAAGGGCCGGCGGGCGACCTGTATCTGGAAATTGCCTTCAACCCCGATCCGCAGTTTCGCGCCGACGGCCGCGACGTCTATCTGGACCTGCCGCTGGCGCCCTGGGAAGCCGCGCTCGGCGCTCAGGTGACCGCACCGACGCCGGCAGGTCCGGTGCAGCTCACGATTCCTCCGGCCTCCGTGGCGGGCCGTCAGCTGCGCCTGAAGGGCCGGGGCATTCCGGGCTCGCCGCCGGGCGATCTGTACGTGGTGCTGACGATTGCCCTGCCGCCGGCCGATAGCGAGAGCGCGCGCGCAGCCTACCGGACGATGGCCGAGGCTTTTGATTTCAACCCCCGAACACACCTGTGAGGATGAGCCGTCATGAGCCAAGACAACGTGAGCTTAATTCAGGGGCCGGTGGTCGAAGAGAGCGTGCATTTGACGCTGGTGGAACTGTGTCGGGCCTGCGGCGCCGAGGAGCAGCATGTGCGCTTGTGGGTTTTCGAGGGGGTGCTGGAACCCGTCGGCGAGTCGCCGCAGGACTGGCGCTTCGGCGGCGAATCCCTGCGCCGTGCGCGGCTGGCGCTGCGGCTGTCTTCCGACCTGGAAATCAATCCGCCCGGTGTGGCGCTGGCGCTCGATCTGCTCGATGAGATCGCCGCGCTGCGGGCGCGACTGCAGCGCTTAGGCGCCTGACGAAGCGCCGGTTGACCAGGCGCCGGTTTCCCTCACTGGTAGGGGCCGGCCGCTGCCTCCAGCGCCGATTCACCGGTTCCGCCCAGCGGCGGTGTCGGCCGGTAGTGCGCCGGCATGGCGCCGCCGGCAGCGACCCGCCGGCGCGCCTGCCCGGGCGTCTCGATCAGCGCCGCGGCGGCCAATGCCGCCTTGCGATCGACCGCGACCGGGCCGGGTTCGTCGGGCGGCGGCATCATGTCGGCGTGGTAGTAGGCGATGCCAGGCTGCGCCGGCTTCCTGTGCCGATCGATGTCGCGCCGATTGCTGTCTTTCGGCGTCACGGCCCGGCCGTCGAGCCACTCGTGGTCGAACCACCATTTCTTCACCGGGTTGCGCCGGCCGTTGCCGAGGCGGTCGTCCAGCCAGGTCGCGATCGGCACCAGGAGCGGCTTGAGCCGCGGCGCGTTGATGCCGAGCCAGCTCGCGGCGCGCGTCAGCCAGCCGCCGTCGGCATCCAGCACCTTGTTGATCGGGCAGGTCTTCATGCAGCGGCCGCAAGCGGCGCCCTTGACGTTGGTCACCCGGTAGCGCGCGCAGCGCTCCACGTCCGGCTTCCAGATTTCGTAGCCGTTGAACATCACCTTGTCGCCAAAGCTGATCGCGCTGCAGGGGCACTCGCGCGCGCATTTCAGGCAGTGGCTGCAGAAATACTGCAGGCCGAAATCGATCGGCTGGTCGACATTGAGTGGCAGATCCGTCGTCAATACCACCGACTTGAATCTCGGCCCGACGAAGGGGTTGAGCACCAGTTCGCCGATCCGGCTCATCTCGCCCAGTCCCGCCCATAGCACCAGCGGCAACTGCAGCACGTCGCTGTCGGCATTGGTCTGTGCCCGGGCGGAGTAACCGTGGCCGCGCAGGAACTCGGCCATGATGCCGGCGATCTCGGCGCCGCGCAGGTAGCCGCGCATCGACTGCGCGCCGGAGATCCAGTCGTCGCCGCTGGCCGCCTCCATGGTGTCGTAGCCCTGGTCGATCAGCATCACCACCGCATAGCGATGATAGGGCTCGATCGCCGTGCCGTCCTCCCGGTGCGAATACCAGGCATAGGGCGGGATTTCGCAGATTCCGGTCAGGTCGGCGCCGAGGAAATACGACAGCGACTTGAGTGCGCGCGCATTGGCCGCGGGATCGTCGAAGCCGCTCGCTGCCGTAGCACTCACGGCGCCGTCCTGGAACGGGACCAGGGCGCGGATCGACTGCAGCAGGCTGTAGGAAAGCGGCGTCTTGAAGGCGAAGCGGGTCCGCTCCTGCCTGGTCCGCTCGCCCAGGTCTCCATGCAGCGCCCGCTGGAAGAAGGCCGCCCGCTTGGGCACGCGCGGCACCTCGGGGTCTACGATCAGCGTCGTCGGTCTGGCCACGCGCTTCACGGTCTCCATCGGATAGCGGCTGAGATGCGAGCCGCGCTGCATCTGGCGCTGGCGTTCCCGGCCGGATTGCGCGCCGTTGATGCCCCACCAGTAGCGCAATCCCCGGCGCCCTAGCGCATCGGCGTGCAGCGGCCGATCGGGAATCAATTCGTAGTCGGTGGCTACGGCCGCCACCGAGAAGCGCCGTCCCAGATACGGATTCTCTAGCGCAGATCCTGCGCGCACGGCGAGGCCGGCCATCACCGCCAGTTTCTCCAGGTCGAGCGTGGCGTGTCCCGCGACATGGCCGCGCGCGGCGAAACCCATGCAGCGGATGTGTCCGGCGAGCACGGCGACGATTTCCGCGGCGCGCATGTCGGCGACCGCGCGCGCCGCGTCCCGGGTCCAGCCATGGGCGAGGTTGTCCGGCTCGGGCAGACGCGCGTGCTCGACCAGGATGACGACAGCGAAATCATGCCCGGCTTCCTGAGCGCCGGTGAGCCAGGCCGAATCCGGGAGGCGGCAGATGCCCACCTGGCTCGCGTCCATGAAATAGGCGCCGCCCTTGATGTCCGCCACCCGCGGTGCCAGCGCCGCTGGCAGGGGCGCGCGCGCCGGCGCCGCCTCGCCTGCGGCGAAGCGCGCAAAGATTTCCCGGTAACGGTCTGCGGCGCGCGCCAGCAGATTCGCTGAAGGATCCTGTGCGGGCGGCGGTCGCGGCGGCGACGAAGCTTCCCGCGCCAGCACGCCATCGTCGCGCGGCAGGGTCTCCAGGGGATACGGGCCGAAATGGAACGGCCGGTTCTTGGACCGGGGGTGAATCAGCATTTCTTCTCCATGCTTAACGCGCGGCCGGGGACTCGGGCGCGCGGTCTGGCGCCATCATTGCAGACGGGGGATGACGATGCAACGGCCGTGCGCAGCTAGCGGCTGGCCATCGCCATCCGCACCGGGATGCGGCGCGAGCCGAAGGGCGTGCCGTAATGTCCGTAGCGCCCGGCGAGCGCGGCGCCGCAGCCCTTGCAGCGGCCGTCGTCGGTCAGCTCGTAGCGCAGGATCTCGTACCAGTCGCGCGCGATCACGGCCTTCTGGCAAGCCGGGCAGAAGGTGGTGTCGCCCTCGACGTCGTGGACGTTCCCCGTATAGACGTAGTGCAGCCCGGCGTCGAGCGCGATGCGGCGGGCGTTTGACAGCGTCTGCTTCGGCGTCGGCGGGGCGTCGAGCAGCTTGTAGTCGGGGTGGAAGGCGGAGAAGTGCAGCGGCACGTCCGGCCCCAGTTCTTTCATGAGCCACTGCGACAGCGCGGTGACTTCTTCTGCGGAGTCGTTGTGGCCGGGAATCAGCAGGGTGGTGATCTCCAGCCAGCAGTCGGTCTCGTGGTGCACATAGGCGATGGTATCGAGCACGTCCTTCAGGTGGCCGCCGCAGAGCCTGAAATAGAACTCCTCGGTGAAGGCCTTGAGGTCGATGTTGGCGGCATCGATCTTGGCGTAGAACTCGCGCCGCGCCGCTTCGCGGATGTAGCCGGCGGTCACCGCCACGGTCTGTAGCCCTCGTTCATGGCAGGCGTCGGCGGTGTCCAGCGCATACTCGGCGAAGATCACCGGGTCGTTGTAGGTGAAGGCTACGCTCCGGCAAGCGTGCGCGAGCGCCGCGGCGGCGATCGCTTCCGGGGCGGCGGCGTCCATCAGCGTGTCCATCTCGCGCGACTTGGAGATGTCCCAGTTCTGGCAGAACTTGCAGGCGAGATTGCAGCCGGCGGTGCCGAAGGAGAACACGCTGGTTCCGGGATAGAAGTTGTAGAGCGGCTTCTTCTCGATCGGGTCGATGCAGAAGCCGGAGCTGCGGCCATAGGTGGTGAGCACCATTTTTCCGCCTGCCATCTTGCGCACGAAGCAGGCGCCGCGTTGACCTTCGTGCAGCCTGCAGTCGCGCGGGCACAGATCGCACTGGATGCGGCCGTCTTCGATGGTGTGCCACCAGCGGGCCGGGTGATTGCTTTCGGGAACGCTCATGGTCTCTCCGCAGGGCCGCGCCCCGAAGGAAGTCCCCTGGTGGGACCCCAAGGAGGGACAGCAAAAGTATTGCGAGTTAAGCGAGCCAAAACCACCCCCTTCCGCGGGAAGGGGGTTGGGGGGATGGTACTCATTTTTCCTCTGTCCATTTCCGCACCTGGTAGCGCGATAGCCTGAGCTCCTGGCTCCAGAAATCCGGCGGCAGACCGGCCTTGATCTTGAGCTGGACCAGGAACTGGCGCTGGTCGGGCAGGCTCTCCCAGACCTGGGGCAGGAAGGTGCTGCGATGGCTGCCGTGCTCGAAGACGAGGCCGTCCACTCCGGGCCGCAGCTGGCGCAGCGCGTCTGCCTCGCCGGTGAAGGACAGCGGCTGGGCTGTCGTGAGCAGCGACACCTCGACCCTGATCAGCGGCAGTTCGTCACGCGTGAGCGGCGGAAAGCGCGGATCCCGGAAGGCGGCGGAGTATGCGTTGGCGCGGACGTCCTGGCCCAGCGTACGCCGGGCTTCGAGCGAGCCGATGCAGCCGCGCAGCCCCCCGCTTTTGCTGAGCGTGACGAAGCAGGCGCCCGGCAGCGCCAGTTCAGGGGCGTCCATCTCGGGCAGCAGCAGCTTTCCGAACTGCTCGGCGATGGCGCCTCGCGCCAGCGTCAGCAGGCTCTTGCCGAGTTCGTCAGTCATCGCCGTTCGCTGCGTCGAAGGCAAAGGCACCGTAACCGACCACGCGCGACCGGTCTCCGGCGCTGTCGCCGGAATTGCACAGCGCCAGGAGCCGAGGCAGCAGGCCGTGCTTGCGCGCGCAACTGATCAGGCCATTGACCGGTATCGCGCCGCAGGCCTGATCGAAGTCGGACAGCGGCGACAGCGCCAAGATTTGCCCGGCGGTGGCCCGGTCGAGACGCTGCGCTTCGGCGTAGGCGTGGTAATGGGAGAGATCGGAGCTGACCACGATCAGCGTCTCCGCTCCGCCCCAGGCCCGCTCGAGGACTTCCGCGACTTCCTGCCCGGTCGCATCGCCGACGGCGAGCGGCAGCAGGGTGAAGTCCTCGAGGACGGTTTGCAGGAAGGGCAGTTGCACTTCCAGCGAATGCTCCAGCGCGTGCGGAGCGTCGCTTCGGGTCACCTGAGGCAGATCGAGCAGCGTCTGCGCTAGTGCCGCATCGATGGGGATCGTGCCCAGCGGCGTGGCGAAGGCGATGGCCAGCGGCAGCGCCAGACCGGAGAGCGCCACGCGGTGGGCCGGACCGAGCAAGACCACGCGGCGGATGGTCTGCCGCGCTGCCGCCAGCGCGGCGTAGGCGCTGGCCGCGACCGGACCGGAATAGACGTAGCCGGCGTGGGGGACGATCAGGGCCTTGGGCGCGGGCTTGGCCGTGGCGGGCGCGGCGACTTTGAGCAGGGTGCCGAGGCCGTGGGCGAGTTCGCTCGGGGAATCGGAGTAGAAGGTCCCGGCGACGGCGGCCGGGCGAATGTTGACTGAGCTATTCATGATTGTCCTCCGCTGATCGGGGTGTTTCGCCGCAGAGATGCGGAAAGCATAGCGCAAATCGCGCCACGGCGGGATTCCCACGTGCCTTGTCGCTCGGGCTCAGGTGCGCGGTGCACAGGCGCAGGCCGGACGGTCCAGCGCAATCCTCCCGCGCAGGCAGTGGCTGGCAGGCAACGATGCTAATCCTTACAATCCCGGTATGACGATCCCTTCCTGTTTCGCCCTGGTCCCCGCCGCCGGCAGCGGCAGCCGCATGGGCGGCGAGGCAACGACCCGGAAGCAGTATCTGCCGCTATGCGGCCGGCCGCTGATCCACCACGCGCTCGCCACGCTCTGCGCCGTGTCGCGCATCGCAGGAGTGTTCGTGGTGCTCTCGCCCGATGACGCCGATTGGGCGGGTCACGACTGGTCGGCGCTCGGGCCCAAGCTCTCGCCGCTGTATTGCGGCGGGGCGACGCGCGCCGAGAGCGTCAGGAACGGCCTGCGCGCCACCGCCGGCCAGGTGCGCGAGCGCGACTGGATGCTGGTGCACGACGCGGCCAGACCCTGCCTCGCGACTTGGCACGTCGAAGCGCTGATCGACGCGGTGGGCGACGACGACGGCGGCGGCATACTGGCCCTGCCGGTCGCCGACACGCTGAAGCGCGCGGACGGGCAGGGCCGCATCGCGGCCACGGTGGCGCGCGAGCAGCTGTGGCAGGCGCAGACGCCGCAGATGTTCCGCCACGCGCATTTGCGGCGCGCACTGGAGAGCCATGCCGGCGTCACCGACGAGGCCGGAGCGATGGAGAGACAAGGCTTCAGGCCCAGGCTGGTGGCGGCCGATCCGACCAATCTCAAGGTCACCTATCCGCTCGACCTGCAACTCGCGGCTTGGATCCTGCAACATCGCGGAGAAACGATATGACCCTACGCGTCGGTCAGGGCTTCGACGTGCACGCGCTGGTGCCGGGCCGCCGGCTGTTCATCGGCGGCGTCGACATCCCCTTCCACAGCGGCCTGCTCGGACACTCCGATGCCGACGTGCTGCTGCACGCGATCACCGATGCCATCCTCGGCGCCGCAGGTCTGGGCGACATCGGCCGCCATTTTCCCGACAGCGATCCGCGCTGGGCCGGCGTCGACAGCCGGATCCTGCTGCGCGAGGCGGCGCGGCTGGTGCGGACGGCGGGCTGGCGCGCGGGCAACGTCGATGCCACGGTGGTGGCGCGCGCGCCGAGGATCGCGCCGCACGCGGCGCAGATGGCCGCCAACATCGCCGCCGATCTCGGCATCGCGGCGAGCTGCGTCAATATCAAGGGCAAGACCACCGAGTCGCTGGGCTTCACCGGCCGCGGCGAGGGCATCGCGGCCCAGGCGGTGGCCTTGCTGGTGCCCGCCGATGGCGGCACCTGAGCGCCGGCGGCTGTTCTTCGCGCTCTGGCCGGACCAGGCCGTCAGCACTCGCTTGGCGGCGGCGGCGCGGGCCGCGCACGCCTTGTGCGGCGGCCGGGTCATGCGCCGCGACAGCCTGCATCTGACCCTGGTCTTCGTCGGCGCGGTGACGGAGCCGCTCGTGGACAAGCTGCATCGGGCGGCGTCGCTGGTGAGCGCTGAGGCCTTCAGCCTGAGCTTCGACCGCTACGGCTGCTGGCAGCGCAAGGGCATCGTCTGGGCCGGTTGCGCCGCTTCGCCGCCCTTGTCCGACCTGGTCGGACAGCTCGCCGGCCGTCTGGTCGACGTCGGCCTGAGGCTCGAGCGGCGCGAGTTCGCGGCGCACCTGACGCTGCTGCGCAATGCGCGCTGCGTGGATTTAGCGCAATTTTCGGCGATCGACTGGCCGGTCGCCGAATTCGTCCTGGTCGAATCGCAGCTCGCCGCCTCGGCTGGCGGCTACACCATCATCGGCCGCTGGCCGCTGGCCCAGCCCCCGTCCTGGCAAACCAGGGTTTCTTAGCGGCTCACGACGATTTTGCCGCCGGCGCCGGCGCCGGGATCGCGATGCGCGCGATCAGGCCGCCGCCGGGCCGCGCCAGCAGTTCCAGACGGCCGCCGTGGCCGCGCGCGATGCGCTCGACGATCGCCAGGCCGAGCCCGGCGCCGCTGGCGTTGCCGCGGGCGGCGTCGAGCCGGGTGAAGGGCAGCTTGAGGCGTTCGGCGTCCTTGGCCGGGATGCCCGGGCCGCGATCGGCGACGTCGATGCGGATCTCGTTCTTCTCCGATCGCAGGCTCAGCGCCAGGCCTTCGCGGCTTCCGGCGTAGTACAGGGCGTTGTCGATCAGGTTGGCAACGGCGCGGCGCAGCGCCTGCGGCCGCAGCGCCAGGGGCCGCACTGCGGCGAGTTCGCTGTTGATAAGCACGCCGCGGCGCTGGTACTGACCGGCGAGATCCGCGAGCAGCGCCTTGAGGTCGGTTTCCTGCAGCGCCTCGCCGGAAGACTCCCGGGCGAAATCGAGAAACTGATCGATGGTCTTATCCATCTCCTCGACGTCGGTGACCATGCCTTCCCGGATCGCGGTCTCGGAGCCCGACATCTCGATGCCCATGCGCAGCCTCGCCAGCGGCGTGCGCAGGTCGTGCGAGATGCCGGCCAGGATCAGCGCCCGGTCGCTGTCCAGCCGTGCCAGGTCTGCGGTCATCTGGTTGAAGGCGTGGGCCAGCGTGGCGATTTCGCCCGGCCCACTTTCTTCGACCGGTGCGGGTATCCTGCCGCGACCGATTTCCGCCGCGGCGGAAGACAAAGCCTTGAGCGGACGGGTGACGCGGAACATGATCAGGTAGGCGCCGGCCAGGGACAGCGACAAGGCTGCCGCACCCCAGCCCAGCCATTGCCAGGGGACTCTGCGCTCCAGGCGCTGGCTGGGCAGCGCCACCCAGTATTCGTCGCCATCGATGTGGAAGCTGACGAACACCGCCCGCTCGCCGTTGCGCTCCAGCGTCATCCGCGTCCTGGGTCCCAGCTTCTGCCTGAGCTCGGTCAGGACGTCGGCGAGCAGCGGCCGGTCGGGCAGGGGGGCGACGCTCTCGCCTTTCCTGACCGCATAGACGTGAATGCCTTCGCGGTCCGAGAGCTCGCGCAGCAGTTCGCGACGCCGCTCGGGATGGGCGTTGATCAGGGCGCTGCGCGTGAGGTTGGTCACGCTCTCCATCAATTGGGTCAACTGGCGGGCGCGCGGCTCGTTCTCGTAGGTGCTGTAGATCGCGAACCAGGCCAGCATCGACAGCAGCATCAGCCCCGCCACCAGCAGGAAGGTGCGCCACAGCAGCGTGCTCGGCCAGAGCTTCAATGCTTGACGCCGTCGGGCACGAACACGTAGCCGAAACCCCAGACCGTCTGGATGTAGCGCGGCCGCGCCGGATCGTCCTCGACCAGCTTGCGCAGGCGCGAGACCTGGACGTCGATGGCGCGGTCGAACACGTCGTATTCGCGGCCGCGTGCGAGTTCCATCAGCTTGTCGCGGGAGAGCGGCTGACGGGGGTGCTGCACCAGCACCTTGAGCACCGCGAATTCGCCGGTGGTCAGCTGCGTGGTGGCCTTTCCGCGCGAGATCTCGCGTGTCGCGAGGTTGAGGAAGACGCTGCCGAAGGTGATCGTTTCTTCCTCATCGGTGGGCGCACCGGGGGGCGGCGGCGCGCCGCGCCGGCGCAGCACCGCGTGAATGCGGGCCACCAGTTCGCGCGGATTGAAGGGTTTGGGCAGATAGTCGTCGGCGCCCATTTCCAGCCCGACGATGCGGTCGATGTCGTCACCCTTCGCGGTCAGCATGATGATCGGCAGCTCGTTCTTCGAGCCGCGCAGGCGACGGCAGATCGACAGGCCATCCTCGCCCGGCAGCATCAGGTCGAGCACCATCAGGTCGTAGCGTTCGTGGGCGAGCGTCTTGTCCATCGCGACGGAGCTGTCTACCGCCTTGACGACGAAGCCCTGCTCGGTCAGATAGCGGTTGAGCAGATCGCGCAGGCGCTGGTCGTCGTCGACGACCAGAATCTTGTGTGTGGAATCATTCATGCCGCGATCGTAACCGCAACCGGCTCTGCGCGCCACATCCAGCGCGGCTGTTACAGGCTGTTACAAATTCTCGGCGTGGTCTAACAGTATCCTTACAAACAACGCCTAGGATTCTCGCCGGAGATCGATTAGAGACGCGATCAGCAGCAAAGCCCGCTTATAATGCGCGCTTCCTGTCGAGCTCAGTTCAAGCCGATTCCGAGGGTTGCCTGATGGCCGTGCGATGGTCATTTGCGGGCCGTCCGAAGGCCGCCAACCATCCGCACATGCAAAGGAACGTCCGATGAGAACGCCCGCCTGGATCGCCGGATCTTTACTGATTCTGGCTATTGCCCAGCCGGTGGCGGCTCAGCAGGCGTCTTCTCAACAATCTTCTCAGCAGGCGCCCTCTTTTCCGGAGCGATTGGTCAAGCTTCCGGGACACTTGATCGGGATAATCAGCAACTGGCTGCCGCACGGCAGCAGCGACGACGCTGTCCCGGCGCCCACCGACGACCGGGTGCAGAAAACCCGTCGTGCGAGCCTGTCCGAGGCGGAGCGGCTGCAGTTGCGCCAGGACATCAACGAAGCCGGTCGCGACATCTACCGGCACGAGCCGCCCGCCCACCATCACTGAGCAGCGTGTCCGCCGTCCTCCGGCCCAGATGCGGCCGGATGCGGGCGGGGATCGGGTAAAATCCCCACGTGAATCTGATCGCCCTCGAATCCTCCAGCCACCGCCTGTCCGTCGCTCTCTGGCGAGACGGCGCGCTCTCCGAGCGCGCCGCGGACGTTGCCAACGGCGGCTCGGAGCGGCTCCTGCCCTGGCTCGTCGAACTGCTCTCGGACGCGAAGCTGTCGTTGTCCGATCTCGACGGCGTTGCTTTCGGTGCCGGCCCCGGCGGCTTCACCGGCCTGCGCCTGTCCTGCGGCCTGGCCCAGGGACTGGCCCTGGGCCTCGACCTGCCGGTGCTCGCCGTGGCGACGCTGGAGGCTTTGGCTTTGGCCTCCGGCGCAGACAAGGCCTTCGCCTGCATCGATGCGCGCATGAACGAAGTCTACTGCGCCGCCTACCTCGTCCATGGCGAGGCGCTGGAGACGGTGATCGCGCCTTTTTGCGCGCTGCCCTCGGTCGTGGCGGCGCCGGCCGGCACCGGCTGGCTGGGCTGCGGCGACGGCTTCGCGAGTCATCCGGAACTCCTGGGGGATGCCAGCGGTGCTGCGCTCACCGGCATCCGCGCCGACCTCTGGCCGACCGCAGCCGCCGTGGCGCGGCTCGCCGCGCCGCGTCTGGCGCGCGGCGAGGGCGTCGATGCCGGGCTGGCCATGCCGCTCTATGTGCGCGACAAGGTGGCGTTGACCACCGCCGAGCGGCTCGCCCGCGGCGGCCTGAAATGAATGCGGTGATCGCCCCGAAAACCCAGTTCGTGCCGATGCGCGCTGCCGATCTCGACCAGGTCATGGCGATCGAGCGCCGCATCTACGATTTCCCCTGGACGCGTGGCAATTTTGCCGACTCGCTGGCCTCCGGCTACAACGCCTGGCTGCTGCTGGAGAATGGGACGCTGGCCGGCTACGCGGTGATGATGGTCGTGCCCGACGAGGCGCAACTGCTCAACATCAGCGTCGCACCGGAGTGCCGCCGCGCCGGTTACGGCACGGCGCTCTTGCTGCATCTCGTGGCGCAGGCGCGCGCGCACGGGGCGAAGCGGCTGTTGCTCGAAGTGCGGCCCTCGAATGTCGCCGGACTCGCCCTCTACCATCGCCATGGTTTCCTGCGGATCGGCCTGCGGCGCGGCTATTACCCCGCAGCGCAGGGCCGCGAGGATGCGCTGGTGCTGGCGAAGGATCTGGTGCCGTTGCCATGAACCGGCGCCGCGACAGCCTGTTGCGCGAGATGGGCCTGGCGCCGCTGTGGAAGCGGCGCGCGCCCGCGCCCGCGGCGCTGGCTGCGGCCGGCCCGGACTCGCCGGCGGCGGCGACGGTCAGCGCGCCAGCACCGGTAGATCGCGCCGCGGCGATCGCCGCGATGAGCTGGGACGAACTGCGCCAGAGCGTCGCCGAATGCCGCGCCTGCGAACTGTGCCGGGCGCGCCGGCAGGCGGTGCTCGGCGTCGGCGACTTGCATCCGGACTGGCTGTTCGTGGGCGAAGGGCCGGGCGCGGAAGAGGACGCGAAGGGCGAGCCCTTCGTCGGCCAGGCTGGCCGCTTGCTCGACGCCATGCTCGCGGCGATCGGTCTGCGGCGCGGCGAAGGGGTCTATATCGCCAACGCGGTGAAGTGCCGTCCGCCCGACAACCGCACCCCGACCCCGGACGAGATCGCCGCCTGCCGCCCCTATCTCGCGCGGCAGATCGAACTGCTAGTCCCCAGACTGATCGTCGCGCTGGGTCGGCCGGCGGCCCAGACGCTGCTCGACCGGGAAGTGAAGATCGCCGCCCTGCGCGGCAAGCTCCTCGACTACCGTGGGACACCGCTGGTCGTCACTTATCATCCGGCCTACCTGCTGCGCAACCTGAATGACAAGGCCCGCGCCTGGGAGGATCTGTGTTTCGCGCGCGCCACCTATCGGCGTGGCGCCCAGCCGCAGTCTCAATAGTGCCGGTCGTCGAGCAGGGCGACGGCGTCGAACTGGCGCTGGTTCAGCTCGTGCCGGTGCTTGATGACCAGCATCAGGCCGGCGACGCAGACGCCGAAGAGCACGACGATGGCGTAGATCGACAGTTGCGCCCAGATCATCAGCGCATAGACCCCGGTCATGACGATGATCGACAGATTCTCGCTGAAGTTCTGTACCGCGATCGAGTGGCCCGCGCCCATCAGGATGTGGCCGCGATGCTGCAGCAGGGCGTTCATCGGCACCACGAAAAAGCCCGACAGGATGCCGATCAGGACCAACAGTGGCACCGCCAGCCGCAGGTCGTGGACGAAGACCATGCCGATCACGACGATGCCCATCATGATGCCCATCGGTATCACCCTGACCGACTTCTTCAGGGTGATCAGTCTGGCCGCCAGGACCGCACCGGCCGCGACGCCGAGCGCGACCACTCCCTGCATCAGGCTGGCCTTGGTGAGATCCAGGCCCATGCTCACCTTGGCCCAGTCGATGACGATGAATTGCAGCGTCGCTCCCGCGCCCCAGAACAGCGTGGTCACCGCCAGCGAGATCTGGCCGAGCTTGTCGCGCCAGAGCAGCTTCAAGCTGTGATTGAAGTCGTGCAGCAGGTAGAGCGGATTGCGCTTCAACACCTTGTGGTCGACGCCGGTGTCGGGGATATAGAGATTGAACACCGCCGCGACCAGGTAGATCGCGCCGATCACGACCAGATTCATTTCGGCGATGGTGTTGATGCCGGTGTCAATGAACGGGAAATCGAAGGCCAGCAGGGCGTGGGCGATGTCCGGCCTGACCAGCATGCCGCCCAGCGCCGTGCCGAGAATGATGGCGATCACCGTCAGGCCCTCGATCCAGCCGTTGGCGACGACCAGGAGCCGGTGCGGCAGATATTCGGTGAGGATGCCATACTTGGCCGGCGAATAGGCGGCGGCCCCCAGGCCGACCACGGCGTAGGCGACGAGCGGGTGTATGCCGAAGATCATCAGGGCGCAGCCGAAGATCTTGATGCCGTTGCTGATGAACATCACCCGCCACTTCGGCATCGAGTCGGCGAAGGCGCCGACGAAGGCCGCCAGCACCACGTAAGAGACCGTGAAGCAGGTCTTCAGCAGCGGCTCGAAGCTGGTGGGCGCGTGCTGGTCGCGCAGGATGGCGATGGCGGCGATCAGCAGGGTGTTGTCGGCGAGCGCTGAGAAGAACTGCGCCGCCATGATGAGGTAAAAGCCGAAATTCATCCGGTCTGAGGAGTGAGGCGGGTTCAGGATCTGCTCGGTATCGGCGACGCGTTTGCGCGAGGGTGACGGTTTATACCATGAAGGCCCGAGGGCTGTCCTGATCAGGCTATCTTATGTTGCAAAGTTGTGATTGAATGGCGGGTCTTGGAACGATACTGGGGATGGGCAATGGCGGACCGCAGGCTGCAAGTTTTTCACGCCGTCGCGAAGCAACTGTCGTTTACCAAAGCAGCCGACGTGCTGTTCATGACCCAGCCGGCGGTCACCTTCCAGATCAAGCAGCTGGAGGAGCATTTCAACACCCGCCTGTTCGACCGCGGGCACGGCAAGATCACCTTGACTCCCGCCGGGGAGCTGGTTCTCGATTACGCCAAAAGGATACTCGGGCTGTCGGCGGAAATGGACGTCCGGCTGTCCGAGATGACCGGCGAGATCAGCGGCTCGCTCCTGGTCGGCGCCAGCACCACCATCGCCGAGTTCATGCTGCCGCGCATCCTGGGCGAGTTCAAGTCGCTCCATCCCAAGGTCAAGCCGCGCCTGATCGTCGCCAATTCGGAAGCGATCGAGACGCGCGTCTCGGAGCACACCCTGGACATCGGCCTGATCGAGTCGCCCTCGCACCAGCCCGACCTGCAGACCGAGAACTGCTGCGACGACGAACTGCAGGTGATCTGCAGCCCCAAGTTCCCGCTGGCGAAATTCAAGGAGCTGAGCCCCAAGCAGCTGATCGACCAGCCCTACATCAGCCGCGAGCCGGGTTCGGGCACGCGCGAGAACACCGACGCCTATCTGCAGGCGGCGGGGGTTGACCCGGACACGCTGCAACTGGTGATGGAACTGGGCAGCCCGGAGGCCTTGAACGGCGTGGTCGAGACCGGCCTGGGTTTCGCCATCGTCTCCCGGGTCGCGGTGGTCAAGGCCCAGCGGCTCGGCGACCTGGTGGCGATTCCGCTCAAGCCGCGGCTGGTCAGGCATCTGTCGATGGTCTATCCGAAGGAAAAATTCCGCTCGCGGCTGGTCGTCGCCTTCGTCGACTTCGCCTCGGCGAAGCTCAAAGAACTCTCGCTGAAGTAAGCCGCCGGCAGCATCCGCCCGGCAAGCGAGCGCCATCCCGCATGACCCGTCCGATCAGAGCCGTCATCGACCCGTCCGCGCTGCGCCACAACCACGGCGTCGCGCGCCGGCACGCGGGCGGCGCGCGCATCTGGAGCGTGCTCAAGGCCAACGCCTACGGGCACGGCCTGCTGCGCGCGGCGCACGCGCTCGACGGCGTGGCTGACGGCTTCGCCCTGATCGAGACCGAGAGCGCCGTCGCGCTGCGCCGGGCCGGCCTGCGCCAGCCGATCCTGATGCTTGAGGGTTTCTATTCGAATGACGAGCTGCCGCTCTTCGGCGAGTATCGTCTGACTCCGGCCCTGCACTCGCTGGCTCAGGTGAAGGCATTCTGTTCGAGTTCGCTGCCGTTCCGGCTGCCGGTTTATCTCAAGCTCAACACCGGCATGAACCGGCTGGGCATCAACGCCGATGAACTGTCCGCCGCCTTGGAGCAGCTGGCGAATTCGCCGCGGGTCGAAGCCGTGACCCTGATGACGCATTTTGCCGATGCCGACGGCGAGCGCGGCATCGCCGCGCAGCGGGCGAGCTTCGAGGCCATGCGCCGGGCGCCGGGCGATCGGCTGCCGGTGAGTTCCGCCAACTCGGCGGCGCTGCTGGGCTATCCGGAATGCCGCGAAGGCTGGGTGCGCCCGGGCATCATGCTCTATGGCGCCTCGCCTTTCCCGGAGTGGCAAAGCGCCGCGGCGCTGGGCTTGAGGGCGGCGATGACGCTCGCGAGCGAACTGATCGCGGTGCGCGATCTCGCCCCCGGCGACCGGATCGGCTACGGCGGCCTGTTTACGGCAACCGCGCCGATGCGGATCGGCGTGGTCGCCTGCGGCTACGCCGACGGTTATCCGCGTTCCGCGCCCACCGGCACGCCGGTGCAAGTCTGCGGCCGGCGCAGCCGGACCCTGGGGCGGGTCTCGATGGACAAGCTGTGCGTCGATCTGACCGGCATCACCCAGGCCGGCGTCGGCTCGCCAGTGCTGCTCTGGGGCGGCGATGCCGCCACCGGCTTGTCCGCAGACGAGGTGGCGGCTGCCTCGGGCACGATCAGTTACGAGCTGTTCTGCGCGCTGGCGGCGCGGGTGCCGGTGGTGGAGGTCTGATGGCCAAGGCGAAGAGTATTTACGCCTGCACCGAATGCGGGGCAAGTTCGCCCAAGTGGCAGGGGCAATGCCCGGGCTGCGGCCTGTGGAACACCCTGGTCGAGACCGTCGCCGAGGCGCAGGCCAGCGGCAACCGCTACGCCGCGGTGGGCGGCGCCGCGAAGCTGCAGCAGCTCTCGGACATCCGTCCGCGCGAGGAGCCGCGCACGCCCACCGGCCTGGAGGAGTTTGACCGGGTGCTGGGCGGCGGTCTGGTGGCGGGCGGCGTGGTGCTGATCGGCGGCGATCCGGGCATCGGCAAATCGACGCTGCTGCTCCAGGCGCTGTCCAAGATGGCGGCGGCCGATCAGGCGGTGCTCTACGTCTCGGGCGAGGAGTCGGCCGAGCAAGTGGCGCTGCGCGCCCGGCGCCTGCAGGTGCCGACCGCGGGCCTGGCGCTGCTGGCCGAGATCAGCCTGGAGCGGGTGCTGTCGACGCTGGCGGTACAGAAGCCGGTGGTGGCGGTGATCGACTCGATCCAGACCATGTACTCTGAGGCGCTCGCCTCGGCGCCGGGCTCGGTCGCCCAGGTGCGCGAGTGCGCTGCGCAGCTCACCCGCCACGCCAAGCAGACCGGCACTTCGATCATCCTGGTTGGTCACGTCACCAAGGAGGGGGCGCTGGCCGGGCCGCGCGTACTCGAACACATCGTCGATACCGTGCTCTACTTCGAGGGCGATGCGCATTCCAGCTTCCGTCTGGTGCGCGCGGTCAAGAACCGCTTCGGCGCGGTCAATGAGCTGGGCGTGTTCGCGATGACCGAGCGCGGCCTGCGCGGCGTCTCCAATCCTTCGGCGCTGTTCCTGTCGCAGCACGAGCAGCCGGTCTCGGGCAGTTGCGTGATGGTCACCCAGGAGGGCACGCGGCCGCTGCTGGTGGAAATCCAGGCGCTGGTCGATGCCAGCCACAGTCCCAACCCGAGGCGGCTCACCGTCGGCCTGGAGCAGAATCGCCTGGCCATGCTGCTGGCGGTGCTGCACCGTCACGCCGGCATCGTCTGCTTCGACCAGGACGTCTTCGTCAATGCCGTCGGCGGGGTGCGGATCGCCGAGCCGGCGGCCGATCTCGCGGTGCTGGCTGCGATCTTATCGTCATTTAAAAACAGTCCATTACAGTCGAAACTTATAGCGTTTGGTGAGATTGGTCTGGCAGGCGAAATCCGTCCTGCACCGCGTGGCCAGGAGCGCCTCAAGGAAGCCGCCAAGCTCGGCTTCACGCACGCGCTGATCCCCAAGGCCAATGCACCCAAGCATCCGATCGAGGGCCTCACGGTGGTCGCGGTCGATCGCGTCGGTGCCGCCATCGACAGGCTGTTCGAGCTGTGATGATCGGCTTGCGTCTGATGCTGCGCATGCTCCTGCGCGATGCGCGCGCCGGCGAGCTGACGGTGTTGGGTCTCGCCCTGGTGGTGGCCGTGACGAGCCTGACTAGCGTGAGTTTTCTCAGCGATCGCGTCGCCGGCGCCTTGATGCTCGAATCGCATCAGTTGCTGGGCGGTGATCTGCTGCTCAGTTCCGACCATCCCTGGGCTGCGGCGACCCGCGAGCAGGCCGGGCGCGACGGCCTGGCGCTGGTCGATAGCGTCAGCTTCCCGAGCATGGTCAGCGCCGCCGGCAGCAGCCAGCTGGCCGAGATCAAGGCGGTGGCGGCGGGCTATCCGCTGCGCGGGGCGCTGCGCATGGCCCCCGCCCTCAACGCCCCTGACACCGAGACGCACCAGATTCCGGCGCCGGGCACGGTCTGGCCCGACGAACGCCTGACCAACGCCCTGGGGGCCCGGTCTGGGGCAGCGATCACCGTGGGCAATCTTCGGCTGCTCATGGCGGGGGTGCTGACCCAGGAGCCCGATCGTGGCGTCAATGTCTTCGCCTTCGCCCCGCGGCTGCTGATGAATCTCGACGACCTGGCGTCCACCGGCCTGATCCAGCCGGGTAGCCGCGTCACCTATCGCCTGCATCTGGCCGGATCAGCCGCGGCGGTGGCGCGCTTCAAAAACTGGCAGTTGCGGCACCTGCAGCGCGGCGAACATCTCGACGACCTCGCCAATGCCCGGCCGGAAATCCGCAGCATGCTCGACCGCGCCCAGCGCTTTCTGTCGCTCGCCGCGCTCCTGGCGGTGGTGCTGGCGGCGGTGGCGGCGGGCTTTGCCGCCGACCGCTACCTGCGCCGCCATCTCGACGGCTGCGCCGTGATGCGCTGCCTGGGCGCGGGCCAGGCCCAAGTGCTGACCATCCACGGCGGCGAGTTCCTGATCTTCGGTCTGCTCGCCATCTCCCTCGGCTGCGCGCTCGGCTACCTGGTCCAGGAGGGCCTGCAGGGCTTGCTCTCCGGGATCATCCTGGTCGCGCTGCCGGCGCCCTCCTGGCAGCCGCTGGGCCTCGGCCTGATGGTCGGCCTCACGCTGGTGGCCGGCTTTGCGCTGCCGCCGCTCATGCGCCTGCGCGCGGTATCGACGCTGCGCGTGTTGCGGCGCGAGTGGGCGCCCGGGCAACCGCTGTCCTGGGCCGCCTACAGCGCTGGCGGCGCGGCGCTGGCGGCCCTGATGCTGTGGATCGCCGGCGACCTGCGCCTGTTCGCGATCGTGCTTGGCGGCTTCGTGGCTGCCTTGATCCTCTACGTGCTGCTGGCGCGGCTGCTGCTCGCTGCCGTCAGCCGGCCTGGGGCCAGAGTCGGCGCCGGCTGGCGCCTGGGCTTGGCCAATTTGCGCCGCCACGGCCGCGCCAGCGTGCTCCAGGCCACGGCGCTGGGACTGGGCCTCACCGCGCTGCTGCTGCTCACCGTGGCGCGCCAGGATCTGCTGGACAGCTGGCGCCACAAGCTTCCGCCCGATGCCGCCAATCGCTTCGTCATCAACATCCAGCCCGGGCAGCGCGCACCACTCGCCGCTTACTTCGCCGCCCAGGGCCTGGCCAAACCGGAACTGGCGCCGATGGTGCGGGCACGCCTGGTGATGATCAATGGCCGGGCGGTCGATGCCGCGAGCTTCGAGGATCCGCGCGCACAGCACCTGGTCGAGCGCGAGTTCAACCTCTCCTGGAGCGCCGGGCTGCCCCCCGGCAACCGGATCGTTGCCGGACGCTGGCCGGGGAGCGGGGCGGCGAGTGGGACAGGGCAGGGCCAGTTCTCGGTCGAGCAGGGCCTGGCCGAAACCCTGCACCTGGCCCTGGGCGACACGCTCACCTACGACGTCGCCGGCGTTCGCCTCTCCGGGCGCATCACCTCGCTGCGCCGGCTAGACTGGGACTCGATGCGCGTCAATTTCTTCGTCATTGCCCAGCCGGGCATGCTGGCCGGCTATCCGACCAGTTACCTCACCAGCTTCCATCTGGCGGAAAACCAGACCGGCTTCGTGAACGGCCTGGTGCACGAATTCCCCAATCTCACCGTGATCGACGTCGGCAGCCTGCTGCGCCAGCTCCAGGCGATGCTCGGCCAGCTCGCCGATGCGCTGCAGGTGGTGTTCGGCTTCGCTCTGCTGGCCGGCCTCACGGTGCTCTACGCTGCCATGCAGGCGAGTCAGGACGAGCGTCGACTCGAACTGGCGCTACTGCGCGCCCTGGGCGCCCGCAGCCGGCAACTCAGGGGCGCGGTGCTGGCCGAGTTCGCGCTCTTGGGCGGGATCGCCGGCCTGCTCGGCGGGATCGGGGCGGGGGGCTTGAGCTGGGCGCTGGCGCGCCTGGTGTTCCACCTGGACTACCGTCCCGATCCCCGGCTGCTGCTCCTGGGCCTGGCGGCGGGCGCGATCGGCGCGGTGCTGGCCGGCTGGGCCGGCACCGCCGGCGTGTTGCGGCGGCCGGCGCTGGGGGTGCTGCGCGGCGAGTAGCGCGATCTGTAATCGACAAAGGAGGCAGCAGCATGATTCTCGAACTCGCGGATATCCGCATTAAACCCGGCACCCAGGCCGGCTTCGACGCGGCGATCAAACAGGGCCTGGAGACGGTGATCGCCGCCGCCAAGGGCTTCCGGGGCTACAAGGTAAACCGCGGCATCGAATCGCCGGAGCGCTATGTCCTGACGATCTTCTGGGAGACCCTGGAGAACCACACCGTGGATTTTCGCCAGTCACCGGCGTTTGCACAGTGGCGGGCGATCGTCGGGCCGTACTTCGCCGTGCCGCCCGTGGTCGAGCACTTCACCTTGCTCGACAAGTCCGCCTGATTAGCGCAGCGAGGCGTTCAGCGCCGCCAGCGCCTGGCTGCCCGGGCAAAGATAGGCGTCGCCCAGCTTGTTCAGCGGCTTTTCCACGGTGTTGAGATGGCGGTGCAGGTCTTCGGCGCTGCTATCCACATAGAGCAGGCCGGTGACGATCTCGCCCAGCGAGTGGCGCTCGTGCAGGTGGTTCATGGCGCCGATGCGGTCGGTGGGGTCGTAGTCGTCGGCCAGCTTGCGCAGGTGCAGCACCGAACCGTCGTGCTGCACCACCCGGCGCAGCGAGCCGGGCTCGTAAGAGGCGGTGATCGGAGCGCGCGGCAGGATGACTTCGACGCGATTGACCGCCTCGTTGTGCTCGCGCACGTAGTCGTAGCTCTTGGTCGAGCCGCTGTGGTTGTTGAAGGTGACGCAGGGGCTGATGACGTCGATGAAGGCCGGGCCGCGGTGGCACAGCGCGCCCTTGATCAGCGGGATCAGCTGTTCCTTGTCGCCGGAGAAGCTGCGCGCGACGTAGCTCGCGCCCAGCTGCAGGGCGAGCCCGACCAGGTCGATCGGGTTGTCGGTGTTGACCACGCCGCGCTTGTTCTTCGAGCCCTTGTCGGTGGTGGCCGAGAACTGCCCCTTGGTCAGGCCATAGACGCCGTTGTTCTCGACGATGTAGGTCATGTTCACGCCGCGGCGCATGACGTGGGCGAACTGGCCGATGCCGATCGAGGCGGAGTCGCCGTCGCCGGAGACGCCCAGGTAGATCAGGTCGCGGTTGGCCAGCGCGGCGCCGGTCAGCACCGAGGGCATGCGCCCGTGCACGCTGTTGAAGCCGTGCGAATTGCCGAGGAAGTAGTCGGGCGTCTTGGACGAACAGCCTATCCCAGAGAGCTTGGCGACGCGGTGCGGCTCGATGTCGAGATCGAAGGCGGCCTGGACGATGGCGGCGGAAATCGAGTCGTGGCCGCAGCCGGCGCACAGCGTCGAGATCGCGCCCTCGTAGTCGCGACGGGTGTAGCCCAGCGCGTTTTTCGGCGTGTCCGGGCGGATGAGCTTGGGTTTGGCGAGGTAGGTCATGAGGCCGCCTGTTTGCGTAGGGGAGCGATCTTGCGTCCGGACAGCGCCGCCGCGATCTTGCCGCTGATGAAGCGCGCGGTGATCGGCGTGCCGTCGTAGTGGAGGACGCGGATCAGCTTCTTCGGGTTGAATTCGCCCTCGTTGATGAGCAGCGTGCGCAACTGCGCGCTCTCGTTCTGCTCGACCACGAACACCTGCTCGTGCTCATTGACGAAATCGAGCACCGCGTCGGCGAACGGGAAGCCGCGCACCCGCAGGCTGTCGGCGTGGATGCCTGCGGCTTCGAGCAGCGTGCTGGCCTCGTTCATGGCGGCGCTGGTGGAGCCGTAGTGGATCACGCCGATGGCGGTCGGCTGCTTGGCGGCGACCAGCACGGGCGCGGGCACCAGGTGCCGCGCGGTGTCGAACTTGCGCCGCAGCCGCTCCATGTTGTAGACGTAGTCGGCGCCGGTCTCGCTGTACTTGGCGTAGGCGTTGCGCGTGGTACCTCGGGTGAAGTAGGCGCCGCGCGTCGGGTGGGTGCCGGGGATGGTGCGGTAGGTGATGCCGTCGCCGTCTACATCAAGGTAGCGGCCAAAATGAGGTATTTCTTCCAGTTGTTGTGCGCTAAGCACTTTGCCACGGTTGTATTTGCGTTTATCGTCCCAAACAAACGGTTCCGACAGGTGATCATTCATCCCCAGGTCAAGGTCGGTCATCATAATGATGGGTGTTTGTAAAAGTTCCGCCAGGTCGAAAGCCTCAGCAGTCATTTCAAAACATTCTTTCGGGTCGGCGGGGAACAGCAATACCTGCTTGGTATCTCCATGTGAGGCATAAGCCGCCAATAAAATATCCGATTGCTGCGTGCGTGTCGGCATCCCTGTGGATGGGCCGGTACGCTGTACATCAATCAATACGGTTGG
>MLJW01000162.1_pt1 | contig 59502 bp, 48 predicted proteins | sample 888231 | NCBI WGS metagenome assembly MLJW01 (sample SAMN05788063, study PRJNA343431) | mine drainage metagenome | isolation source: sample collected from the inflow into an acid mine drainage treatment plant... | place: Germany: Lusatia, lignite mining district
TGAGGCGCCAGCGGGGGGCGCGAGTCGAGACTCGCGTCCGAAGGCGGAATCGAGATTCCGCACTCAATAGGAGAATAGCTGGCAGGCTGCTAGACATGTGGAGTGCGGAGCCTCTGCTCCGCTTTGGGCGGGACGTCTCGACGTCCCGCCCTCCGATCGATGCTCAGCTGACCCACAAGGCTCGCGCCGCGGTTGGCCGGGAGTCGCGCTGCCCGCCTATGGGTGCGCGATTGTACGCCGCACCCCGTGGACCTTCGTAGGCACCGTGGCCAATCCCCCCGCGTCTCCGCGTGAACACGGTTCGGGTCTCCACTCACGGTGCGACCCGGTATTCGATCGCCACGGACTGCAGCGGGTTAAGCTCGAGGGGCGAGGTCAGGTTCACCGTTCGGCCGGTGAGGACATTGGTCCCGGCCCTCGCGCCGCCGAGCATGCGCGCGAAGCGGGCGAGATCCAGCCGCGCCTCGCCGTGATTCTTGTTGATGACGACCATGACGCGATCGTCGTCCTTGGTTCGGAAATACACATAGAACCCGGACTCCGGAATGTAGTGGGTGAGGCTGCCCTCGGTCACCGCCTTGCAGTGGTGCCTCCAGGTGAACAGGCGTCGGACGTACTCCTGCATGCCCCGCTGGGCGGCGGTGAGGCCGGTGCCGGTGAAGGCGTTCACTGTGTCGCCCGCCCAGCCGCCGGGCATGTCGGAGCGGATGAGGCCGTCGTCGCGGACGATCGGACTCTGCTTCAGGATCTCCGTGCCGTAATAGAACTGCGGAATGCCGCGCGTCGTCGCCACGAAGAGCAGTTCCGTGCGCAGGAGATCCAGGTTGTCGTGCAGCTGTGAGAAGATGCGCGGCCGGTCGTGGTTGTCCGGGAACACGAGCAGGTCCATCGGGTTCGCGTACAGGTAATCCGCGGCGATCATGTCGTAGAGCTCGATGAGCCCGGTGCCCCAGGTCTCGGGGGCGTTGAGCGCCTCCGGCAGCAGGTCGACGACCGGGAAATCCGTCACGGTCGGCAGGCCCGAGTCGTAGCCGTCCCGATTGCGCGCCCCGGTCTGCCAGTACGCGGTGAGGTAGGGCTGGTCGTCCATCTCCTCGCCCACGATGTTGAAATGCGGATACTCGCGCATCACGGCGGTGCACCAGGCGTGCAGGAAGGCTCGGTCGGAATACGAGAACGTGTCCTCGCGCACGCCGGAGAGGTCGGCGTATTCGATCCACCAGATCGTGTTCTGGATGAGGTAACGGGCGAGCAGCGGATTGCGCTGGTTGAGGTCGGGCATCGTCGGGACAAACCAGCCGTGCAGGTACAGGTCCCGGTCCTCGGGCGCCGCGTGCGGATCGGGGACTGTCGTGTGCTGGTTGTTGGTCATCACCGGGTAAGCGGCGTGGTTGATCCAGTCCTTCGACGGCAGGTCCCTCATCCACCAGTGCCCGGAGCCGATGTGGTTGAGCACGATGTCCTGGATGACCCCCAGACCGTGCCCGCGCGCCTGTCGGACGAAGTCGCGATACCCGGCGTTGGTGCCAAAACGGGAGTCGATGCGGTACTCGTCGGTGATCGAGTAGCCGTGATACGAATACGACGGCTGGTTGTTCTCCAGCAGGGGCGTCGGCCAGATCATCGTGAAACCGAGCCGGCGGATGTAATCGAGGTGCGCCGCCATGCCCGCGATGTCGCCGCCGTGGCGGCCGTTGGGGTTCGCGCGGTCGGCCTTCTCCAGCATCCCGGGCATCGAATCATCCGAGGGATCCGCGTCAGCGAAGCGATCGGGCGTGATGAGGTAGATGGCGTCGCGCGAATTGAAGCCACGGCGTTCGCGGGAACCGGAGCGGCGCGCCTCGAGTTCGTATCCGCGGCGCAGGACGACCGCGGAGCCCTTTCTGAACTCGAGGACGGCGGTGCCGGGATGGGTGTCGCGGGCGATCGTGAGATTCACGAACAGGAAGTCGGGGTTGTCCGTGCGCTCCACGCCGGTGACCTTCACCCCCGGATAGTCGACCTCGGGTTGCAGGTCGGCCACGTGTGGGCCGTTGATCATGAGCTGGAGCGAGGGGTCGTGCATGCCCACCCACCAGTTCAGGGGCTCGAGGTGGTCGATCCGATACGGGCGGGCGAGGGCGCCGAGCGTGATCGCAAGGGCGAAGAACAGCGTGGCAAAGGAGCGCATGGTCCCAGCGTCGTCCGCGCGGCCGGCCGTCGCGACCTGCAGCGATCGGAGGATTCTTGGCATGCCCGCACTCTTCTTGGAACCGGCCGGCGTTGGTCCGAAGGGCGGGTGGGGCCTGAAGCGCCTGCCCGCCGGGTCAGCGGAGGTCCGCGCCTAGGACGCGCATTGTTCGGCCGCACGCGCCAGGCTACGAAGGACGTCGGGGAAGTCTGCCGCGATCGCAGGGCCGACTTCGCCGCCGCCAGCGCCCCGGGCTTCGAGGCGGTAGATGACCCGCGTGCCGCCGTGGGCGGGCTCGAGCCGGTGGTGGACGGAAATAACCGCGCTGGCGAACGCCGTCTCGTCGACAAACAGCCGACCCGGTTCGACGTTGGTAAGCTTGCTCTTGATCACGACCCCGTCGGGCAGAGTCATGAGGAATCGCGAACCGGTCCTGAACGGTCCGCGCATCTCGATATCGGCGACGCCACTGTTCCACGTGCGCCAGCGCCGGGTGTCTTCGAAAAACCGCCACACGATGGCGGGCGTGGCACGAACCAGGATGGAGTGTTCCACTGACCAAAATTCTTCCGTCTTTGCAGGTGTCATCATGGCCGAATCCTACCAGAGGGTACTGACAACGGTATGTCAGGAGGGCTTCATACCGGGTCGCGATGGCTGAAAAGGCGTCAGTCCAGGGCGCGAGTCGCGACTCGCTTCCGAAGGCTGTGATTGAATCCCCGTTCGGCAAGCTCAGGGCCTTCGGAAGATTCCGCACTCAAAAAAGGACGATCCTGCGGTCCGGCAGTGGACCTGTGAGCAAAATGCCTTGCCGCCCGGGGCGGCCCGGGGAATGGATCTCGGGCCATGAAGCGCGATTTCGACCGGGAGGCGGCACAGTGGGACAGCAATCCGACGCGGCTTGCGATGACGCTCGCGCTCAGCGAGGCCATGATCGAACGACTGAAGCCGACTCCCCAGCTCACCGTACTCGACTACGGAGCGGGCACGGGCGTGATGGCGCTGAAGTTCAGTCCGCTCGTGAAGCGGGTCTTCGCGGCCGATTCATCGCAGGGCATGCTCGACGTCATGCGGTCCAAGCTCGCCGCCCTCGGTGTGACCAACGTTGAGCCGGTCCTGCTCGATCTCGCGCAGGACGGCGCAGCTGCCGACGCGCTCAGGCCCGACGTGATCGTCAGTTCCATGGTTTTCCATCATGTGAGGGATACCGCTGCCCTGCTGCACCGCTTCCATTCAATGCTCCCTGCGGGTGGACGCATCGCCATTGCGGACCTCGAACCCGAACCCGGCGATTTTCATTCCGATAACGCCGGCGTGGAGCACTTTGGCTTCGCGCAGTCGACGATCGAGGGACTTTGTTCCGCCGCCGGATTTACGGAAATCGCCACCGCGACTGCCTATGTGATGCGGAAGGTCAACGCAGCCGGCGCCGAACGTGACTTTCCGATCTTTCTGCTAAGCGCACGGAAGGGGTAGGTTGGAGGTCAGAAGTCGGAGGTCGGAAGTCGGAGGTCGGATGTCGGATGTCGGATGTCGGAGATCGGAAGTCCGTTTTCTCCGCGCCTCTGAGTCTCCGCGTGAGCTTGGATCGGAGTATTCGGTTGGTAGGTTGGAGGTCAGAGGACAGGAGTCAGAAGGCAGAGGTCGGAAGTCGGAGGTCGGAGGGCGGAGGCGGTCGTCGAAATGTCACGATTGGAAGGATTGCGGAGCGGGGGAGGGCCGGCCATGGTGACGCGCCATTGCATTTCCGATGAATTTCCGGGGTCTTCGCACGCGTTTTGTCCTGTTCGTTTTGGTGGCATACCTGGTGGGTGGGGCAGCCGCGTTTTTCGCCCTGATCGCCGCGGCGCGATCGGTCACAGCGGATCTGACCCAGCGCTACGCGACCAAGCAGGCGTTGTACGAGAAGACCAAGGTGTTGGCCGCCATTCGCCGCGATCTCGCTCTGTCGCTCAAGCTCGCAGATTCGCCGCTCATTCGGGATTGGATCGAAAACGAAGACGACCCCGCCCTGCGGAAATTGGCGTTCGCGGAGCTCGAGAGCTACCGTCGCCTGTTTCAGGACAAGAGCTACTTCCTGATCGTCGACAAGTCGTTGCACTACTACTACGACGACGCGAAGGGCGAGTATGCCTCGAATCCGCTTCGCTACACCCTCAACCAGAAGACTCCTGGGGACGCCTGGTACTTCAAGATCCGCAAGTCGCCCGAGACGCTTGAGCTGAAGGCGGACTACGACCACGCCCTGAATGTCACCAAGGTCTGGTTCAATGTCGCCATTCTCGACAACCAAGGGCGCAAGATCGGGCTGGGTGGAAGCGGCGTCGACATCAGCAAATTTCTAAAACCCATCGTCGAATCCCGCGAACCCGGCGTACAGACGCTCCTGTTCGATCGTGCGGGCGTGATCCAGGCCGCGCGCGATCAGCGCATCGTGGAGCACAACAGCAATCCGAACCTCCGCGGAAAGCCGATCACCGTGTTCGATACGCTGACGAATCCCGCGAGTCGCGTGAAGCTCCGGGCCTGCATCGACCAGCTCTCGACCTCGGGAGAGGCCTTCGCGACCACGGTCATCTCGGAACACGGACGCCGGTACTATGCCGCGCTCGCCTACCTGCCTGAGATCCACTGGTACAATCTGGTGCTGGTCGACGAGGCGTCGGTCATCTCGTCGTCGGTATTCCTTCCCGTCGTCGGCGTGGCCGTGCTGACGCTGCTCGGGATCATCCTGGCGATCGGTTTTTATCTGAACCGCAGCGTGATCCGCCCCCTGGGAGATCTGTCCCGTTCGGCGGAGCAGGTAGCGGGCGGCGACTATTCGGTGCAGCTTGAGTCCTCCCGCGCCGACGAGATCGGCGTGGTGAATCGTTCGTTTTCGACGATGGCGCGAACCGTCAAGGACCACACCGAAAACCTCGAGCGCAAGGTCGCCGAGCGCACGGAGCAGCTGCGCGAATCGATGCGCGCGGTGGAGGAGGCGAACGGCCTCATCATGGACAGCCTGCGCTATGCCAAGATGATCCAGGATGCGGTGCTGCCGAAAGCGGCAGAGGTGGCGCGCCTCGTGCCGAACCACGCCGTGATTTACCGGCCCCGTGATCTGGTCGGCGGCGATTTCTGGTTTTACCACGAGGAGGGCGACTCCTGCCTCATCGGAGTCGCGGACTGCACGGGCCATGGCGTGCCCGGCGCGTTGATGACGATGACCGCCAACTCTGTATTCAGCCAACTGGTGTCGCTCCACGGCATCGCCGATCCCGCGAAACTTTTGGGCGAGCTGGACCGGCAGCTCCGCAAGGTCCTCCACCAGGGCGACGCCGGCAGGACGGAGGTCGATAATGGCCTGGAGGCCGCCCTGTGCAGCATCCGCCGGGGAGCGCCGACTCTCACCTTCGCCTCTAGTCGAATCAGCCTGTTCCGCAGTCGCGGCGGCGACGTGGAGGAAATCCGGGGCGACCGCCAGGGGCTCGGCTATGCGAAGAACGATCCGGACTACGTCTATCACAACCGGATCGTTCCGATCGGGACGGGATCGACCTTCCATCTGACCACTGACGGATGGCTCGACCAGGCGGGTGGACCGAAGGGCCTCTGTTTCGGCCTCGGCCGATTTGTCAGCCTGCTGAAGGAGACCTCAGGACTGCCGCTCGACGAGCAGCGACGTCGGCTCGAGGCTGCGCTCGCGGCGTATCAGGGGGAGCAATCGCAGCGCGACGACATCACCCTGCTCACGTTCAGGTTGCAGTGACCCCTGGAAACGCAGTGAACGGAAAGAGACCAAGGCAACAACGGCAGGGAGCTCAGATGATTAAATCAACAAAGCAGAATAAGAACGGTCCATTCCTGAGATGAACGGAGAAACACTCTCGATTCCGGGCCGAGTGCTTGTTCTTTGTTTTCTTCGTTGGCTTATGTTCAATCAAGGCAACAAACCTGCTGGAATCCCCCCTCGAAACCGCACTCCATGACCAACCTTGACCTCTTCGAAATCAAGAAGTCGTTCCAACGCGACGGCACGCTGATCTGTTTCGCGGGCCCCTTCTCGCACAGCATCATCGAGGAACTGGGTAACGCGGTGCGGCGCTATCTCGAGACCGAGCAGGTGGGCAAGGCGTCGATGATGGACGTGTTTTCCATCTTCATCGAGCAGACACAAAACGTGCGCAATTACGCGGCCTCGAAGGCTGCGGCGGGCGATGCGAATCCCGAGTACAACCAGGGCATCGTCGTCATCGGCAAGTCCGACAGCCACTACCAGGTGAGTGCGGGCAACCTCGTGGAGACCGGCGACATTGGCAAGTGCGTGGCATTGCTCGACCGCCTTCGCTCGATGGACAAGGCGGCCCTCAAGGCGCTGTACAAGGAGCGCCTGCGTGCGGAGCCCATTCCCGGCCGCGGCCCGGGGCTCGGGCTGATCGACATGGCCCGCAAATCCGCCATTCCCCTCGAATATCTGCTCAGACGCATTGACGATCGGTATTCCTTTTTCAGTGTGCGCGCCACCGTTTGATCCGTCCGCCATGGAAAGCCTTCGCATCCCTGCCTCCAAATCAACTCCCGAGGTCGCCTTCGACCCGGCCTCCGGCGTGCTCGCGATGCGCGGAGAGTCGTATCCGGAAAACTCATTCGCCTTCTTCCGTCCGATCATCACCTGGCTCGCCGAGTACCTGGAGAAGACCGAGTCGCTCGTGATCTTCAACGTGAACCTCAGCTACCTGAACACCGGTAGCACCAAGAGCATGATCGACATCCTCGACCTGCTCGAACACGCCCACAAGGGCGGGAAGAAGGTTGAGATCAACTGGTTCTACGACGTCGAAAATGATCGCGCGCTGAGCAACGCGGAGGAGTTCAAGGACGAGGTCACGCTTCCGTTCAAGATCCACGCGCAGACCTCGCCCTGAGCCGATGCCCATCCGCCACCAAAGCGTCGAGGACGTCATCGAGTCCCTGGAAGAACTGCTTCGCGAGACCAAGCCCGGCTCGTCCGTTTCGGTCGAACATCTGAAGTCGGCCTGCGAGACGCTCACCGTGCTGAACCGGCGGTTCCTTCGGACCGTGCGCGTCAGCGACAACTACCAGATCCAGGTGCGCAGCCTGGTCGACGAGCTCAAGGAGGCGCTCGCGAAGATCCGCTCGATGAAGGGGATCGTTCACATCTGTTCGTCGTGCAAGCAGATCAGCGTCGACCAGGCCGACTGGCAGCCGCTCGACGTGTACATCTCCAAACGCACCGACACCCGGTTCACCCATGGCATGTGCCCGGATTGCTCGAGGCGGCTTTACGGCGATTTTGTCCCTCCGGTTTCCGAGCCTGCGAAGCCTGAGGAAGGCGCCCCCGCGTCCGGCGGACGCACCGACGAGCTCGACCTCACGGATCCCGTGGTGGCTCGATTCCTGCCGATGGTGAACGACCCGCTGCTCGCGGACAAGGCGCTGCACGACGACGTCGCGGAGCTGTTTCACAAGTACGTTCGGCTCCAGCGGCGGATGAAGCGCATCGCGGAGATCAGCGACCGGTATCAGGCGGAGTTCCGCCGTGCCAAGGCTGACCAGGATTGGGCGGCGCACGGCGATCCGCTGACCGGGCTTTCCAATCGTATCGCATTTCAGGAGACGCTCGAAACCGAGCGCCTGTCCGGCCTGGCGTCAGGCAAGTTGCCCGCCCTGGTGACCGTGAAGGTATCGAACCTGCGGGATCTGAATCATTCGCATGGACTGGCAGCGGGGGATCAGGCGCTGAGGGCTGCGGCGGTGACGCTCCGCGCGGCGGTGCCCGACCTCCGTCTGTGCGGCCGTTGGAAGGGGGCGACGCTCGTCGGCCTGTTTTCGGCGGACGATGCCGACCCGGCCTCGGCGAGGGTGGCCAAGCTCAGCCAGACGGCGAAAGCCGCCGGCGAAGCGATGACTCCCCAGGCCGTCTTTGAAGTCGGCTGGGCCGCGCTCCGTGCCGGCGATACCCTGGAGGCCTGGCTGTCGCGAGCCGGCGCGGATTGAGCGGCGAGGGCGACGCAGCGCACTATCGGAAGACAGTGTCTGTCGCTGGGCGCGCCTGCAGGATGGGTTCTATTTGGAGTGCGGAACCTCGGTTCCGCTTTGTCGCACGAGCCTCGGCTCGTGCTCGGAGGTTTCGGGATCCGAAACCTCCTCCGCGGGCGGCCATGCCCGCCCGTCGAGGCGGAGCCGAGGCTCCGCACTCAAAAAAAGAAGAGAGTGGAGGGCGAGAATCCACGAGGAATCTCCAGGGGCTGCGGTGCGAACGTGTGTGCGCTTCTCCGACACTGGCCTCCGACCTCTGACTTCCGACTTCCGACTTCTGGCTTCTGCCCTCCGACCTCCGACTTCTGACCTCCGACGCCTGCCCTCAGCCCACCTGCGTTTCGGGGAGTGCGGCGGGGGCGGGGGCGCGGCGCTTGAAGCGGTTGCGCAGGCGGTCGAGCGCGATGTACACGACCGGGGTCGTGAAGAGGGTCAGCGCCTGAGAGAGCACGAGTCCGCCGACGATTGAGATGCCGAGCGGCTTGTGCATCTCGGAGCCCACGCCGCCGAGCACGGCGAGCGGAAGCGCTCCGAACAGGGCGGCCATGGTGGTCATCATGATCGGACGGAACCGCACGATGCACGCGCGGTAGATCGCCTCATCCGGCGAGAGCCCCTCGGTCCGTTCCACATAGAGCGCGTAGTCGATCATCATGATCGCGTTTTTCTTCACGATGCCGATCAGCAGGATGATGCCGATGAGGGCGACGATCGAGAGCTCGTAGCCTGTCGCCAGCAGCGCGAGCAGCGCGCCGAGGCCCGCGGAGGGGAGGGTCGAGAGGATGGTGATCGGATGGATCAGGCTCTCGTAAAGCATTCCGAGGATGATGTAGACCGCTACGAGCGCGGCCAGGATCAGGAGCGGTTCGGTTGCGAGGGATTGCTGGAAGACCTTGGCCGTGCCCGCGAAGCTGCCGTGGATCGACTCTGGCATGTGAAGGCGGTTGGAGGCGCTGGCGATCTGCCGCGTCGCCTCGCCCAGCGAATACCCCGGGGCGAGGTTGAACGACAGGGTGATCGCGGGGAACTGCCCCTGGTGGCTCACTGAAAGCGAGGTATGGGTGCGCTGGACTGTGGCCACGGCGTGCAGCGGGATCATCTGGCCCGTGGTGGAGCGGACGTAGATCTGGTCGAGCGCCGAGGGATCCCACTGGAAGCGCGGGTCGGCCTCCAGGATGACATGGTACTGCGATAGGTCGGTGTAGATCGTGGACACCTGGCGCTGGCCGAAAGAATTGTAGAGCGCGGAGTCGATTGCCGTGAGCGGGACATGGAGGCGGGCGGCGGTGGTTCGGTCGATCACGACGCGAGCCTGGAGGGCGGCGGACTGCTGGTCGGTGGTCACGTCGCGAAACGCCGGATCCTTCGCCAGCTCCGTGGCCAGCTTCTGGCTCCAGCTTCCGAGTTCGTCGAGGTTGGAGCCCTGGAGCGTGTACTGGAACTGGCTCTTGGCGGAGCGTCCACCGACGTGCAGGTCCTGCGCCGGCACCATGAACAGCGTGACGCCCTCGACGGGGGCGAGGCGGCGCCTGAGGCGCGAGATCACGGTGTTGATGCTCACCTTTCGCTCGGACATCGGCTTGAGCTGGACGAACATCCGGCCGTTGTTGTTGCCACCGTCGACGAACGAGGCGGCGGAGAGGACGGCCGGGTCGGACAGTACGATCTGGGTGACGCGTTTCTGCCGGTCCTTGAGCGCCTGGAACGAGATATCCTGGGCGGCCTCGCTGATGCAGACCATGTAGCCGTTGTCGACCTGGGGAAAGAAGCCCTTCGGCACGACGACGTAGAGGCCGACGGTGGCGACCATCGTGAGGCAGGTGATCCACAGCATCAGCCGCTGGTGCCGCAGCACCCAGCGCAGCGCGGTCTCGTAGAGATCGCGCATCTCGGTGAACCAGCGCTCGAGCCAGCGGAACAGCCGGTTGGGCTCCTCCTCCGACTTCTCATGTCGCAGGTAGCGACCGCACATCATTGGCGTGAGCGTGAGCGACACGACGGCGGACACGAGGATGGCGGAGGTGAGCGTGACGGCGAACTCGTGCAGCAGGCGGCCGATCAGTCCGCCCATGAAGATCAGGGGTATGAAGACGGCGACCAGGGAGAAGCTGATCGACACGATGGTGAAGCCGATCTGCCGGGCGCCCTTGAGGGCTGCGTCGAGGGGCGTGTCTCCGGCCTCCATGTAGCGTACGATGTTTTCAAGTACGACGATCGAGTCGTCGACCACGAAGCCCACGGCGACCGCGAGGGCCATCAGGGACAGGTTGTCGAGCGAGTAGCCACAGAGGTACATGACCCCGAAGGTGCCCGCGAGGGCCAGGGGCACGCTGATGCTTGGGATGACGGTGGCCCAGAAGCGCCGCAGGAAGATAAAGACCGTCATGATCACGAGCGCGACCGACAGCAGGAGCGTGACCTCGATGTGGTCGACCGAGGCCCGAATGGTCTGGGTGCGGTCCGTTTGGACGTTGAGATTGATGGAAGGGGGCATCCAGCGCTTGAGCTGGGGCATGAGGGCCCGGATGTGGTCGACGGTGTCGATCACGTTTGCGCCTGGCTGCTTAAACACGATGAGGAGCACGGCGGGCTGGCCGTTGTACCAGCCCGCGTGCAGGGAGTTAGCCACTCCGTTCGAGACGCGGCCAATGTCGCTCAACCGGACGCCGGTGCCGTTCCGACTGTAGGCGACCAGGTTGCGGTAGTCGGAAGCGCCGGACAGCTGGTCATTGACCTGGAGCGCATAGGAGACCTGGTCGCCGTCGAGGCTGCCCTTGGGTAGATTTGCGTTCGTCTTCGAGAGGAAGGTCCGGATTTGGTCGGAGCTGATGCCGAGGTAGGCGAGGTAGGCGGGGTTGATCTGGACGCGGACCGCGGATTTTTCGGCGCCGCTGACAGTGACCTCGCTCACACCGTCGACCTGGCTGAGTTCCTGGGCGACGACGTCGGTCGCGTAGTTGTAAACCTCCGCCGGCGCCAGAGAGTCGGAGGTCATCGCGAGGATCATGATCGGAGCGTCGGCCGGGTTTGCCTTGCGATAGTTGGGACGCGTGACGAGGTCCGCGGGCAGGTCGGCAGTGGCTGCGTTGATGGCGGCCTGGACGTCGCGGGCGCAGCTGTCGATGTTGCGATCGAGGTCGAACTGGATCGTGATGCTGCAGCGGCCGAGGGAGCTGGAGGAAGTCATCTCGCTCACGCCGGCGATCTGGGCGAGGCGGCGTTCGAGTGGAGCGGCGACCGAGGTGGCGACCGTCACCGGGTCCGCTCCGGGCAGGTTGGCCCAGACGCTGATGGTCGGGTACTCGACCTGGGGCAGCGGTGCGATCGGCAGGAAGCGGAACGCGATGATCCCGGCAAGCAGCAGACCGAGTGCGAGCAGCGAGGTGGCGACGGGACGCCGGATGAAGGGCGCGGAGAGGTTCATTGCGCGCGATCGGATCCCGCGGGCAGCGCTGCGGCGGGCGCCGGAGCGGGGCGGACTCCGCGCACCCAGCGGCTGAGGCGGTCCATGTACAGGTAGATCACTGGCGTCGTGTAGAGCGTGAGCACCTGGGAGAGCAGCAGCCCTCCGATCATCGTGATGCCGAGCGGCCGACGCAGCTCGGAACCGGTGCCCGTCTCCAATGCGAGCGGGAGCGCGCCCAGGAGCGCCGCCATGGTGGTCATCATGATCGGTCGGAACCTGAGCAGGCAGGCCTGGTAGATCGACTGCTCCGGCGGCAGTCCCTGCTCGCGCTCAGCCTCCAGCGCAAAATCGATCATCATGATCGCGTTTTTCTTCACGATGCCGATGAGCAGGACGATGCCGATGAGGGCGACCATGGAGAAATCCGTCCGACAGGCGATCAGTGCGAGCAAGGCGCCGACACCGGCGGAGGGAAGGGTTGAGAGAATCGTGATCGGGTGGATGTAGCTCTCGTACAATACGCCGAGCACGATGTAGACGACCACGACTGCGGCGAGGATCAGGTAGGGCTCGCTGGCGAGCGAACTTTCGAACTCCGCGGCGCTGCCCGAGAACGTGGTCTGCACGGTGTCGGGCAGCCCGATCTCATCCTTGGCGGCGGTGATTGCGGCGACGGCGTCGCTCAGAAAGTAGCCGCGGCGGAGATTGAACGAAATGGTGGCGGCGGGGAACTGGCCCTGGTGGGTGATGACGAGCGGAGCGGTGGTGGGTCGGATCGTGGCGACGGCGCTCAGCGGGACCAGCTGGCCCGTGGAGGATTTCACATAGATCTTCGACAGGGCGTCGGGACCCTTTTGGAAACTCGGGTCGACCTCGAGGATCACCCGGTACTGATTGAGCTGCGTGAAGATGGTGGAAACCTGGCGCTGGCCGAAGGCATCGTAGAGGGTGTTGTCGATGTCGGCGGGCAGGACGTTCAGGCGGGATGCCTTGTCGCGGTCGACGTCGATGTCGATCTGGTAACCGTTGTTCTGCTGGTCGCTCGCGACGTCGTTGAGTTCGGGAAGGGTGCGCAGCTTCGAGACGAGCTTGGGCGCCCACTCGGCGAGTTCCGCGGCGTTGGCGTCCTGGAGCGTGTACTGGTACTGGGTGCGGCTGACCCGGCTGTCGATCTGGAGGTCCTGGACGGCCTGCATATAGAGCTCAATGCCCTGGATGTCGGCAACGCTCTGACGGAGCCGGGAGATGATGTCGGTGGCGGAGTCCTTCCGCTCATCGCGCGGCTTCAGGTTGATCATGATGCGCCCCGTGTTCGGCGTGGCGTTGATCGTGCCGGTGCCGACGAAGGAGGTCACGCTCGCGACGTCGGGGTCCTTGAGCACGCGGTCCACGACTGCGCGCTGGCGCTCGGTCATCGCCTTGAACGAGATGTTTTGGGCGGCGTCGGTCACACCGATGATGAGGCCGGTGTCCTGCTGGGGAAGGAGTCCCTTGGGAATGACGACGTAGAGGGCGAGGGTGCCGGCCAGGGTGGCGATGGCGACGAGCAGGGTGCCGAGCTGGTGCCGAAGCACCCAGCGCAGACCCCGTTCGTACAGGGCGAGCATGTCGGAGAAGAAGCGTTCGGTCCGGTGGTAGAACTTTCCGTGGTGCTCCTCCGACTCGGGTTTCAGCAGCCGGGAGCACATCATCGGCGTCAGCGTGAGGGAGACGAAGGCGGAGACGACGATCGCGACGCTCAGGGTGATGGCGAATTCGCGGAAGAGCCTGCCCACCACGCCGGTCATGAACAGCAGGGGAATGAACACGGCGATCAGCGATACCGTCAGCGAAATGACCGTGAACCCGATCTGCTTGGCGCCCTTGAGCGCGGCGTCGAAGGGCTTGTCGCCCATTTCGATGAAACGGACGATGTTCTCGATCATCACGATGGCGTCGTCGACGACGAAGCCCGTGGCGATGGTGAGGGCCATCAGCGAGAGGTTATCGAGACTGAAGCCCGCCAGGTACATCACTCCGAAAGTGCCGATGATCGCGAGTGGGAGGGCGATGGACGGGATGACGGTGGCCCAGAGCTTGCGCAGGAACAGGAAGATCACGAGCACCACGAGGATGACCGTGAGTGCGAGGGTGAACTGCACGTCGGCGACGGAGGCGCGGATGGTCTGGGTGCGGTCGGTGAGGACGGTGACCTTGATGGAGGGCGGGATGGCGGTGAGCAGGGTGGGCAGGAGCCGTTTGATGCGGTCGACGGTCTGGATGATGTTGGCGCCGGGCTGGCGCTGGACGTCGAGGATGATGGCGGGCTTGTCACCGTACCACCCGGCGAGCTTGGTGTTCTCGACGCTGTCGACGACGCGGCCGACGTCGCTGAGGCGCACGGGCGATCCGTTGCGGTAGGCGATGATGAGATCGCGGTACTGGTCGGCGGAGAAGATCTGGTCGTTGGCGTTGATCGCGTAGGCCTGGTGGGGTCCGTCGAAGGAGCCCTTCGGGGCGTCTACGTTGGCCTGGGTGAGGGCGGTGCGGACGTCCTCGAGACTGATGCCCTGGGCGGCGATCGCGGCGGGATTGATCTGCACGCGCACGGCGGGCTTCTGGTTGCCCTCGATGGTGACGAGACCGACGCCGGTGACCTCGCTAAGCTTCTGGGCGAGCAGAGTGTCGGCGTAGTCGTTGACCTTGGCGATGGGGAGCGAATCGGAGGTGACGGCGAGGGTGAGGATCGCGGTGTCGGCGGGGTTTACCTTGTTGTAGACGGGAGGGTTGGGGAGGTTCTGGGGCAGGACTCCGTTGGCGACGTTGATGGCGGCCTGGACGTCCTGTGAGGCGCTGTCGATGCTGCGCTCGAGGCTGAACTGGAGCGTGATGGTGCTGACGCCGAAGGAACTGATGGAGTTCATGGACGTCAGCCCGCTGATCTGGCCGAACTGCTGCTCGAGCGGGGTGGTGATGGAGGAGGCGATGACCTCCGGGGAGGCGCCGGGCAGCTGGGTGGTGACTTGGATGGTTGGAAAATCGACGCTGGGCAGCGCCGAGATCGGCAGCATGAAATAGCCAAGCAGGCCGAGCAGCACCACGCCGGCCATGAGCAGGGAGGTGGCGATGGGCCGCCGTATGAAAATTTCGGAGACGTTCATCGTGGACGGCTCCGGCTCATTGCGCGTGGCGGTGGCGGCGCACCTCGCTGGACTCGCCGGAAGCGGAGTTCGCGGGGTCGGATCCGTTGGAGGTGGTCACCCGGCTTCCCTCGCGCAGCTTGTACTGGCCGTCGACCACGACGCGCTCGCCGGCCGTGAGGCCCTTGTCGATCAGGGCGTTGCCGGCGTCGATCTGACCGACGACGACCGGGCGCATCTCGACGGTGGAATCGGGTTTGATGACGAAGGCGTAGGCTCCCTGGGGGCCGCGCTGGACGACGCTGGTGGGCACGACGAGCCCGTTTTTCCGAATCGACACGATCAAACGCACGTTGACGAACTGGCCGGGCCAGAGGGCGAGGTTCTCGTTCGGGAAGGTGGCCTTGAGCTTCACGGTGCCGGTGTTCGGGTCGATCTGGTTGTCGATCACGCTCACGGTGCCATGGCCGAGCGTGACGCGGTTGTCGCGGTCGAATGCATCGACCGTGAGACCGATCCCGCCGTGGCTGGCGGCGAGCAGCTCGGGCAGGTTCTGCTGGGGAAGGGTGAAGAGGACGGAGATGGGCTTGAGCTGGGTGATGACGACGATGCCGTTGGCGTCGCTGGCATGGACGATGTTGCCCTGGTCGACCTGGCGGATGCCGGTGCGGCCGTCGATGGGGGCGGTGATGCGCGTGTAATCGAGCTGGACCTGTGCGTTCTCAATACTGGCGGCGTCGGCCTGGACGGCGGCGGTCAGCTGTTCGACGAGGGCGCGCTGGGTGGCGAAGGTCTGCTGGTCGATGAGGCCGCGCTTGAAGAGGTCGGCATTGCGCTGGAGGTCGGTGCGGGCGTTGTCGAGCTGGGCGGCGTCCTGTGCGCGCTTGGCGATCGCCTGGTCGAGCTGGGCCTTGTAGGAACGGTCGTCGATGAGGGCGAGCAGGTCGCCCGCCTTGACGTCCTGGCCCTCGCGGAAGCGCACGTTGACGAGCTGCCCGTCGACGCGGGGCTTCACCGTGACGGTGTTATAGGCGGCGACGGTGCCGATGCCGTCGAGGTAGATCGGGGTGTCCTGGGCCTTTACGACGCCGGCGATGACGTTGACGGGGGCAGCCTCCCCACCGCGCTGCCAGCCGGGGCGATTGGCTCCGTCTTCGGCGGCGGCGCGTCGGACATGGATCACCCAGGCGATGATGAGGAGAGCGGGCACGCCGAAATACAGGGAAAGGCGGAGACGTTTATTCATGGGCGGGACAGGGAAGGGGAGGGGGCGGTTTTGGGCAAAGCGGCTGAGCGTGGACCGTCAATCAGGGTGTGGCATCGCCGCCAGCGCGCAATCCGTTGATCAGGCAGTGGACGAGGTCGGCGACCCGGGGACGGACGTCGCCAAAGGGTTGGTTGGCGAGCATCCAGGGAAGCACAAACGGGGCGCTGGCCAGCTGGATGAGCTCGGTGGCGCGGCGGAGGTCCGCCGGGGCCAGGATTGAATCGCCGAGGATTGCGGTGATGCGCAGCCGGATTTCCTCGAGAAAGTTCGTGCGGGCGTTGGTGGTCTCGCGGGTGACGATCATGCCGAGCTCGAACAGCAGAGGCTCCTCGGTGATCTGGTAGAGCGTGTGTTCGACGATGCCCAGGAAGAAGGCGGAGAGACGCGGGGCCGCGGCGCTGGGGGCGCTGGCGATGGCTTCGTCGCAGGCGGCGAACATGAGCCGGCGTTCCCGCTCCACGACGGCCGAGGCGATTGCCAGTTTTCCGGGGTGGAAACGGTAGAGATTGGCCGCGGACATGCCACAGTCGGCGGCGATCTCGCGCATCGAAGTCTTGGCGTAGCCGAAATGTCTGAAACGTTCGCGCGCTGCGTCCACGATGCTCGGAAACCGGCGGGTGGCCTCCGGTGCGGCGGACTGAATGCTGAATGCTTCGTTCATCGTTGATGCTCGGGAGACGGCAGGGTGTTCCGGCAGGTTTCAGCAAAGGCCGGCAAGACCAAATCGGGGCGTGGCCGACGAAACGCCGCCCTCGGGCGTGGAGCGAGGCCGCCGGACCCTCATTCGTTAGAGGAAAACGCCTGCGAACGGGCGGCACTCAATGGAAATAAGCGAGGAGCGAGAAGCCCGTTCGACTTCGCTCAGGGCAGGCGGGAAGTGAGAATGGATTCCAGCGGTTGGCGAGAGCGCTGTGGGCCGCCTTAACCTGGAGTGCGGAATCACGATTCTGCTCTGCGCTGGAGGCTCGGCCTCCCGGCCCGTCGCCACCGCAGTCCACAACGGAAAATAAGCGAGGAGCGAGAAGCCCGTTCGACTTCGCTCAGGGCAGGCGGGAAGTGAGAATGGATTCCGGCGGTTGGCGGGTGCGCTGTGGGCTGCCTTAACCTGGAGTGCGGAATCACGATTCCGCTCTGCGCGGGAGGCTCGGCCTCCCGGCCCGCTTCACTCGAATGCGCAGAGCGATTCGATTCTGGCCGCAGAACCGTCGCGAAGCCACGAGTCGAGTTGGGACTGCTCCTTGAGCTGCTGGCCGCGCCCACGCGGGACGGCCAGGTAGCGCACGGGGAGGTCGGGCAGGGAGGTCATGTCGCCCCAGAGCTTCTCAAACTGCGCGACGGGCAGGATGTCCTCCTGGCCGTTGCCCCAGCGTTTCTTGACGTCCTTGAGCGTGACGTAGGTGGGCACGCGCGCGGCGAGGGCGCGGACGCCGGCGGCGACGCGGGCCGCGTCGGAGAGCGAGGCGCGGTCCACGCCGAAGAGCTCCAGCAGCGGGTCGATGGCGATCCAGGTCGTGGCGGTATTGTAAAAGCTGAGACGAAACTCGTCCTCCTCGCGTGCGAGGGCGAGTCCCTCGACCAGGCGCAGCTGGCCGCCCACCCGCGCGAGCCCGCCGCCCCGGTCCTCGATGCGTCGGCGGATGACCTCGACGGAAAGCGCGGCGCCGCCGCGGATGTGGCGACCGAGCAGCCCGGGTTCGAGCGACGCGCCCAGGGTGTCGATGTTGTGGAGCAACAGGTGTTCGAGCGCGGGCTGCTCGCGCAGCAGTGAGGCGAGCGTGCCGTTGAGCAGGAGGTTGGCGACCTCGTACCAGTGGCCCACGGGGTGCAGGCACTGGAGGGGGACATTGTCCGTATAGTCGGAGGCCTGGCCCGAGGACTGGGCCCACTCGATTAGCGCCTTGTGCAGGCTCAGGCGCATCTTCTCCTTCTGCGGATCGAGGCGCTGGCGGGGCATCTCCTCGAAGGCGAACCGGAGGTCGCGGACCATCGGGATCATGCGCAGTCCGATTGAGCGCCCCGGCGAGAGCACCAGGCGGCCGGGGTAGTTGAATTCCCCGTGCTCGGCCAGAAAGGCGGCCGTGGCGTCGTGCGTCAGGTGGCTCGTGGTGAAGAGGTGCGTGACGGGGCATCCGGCGGCCCGCGATGTGGCTCGGCTCTTGGCGAGGTGCGTCTCGATGAAACTGCGGTGGCGCCCCGCGAGCCGGGCGAAAGGATGGAGGGCCTTCACGGTTCCGGCGCCCTGGGTCCAGCGGCTGCCGGCGCCCGCGGCGAGCGTGACGACTGCGGCGCGGCCCTCGCACAGGGCCGCCCGGCCGATGGCCTCGGCCTCCGGCTCAGGCGAGTCCGCCGCCTCGACGTCGCCGGGTCGGACGTTCTCGACCTGGGTGCTGGCGGGAAGTCGGTTCTGGGCGAGCCCGATGCGGCCGGCGAGGAGGTCCTGGCGTATCCGCTCGTGTTGGACAGGATCGAAGCCGTTCGCCTGGAGCAGGTCCGCGAGCGAGGCGCGCGCGGCGGATCCTTCCGCGGCGGGCGCCGGGAAGATGCGCTGCACGAGCGCAGAGGCCAGCGGGTGGGTGCGGTCGAAGAGTTGTCGCGCGGAGAACCGGTCCATTTCCGCGCGCACCGCGCCGGGCAGTTGCCGCGGGTCGTGACGAAGCCAGCGCGGGACCATGAACAGGTAGTATTCGGGCGAAAGCAGTGCGTTGGATCCGGAGAGCAGTGCAGCCTGCGAACCGCGCTCGTTCAGCTCGAAGTCGTACACGACCGGATCCATCGCGAACGGCAGCGCGTGCTCGAGCGCGGCCTTGGTACGGCGCATGATTCCGAGGATCGTCCCGGCCGCCTCTGCGCGGTGCGCCGGATCCACCCAGAAACCCATGCCGCCGCCGGACATTCCGCCGAGCATGATGAAGCCCCGGAACACGGGCCCGAGCGCGGCACGAATTTCGGTCACAAGGCGCTCGGTGTAGGCGTTGCTGGCCCAGGGGATGATGGCCTGCAGCGGACCGAAGAAGTTTCGCGTGGTCAGCTCGGCGACGCGCGCGACTTCGCCGGCCTTCAGGGCTGCGACGATTTCGGCGAGGATCTGCTGGGCTTCCTGCCGGGCGCGCCACTCGCGGGGCAGTTTGAGGAGGTACTTTTCGGTGACCATCTCGAGGATGGGGCCGACGTTCTGGCTCATGCCCCCGTGCACGAGCACGAGCGAGGCCTGCAGCTCGCGCCGCGTCGCCTCGGAGATCGCGTCGAGGCCGAAGAGCGTGTGCCGCGGCAGCAAGCGTCCACGGCTGGTGCCGTGCTCGCTGTCGCCGGGCTGGGCGAGTTCGCCCTGGATGAGCTTGATGCCGGGCCACACGCCACCGCTGTCCTGCCAGCCCCCGCCCGATCCTCCGAGCCACTCGCCCAGGATGGCGCGGCTTGCGATTGTACGGCGTTCGTCCTCCGAAAGTCCGCCCGTTAGGGAAGCCACCTGGCCGGTGGCGCGCATGCACAGCGAGACCAGGCAGCCCAGGAGGTTGGTCGAGACTGCCAGGCGCGAGCCCTTGGGAATGTCGCGCACCTGGCTCGCGATCTCCAGTCCGCGCCCCGGACCGACGAGGCGGGAGAGCAGCTCTGCGAGTTCGTGACCCGAACCCTCCATGCCGGACGGGACGATGCCGGCGGCGATCACGGCTGCCTTGAGCAGGCCGAGGTAATCCTTGGCGAAATCGAAGACCTCCTCGATCGAGCGCACGTCCGCGGTGGCGCCGAGGTCGATGCTGGTGAGCCGGATCACGGGCTCGCCAATGACGCGCAGGAAGCCGCACACGGGGGGCCGGGGCTGCGGATCGCGTCCGTGCACACCGAGGTCGACCGACAGGTTCAACACGCGGGCGCCCTCGGGGTAGTCCATGCCGAGGAAGAAGATGTCGCTCCAGGCCGCGTGGGAGAGGTCCAGGCGCACGGCGGTCTCCTCGCGCAGCACGGGCATGAGCCCATCGGCCGCGGGGAGCGTCAGCTCCGGACGGATACGCAGCGGGTAATCGAGCGGATGGCCGGCGCGGAACATCCACTGGTTTCCGCGCACCTGGCGCACGGTGCGCTGGACCTGGTGGGCGAGGGTCTTGAACGCCAGGCCGGAGTAGGCGGCCGCGAGCGCGCTGCTCAGCGAATCCGACGAGCCGGCGTCGCGCTGATGGGCGAGGTACACGGCGATGGCCTCCTCGTAGCGGCGGTCCATGGCGAGCCGGTGTCCCTCGAACGGGATCGAGCCCTCCGACTGGTCGGGGAAGTGTAGCGGCAGGAAGTACCGGTGGAGCGCGGCGAGGAAGAACACGGCGCGCACGCGGTGGTAGAAATTGGTGCAGCGGTGACGGTACGCCTCGAGTTCGTCGGCGAAGCCTTCGAGGGTGGCGCGGTCGGCGGCGGTGCACAGCGCTTCGAAGGCGGTGCTGTCGTCGGCGGTGCCCTCGACCAGGGCGATGAGGTGGGATTCCACGGCGGGCTCCAGGGCTTTGGGCCTCAGCGGCGTGCGCTCGAGTCGGCGGCGAGCTCCTCGGCCAGGACCGCGAGGACCTCGTCGCGGGCGGAGCCGTTGAGCCCGAGCGCGATCTGGGCGCGAAGCAGGCCGAAGGGCGCCTCGAGATCGGCGCGCCGGCCCGCGATTTCGACTGCGAGGTATTTCTCGCGTTGGGCGAGCCGGGCGAGCGAGGGCGACAGGCCGATCCGGCCCGCGCCCGCTTCCGCGAGCGCCTGGTCGAGGAGATCGAAGATCACCGGCGTGAGCAGGTGCATGCCGAAGAAACAGAGGTAATGACCGCTGCGCAGCCCGGGCACCACGCACTGCTGCTCCGCGACGGTGGGCGTCGGCTTCTCGATCACGTTCTCGATCTGGTAAAGCCCCTTGGCACCGGGCACCAGGGAACCGGCGATCGTGCCGTAGAACTGCAGGAGGCTTTCGTGGGTGGCCTGGACCGCGGACAGGCAGCAGCGCTCCTGCGCGGCGACCTCGAGCAGCTGCCGAGTGCAGCTGGTCTGGGCGCGACTCACGTAGAGGTGGTCGCAGACCTGGAGCAGGAAGGGTTCGTCTCCCACGAAGTCGCGACCGCAGAGCACGGCGTGACCGTAGCCGAGCGGATCCGACTGCTCGACGAACACGAGGTGGCTCTCGAACGATTCGAGCACGGACTGGTAGGCGGGGCGGTCGCCGGGGGCGAGCACGAGCCCGACCTTTTCGATGCCGGCGTCGAGCAGCTCGGTGAGGATGATCGCGAGGGCGGGTTTGGACGTGCCGTCGCGGTCGGTGAGCGATTGCAGGGGCAGCCGGCGCTGGCGCGGGCCCGCCGCCGTGATCAGGGCTTTGCGGATTTTCGAGTCCATGCGTACGGGGAGGTTTCAAGGTGCCGTGTCCCGATCCCCCGCGGCAAGCTGTTTTCCGCCGGCATGGGCCGTCGATTTCGAGGACAACCGATTTTCCGATTGACCAGCTGTATTACTGAAGTAATACACTGTGACACACCTGCCCTTCATGCCTCCGGTCCTCGTCATCGATCATCACAACGGCGTGCCCGCGTACCGGCAGCTGATGGACCAGATCAAGTTTCAGATAGCGGCGGGGGTGTTGAAGTCGGGCGAGGAGATGGAGTCGACGCGCGCGCTTTCGGCGGCGTTGTCGCTGAATCCGATGACGATCAGCAAGGCCTACGGTCTGCTCGAGCGGGAGGGCGTGCTGGAGCGGAGGCGCGGGCAGACGCTCACGGTGCGTGCTGCGGAGGGCGGCCAGGCGGCGGCGGCACGGGCGGAGGTGCTTGGCAAGGCACTGGAGGCGGCGGCGGCGACGGCGCGCCAGCTCGGCATTTCCGACGCGGAGGCGCTGCGACTTTTCAAGGCAACCCTGAATGCACACCAGCATGAACACGACTGACACCCTGACCTCGGTGCGCCCGGTGGTGGCGCGCAACCTGACCAAACGCTACGGCCGCCACACGGCCCTGAACGGACTCACGCTCGACCTCCCCGAGGGGCGGGTCGTGGGCCTGTTGGGGCGCAACGGCGCCGGGAAGACGACCCTGCTCAACCTCGCCAGCGGCCTGATCCTACCGAGCGAGGGCACGATCGAGACCCTCGGCGTGTCGACGGTGGATCTCGACACCCCGCAGCTCACGCGTCTGGGCGTGGTTCAGCAGGAGGGGCGGTGCATCGAATGGATGACCGTGCGGCAGCACCTGGATTTCAATGCCTCGTTTTATCCGCGCTGGGACCGGGACCTCGAGCGGCGGCTGGTCGACGCGCTGGAGGTCGATCCCAAGCGCCGGATCGCGGAACTCAGCCCGGGCGACCGTCAGAAGGTGGGCATCCTGCTGGGTGTCTGTCATCGTCCCTCGCTGCTCCTGCTGGACGAGCCTGCGAGCGCGCTGGATCCGATCGTTCGCATGCAGCTGCTTGACGTGCTTCTGGAGCGCCTCCGCGACGACGGATGCACGATGGTGATCTCGTCGCACCTGCTCAGCGACGTGGAGAAGATTGTCGACTGGGTGATCGCGCTGGATGCGGGCGAGTTGGTTGAGAATGCGGCCTTCGACGAGCTTCAGGAGAGCTTTGCGGAATGGACCGTGCTGCCGCGGAACGGCGAGCTTCCCGGTCAGTTTGACGAGCCGTACATCCTGAGCCGGGAGGGGAACTGGCGCCAGGCGGTGATCCGAGTGCGCACGGCGGAGGCCGACGCCGCGGTGCAGTTTGCGGAGCGGCACGGTGTCGAGGTGCGCTCGCGCCCGCTGAACCTGGAGGAGATGTTCCCGCTGATCACCCGCAAGAAGGCGACGTCGTGAATACCCGAGCTTATCTTACGATCCTGCGCCCCTGGCAGGTGATCGCGTTTGCGGGTGCCGAGGCCCTGTTCGGCTGGATGCTGCTCCGCATGGTCTTTCCGTCGAATCCCGCGGAAGTCCGGGTCGTGGCCTTGCTTGTGCTTGCGCCGATGATCGTGGGGAGCGGGCTGCTCTGGCCGCTCGAATATGTCCTCCATCATGGCGGCTGCGCGCTTATGCCGGGCGTGGATCGCGCCTTTGCACGCGCTCATGCGAGGTCCTTTGTTGTCGCGGCCACCGCGCTTACGGCAGCCTGCGCGTGGGGACTCTCTGGATACCCAATCGTCCTTTCGGCGGGGTTGGTCGTAACCCTGCTTTCGATGCCCCTGTTTTTCGAGCGCGGGTCTCTGCGATGGTCCGACTCGTGGCGCATGGGAGTGGCCGCATTGAATGCAGTGGCCGCCGCCTGCATGCTCGGCCTCGACCGTACCACACAGACGGTCGTCGGACTGGCGACCTTCGTGATCTCGCTCTTCATTGCGGTTCGGGGATTTTCCCACTGCTTTGACCGCAGGCGGATCCTCGCGCGGGGACGCAGGCCGTACGTGCACTACCAAGTGGTGGTCATGGCCGCGTTCGGGCTTGCGCGGCTATTTCGGATCAACAGGGGCGGGTTGTCCGATGCAGGCAGCCAGTCGAGAGAGATCGAGTTTAGGGACGTCGATGACTCCGTCTGGTCGTGGCTCGGGGTGATGTTCAGGCTACGCCAGGTGCGTCCCAAAATGGCGATAGGGAGTTTTCTTTTTCTCCAACTGACATTTGGTCCCGTGTTGTTGGCCGTCATGGCAGGCACGGATCTGATGACCAAGCCCGTCTCGTTCGCAACCTGGCTGCAGGGGATGGCGGGTTCGCTGGGCGGTCCTGGATTGGTTTCGGGGCCGTATGCGAACGAGGTCATCTTGACGTTATCGATTGGATCCATGGTGATCGCGATGCAGTTTGTACAGACGCGGCGGTTTCGACTTCCGATCTCGCGGGTGCGGCTCGCGGACTACACGTGGACCTATTCGGTCCTGATGTCTTCGGCGATTCTCATCTCGATGGCGCTATCGTTGTCAGCGACGTTTCTGGTTCTCGAAGCTTTGGTGCTGAAGAACCTTCAATGGACCGTGGTGCCGCGGTTTGGGCTTATCGCGCTGATGTGTCTGGCGGCGCTGATGATCGCGCTCACGGCATTTGAAGGAGTGAAAGCGGGTTCTAATGCGTGGAGACGCTGGGATGGCGAGCTGCAGGCCCACGAGGCCCTGTTGACCATGGCATGCCTGGGAGGGCTGGGGGGAGGGCTGGTGGCGGCGATTGGGTTGGGGGTGCGAGGGAGTGCCAGTCTCACGGGCCCTGCGGTGGTCCTCCTGATTGCAGGGAGCGCACTCATTTATCGGCAGGTTCTTCGCTGGAATTTTCGGCGATGCAGCTTTGAGGGCATCGATGCCAATCCGGGAAAATTGACCTGATCACTTTGAGAACCCGCCCCCCATGAATGCCCGAGCCTACCTGACGATCCTGCGCCCGCTTCGGACGGTCCTGTTTATTGGTCTCTACGGTTTCGTCGTGCTGCTCGACGCCAGCGGATTAGTCCACGGCCCATTGCGGCTGGCCTGCTTTGTGACTTTCGCGCTCGTGGGGCCGCTGGTGGTTGGTTCGTTCCTGCTGGGGCCGCTGCACGAGGTGATGCACACGACGGTGGCGGGCGTCCTGCCCGGACTGCATCGAACCGCGGCGCGGTGGCATCTCGCGGCACTTGTGTTCGCGCTGTTGGGCCTGGTGAGTGCTGCCGTCGCGACAGTCCCGGGCGTTCCTTGGCAGGCGGATGCGGGGCTGATTGCTGCGGGCCTTGCGCTCCCGCTGTGCAATCGGCGGCAGGATCTCTTTCCCGGGGTCCGAGCGGGAGTGCTGGTGTTGATCCTCCTCTCGGTGCTCCTCGGATTTCTGGGATCATCGTTCCGCTGGCTGAGCGTACGCGAGCCCTGGCTCGTCTTCCTGGCAGGATTCGTGGTGGCGGCCTATTGCGTGCGACGCGGCTTCGATCGTCGCGGTGTCCGGGCGCGGGCGCGAGGGGATAGGGCGGTCGTCTGCACGCAATCGGTGCTGTTCACGGGAGGAGCGATCATGAGGGCACGGCAACGCGAGTTTGCGCGCCGCAGTTGGGCCCGCATCCCGGTCTCGGAGCAGAGGTGGGATCAGGGCTGGGTGGATGGGTCGTTTCGGAGTCGGTTGGCGATCGTGCATCGCGTGTCCTTTCCGAGTCGGATCCAGTTTTTGAAGACGAACGCGATCATCCAAGGGCTATTCCCTTTGATATTGATGGCGGGCGCCTGTGCAGCCGCGGTGGGCGCCAATGGAGGCCACCTTGCGGGTTTGGGAGGACAGTTGGCCGAAACCTGTGCGCTGGGTTTCGGCGCCGGCAGGCCGGTGACCGTGTTCCTGGGAGTCCCGCTGGCGTATGGAGCCCTGGCTTCGATGGTGCTCACGAGCATCTTTGCGTTCCGCCGCCTGCTGCCCGTTCCGCTGGCGCGCTCCCGGATGGCGTCCGTTATGGCCAACTACACACAAACCTATGGACTCGCGGTGCTCGCGGGTGCGTCCTCGGTCATGACGATGCTGCTTTTCGTGGCGCTCGACCTGTTGGGCGAACCTCTGCGTTGGTTCGATCTTAAGCTTCCGCTTGCATGCCTGGCGGCGTTGATTCCGGCGGTCCTGTTATCGTGGGGCCTCGAAGCCTTTGCGTGGGATCGAATCAGCATCGTGGTCGGAGGACTGCTTTCGCTCTTTTGCCCACTGCTCGCCGCGACCGCGGCATCCTTCTTCGTCGGGCCGCTGCTGTCTCTGCCGGGAGCGGTCGTCTGGCTGACAACGACGCTTGCCTGTTGGCGTTTCCACCGCTGGGCTGTGCGGCGTTCATACCTCACGTCGGACCTCCTGGGTTCGATGTTGAACGCAAAGGAACTTTTTTGGGGCAGTCGCAATTGAGCGCACCCCGACTTACAACCCCTAACCCTACATCCATGAAGACTCGTCTCGTTGTTTCCCTTCTCGCTCTCGCCACTGCCGGTTTTGCCGCGCCTGCCGCGTCCACGTCGGCTCCTGCGCAGGCTTCGGCCACGCCGGCTCCCTCGGTGTCGGCGCCGAGCGAAGCGTCCATCAAGGAACTGCTCGAGGTTTCGCACGCGCGCAGCCTGATCGACTCCGTGAACACGCAGGTCGAGGCCATGGTCCGTGCCTCGATGGCCCAGGCCGAGAAGGAGTACCCGGCGAATCCCGAGGCCACCAAGATCCTCAACGGGATGGTCGAGAAGATCAACGGGCTCCTGAGCCAGGAGCTGAGCTGGTCGACGATGGAGCCGCTGTACGTCCGAATTTACCAGCAGTCGTTCACCCAGCAGGAGGTCGACGGTCTGGTGGCCTTCTACAAGACCCCGGTGGGTGATGCGCTGGTGCGGAAAATGCCGCGCGTCATGCAGCTCGCGATGGTCGACGTGCAGCAGCGCGTGCGTGACTTCATGCCGAAGGCGCAGGCGATCTCGCACGAGACGATGGCTGAACTGAAGGCGCTCGATGCCAAGGCCGCGGAGGCCAAGAAGGCCGCCGAGGCTCCCAAGGCGCCCGCCGCTCCCGAGCCCGCCAAGAAGTAAGCGGGAAGCTTGGTTGAACAGAAGCTATCGAAGGGAACGAAGAACAATCCGCTCACGACAGGATTGAGCGCGCTGATTTACTCATCGATTGGGTGAGGCAATTTGGGCTTGGCGATTTCGTACAATCGCTTGGCTCGACCTTCTTTGTTATCTTCGTTTCCTTCTGTTAGCCGCGTCTTTTGAATGGATGGGCGGATACGCTCCTCCCGGCTCTTGTTTCAGCGGTTCTGTTCATCGGCCGCCGCTGAAACGGGAGGCGGCGTGCCGGCGATCCGAGGCGGACGATGCTCAGGCCCGCTTGATCTCGAAGAACACGTCCGCACCCTCGCCGGGTTTGCCGGAAATTTGAAGCGTCGTGCCGTGGGCGTTGAGCAGGGCCTCGCTCATGCGGAGACCGAGGCCGAGTTTCTTCTTCTGGGCGTCGCTCAGGTCGCTGTTGCGCAGCTTGAGCAGCGGAAGATAGACGGAGGGATCCAGACCGCAGCCGGTGTCCTTGACGTGGATTTCGCAGATGCCGTTCTTCGAGGAGGCGGACACGATCACGCGGCCCTTCGGCGGCGTGGCCTTGATGGCGTTCGCAACGAGGTTGTTGAGCACCTGCGCGAGGCGCTGGGAGTCGCCGAGCACGGCAATGTCGGTGGGCATGAGTTCCAGCGCGATCTGACGCTGCAGGGCGGCGACGCCGAGGGTGTCGTGCACTTCCAGCCAGAGGAAGGGGAGCGGAATGGCCTTCGGGACGATCTTCGCCTCGCGGGTGTCGTCGAGGAAGGCTTCGAGCAGGTGGCGCACCTGGCGGAGCTGGCCGTCGGTCGTGCGTTTGATGTTGTCGATGAGCGGCCGGCTTTCGATGCCAATGGACGGGTCGGTCAGGAGTAGCTCGGAGGTGAGGCTGATGCCGGTGAGCGGACCGCGGAAATCGTGGGCGATGCTGGTGGTGAGGCGTTCGCGGAGACGCTCAAGCCGGTCGAGCCGCTCGCGGGTGGCTTCGGCGGTCTGTATCAGGCGCCCGGCGACATCGGGTGAACCCTGCGCCGGGGTGGGGTCGTTCGACGATGAGAGTTGGTCGAGCGCGGCACGGAGTGGGGCGGTGAGTCCCCGGATCCACCACGCGGCGACGATGAGGCCGACGATGAGTCCGGCCAGGGCGAGCAATGCGGGGTGGGAGGAGCCGGGAATCGCGCTGGCGGAGGCGAGCGCGACGGCGATCGTCGGCAGTGCGCCGACCAGGGCGGCGACGGCGACGAGTTTGGCGGTGTAGGAGGAGGGGAATAACCAGCGACTGGTCCAGCGGTGGATCGCGAGGTCGTGATCTGATTTCATGCGGGGTGGCATCACTCGACGTATCGGCTTGAATCGGCCCCCGGCGAAGGGACTTGAGGAGAAATCCCCAGGTCGTCCGGGTCGGGTGGAGCGGCGTCTGTTCTAGGCAAGATGTTGCCGTGGTGGAAGTCCTTCTTCTGAGAAGGAACTACGCAATTTAACGATCCTCCTTGTAGCCTTGGTGCCTCCCGTCTAGAGCCCTCAGGGAAATCCCGACCTTTCGCCACTCGGTGAAAGGAGGAATCCGGTCATCCTCTTGCATGAACAAACGTCGCGTAGTGGTCACAGGACTTGGAGTCGTCGCCTGCAATGGCATTGGCGTCGACGAGTTCTGGCGTGCAAATTTGGAGGGCCGATCGGGCGTCTCCCTTATCGATACCTTTGAAACGGATGATTTTCCGTCAAAAGTCGGAGGAATTGTGCGCGGACTTGAACCCGCCCGCTACATGCCGGCTGAAGTCGCCCGGAGGGTGGACCGGTTTGTGCATCTCGGGCTCGTGAGCGCGGAGTTCGCGCTTCAGGACAGCGGCTTGAAGCTCGAGCAGGCGGATCGGGATCGCATTGGGGTGATCATGGGCTCTGGTTTTGGCGGTGCCTTTTTTCACGAGGAGCAGCTTATCCAGGGCTTCGACAAGGGGGCGCATCGCCTCAATCCCCTCGCGGTGCCGCGGATCACCCCGAATGCGGTGGCGAGCCAGATGGGCATCCGGTACGGACTTCGCGGACCCAACATGGTGATTTCGACCGCCTGCGCCTCGGCCGCGCATGCAATCGGAGAGGCGTTCCGAAAGATCCAATACGGCGAGATCGACGCCTGCCTGACGGGTGGTGCGGAGGCGCCGATGACACGGTTCAATTTCGGCGCGTATTGCGCCCTGCGCGTGTTGTCCAAGACCAACGACGAGCCCACGCGCGCTTCGCGTCCCTTCGACCTGACCCGCGAGGGCTTCGTGATGGCGGAGGGCGGCGCGGTGCTGATCCTCGAGGAGCGCGAGTATGCGATCCGTCGCGGTGCAAAGATCCTGGCGGAAGTCGTGGGCTATGCGAGCAACTCGGGGGCGCACCACATGGTGATGCCGGACCCCGAGGGCGGCGACGCGGCGCGCGTCATGGCTGCGGCGATCAAGGATGCCGGACTGACCCGCGTGGACTACATCAACGCCCACGCGACCTCGACCCAGGCGAACGACGCGGCGGAGACGCGCGCGATCAAGGCGGTGTTCGGGGATGAGGCGAAACGCATTCCCGTGTCGTCCACGAAATCAATGATCGGCCACTCCCTCGGCGCGGCGGGTGCAATCGAGGCGGTGGTGTGCGTGAAGACCCTCATGCACCAGATCGTCCCGCCAACGATCAATCTCCGCGTGCCTGATCCGGCCTGCGACCTCGACTACGTGCCGGACCACAGCCGCGAGATGCGCGTGCGAACGGTGTTGTCCAATTCGTTTGGTTTTGGAAACTGCAATGCGTCTCTCGTGTTTGCAGAAGCCTCTTAAGCGCCATGACTCCCCAGGAAATCGAGCAGAAGGTCGTCGACATTCTCGCAAAGAAGTTCGGCACCGAACCCTCCAAGATCACGCCCGACACCCGTCTGGCTGAAGACCTCGGCGTCGACTCGTTCGGGGCGGTGGAGCTCATGTTCGAGCTCGAGGAGGCCTTCAACCTCAAGATCGCCGACAGCGACATCGAGCACATCCGGTGCGTGAAGGATATCGTCGCCTACCTCGTGACCTGGACCGCGAAGAAGGGCCAATAGGCGCTGCGCTTCGCTGCCAGAGGCCCGAGGTCAGAGGTCGGAGGCCAGAAGCCAGAAGCCAGAGGTCAGTGGTCAGAGGTCGGAAGTCAGAGGACAGAAGGCAGGGGCGGCTAGCCAGAGGTCAGTGTCGGACTTCTGACTCTCGAAGCGTGCGAGTGGCTGGCAGCGGCTAGCAGACGGACAGGCACCGTTGGCCGATGATCAGAGGCCAGACGTCAAACCCGACCTCCGATCTCCGACTTCCGAAATCTGACCTCTGTCTTCTGATTACTGACCTCTGGTCCTATTCCGTCTCGGCGATGCCGCGCTTGAGGGCCTGTTCGAACAGGTCGAGGGCGCGGTCGATTTCCTCCTCGGTGATGTAGAGAGAGGGGGCGAGCGTGAAGACGTTCTTGTAGTAGCCGCCGACGTCGAGAATGAGGCCCATGCGCTTGCCGCCCGCGTCGAGGGATCCGCTCAGGCCGATGTTCATGATCGCGTCGGTGAGCTCGCGGTTGGGCGTGAAGCCGTCGCGCTTGCACATTTCCATGCGCAGGGCGAGGCCGAGGCCGTCGACGTCGCCGATCTGCGGATACCGTTTCTTCAGATCGCGCAGCCGGTTGAGGAAATAGGCGCCGCGGGCCATGACGCGCTGCTCGAAGCCCTCCTCCTCCATGAGCTTCATGGTCTCCAGGGCGACGGCGGTGCCGAGGGAGTTTGAGGAGAAGGTGGAGTGAGTGGAGCCGGGGGGGAAGACCTTCGGGTTGATGAGCTCCTCGCGCGCCCAGATCGCGGAGATGGGGTTCATGCCGTTGGTCAGGGCCTTGCCGAAAACGGCGACGTCGGGCGACACGCCGAAGTGCTGCAGGGCGAAGAATTTTCCGGTGCGGTAGAAGCCCATCTGGATCTCGTCGTCGACGAGCAGGATGCCGTGGGCGTCGAGGATCTTCTTGAGGCCGGGGAAGTAGCCCTCGGGCGGGACGACGTAGCCGCCGGTGCCCTGGATGGCTTCGACGAAGAAGGCGCCGAACTCGGCCTTGCCGGTCTTGTTGACGACGCCGTAGTACTCGGTCTCGAAGAGGCGCTCGAACTGCTTGAGGCAGTAGAGTTCGCAGGTCTCGCGGTTTTTCCCGTAGGGGCAGCGGAAGCAGTACGGGTAGGGGATGAAGTTGGCGCGGTCGCCGAAATGGCCGAAGCGCTCGCGGTAGCGGTAGCTGGACGTGATGGACGTGGCGCCGAGGGTGCGGCCGTGGTAGCCGCCCATGAAGGCGAAGGCCATGTTCTTGCCGGTGTGGTTGCGGACGACCTTCCAGGCGTCCTCGACGGCGCTGGCGCCGCCGACGTTGAAGTGGATGCGGCCCTTCTGGCCGAACGCCTCTTCGGCCTTGAGCGCGAGGCGGGTGGCGAGCTGGATCTTCTCGCGGTGCAGGTACTGGCAGGCGAGCTGCGGGAGCGTGTCGATCTGGCGCTTGAGGGCCTCGTTGATGCGCGGGTTGCCGTAGCCGAAGTTGACGGCCGAATACCACATCTGGAGATCGAGGTAGGGCGTCTCCTTCTCGTCGTAGAGGTAGATCGCCTCAGCCCGCGTGAACATCGTCAGCTCGCGGGCATAGTGAACGGTGTCACCCCAGGAGCAGTACTTGGCCTCGAGCTCGAGGAGGGTCTTGGTGTCGGTGGTGTCGACGGCCGAAGCGTCGGCCTGGTTGGCGTTCATGGAATGAGGGACTTGAGTTGATTGAGAACGGTGTCGAGCGAGTCGAACTGAATGCAGTCGGGCCGCAGCGGTGCATAGTGCCTGTAAAGGCCGTCCTTTGCGAACAGGACTTCACAAAATCCGGCCGGGCAGACGTCGGAGCGTCCGTCGCCGACATAGATCTTGCGGGTGCCGTCGGGCCGGTTCCTGCGCATGATGTGCGAGGTCTTGCAGTTGCCGCAGCGCGTGCAGATCGACGCGAAATACGGGAAGGAGATGCTGAGCCTGTCGCCGTCGAACTCCAGCGCGTTGGCGAAGATTGGCGGCGCCTCGATACCCCGGGCCGCGAGGATGCGCCGGATGATCCACTCGCAGCTGTCGCTGAGGATGGCGAAAGGCACGGCCCGCGCTCGGAGGTGGGCGAACAGTTCGGGCAGGGCGGGCTCGACGGGAATCTGGGCGAGGTAGTCGGACAGGGCGGGGCGGGTGACGCGCAGGCGGGCGAACTGGCGCTCGAGACATTCGCGCGAGCCGATCCGGCCTGACTCCCATTCCTCCTCGATGCGCTTCCACTCGTCGTCGACGGAGAAGTCGCGGATGATCGCGTCGACCACGTCGAACGGGGTCAGGGTGTTGTCGAAGTCCAGGTAGACCTCGAACGGAGGAGGGGTCGTCATAGGGAACCCAGGAACAGCTCCATCTCGCGGGCGACCTTCTCGCGCTCCTGGTCGGCGGTGATCACGTGGTAGGAGTCGTCGAGGATGACCAGCTTCTTCTTCGGGGAGGAGATCCGGTCATGGATCAGTTGCGAGTTGTGGAGGCTGGCGGTGTCGTCCTCTCGCGGGTGGACGAGGAGCATGGGCGCCTGGATGCTGCCGAGCATGGGGATCACGCGCGTGGCGAGGCGCTTGAGTTCGTGGAAGAGCGAGACCGGAAAGAAGGGGTAGCCGTATTTGCCGACGCCCTGGAGGTTGTGGAGATGAGCGTTGCTGTAGTAGCGGTGCACCATCGCGCGCATGCGCTCGTTCTTGATTCCGTAGGGCGGGCTTTCCTTGAAATAGAGCGTGTACTTGAGCGGTGTGTACGCGGCGAGCGGCAGGAGCCGGTTGTACCAGGGCACGTTCCAGCCGTCGAAAAACAGAGTGGGGGCTAGGCAGACCCCGCCGGCGAGCTGGTCGCCGAGCTCCTCGGCCAGCAGGAGCACGAAGAGCGCGCTCATCGAGAGGCCGGCCACGAACACCTTCTCGCCGGTCTTCAGGGCCTCCAGGACCTCAACGCGAAGCGACTCGTAAAGCTGCTCCCAAGTCGTGTGCTTGAGCACATGGAGCGGTTCGCCGTGATTCGCGAGCCGCGGGCAGCGGATGCTGTAGCCGAGCTTGTTGAAGTAGAACGCCAGGTAACGCATCTCGTTAGGCGTACCCGTGAGGCCGTGCACCAAGATGAGCGTGCGGCCGTTTGTTCCTGTGAGGGAGAGGCTTTCGTCAGGCTCGGGTGGGCGTTCGGCGGGTTTCTTCAGATCCAGGGAAAAGACCAACGACATGAGAGAGATGCTACCTTGCTGCGGCGTCACGCAGTCCCCGTGCGGACCAAAAATGCGGCCGGCAGGGAAACGTGAGACGGAAACGTCTGACCATCTTTGTGACGGATCGCAATATATAGCCTCGTGGATTATTCTAACATTATGGTTTGATGAATTTTACGACGAATCATGACAAACTGTCATGTAATTGGAGCCCCTGGGGCCGGGTGAGAAGTGGACCGGGGGCACCGGAAGGCGGGCCGTGCCTAGAATAGGGCGGCCTGACTGCCGTCCGCAGGACGCAGTCCGATGGCCTCGTAGCCCTTGGGGGTGAGGGCGCGGCCCTGGGGGGTGCGCTGCACGTAGCCTTCCTGGATGAGGAAGGGCTCGTGGACCTCCTCGAGGGTTTCCGCCTCCTCGCCGACGGCGATCGCGATGGTGCCGATGCCGACGGGCCCGCCGCCGTAGTTTTCGGCCATGACGCGCAGCATGCGCTTGTCCATCTCGTCGAGGCCGCGGGCGTCGATCTCAAGCAGCTCGAGGGCGCGGGCGGCGACGGACTGGGTGATGCGTCCCTGGGCGCGTTCCTGGGCGAAGTCGCGCACGAAGAGGATCAGGTTGTTGGCGATGCGCGGGGTGCCGCGGGAGCGGGCGGCGATCTCGCGGGCGCCGGCCGCGTCGATGTCGACCTTCAGCAGGGAGCAGCTGCGGGTCACGATTCCGCACAGCGTCTGCGTATCGTAATAATCGAGACGCGTCTGCAGGGTGAAGCGGGAGCGCAGGGGGGCGGTGAGCAGGCCGGCGCGGGTGGTGGCGCCGACGAGGGTGAAGCGCGGGAGCGAGAGCCGGACGCTGCGGGCGTTGGGCCCCTGGTCGATCATGATGTCGATGCGGAAGTCCTCCATCGCCGAATACAGGTACTCCTCGACGGTCTTGGGCAGGCGGTGGATCTCGTCGATGAAGAGCAGGTCGCCCTCCTCGAGGTTCGTGAGCAGGCCCGCGAGGTCGCCGGCTTTTTCGATGACGGGACCGGAGGTGACGCGGACGTTCTTGCCGAGCTCGGCGCCGAGGATGAAGGCGAGGGTGGTCTTGCCGAGTCCGGGAGGCCCGGAGAGAAGGACGTGGTTGAGGGGGTCCCCGCGGCGGCGCGCGGCGCCGACCATCACCTGGAGGCGCTCGACGGTCTTGGGTTGCCCGGCGAAATCGTGGAAGCTGAGCGGGCGCAGCACCGACTCCGACTGGGAGAGCGGGGTGGAGAGCGTCGCGGCCAGGAAACCGGTTCCGGTCGGAGCAGCCGCGGCGGGAGCGGACTTGGAGGACTCGTTTTTGGGGGGCACGGCGAAAGGAAGAAAGGCGGTAGCGGCCGAGGCAAGGCTGGGCGCGAGGCGCTCAGGTCCACTCCAGCTCGGCGCCGAGCGAGCGGAGGTTCTCGACGAAGCGGGGATGGGCGCGGCGGATGATCTCTGCGTTGCGCACGACGCTGCGTCCGGGAATCGAGGCGGCGACCATCGTGAGTGCCACCGCCGCGCGGATCACGTACGGGGAATCCACCACGGCGGGGCGGAGCGGACGGTTGCCGAGCACCAGGATGCGGTGCGGATCGGCGACGACGACATGGGCGCCGAATTTCGCGAGCTCGGGAATCCAGGAAAATCCGTTTTCGTACACCTTGTTCCAGAAGTGCATCGTGCCCTCGCAGCGGGTGGCGAGCGCGATCATGAGCGGGAGCAGGTCCACGGAAAAGTACGGCCAGGGGGCGGCCTCGATCTTCGGCAGGAGGTTGGTCGTGTGCGGGGTCTCGATGCGGCGCGGCTGGGCGGCGCCCACCACGGCGGTGAGTCCCTCGTGCCGGATGCCCACGCCGAGTTTGGCGAACGCGCGCGTGATCAGGTCGAAATGCTGCGGCAGGGAATGTTCGACGCGGACCTCGCCGCCCGTGATCGCCCCGAGGGCGAGGAAAGTGACGACCTCGTGGTAATCGGTTCCGATTCGGAAGGTGGCGCCGTGCAGGCGTTCGACGCCCTCGATACGCAGCTGACTGGTGCCGAGGCCCTCGATCCGCGCGCCCATCGCCACGAGCATGGCGCAGAGGTCCTGGACGTGGGGTTCGGAGGCGGCGTTGATGAGCGTGGACGAGCCCCGGGCGATCGAGGCGGCCATCGCGAAGTTTTCGGTGACGGTCACCGACATATAGTCGAGCCAGTGCCGGGCGCCGCGAAAGCCGTCGTTCAGCGCGATCTCGAGTGGCTCCGCGTCGTGCACCTCGGCCCCGAGGGCGGCGAGCACCTCGAGGTGCGGATCGATCTCGCGCACGCCGAGGGAGCAGCCCTTGGCGTTGGCGGCGATGGTGATGCGCTTCAGTCGGTGAAGCAGGGCGGGGTAGAGCAGGACGGTGGACCGCATGTCCTGGGGCAGCTCGTGATTCACCAGTGCGGGTCGGAAACCGCGATGGTCGATCTGCATCATGCCGGCGGCCTTGTCCCAGGTGATGGAGGAGCCCTGTTGGCGAAAAAAGGCGACGAGTTTTTCGAGGTCGGTGATGTCCGGGACATTCTGAAGCGTGACAGGCTCATCGGTCAGCAGGGTGGCGCAGAGGACGGGCAGCGCAGAGTTCTTATTGCCCGAGGGCGTGATGGTGCCCGCGAGCGGTTTTCCACCGTGGACGATGAGGTCGGACATGGGCGCAGGATCGACGAGGGGCGGGGGAGAATCCAGACGGAAACGACAAAAAAGGCACCCGTTGGAGCGGGTGCCTTGAGGTGGAAGAATCGGGGAGACGGATCAGGGCTGCGGGGGGCGGGAGTCGCCGCCGCGGTATTCGCCGCCGCCCTGGTGACGACCGCGACCGCCGCGACGCCGCCGACGGCGGTGACCGCCTTCGCCGCCGCCCTGGCCGTAACCGCCGCCGTAGGAGTCGCCGCCTTCGCGGGGACCGCCACCCTGGCCGCGGTTTTGATCGCCGCCGGGGCCGCCGCGACGTTCGCCGCCGCCTTGGCCGCGTCCGCGACCGCCGCGATGGCGGTGGTTGCGCTGTCTTGAAAAATCGCCTTCACGCCGGGGTTCGGCTGCGGGAGCGGCTTCCTCGGGCTTGGCAAACAAACCCTTCAGCCAGCCAAAGAGGCCGCCCTTCTTGGGGGCGGGTTCGATGGGCTGCGGAAGCGGGGCGCGCTGTTCGAGACGAGGCTGCTGGTCGCGGCGCGGACCACGGTCCTGACCACGGTCCTGACTGCGGTCCTGACTGCGCTCGGATGTACGCTCCTGACCACGTTCCTGACTGCGCTCCTGGCCGCGGTCGTCGCGACGATCGTCGCGCCTCGGGCGGCGTTCGCCGCCTTCGCGGTCGCGGCGGGGAGCCTGGCCGCTCTCCCAACTCTGCGCCGGGCGCCGGGTTTCGGCGGGGGGCAGGATGTTGAGGGTGGCGTGCTCCTCCGTGGCGGGCTGGGCCTGCTCGGAGGGTTCGGGGGCGGGTTGGGTTTCCGGGGCGGGAGCCGGCGCGGGGGCGGGCTCGACGTTGACCGGGGCCGCCGGCGCGGGGGCCGGGGTTGGCTGCTCGATCGCGACCGGCGCGGGGGCCGCGGGGGCGGCCGGCTCGACGGGAGCGAAGGGATTCACGAAGCTCGTCTCGTTTTTGACGACTTCGATGGAGGTCGGCTTGTAGTCTGCATTCTGACCGCCGGCGGAGGCCTGCGGGATGGCGTTACGTTTGCCGCGGGCCAAGCCGGAACCGCGGGTGCTGCCGAAAGCCCCGACAGCGGGGGTGGTGGACTCAGTCGCCGGCGCGGGCGCGGCAGCCTCGGAAGGGGCGGCGGGCGCGGCGGACGTGGCTGGCGCGGGCGCGGGCTCGGAATGAGCGGGCCCGGTGACGCCAGACTGTTCTGTATCTGACATGTTGGTATTACCTTATGGTTGGGGCGCGCTCACCGAAATTCAGGGAGCAGCGGCCATGGTTGAAATGCGGCGGAGTGCACAGGAGCGGGCGCTCGACGCCGACATTCCCCTAGGAGTAGCCTGAGGGCGCGAGTTGCGGCAACTGCAAATTGTACGGGATACTACGAAGGCTGGCGTGTAACGTTGCGGTATCGGCAGGTTTCCTGCTTGCGCTTTGGGCCTCCGATCCGTGTTTGCGGGGGGGGACAACGCATGAATTCAAGAACCGCAGTTAACAGAAAGAAACGAAGATAACAAAGAAGGCCGAGCCAAGCGATTGGACGAAATCACGGAGCCAAAATTCACTCACCCAAACGGTGAATCAATAAACACAATCCGCGCTCTCAATTCTGGGGTAAGGAATTTGGTCTTCGTTTCCTTCGTTAACTTCTGTTCACCAATTCCATTAGGATGAATTTCAAAAAAGGAGCCCGCGCCATCGCAGTACTCGAGGCGTCGAAAGGAATCCTGGTGCTTGTCGCGGGTTTCGGCCTGGTAAAGATAGGCCGGGAGCATATTGCCGCGGCGGCGGGGCAATGGATGGGCCTGATGCACATCGACCCGATGGGGAAGTATTCGCAGCTGTTTTTGCGGGCGATGTCGGACCTGTCGCCGCTCAAGATCAAGGTGCTGGCGGCGGTGGTGCTGGCGTACGCTTGCCTGCGCTTCGCGGAGGCGTACGGACTCTGGGCGGAGCGGCGGTGGGCGGAGTGGTTTGCCGTGCTCGGCGGAGCCTTCTACCTGCCGTTCGAGGTGTATGCGTTTTTCAATCACCCCGGCCCCTGGCGCGCGCTCGTGTTTGCGTGCAACCTCGGGATTGTGATCGTCATGGCGATGGCGCTACGCGTCTCCGCAAAAACGAAAACCCGGCAGCCTGATCAATGAGGCGGCCGGGGTTTGGGGATCCGCTGGGAGGGAGACAAACAGTGCGGATCAAAGGGCGCTCGGTGGTTGGTGTTGGGCCCTTTGTCGGTCGACCCTAGCTTGACCGAATCCGGGCCCAACGCAATCCATCAGGTCCGATTTGGGCTCAGCCCAGATTCGGCGATCCAATGGAACAGACAACGAAGGGAACGAAGGACAAACTGCTTACTACAGAATTGAGCGCTTTGACTCCCCGTTTGGGTGAGGGGATTTTGGCTCGGTGAGTTCGTGTAATCGCCTGGCTTGGCCTTCGTGGTTATCTTCGTTTCCTGTGAACTGCGGTTTCCAAGCTCAGAGCTTCGCGGCGATCGTGGCCACGTGCCTGCCGAGGACCTCGGCGGTGGCGGCGTCGCCGGAGTCGAGCACCGCGGGCTGGCCCGGAGCACCCGAGTTCTGGGCCATCACGCCGGTGTGCGAACCGAGGCGGTTGACTCCGTCGGAGCGACCGAAATACGCCGAGTTCACCTCGGGCTGGGAGGTCCAGAGCATCCCGTGCTGATTCGCGAAGAGGTTGAGATACTGCAGGGTTGAGAGCTTGTCGCCGCTCGGGCTGCCCGAGGAGGTGAAGCCGGCGGCGAGCTTGCCCGACCAGCCGCGCTTGTACCAGACCTCGCCGGTCGCGTCCGCGAAGGCTTTGAACTGGGCCGCGGGTCCGCCCATGTAGGTCGGCGTACCGAAGACGATCGCGTCCGCTCCCGCGAGCTTCGCGAGGGAGGACTCGTCCTTCCACCGGCCCTCTTTGATTTGTTCGCCGGCGATGCGGACGAGCTCGACCTTGGTGTTCGGCACGGCTTGGGCGCCGCGGGCGACGGACTCGGCGACGAGTGCGGTGTGACCTGAACCTGAGTAGTAAACGATAACGACGGATTTCATGGATTGTTTTCTATTTTAACCGACTGGTTGGTAGTTTATCTGAGCAAAAAAATCAAGCGGCGGCGGCGGTCGTCGCCGAGCCGAGCAGGCGCATGACGCCGGACTCCATGTCCCGGATGGGACGGAGCGAGTTGGTGATCCGCCCGAGGGTCATCGAGCCTTCGCAAAATGTAAGAACCTGACGGGAAATAAGTTCCGGATCTCCCGAGGGGATCTCCCCGGAGGCCATGCCGTCGCGGATCGCGGTCGTGAAATAGCGGGCCATCGTCCCGAGGTGCTCGTCGATCTTGACGCGGATCTCGGGTTCCTGGGTGCCGATCTCGGTGCCGAGGGAGTAGAGCGGACAGCCCAGGACGAAGGAGGTCTGCTCGAAATGAGCCAACTGGTTGGCGAGGGTGCCGTTAAGATAGGTCCTAAAACGTTCGATGGGCGGTCGGGAGGGCGAGAAGGCCTCGTCCAGGAAATGGCGAAACCCTTGCCACTGAGTGTCCAGGGCCGCGATGACGAGGGCCTGTTTCGACGGGAAGTGATGATAGAAACTGCCCTTTTTGATCCCGCAGCGCTCGCAGATCATGTCCACGCTCGTCCCGTAGTAGCTCTGCCGCCAGATCAGGTCTGACGCGGTCTCGAGCAGGCGCACACGGGATTGGCTGTGACGTGGCATGGGTGACAAGGGAGACGGTGGCGATAACCGACCAAATGGTCAAGAATGATTTTTGGCGTGTCGGGGCGCGGGCGGGCGGCTCAGGGACCCCAGGTCCAGTAGAGTCCGAGGTACCAGAGGAAGTGGTTGTCGCCGGCGATGCTGTGTCCGGCGCTGAACAGGACGCTGAACGAAGGGGAGGGATTGTAGGAGCCGCCCAGGTTGACGGCTACGAAGCCGCGGTCGGTGGTGGTATCGGCGCCCTGTCCGAACACTTCGCCGCCGAGGGTCAGCTTCGGGTTGAGATCGCGCTGGAGCAGCCAGCCGCCGAAGCCGTAGTCGCGTTGTCCCGAAGCGGGATTCAGCGCGACGCCTCCGCCGCCGTAGCTGGTCCAGGCGCCCCAGCTCTTCTGGATCCACAGAGGCAGGCGGAACCAGGTGCGTCCATTGCCCAGGCCGCGCTGGGAGTCGCCGGTCGGGAGCTCGGCCATCGGGAAGATGCCGACCTGGGGCGTGTCGGCGGTTTCGTGGACGAAGCGGTATTTGATGCCGAGCTCCATGTCGCCGAAGCCGCTTTGGGCCGATGCGTCGGTCGAACCGACCGTGGTCAGTGGCGCCACGAGGTGCAGCTGGGTGTCGGGCAGCACGCCGTAGTTCAACTCGATCGCGGGTCCGTTGATCGTGTAGTCGCGCGAGCTCGCGTGATCGCCGGTGCCGAATATGTAGAATTCCCAGTGGTGGAGATCGACCGGCTCGGGATCGTCGGTGAGAAACGGCGGCCCGGCGAGGGCGAGCTTGGCGGTGAGCAGGAGCGCGACGCAGGCAATTTTGGATACAGCCGGGAGGAAGCGCGACATCGAAGGGGTTGGCATGACGGAGCAGAGTGGAGGAGTGCCGCGCGAAGTGACTGCCGCACGAGCCAACGGTGCCGACCTTCGCTGGAACTTCAACCGGACCGGTCCAAAAACCCGGATGCAGAGCCGATCGACGAATCGAAACGCCACGCCCAAAAAGGCCAGCCCCGGCGTTTGGGCCGGGGCTGGTTTACGTCGTGTTGGGGCGCAGGAGCCTTCGGTGGTCCCCGGCTCCCCGGATCGAGCGGCCGATGCCCGACGCGACAACGGCCAGCCTCGCTCAGGCTTTGGCGTTCAGAGCGCGACCCTGCCCCGACGTGTTCAACGTGGGCGCCGAAGTCGTGGCCTGGGAGGCCGTCTGTTGGTTCAACTGGGCGAGTCGCTGGACCGCCTGTTGATCGCCTTGTCGAGCCTCGGCTTGAGTCTGCGCGCGGGTCTCGCGCGCCTCTTCGGCCGGGCTGGAGTATACTGAGGATCCTATCGAACCGATGTTCATGATGTACCTTCCGTGGTTTGGTTTTGTCTTCGAGTGACAACTACAGAGATCGTATCATATCATGAAATCTTGATGAATTTTTAAAATATTATTAATCAACTGGAAGCATAAAACTAGAAGTCAATTTTCCGGCTAAAAAAGATGAACATTTTGTCATGATTTTGGAGCGCGCGGGCGATCGCCGGAGATCGCTCGCGCCGGGGGGCTCGGGAAAGTCCACACCTAAAAAAGGGAGAGCGTGCGATCCGCTGGACATGTGGAGCCCTTCGACTGCGCTCAGGACGGGTGCGGAGCCTCGGCTTCGCTTTGGACGGCGCACCTCGGCGCGCCGCCCTTTCCGAATTGGAAAGGACCCAATGGTTAGGTGAAAGCGAAACCGGACGTCCCAAAACCAATCGGGCGCGAGTCGAGACTCGCGTCCGAAAGCGGAATCGAGATTCCGCACTCAAAAATGCCGAAATCCATCTCGCTTCCCGCTTCTTTCCCATTGAGTGCGGCGCCTCCCGAAGGCCCTGAGCCGGCCGAACGGGGGCTCCGCTTTCGGTGCCCCGTCCTGCGGGATTCTCAATCACTGTCGACGTCGAGAACCGTGCCCGTGCCCGCGTCGATCTCCACCTCCTTCACGGTCCTGTCGCGAGTCACGACGTCGAACGAGTACATGAGCACGCCGCCTTCGACCTCGAGCTCTCCCTTGATCACGCGGCCCGGTTGGGCCCTCGCGGCGATGTCGAGTGCCTCGGCGAAGCTGATTTTCGCGAGGGCCGGGAGGTTCGCGCGCGGTACTTTCCCGTCGACATGAATCGATGCGTGGCGTGGCGGTGCGTCGCGATCTGGAGCATCGGCGGCGGACAGCGGGGCGGCGGCCGCGACGGCGGCGACCAGTGCGATGGAGAGGGAGCGGTGGAGGCGGGAGAGGATCATGGTTTGTCATTCCGTCCAATCCGCGGCCTGCGGACCGGAAGGTGTCCCGATACCCTAGCTCGACGCCGATTACCGTTCGATTACCGGCGGGGATCGATTTTCGCGTCGGCCTTCGGTGCCTCGGAGGCCGGGCCGCCGCCGCCCAGGGCGGTGAAGAGTCCGACCCAGGCGCGGCGCACGGCGGACTCCTGGGCGTCGAGTTCGAGGCGCGCACGCGCTTCGGCAACTTGTGCATCCGCAAGATCGATACGGGTGGCGAGGCCCGCGGCGAGCCGCTGCCGCGCATAATCCGCGAGCAGCCCTGCCTGGCCTGCGGCCGCCTTCAGGCTGTCCCTGCGCTGGCGGGCGGCGTCGAGATCGGAGAGCGCGTCCTCGACCTCGGAGACCGCCAAGCGGACCGTGCGCTGGTAACGTGCGACGGCCTCGTCGGCCTGGGCGGCCGCACGGGCCTCGCGGGCCTTCACCCGGGCGCGGTCGAAGAGATCCCATTGCAGGTTCGGGCCCAGGCCCCAGCCGAAGGCAAAGAAGCTGAGCTGACCGCTGAAGGTGAGGCGCGGGAGCAGTTCGGCCTGCGAGGCGTCGACGACCGCCCGGGCGGCGACCAGCTCCTGCGCGGCCTGCTGGATGTCGGCCCGCCGGCTGAGCAGAAGGGCAGGCGAGGGCTGCGGCGGACAGGCCGGCTCGGGGGCGAGTGGCGCGGGTTCGGCGAGGAGCGTGCGCAGGCGGTCAGCCGGCTCCGCGGCGAGGACTGCGAGCCGGTGGAGGGTGCGCGCGTGCTCCCGCCCCAGGTCGGCGAGGTCGGCGTCCTGGGCGTCGAGTCGCATCGAGGCTTCGGCGAGTTCCGCGCGGCCGGCCAGGCCCGCGTCGATGCGGCGGCGGATCCAGCCCACCTCCGAGGCGCGGAGGTCGCGTATCCGATGCGCTTGGACGAGCGCGGCCTGCTCGCCGCGGTACTCCAGATAGGTCCTGGCGAGCGCGGAGGAGACCGCGAGCGCGGCGTCGTCGCGCGCCGCACGGCCGGCCCGCACGCCGGCGCGCGCCGCCTCCGCCAGGCTGCGGACGCGTCCGAACAGGTCGGCATCCCAGGACGCCGCGATGCCCGTCACCGCGTACTGGCTGATAAGCGGATCCCTGTTCCGGTCGTTCGGGGGAAGGTGTTGTCTCCGGTATTCGGCTACGGCGTCGACCGAGGGTTCGCGGCCGGTTCGGGCGGCCGCATACCCCGCCTCGGCCTCGCGCAGGCGGGCGTCGGCGATGAGGATGTCCTCGTTGGCGGAGAGCGCATGGCTCACGAGCCGGTCGAGGGTGGCGTCGTTAAAGGCGGTCCACCAGTCGCGGGCCACCGGTGCGGGCGACTCCCCGCGCTCTTTCGTAAGGTGTCCGTCGAACGCGGCCGGCAGCGGAGCGGCCGGGGGCGGCTTGGTTGCCGAGCCGGGCTGGGTCGCGCAGCCCGCAAGCAGGGTGAGCAGGCCCGCGGCGAGCGGCCGGGCGGCGAGGAGGAGGCTCGTCGGTCGGGGCTTCATCGGGCTGGGGATCCGGCGCGCAGGAAACGCACGACCACACGTTCGCCGATCATCAGGCCGTCCGGATGTCCCTCGATCGTGAGCCGGCAGTCGACCACGCGCAGGTCCTGGCGTTCGGCGGGATCGTCGGTCGCGGGACGGCGCGGCCCAAAGACGAGGCCGACGCTCTGGACCCGTGCCGTGGCGACACGGTCGTTGGAGGAGTCGGGCACGATCTCAGCCTGGTCGCCGGGACGGACGAGGCGCGAGGAGGGTTCGTCGAGCTGGGCGACGACCGTGAGCGGACCGTCGGGCGCGAGCCAGAAGAGCGTGGACGGAAGCTGGGTGCTGACGCCCTCGCCGGGTTTGACGAGGCAGCGGAGGATGCGGCCGGCGACCGGGGCGCGGACTATGCGGGCGTCGACCTCGTGTCGGGCGATGTCGAGCCGAGCCTTGGCGGCGTCGCAGGCGGCGCGGGCCTCGTCGAGGCCCGCCTTGGCGAGCGCCTCCTGCTCGCGGGCGCGGTCGAGGTCGGCGGCGTTGGCGAGCTGGTCGGCGACCAGCGGCGTGAGGCGTTCGACCTCGCGCCGGGCGGCGGCTTCGCGGAGCTGGAGCGGGGCGAGGGCGGCCTCGGCCTGGGCGGATTCGCGACCGGCAAGCGCAAGGTTCAGGCGCGCGTCGTCGTCGCCGAGCTGCACGAGGGCCTGCCCTTGAGTCACATGGTCGCCTTCGGATACCAGCACGGCCTTCACGAGCCCGTCGCGCGCGGAGGCGACCTGGATGATGCCGCCGGTGGGTTCGACGCGGCCGCGGGCGAGTGCGACCCAGGGGGAGGGGGCGAGGGCTGCGGCTGGACTGTCGGCGCGGGCGGAAGACGCGGGGAGGAGCGCGCCGGCGAGCGCGGCTAAAAGGAGGGGCGTGGGCGCTTTCATCAGGAGGAGCGGCGTTTGTCGTCGATGATCTGTCCGTCGCGCAGGTGAAGGACGCGGTCGGCGTGGCGGAGAAGGTGTTCGTCGTGGGTCACGCACACGATGGACGAATGGTGTCGGTGCGCGAGGCGCTTGAAGAGAACCACGATGCGCTCGGCGTTGTGGGAGTCGAGGGCGCTGGTGGGCTCGTCGGCGAAGAGCAGCTCGGGGGCTTTGGCGATTGCGCGGGCGATCGCGACGCGCTGTTTCTCGCCGCCCGAGAGTTCGAGAGGGCGCAGGTGGCGTTTTTCGAGCAGGCCGACCTCCTCGAGGGCGAGGCGCGCGGCCTCGCGCAGGTCCGTGTCCGGTCGCGCCCCGTACTGAAGCGGGAGCAGCACCTGCTCGTAGGCGGTGAGCGAGGAGAAGAGGTTGAAGCCCTGGAAGACGAAGCCGGTGTGGCGCAGCCGGTAGCGCTCGCGTTCGCGGTCAGGGAGCAGCTCGATCTCCTGTCCGAGGCTGTGCACGGTGCCGCGCTCGGGCGAGAGCAGTCCGCTCAGCAGTGCGAGCAGGGTCGTCTTCCCGGAGCCCGACGGGCCCGCGATCATCGTGAGTTCCCCCGGGAAGATCTCGATCGAAAGGCCGCGGATCACCTCCTGGCGCACGTGGCCGGAGACGAAGCCCCGGTGGAGGGCCTTGGCGACGAGGGAGGGCTGTTTCTCGAATTGCATCAGCGCAGGAGTTCCGAGGGCTCGGCGGTGTAGAGCACCCGCAGGGCGATGAAGCCCGAGGCGAAGGCGACGGCGAAGGTGAATACGATGGTTGCGGCGATGGTCCACCAGGGGAAGTCGAGGCTGACGCTTGACTTGTCGGCGATGAACGCCAGCGCGTAGGCCACCACTCCCGTGACGACCAGGCCGAAGGCGCCGATCCAGGCGGCCAGCTCGAGGACGATGGTTCGAAGTGAGGATACGGATACGCCCATCGCGCGGAGGGTCGCGTACTCCTTGAGGGAGGCGAGGATGATGCCGCGCAGGGTCTGGCTGGTGATGACCACGCCGACGACGACGCCGATGAGCGCCGAGAAGAGCACGCCCACGCCCATGCCGGTCTCGAGCAGCCAGTACAGCTGCGAATGACGCGAGAGGCTGCGCCCGGTCCACGCGTCGAAGGTGCGGTCCGCGGATTTCGGCTGGACGGCGTCGCGCACCTGGTCGGCGAGTTCCGGGTGATGGAGCCTGGCGGCGATGAAGGTGGTCATCGCCGGCACCTGGATGCCGTTGCCGGAAAACTGTCGGGCGCTCTGCAGGGAGGTGAACAGATAGACGCCGCCGACGCCGCGGAAATGGCGGGTGAAGCCCACGACCGGCGCGCGCACGCCGTTGATCTCGAGCACGGTGCCGAGCTTGGCGTGGAGTTTGTCGGCATCCGCGTGGTCGACGATCACGCCGTCGGGCATATGCATCGCGTTGGCGAGGGCGGGGCGGAATTCGCGCGGCATGACGAAGCCGCCGGGCCGCAGGTCGTAGCCGACCACGGTGGCCGCGATCATCGCGCCGCCCGGGATCCGGACCTGGGCGTTGATCATCTCGACGTCCTCGGTGGCGGCCACCTCGGGCAGGGCCTTCAGTGCGAGTGCGCTGCGCGCCGGGATGTCGGTGGCCTGGTCGAAACTCGGAAGCCGGGGGCAGGTGAGCCAGATCTGGGCGCCGGAGCGGTCGATCACCGCGGTGACGATCCCGAACAGGCCGAGCAACAGCGCCATCTGGATGAGGAGCAGCAGGCTCGCGAAGGCCACCGCGAGGATTGCGGGTACGTACCGATGAAACTCGTGCCGGAGGCTTGATCGGGCGAGGGACAACATGAGCGGGGCGGTCAGGTTGACGGCGAAATTGCCCGGTCGCCAGAGCGGAATGACGCGAGTGTCGGCGCGGCGAGGCAGGCCTCAAGCGCGGCTCGCAGAGCGGGTTCGTCGTAGCCGGCACCGATGAACACGAGCTCCTGGCGGCGGTCGCCGTGGGGCTCGCTCCAGAGGCGGCGGATCGTCTCGGGGCGTTCCTCGAGGCGGGCCTTTCCGTTTTCGACGAGCGCGGCCCACCACCACGAGAGCCAGTCGATGCGCTGCGTGCTGGCGGTGAGCGAGAGGAACGCGGTCTCGTCGGGGCGTTCCGCGAGCCAGAGCAGGCCCTTGGCTCGGACGATCCCGGGCAGGCCCTGCTCAAGCAGGACGTGGAGCCGGTCCGACGCGAAGGGTTGCCGGGCCTTGAACACGAAGCTGCGCAGGCCGTAACGCAGCGTATAGCCGGGGGTGACGCGCATGGCCGAGGGACGCGGGGCGGGGGCGGCGGGCTCCGGCTCGGGGGCGGCAGCGGCGTTCAGCTCCGCGATCCACCGGGCCGCGCGGAGCGTGCGCTCCCGCGAGAACAGCGCGCGGCCCAGTATCCACTCCCTGGGCACCTGTCCCTGCTCGGTGCGCAGGAGCTCGGCCCCCGGGTTGAGTCCGCGCAGCGCCGCCTCCAGTTCGTCGAGCTCCGCCGCGGTGCAGAGATCGCACTTGTTGAGCACGATCAGGTCCGCGCATTCCACCTGCTCGAGCATGAGCTCAAGGAGCTCCCTGGGGCCGGAGGCCGCCTTGCGGGCGCTGCCGCGTTCGCGCAGGCGACGAGAAAAATCCGCCGCGTCGACGACGGTCGCGAGCGCGTCCAGCCGGGCGAAGTCGTCCACGCTGCGCCCGAACAGGTTCCTGTTCACGAACAGCCCCGCGAGGGCCCGCGGCTCGGCGACGCCCGTCGTCTCCACAAGGATACGGTCGAAGTTTCCCTCCGCTCCGAGGCGGCAGACGGTCTCCGCCAGGTCGTCGCGGATCGAGCAGCAGATGCAGCCCTCGCCGAGTTCGTAAACCTGCGACCCGTCCGCGCCGACCTCGCCGCCGAGCAGCCGGGCGTCCATGTTGATCGCCCCCACGTCGTTGACCACGAGGGCCCAGCGCTCGCCCTCGGTCTGGCGCAACAGGTGCCGCAGCAGCGTGGTCTTCCCGGCCCCGAGGAAGCCGGAGAGGACGGTGACGGCGGGTCGCTGAGCGGTGGACATGGGCACGAGCGCACCGGGGAGGCTCGGGGGAGGCGAGGGAAAAGCGAGGCGTTGCGGCGGTGTGGCCGGTGCGCTTGCATCCGGGCGTCGGGAGGGGAAAAGTGAGGCCATGCGTCCCCTGATCAGACTCATCGCCCTGCTGGTTATTCCCGCGGCCGGTGCCCTCCTCGCGCAGGAACGTTACGACCTGCGACTCACGGTCGAAGCAACGTCCGTGCCCGTCCCGATGCATGCGCTGGCCTCCGCACCCGAGCTGGCGCGTTCGCCGGGAGGCGAGCTCGCCATGGCGTGGGCGGAGCGAGGCGCGCAGGACCGCCTTGTCCTGCGGGTGTCGGAGTTCGACCCCGCGCTCGACCGCTGGAAGCCGCCGGCCACCGTTGCGCAGGGCGTGGCCCTCGAGGGGGCGCCGTCGGACGCACTCAGCCTCGCCTATGGCGCACGGGGCCGCCTGGCGCTGGCATGGACTGAGCGCGACGGCGCTCTGCGCGCGATGATGGCGGAGTCGACCGACGGCGGCTGCGAGTGGAGCGCGCCGGTTGCGGTGGCCTCGGCGCAGATGACGGGCACGGAGTGGCCGACGGTGACGGCGCGGCCCGGAGGAGGTTGGGCGCTCGCCTGGATTTCCGATGATAGCGCGTCGAAATCGCGTGTATGGTTGCGCCCGGATACGCGCGGGGGTGTGGCGGGGCCGGTAGGCGTGCCGGCCAGTCCCCTGCGGCCGATGGCGGCGGCCTTCGGCGACGGCTCGAGCCTCGTCGTCTTTCGCGGGCTCACGCCGGCGGGCGCGCGCGATCCTGTGGGGATCCGGTTTGAGGACAACGGCGTGCGCGAGACCAGCGAGATCAGCCCGGACGGCTGGGTCGCGCCGGCGGCGACGGTGCCGCCCGTGCGGCTGGCGCGAAGCGGACCGCTCGCCGCGCTCGCCTGGTTCACGGCCGCCGGGGACGATCCGCGTATCCTCACCTCCACGACGCCGGATGGCGGGCTTCGCTGGACCGCCGCTCAGCGCTGCGACCTCGGCCGGGTTGCCGGCCCGGTGGACGTGGCGATCCTCTCGGACGGCACGCAGCTGGTGCTCTGGGTGGAGAAGCCGGGCGACGACCCGAGCCTGCCGGGCGGGTATTATTTGCGTCGTTACGCCTCGAACGGGGCGACCTCCATGCCCGCCCGCCTGGCGCCGCTTCCGTCCCGCGGCGCGCCGGGCCCGGTGCGCCTGGCGGTGCTCCGGGAGGGCGACGGCGTGCGCACGGAACTTCTGGCGGCGTGGGTGCAGGATGGCCGCCTGTACTGCCAGCGCCTCCGCCTCCCGGGCGCGGAACAGCTCGGGCTGCTCGACGCGACCTGCCAGTGCGGGCCCGCGAGCGTGCCCGGGTATGCGATCCGAGGCCGTATCCTGAAGGTGGATGCGGGTGCGTCGTCAGCGACCATCCAGCACAGCCCGGTGCCCGGACTTTTCCGCGCGGGCGACCTGGCGGTGACGCTCGAGTCCGGGCTCGCCCGCAACCTGGCGCCGGGCCGGGAATTCCTCGGCCGCATCGAGCGCCACGGCGGCGTGTGGCGGCTCTCGGACGTGCGACTGTTCGATTAGGCGCCCGCCGGCCCCGCGCTCCGGGCCACTTCTGCCTTCTCCCGGGTGGAGGGCCGCCTATAGTGTCCGAGTGTTCCGGCGCCCTGTGGCGCGCCGGGGCCCGACCCAATGTCCGAGCAGCCCATTCCCGTCCTGATCGTGGATGACGACCCCTCCGTCGGGGCCTGGCTCCAGCTGCTTGTGCGCCGCATGGGCGACAGCCTGCCCTGCACGGCGACCTGGGTGACCACAGGTGCGATGATGACCGAGGAACTGGCGCGGCATCCGTACGACCTGGTCCTGCTCGACTACCATCTTCAGGACGTGGACGGCCTGGCCCTGCTGAGCCAAATCCAGGACATGCCCAAGGATCGGCGGCCTGCGGTGATCATGCTCACCGGCGGCGGCAGCGAGCAGATCGCGGTGGAGGCCATGAAGCGCGGCGCCCGCGACTACCTCATCAAGGCCACCCTCGACCAGGCGACCATCCGGCGCGCGATGGCCGGCGCCCTGGAGACGCGGCGCCTGGAGGTCGAGCTGGCGCGCCGAAACGAGGAGCTGCGTCAGAAGAATGCGCAGATGGAGGCCGAGCTCGCGATGGCGCGCGACGTCCAGAAGGCGCTGCTCCCGTCGCAGTATCCGGTGGTCCCGCGCAACGCGCCGCCGGACCAGAGCGCACTGCGGTTTGCGCACCGCTGGATCCCGAGCAGTGCCATGGCCGGCGACTTTTTCGAGGTGTTTCCCGTCGCGCACACCGCGGCGGGCGTGTTCCTGTGCGACGTGATGGGGCACGGCGTGCGCGCCGCGCTGGTGACCGCGCTGATGCGCGGACTGCTCGAGGAGACCGTGGCCTGGGCAGCCGAACCGGGGCGCATGCTCGAGGAACTCAACCGCGCGCTCAGGGACATCCTCCAGCGCAGCGACACGATCCTGTTCGCCACGGGCTTCTACCTGGTCGTTGACGCGACGCGGCGCGAGCTGCGGTATGCCAACGCGGCGCATCCTTCGCCGGTCCTGATCCGCCGATCCGCCGGCGTGGTCGAGTACCTCGCCTCGGCGGGCGGACCGGACCCCGCGATCGCACTCCTGCCCGATGCTGACTACGCCACGCATTCCGTCATGCTCAGCCCCGGCGATGCGGTGCTGCTCTTCACGGACGGCCTCCACGAGGCTGAGAACGCGCAGGGCGAGGCCTTCGGCGCCGAGCGCCTGCTCGGCTCGGTGCGCGCGCGAATGGCGATGGACCGGGAGGAGATCATGGATGGCGTGCTCGAGGATCTCCGGACCTATCTGGGCGCCGCCGAGGGCACCCCCCTTGAGGACGACGTCTGCATGGTGTTGGTCGAGCTGGCGGCCGCCTCGGCGGGCGGCTGACGGTTCGGGCCGCGCCCTTGCGCTTTGGCGGAATCGTTGCTTTGTGGAAACCAGCATGAGCAACATCGCCTTTATCGGTGCCGGACGCATGGCCTCCGCCATGGTCGGTGGACTAATCTCGAGCGGCGCGGCGCGCCCCGCGGACCTCGCGTGCATCGGCGGCAGGGGCGAGTCGGCGAAACGCCTCTCCGAGACGACGGGCATCCGGCTGGCGATCTCGATGCCCGACCTCCTCGCAAAGGCCGACGCGGTGGTGCTCGCCTGCAAACCGCAGCAGTTCGCCTCGCTCGATTCGAGCCTCGTGGCGCTGACCGGCGGCAAGCTCGTGCTCTCAGTCCTCGCCGGAAAACGCCTCGAGCGTATCAGCCAGGCCTTTACGGCCGCGCGCAACGTCGTGCGGGCCATGCCCAACACCCCCGGCCAGATCGGCGCCGGCATCACCGGTTGGTGCGCGTTGCGCCCTCTCTCCGAGGGCGATCGTGCGCTCGTGACGGCGATCCTCGGCTCGCTCGGCAAGATGGTCGAGTTCGACGAGGCCCAGCTCGACGCGGTCACCGCGGTGAGCGGCAGCGGCCCGGCCTATGTCTTCGAATTTGCGGCCGCGCTGCGCGATGGCGGCGTGGCGGCGGGACTCTCCCGCGAGGCGGCCTACGTGCTCGCGGTCGAGACCATCCTGGGCGCAGCACGGCTGATGGAGCGCAGCACGGCGGAGGCCGAGGACCTGCGCAACCAGGTGACCTCGCCCAACGGCACCACCTTCGCCGGCCTCAAGCGCATGGAGGCGCACGGTTTTCGCGACACGATCCGCGAGACCGTGCTCGCCGCCCGTGACCGCTCGATCGAGCTGTCGCGGGAAGGTTGAGCGGGCGCCCGCCGAGGCGGCCGGTTCAGAGCCCCGAGACGGTCGCCTCGACGTGCTGGCCTTTCGCGTCGAGCACCTCGATGACGGTGCGGCGGACCGGACGGTCGCGGTGGCCGTCGGTCGAGGCGATGCTGACGACCACTCGTCCGTCGCGCAGGGCGGCCTGGTAGGTGGTCAACAGGTAGTCGCCTTGCTGATACCCGAAACCGTCGCCGGCATCCTCATACAGCCGACCCTCGGCCCTGCCGGAGGCGTCGAGGCAGACGATCAGCGTGAGCGGGGAGAGGAGCTTCTCGTTGGTGCTCTGGACGATCCGCCCCGCGGGGATGATCGAGCCGGCCCGGACGAGCAGGCGCGCCTGGAAGGGATCGCGTTCGTCGCCGCGCACCAGCGACAGCTCGCGCCACACACCCTTGGGCAGGGCGGGGTGCGACGCCCAGCGCGGGACGACCAGCAGGTCGCTTCCGATCAGGAAGGCACGGTCCTCGGCGCGCAGCGCGGGATCCTTCGGGTCTGCCATGAAGACGGGGCGCATGACGGGCATGCCGTCGATGGAGGACTCGTGGAACAGGGTGTAGTAGTAGGGAAGAAGTCGATACCGGCGGTCCAGCGCGATGCGCGCCGCCTGCTCGACGACGGGGCCGAAGGCCCAGGGCTCCTTGTTGTTGCTGCCCTTCACGGCGTGCCCTCGGCAGAAGGGGAAGAACGCGCCGAATCCGACCCAGCGCGCCCACAGCTCGGGGGTGGCGTTGTCCGCAAAGCCGCCCAGGTCGGGTCCGTTGAAGGGCTGGCCCGACAGGCCCAGGTTGATCGACATCGGAATCGACTCCTCCAGGCAGGTCTCGTTGGACGCGTTGTCGCCGGTCCAGGTCGCCGCGTAGCGCTGCCCGCCCAGGAAATTGGAGCGCGTCAGGACAAACGGACGGCGGTCGGGGCGCGCCTCGAGGATGCCCGCCCGGGTGGAGCGGACCATCAGCATGCCGTAGACGTTGTGGTACTGCAGGTGCGGTCCGGGCGTCATGGGGCCGCCGCCCCGGTGCTGGTTGTCCACCGGCATTGTGTCGTCGGGTCCGCCGAAGACGGAGGGCTCGTTCATGTCGTTCCACACGCCGTCGATTCCATGGGCGATGAAGCCCTTGTACTGTGCGGCCCACCAGTCCTGCGTCCCGGGACGCGTGAAGTCGGGGAAAACGCAGTCGCCCGGCCAGACCTTGCCCACGAAGGTTTTTCCCTCACGCGTCTTCACCCACACGTCCGCCGCCGTGCCGGTGTCGTACACCTCGTAGCCGGGGTCGAGCTTCACGCCTGGATCGATCATCCAGACCGAGTGAAATCCGTGCCGGTGCAGGTAGTCGTTGAGCGCCGTCGGATGGGGGAAGCCCTTCTTGTCGAAAGTGAAGATCCGGAAGCCGTCCATGTAGTCGATGTCCATCCAGATCACATCGCAGGGGATGCGGTGGCTGCGGAAGCCGTCCGCGATTTCCTTCACCCGCGTGGCCGGATAATACGACCAGCGGCACTGCTGGTAGCCGAGCGCCCACAGCGGCGGCATCGGCATTGTGCCGGTCAGCTGTCCGAGCGCCTGCAACACGCCGGCGGGGGAGCTGCGCTCGATCACCACCACGGGGAACGAGGGCCCGTCGCTCGTGAAGACGATGCGGTCTGAACACGCGAGCGAGGCCTTCCAGGTCGAATCGAAGATCACGCCGAAGGCGCTGCCGTTCGCACGCACACCCAGCACCCACGGGTGCGATTGGTAGAGGCGGCGGCCGCCGTGCTTGAGGTAGGTGAAATTATCGGTGTTCCACAACTCGATGCTGCGTCCGTTGCGCAGGAGCGGCCCTGTGACCTCGCCCGTGCCGTAGAGGTCGGTGCCGGCGTCCACCTGAAGCTCCGCCCGCGCGTGGGTGCCGTCGGTCGAGAACTGGGGGACGTCGCGCCAGCCGGGCGGCAGGGCGCCCTGGATCTTTGGTGGCGTGACGAAACACAGGTCTGCCGCGGAATTGGGCTTTGCGCCCGCCGGGATGAACAGCCCGATGCCGTCCCCGGCCACGCCCGAGGTCCCGAGTTTCACCGGCGTGTAGGCCGGCGCCGCGCGGAGGCTGGCGGTGGCGAGGGAGAGGGCGAGAGCGCCGAGTGTGGCGCGAAGGACGAGGGACGGAGTTGACGCGTTCATGGGGAGGAGGCGAGGGAGACCGGCTTGCGGGGCGTGAAGTTCGCGGCGCGCTAGCGTGTGACTGACAACGTGGTCATCGCCGCGGGGGCGTCAATCTTGGTCAGGGTCGAATCGCGTGGAAGTGCAGGACCAGCGGCGCGCGAGCTCGCCCGATTTTTGAGTGAGGACTCTCCCGAAGGCCCTGAGCCCGCCGAATGGGGCTTCCGCACTGCTATGATTGCGGGATGGTTCGATATGGAGTGCGGAATCACGATTCCGCCCTGCGCGGGAGACTCCGCCTCCCGGCCCGCCCTTCAACGCACCTTCCACGCTCCGACTTCCGACCTCTGCCCTCCCCACCGCCCCTATGGATTTCGGATTGATACGGAGTGCGGAGCCTCGGCTCCGCTTTCGGACGCGAGTCTCGACTCGCGCCGCTTGGGCTGGGAAGCGGCCGCCTGTCGCCCGCGGTCAGCGACCACATTCCAATTTCAGCGTTTCAGCGTTTTTCTGCCCCTCATTCCGGATGTTTCTGCTCAAACGTGCCGTTCGAGCCGAGGTACGACTCCAACCCGCCGTACTCGAGCCACGCGAGCTGCACCGGGTCGTGTTTGAGGTACGCGTCCCAGTAGGCGTCGGAGGCTTTGATGATGATCGCGTGGAAGCGCGCGTCGGTCGGCTTTGCGCGACGCCGGCCTCGTCCCGAGAAGACCATGTGGTCGCCGCCCTTGAAGATGATCAGGTACGCGGTCGCGTGCGTCGTGCGGTCGTAGGGGATACGCCGATCCACGGCCGGCGTGCCCTCGCGTCCCGTCACCGCATCCTCGGTCCCGGTCATGTGGAACACCGGCACCTTCACGGCGGCGAAGGTTTCCTGGGCGCGCTTTTCCTTCGGCACCGGCGTGCTCATCGCGATCACCGCCTTCACGCGCGGGTCGTACATCGAAATCCCGTTGCCCGAGCCCGGCTCGTAGGCCTGGCCGGCGATGGCCATCGCCGTGTAGGCGCCAAACGAATGCCCGGCGACGCCGATCTCCGAGAGTTGAAGATGCCCGTGCAGCGGAAAGGAGGGATCGGTCTGGAGCGCCGTGAGTCGGTCGATCGCGAAGCGGATGTCGAGGGGCCGATTGCGCTGGTTTTCCGGGTTGAGAAAGGCGCGCGCCAGTTTCCGAAGCGGGCGAAGCGTGTGCTTGTAGGCGCTGTCGTCGCTGCCGAGGTGCTGCACGTGCACACTCACGTAGCCGTGCGCCGCCCACGCCTCGCCGAGATACGCGTAGCCCTCCCGCGTGCCGCCCAGGCCGTGGGAAAACACGATCACCGGAAACTCCCCCGCCGCGGGCGCGCCGTCCCTGGTCGGATAATAGATCTTCACCGGCACGTCCCGGTCGCGGCTCGCATCGTGCCAGGTCTGTTCGAGAGAGCCCACCGCATAGGGCTGCGACGTGGCGGCGGCGGCGCGGATCGCGACGAGACCGAGGAGCAGGGGCAGGAGGAGGACGATCGTTTTCATCACGGTGGTTTGGGTTGATGCACGCGCGGGTGAAGCCGGGGCCTTCTCCCACGTTGGACGTCTCCCATCGAAACGCGAACCGCCGCAATGTTCCCGACCCCAGGTCACTGCCTTGACAAATGTTGTCGCGACAGTAAATGTCCCGGCATCATGAAGGACGAAGCGACAATGCCTCCGGGCCGGCGCACGCTGATGGCGGTGTTCCGGGCGGTTCAAGGGTTGAAACGGTCGATGGATCGCGAGTTCGAGCCGATGGAGCTCACGGGCCAGCAGGCGGGCCTGCTGATGCGCTGCGCGTCGGGCGCGGGCGGACTGACATTCGAGGGCCTCGCGAAGGGATTGGGTACCGACAGTGCGGGCGTCACCCGCTTGGCGGACCGCCTCGAGGCGAAGGGTCTTCTCGCGCGCGAGGCCAGCGCCGAGGACCGCCGTGCGACCCAACTCGTGCTCACGAAGGCCGGGAACGACCTCGTGCCGGCGGTCAGGCGCTCCTTCGGACGCTGGCGGGAGCGCGCGCTCAAGGGTGTGAGCGACGACGAACAGGAGCAGCTGGTCCGGCTCCTCGAGCGTATCCACGCCAACACCGACGCCGCGGCGGATCGGGGGGCGTCATGAGCCGGGGCTTTCCCAGGGGAGGGGGCGGTTTTTTGTCGCTGGAAACCTCTCCCGCCAAGGACAAGGCCAAGGCCTGGGGCCGCATCGTATCCGCCTTCGCTCCCTATCGCTGGCGCGTGGCCGTGGTCCTGGTGGCGATCTTCGTGACAGCCGGACTCGGACTCGTGAATCCGATCCTGACCAAGCACGTCTTTGACGACGCAATCGCGAAGGGCAACCTGCACCTGCTGGTCGTCTACGGTGTGATCATGATGCTGGTGCCGGTGCTTTCCGGCGGCATTGGAATCCTCCAGACCTACTGGACCAACCGGATCGGCCAGAACGTGGTGCGCGACCTGCGTGTGCGCCTGTTTGCCCACCTCCAGCGACTGCCTCTGGGCTTTTTCACGTCGACGCGCACCGGCGAGATCCAGTCGCGCATCGCCAACGACGTGGGCGGTGTGCAGGGCATGCTCGCGAACACCGCCACGGGCGTCGTCTCGAACCTCGCCCTGTCGGTCGGAGCGATCATCGCGATGGTGGTGATCAGCCCGGTGCTCACGCTCATCTCGCTGGTTACCGTCCCGTTCTTCGTCTGGCTGACCCTGCGGGCCGGGGCGATCCGGCGGCGCATCACGCGGGAGCGGCAGAAGAGCATTGCGACCTTCAACGCGATCACGAACGAGTCGCTGTCGATCAGCGGCGTGCTTTTGACGAAGGGCTTTGGCGGGGAGGCGGCGGCGCTGGACCGGTTCTCGGTGGAGAACGACCGGCTGTCCGAGCTGGAGGTCAGCCAGCAGATGGTGGGGCGCTGGCTGTTCATGTTCGTGGGCGTGTTCATGTCGATCACGCCGGCGCTGATCTACGAGGTGGCGGGCTGGCAGATGATCCGCGGAGGGGCGTTTTTCGGGCCGCCGCTGACGATCGGAACGGTGATCGCGTTCGTGGCGCTGCAGGCGCGGCTGTTTTTCCCGGTGACGCAGCTGCTGGGCACTCATGTCGAGATCCAGGGTGCGCTTGCGCTGTTCGAGCGGGTGTTCGAATACCTCGACCTGCCGACCGAGCCGCAGGACCGGCCCGGTGCACGCAGTATCCCGAATTCGGAGACATCGGGGCGCCTGTCCTTCCGCAACGTCTTTTTCCGCTACGAGGCGGCCCGCGGACCTGGCGGGCCCCGCGCTCCCGCCGCCGCCGTTCCGCACACGCTCAACGACATCTCATTCGAGGCGCGTCCCGGGCAGCTCATCGCCCTCGTGGGGCCCAGCGGCGCGGGCAAGACCACCATCGCCTACCTCGCCGCGCGGTTCTACGACGTCAACCAGGGCGCCGTGCTGATCGGCGACCACGACGTGCGCGACATCGCCCGCGCCTCGCTGCGCGAGTGCGTGGGCATCGTGACGCAGGAGCCGTTCCTCATGCACGCCTCCGTGCGGGAGAACCTCCTGTACGCGAAACCGGATGCCACGGAGGAGCAGATGCACGCGGCGGCGCGCATGGCGGCGATTCACGATCGGATCATGGAACTCTCCGACGGCTACGACACCGTGGTCGGCGAGCGTGGGTTCAGGCTCTCGGGCGGCGAGAAACAGCGCCTGGCGATCGCGCGCGTCATCCTGAAGGACCCGAAAATCCTCATCCTCGACGAGGCGACGAGCGCGCTCGACAGCCGGGCCGAGCGGCTCATCCAGACCGCACTCGAATCGCTGATGAAGGGACGCACCACGCTCGCGATCGCGCACCGGCTTTCGACGGTTCTGAAGGCCGACCAGGTGCTGGTTGTCGATCGCGGCGTCATCGTCGAGCGCGGCACCCACGCCGAACTCGCCGCCGCAAACGGATTGTACGCCAAGCTCTACCGGGAGCAGTTCCGTCGCGACGAAGCCGACGAAAACGTCGGGTGAGGGACGCGACATGGGACGGGCTCCGCACCCGTCCTGAGCGCAGTCGAAGGGCTCAACATGTCCAGCGGCCTGCAAACTCTTCCGATTTTGAGTGCGGAATCTCGATTCCGCCTTCGGACGCGAGTCTCGACTCGCGCCCCGCTGGCGTCTTACGCCAGCGAATGCCAACCACCACCCGGGCCACGCCCTGTAGCAAAGCATCGACCGAAGGGCGGGACATCGAGACGCCCCGTCAAAGGCGGAGCCGAGGCTCCGCACTCAAAACGCTGAACTCATTCCCGCTTCTCGCTCCCCGCTCCGCCCTTCTTCTCCTTAGCCTTGAAATGTGTATCCAGATCCGGATCGAGCGAACCCACGGTCACGCGCGTGCCGATGACGCGAAACAGGGCGTGCACAAGCGGATTCCGGTGCCGCACCACGTTGTGCAAGGGAACCAGCCGGTGTCCTAGGTCGAATTTGGCCCGATACCCCGTCTGTCCGCTCTGCAGCTCGCGCGCCCCGACCGAATACGCAAAATCCACAGCCGCGTCGAAGAGCCGGAAATACAGGTACGTCTTCCCCGCCCGCGCATAGTCGATGCCGATGAATTTGTTGATGACCCGCCCGCCCAGGTGGAAGACCAGCATGAACGTCACCAGCGCCCCCGTTTTCGCGTCGCGCTGCAGGATGAACCGCGCCTCCGGCTTCTCGCGCACCTGTTCGAAGAACCGCAGGTCCAGCCGCTCGAACTTCGTCTTGCCCCGCTCGTAGGTCTGCATGAACAGGCCGAAGATCTCCGCGAGCTCCGCGTCGCCCGGCCGGTCCACCACGGTCGTCGTCAGCTCCAGCAACTCTCGCGAGCGCCGCAGTTTCTTGAGCAGGTTGTGACGCTGCGTGTGTCCCAGGCTCCGGATGTACGCCTCGCGGTCCGGCGGCGGAAGCGCGACAGCCGTGCCGGGGTAGCTCGGCATCTCGAAAAATCCCTCCGCCGGTCCGAGCCTGCGCAGTGCCTCGAGGTCGCCTTCCGCGAAATCCTTGAACACCACCATCGGCGCCCGCAGTTCGCGCGCCTTCTCCCGGATCGCCCGCGCCAGCGGCTCGATCACCTCGGCAAGCGTCACCCCGGGGAACAACCCGACTGTTCCCTCGTCCGAACACGGCGATCCCACGAACAGGGTGCGTTGATATCCGACGCGCGGGATCACCCGCGACAGGACCTTCAACACCGCCGCCACCGCGTCGGGCGCCACCAGCGCGATCGGCACGTCGTGCACGAAACACGGCGCGATCCCCACCGGCGCACCGTCGCGCTCGATCATAGCATACAGGAACCGGAATTGATCCTCGAGTCCGCTCGCCTCGAGCGTCTCGTACCAGAAGCGTCCCTCGAGTGGCGCTCCGAAACAAGCAGCCCAAAGCTCCGGCGGGATCTCCGCCGCGCGCGCGCGGAAGGTGATCGTGACAGGGGAGGGCGTCATAGCGTGATCACGATCGTGCCGACGAGGATGAACAGCACCCCGATCCAACGCGCCCGGCCCAGGCGTTCGCCGAGAAACACGCGCGAGAGCAGCGCCACGCCCACGAAGCACAGGCTGCCCACCGGAAACGCGACGCTCACGTCGAGGTGGTGGAGCGCCAGCGTGTAGAGCAGGATCTCCACCGCGTACAGCGCCACACCCAGCGCGGTCCAGGCGACCCCCGAGGCCGTCACGCGAAACCGGTTCGCATAGTGCCGGAAGGGCAGGGCAAGGATCCCGGGGCCGCCCGCCGAGCCTACCTTGAGCGCCATCTGCGCAACACTCTCGACCGTCACCGCCGCGAGCAGCAGGAGAAGTCCGACGACCTTGGGGCTCATGACCGCTCGCCCCCTCCCGCCGTCGCGCCGGCCTCGGTCCGGCCGACGCCTTGGGTCGAGTGCGGCGTGCGGCTGATGAACGCCACGCCGACGAGGATCAGCGCCGCGCCCGCGAGTTTGTTGAACGTGATGTCCTCGTGGAGAAAGGCCCCCGACACCGCCAGCACCGAGACGTAGCTCAGCGCCGTGATCGGTTGCGCGAAGCTCAGGTCCGTCGACCCCAGCACGCGCATCCAGTTGTAGAATTGCGCCGCGAACGCGAGCATCGCCACATAGAAGAACGGACTGCGCAGCGTGCCCTCGACCGTCGCCATCGTCGATGCATCCGCCGGGATACCGTCCACCGCGAGCTTCCAGACGACGTGCACGAGCGTGTCTAGGGCGATCGCCAGGATCAACCCGAACACCACGACACCGGGAATCTTCGTCCGAGGAGCATTCATCCTGGGTTGTTAAGGGAGTGACAGAGACAGAGGGAACAGGAACGAAGCGCAAGCGTTCTCGGTGTGCAGGGACAGCAGGGAAACGGGGACGTGAAGTGTGCGAAAGGGGGGCAGTGCGGACATGGGTTGTCGCTGAACATCGACCGGAGGTGGAACGTCGAGACGTCCCGTTCCCGCAGTCGCGGGACGGAGCCGAGGCTCCGCACTCAACATGTCCAGCGGCTCGCGAGCTCTTCCGATTTTTGAGTGCGGAATCTCGATTCCGCCTTCGGACGCGAGTCTCGACTCGCGCCCTGCCGTCCTGCGGACGACTTGCGCCAGCGAATGCCGGCCACAGGAGGGGCCATGCCCGGTAGCCGGGCAACGTACTGACGGCGGGACGTCG
>MLJW01000163.1_pt1 | contig 58420 bp, 50 predicted proteins | sample 888231 | NCBI WGS metagenome assembly MLJW01 (sample SAMN05788063, study PRJNA343431) | mine drainage metagenome | isolation source: sample collected from the inflow into an acid mine drainage treatment plant... | place: Germany: Lusatia, lignite mining district
CGGCGAGGGCGGTCACAACGGCCTGCGCGACACGACCAAGGCGCTGGGCACCAAGGACTACCTGCGGGTCCGCGTGGGCATCGGTCGGCCTCCGGGACGGATGGATGCGGCGGACTTCGTCCTGCGGGACTTCTCGGCCGGCGAGCGCAAGGACCTCGGATGGCTCGTGGGCGCGGCGGCCGACGCGGTCGAGCTGCTCGTCACCGAGGGCCTTGAGAAGGCCCAGCTGAGGTTCCACACCAAGGTGTAGACCCGCTGAGGTGACAGAAATGTCACAGTTGGGTCACAGACTACGCAGATCGGGTGAAACCGGTCATTCAGCACATACACGACACGCCGCAAGCATTAGCCTCTTCTCATTCGCCAGGGTGCGGAGGGGGGGCGACGTGTCGATCGCCGCAGAGAATCACTTCGGTCGCCTCAACCTGTCTGACGACCGCCGCGGGACGGCTGCCGGCCCGCGTTCTTCGTGGGCGTCGAGCAAGCCCTTCATCGCCAGAACCACGCCGTACAACGCGCCGGAGACCCTTGCGCGCTCCCAGCCGTGGAGCGCGGCCTCCCGGCACTATCTGCGGGTCGGGATCCTCTCCGACGTCTTCGCCACGGGCGTGGCGACGGCTGTGGTCCTCTTGATGCGGCTCCGGGACTTCGACGTCGTCGTGCTCGGCTGGTCAGTCGGCGTCGGCGTGCTCTTCGTCGTCGCCGTCGCCATCATGCGGGGCTACGAGGTGCGCGGGATGGGAGACGGGCCGGGCGAGTACCAGGCGTTGCTCCGGGCTGCGCTGCTTCTCGCCCTCGCGCTCATGGCCGTCGATTATGTGACGCAGGCCGAGGTCCCACGCGCAGTCGTCCTTGCGGGCATGCCGACGTCGGTGCTGGCGAGCGCGGTCCTGCGCCACGCCCACCGCAAGGCTCTCCACCGTGAGCGTGCAAAAGGCCAGTCGATGATGCGCACGCTCGTCGTCGGTGACGTGTCCGCGGTCGAGCCGGTGGTCCGCAACTTGTCGGGTGCCCCGTACCACGGTTACCAGATCATCGGGACGTGCGTGCCTTCTGTGAGAGGCGAGCTGCCTGACGCCCCTGCACCGGTCCTCGGCGCGGTGGCGGACGTCCCGCAGGTGGTTGCGGACTACGCCGTTGACACCGTCGTCGTGGCTGGCTCGTGCGTGACCGGTGACGCCCTGCGGCGGCTGAGCTGGGCCCTTGGACGGACGGCGGCTGAGCTGGTCGTGTCTCCGGGTCTGGTGGAAGTCGCCGGCCCACGGGTCACTGTGCAGCCCACGGCGGGCCTCTCGCTGCTGCGCCTCGAGATCGAACCGCCTCGGCCGCGGCTGGTGGCCAAGGCGGTGATGGATCGCGTGCTCGGGACAGCGCTGCTGGTCGCGGCCATCCCCGTGATCGGCATCGCCGCGATCGCGGTGCGGCTTACCTCTCCCGGGTCGGCGTTCTACCCCCAGACGCGCGTCGGCGTCGACGGAGAGACGTTCACCATGTGGAAGATCCGCAGCATGTATGCCGATGCGGATGAGCGTCGCGCGTCGTTGCTCGCACGCAACGAGGCCAGCGGCCTGCTGTTCAAGATGAAGGACGATCCGCGTGTCACCAGCGTCGGCCGGCTGCTGCGGCGGTACTCGCTGGACGAGCTGCCGCAGTTGCTCAACGTCGTGAGAGGTGACATGTCACTGGTGGGTCCTCGTCCGCCGCTGGCGGACGAGGTCGCGGCCTACGAAGACCAGGTCTTCCGTCGGCTGCGCGTACGGCCCGGCCTCACCGGACTGTGGCAGGTGTCCGGCCGGTCGGACCTGAGCTGGGAAGACGCGGTCCGTCTGGATCTGCGCTACGTCGACAACTGGTCAGTCGCGATGGATCTCACAATCCTGTGGAAGACGGCGAGAGCGGTGGTCTCCAGGGCGGGAGCGTACTGATGGTGGCCATGGGGTCTGGCGGGTCTGTCCATGGCGGCCCGGGTCGCCCCGTCGTCGGGTATGTCCCGGGTGGCTTCGACATGCTCCACATCGGACACCTCAACATCCTGCGTGCGGCCCGGGAGCGGTGCGACCGACTGATCGTGGGGGTTGCCGTGGACGAGTCGCTCATCGCGATGAAGAACCGGCCGCCGGTCGTGCCGCACCGCGAGCGGATGGAGCTGGTGGCCAGCATCCGCTTCGTGGACGACGTGGTCTCCGACTACTCGCAGGACAAGCGCGTCGCATGGAGGGCCCACCCGTTCGATGTCCTGTTCAAGGGCGACGACTGGAAGGGCACACCGAAGGGAGCGCTGCTCGAGCTCGAGATGGCCGAGGTGGGTGCGCGGGTCATGTACCTCCCGTACACCCCGTCGACGTCGTCGTCGATGCTGCGCCAGTTCCTCACCTCGGGGACGGCTCGCGAGGTCGTCGCCTGATGGGTGTGTCCATCGCGATGATGGGCACCCGCGGCGTACCGGCTCGGTACGGGGGTTTCGAGACCGCCGTTGAGGAGATCGGAGCCAGGCTGGCGGATCGCGGGCACCGGGTCCGCGTGTACTGCCGTTCCGGCAACTCCACGGAGGGCTCGTCCTATCGAGGGATGGAGCTCGTCACGCTCCCTGCGCTTCGACAGCGATCGCTCGAGACGCTGAGCCATACGGGCTTGTCCGTGTGCCACCTGCTCGCGCATCGAACCGACGTGGCCATCGTCTTCAACGCGGCGAACGCGCTCTGGTTGCCGTTCTTGCGTGCGGCACGGTTGCCAGTGGCCACCCATGTGGACGGGCTGGAGTGGAAACGGGCGAAGTGGGGCCCTACCGGCAGGCGCTACTATCGCGCGGCCGAGACGGCCGCAGTGCGCCTGTCTGACGCTCTGATCGCAGACGCCGGCGGCATCCGCGACTACTACGTGGCCGAGTACGGCGCGCCGTCGCGGCTGCTCTCGTACGGCGCGCCCATTCTTTGCGACCCGCGGGCGGACCGGCTCAGCGAGCTCGGGCTTACCCCGATGGGGTTTCACCTGGTCGTCGCGCGGTTCGAGCCGGAGAATCATGTCGAGATGATCGTCGCCGGGTACGTACGCAGCACTGCCAGACTGCCTCTCGTGGTCGTCGGCTCGGCGCCCTACGCAGACACGTACATCGCGCGGGTTCACGCTGCCGGAGACGACCCGCGGGTCCACTTCGTTGGCGGGGTGTGGGATCAGGAGCTCCTGGACCAGCTGTATGCGCACGCGCTGGTGTACCTGCACGGCCACTCGGTCGGCGGCACCAATCCCTCCTTGCTGCGTGCGATCGGTGCCGGGACCGCCACCGCAGCTTTTGACGTCGACTTCAACCGAGAGGTGCTCGGGGTGGACGGGGTCTACTTCCGCACCTCTCGCGATGTCGCCGCCGCGCTCGCGCGCTCCGAGGCCGATGTTGACTCCGAGCTTGCGCGTGGCCAACGCCTACGGCACCGCGCACGTGACTACGACTGGGACCACGTGACTGATGGGTACGAACAGCTCGTGCACGACCTGCGCGGACGAATTGTCCCCGGTCCACGGTGGAACGCCCGTCGTCGCGGTGTGACTGATCGCGCGAGCATCTCACCGGAGTCTTCGTGATGGACGAGACGTTCGCGCAGACGCTCGCGCGGCTTGACTCAGCGCAGAAGGGCGCAGCGCGCAGCGCGCCGGCGTACTCGCGGTTCGTCAATCGTCGGTTAGGTCGATTCCTGGCGGCGTGGGCCTACCGGCGCGGACTCTCGCCGAACGCCGTGACCGGGATCAGCGCGTTGTTCACTTTCGCGGGGATCGCACTTCTTGTCGCATGTCCCCCGTCCGGGGCGGTGGGTGTCGCGGTGTCCCTGCTCCTGGTCCTGGGTTACGCGTTCGACTCCGCCGACGGTCAGGTCGCCCGTCTGACGGGCACCGGGAGCTCGGCCGGTGAATGGCTCGACCACATGGTCGATGCGACGAAGATCGTTGTGCTGCCGCTAGCGCTCATGATGGGCCTGCATCGCTTCGGCGCGCCCTCCGAGCTGTGGTTGCTCGTGCCGGTCGCCAACGCGATCGTCGGTTCGGTGCTGTTCTTCGGGATGATCCTGACCGAGCAGCTTCGGCGTGCGCACGGTGTGCGGTCCGCTGCGGCGACGGGAGGACGGTTACCGTGGCTGCGGTCCGTGCTGGTGGTTCCGACCGACTACGGCCTGCTCTGTCTTTCCTTCCTCCTGTACGGTGATCCGAGCGCATTCCTTCCGGTCTACGGCGCCCTCACGCTCGCGACCGCCGGATACCTCTTGCTGGCCTTGCCCAAGTGGTTCCGGGAGATCGCAGCGCTGACGCGCACCTCTGTGCCGACATGACCGCGGCGGCCCGAACCGGGATCGTCGTCGTCAATTACGGGTCGCACGCATTGCTCGACGCAAACCTTCGCGTGACGGTGAGTGGGTCGGACGCGGTCGTGGTGGTCGTGGACAGCTACTCCGGCCATGACGAGCGGGCGCACATCGCGAGGCTCGCGCACGCGGCTGGTTGGCACCTCGTGGCACCGTCGTCCAACGTCGGCTTCGGCATCGGCATGAACCTCGGTGTCGCCCGGGCCGTCGAGCTGGGGGCGACGCGGCTCGTGCTGCTCAACCCTGACCTTGCGCTCAGCGGCACCGGCCTGGACCTGCTGCTGGCGCGCGTCGACGCCGACGGTGCGGCGCTCGTCGCTCCTCGCATCGTGCGACCGGACGGGCGCCCCTGGGCGTCTGGATGCGTAGACCTGCTGCTGTCGGACGGGACGATGCGGTCGAGCGGGCGTCGGGCCGCCGAGCCAGGTCATGGTGCGTGGGGGCATGAGGAGTGGTTGTCGGGGGCATGCCTCGCTCTGAGCGCCGACCTCTGGAGACGGGCGGGCGGGTTCGATCAGGACTACTTCCTCTACTGGGAGGATGTCGACTTCTCACGGCGCGTCCAGCTCGCCGGCGGGCATCTTGTCGTCGAGCTCGATGCGCTCGCTGTCCATGACGAGGGATCGACCCACGGGCCGGGAGCAGGAGTGCGGGCGAAGTCGGAGACGTACTACTACTTCAACATCCGCAACCGTTTCGTCTATGCGACCAAGTGGCTGACGGCACCCGATAGGCGCCGATGGGTGCGGACGACACCTCGCGCAGTGCGCGCCGTGGTCCTCCAGGGCGGGCGCCGCCAGCTGTTCACTTCGATCGCCCCGTGGCGTGCCATCTTCCGCGGTGTCCGGGATGGCTGGGGTGTGTTGAGGTCAGGCGGGAAGACCTCGCCGCAGCAGTAGGGCTCTGGCGTAGGCGTCACGATGGGCGCGTCCCACCTGGCTCCACTCACGGCGGCTCAGGTCGGGCTGTGCCGCCCGCGGTTCTCGGGCTGCTGCGAGCGCGGCCACAAGGTCTGAACCGTCGAGCTCGCCGTTGAACAGGTGCACCCAGCCGGGCCCGACTTCGCGTTGGAGCGACCGGGTTGCCGGGTTGGCCGGCACGAGGACCGGACGGTTCAGCGACAGCGCGAGGAGGGCGGCACCGGAGTTGTGCATGTGCCGGTACGGGAGCGCGACGAGTTCGGACGACGTCACCACCCGCACCAGGTCGGCATCGTCGAGGAAGCGGAGCTCGAACGTCACCGCGTCGTCGTTGCCGGCCGCGGCGCGCACCTCCTCCTCGAGCTCGGCTGTCGACGGCTTGCCCGCCACGAGGAGGGACAGATCGGCCTCCTGGCTGTGAGCCTCACGAAACGCGCCCACGAGACCGTCGACGTTCTTGTAGCGGCGGACCAGCCCCGCGTATCCGAGTCGTCCGGGCACGGCTGGCGTCGAGGGGTACGGAGCGAACCAGTCACGGTAGTGGCCGTGCAAGATCACGCTGGTCGGCTGGCCGGCCGGTATCGGTGTTGCTTCGTTGATCACGATCCGGAGCGTCGTCCAGCGGTCGACGAGTCGGAGGTACAGATGGTCGAGGCCGTTCAGTCCAGCGGGGTGCTCCAGGTTGTGCACCGTACGGACGACGGCAATGCGCAGGATGCGTAGACGGAGGAGGTAGGCGAAGGCGAGCGCCCGGCGCACGGCTCGACGCAGCGGGGTCCTGCCCTCCAACCGCGTCTCGGGCCAGTGCAGGTGCACGACGTCGTACCCGCCACAGAGTGCGCGCCGGTACGAGAACATCAAGGGTTCGACCCCTGGTGTGTTCTCGAGGGCGCGGTGCAGCATGACGATGTAGGGGTTGGTGGTGGGCTGGAGCTCCCGGAAGGGTTGCAGCACCCGGATCGGACGGCTGGATCCCATGCAGATTCAGGCTCCTCAGGGCTGCGACGAGAGGGAATGGGGGCACCCGCGCGGACGCGTCGCTGCGCGATTCGAACGGTACCCTGACTGTCCGCCAGCCGGACGGAAGTCGCAGGAGTGATCTGGAGCTGAGGAGGTGTCTTGCCGTGGACGTGACGGTCGCGGTGCTGACATTCCACCGCAATGCGGAGCTTGCCGGTCTCCTGCCACAGCTCGTCGGCGAGATCGGGGCGGCGCAGAAGGGCGGTGGACCGCTGTCCGCCCGGGTGGTGGTCGTCGACAACGACCCGGATCGAGGGGCGGCCGCCCTCGTGCACGAGATTGGCGCGGATGCGCCGGTGCGCTACGTGTCCGAACCGGTGCCCGGGATCCCGGCGGCACGGAACCGCGCCCTGGACGAGGCGCAGCCCGACGGCATCCTGGTGTTCATCGACGATGACGAACGGCCGACCGCCGGATGGTTGCTCCGGATGCTCGAGGCCCACGGCCGCTTCGGGTCTGCGGCCGTGAGCGGCCCGGTCGAGTCGGTCTTCGACGGACCCCTCGACCCGTGGATCGCGAACGGTGGCTTCTTTCAGCGCGCGCACCGCCGGGGTCTCGTCACCGGCACAGCGGTCGCGGCCGCGGCGACGAACAACTTGCTGCTCGACATGGCGGTGGTGAACCGCCACGGCCTGCGGTTCGACACGACCCTTGGCATGGCCGGCGGGGAAGACACGCTGTTCACCCGGCGCCTCGTCGCGGCCGGCGAATCCATCATCTGGTGCGCCGAGGCCGTCGTGCTCGACCACGTGAGCGCCACCCGGATGACGAGGGCGTTCGTCCTCAGGCACGTGTTTGCACAGTCGCATGCGTCGATAGTCGCGGTGCTTCGGCTCGCCCCAGGGCGGTGGGACCAGGTCGCGGTCCGTTTGCGGCACGGCCTGATCGGTCTGCTTCGCGTGCTGGTCGGCGGCGTGCAGGCGCTCGTCGGGACGGTGCTGCGCCGGGACCCGTGGCAGGCCAGTGGGCTCAGGGTCGCGGCTCGAGGACTCGGGGCGACGGCTGCGGTCGCCGGAGTGCGTTTCGAGGAGTACCGGCGGTAGACCTCGGCCGGGTTCATGGGTCGACTCCCGTTCCTGGGTGTCCATCAGGATCGTCGTGCCGCAGGGATCACGTCGCGCAGCCGCCGTGGGATGAGATCGAGCATCGGCGCGGGAGGCCTCTCTGCCGGGCCGACCGGTAGGGTTGGGCACCGCCAACACGGGGGTCAGGATCACGTGACGACTGGGCCGCACCGACCGCGATCGGACGCGCGCCAGGTCGCGTCGACCGCGGTCGTCAAGGTCGTGGTGATGGGTGTCGCCGGAGTCGCGGGTATCCTCACGAGCCGACTGATCATCGAGCACTACGGTGTCGACGCATTCGCCCAGTACGGTCTGCTCACCGCACTGCCGTCGCTCATGCCATTCGCGGACCTGGGCGTCGCGGCGGTCCTGGTCAACGTGGTGGCGGGGTCGGCGCACCCGCGGTCGGACCTCGAGGTGCGACGAACGATCACCTCGGCGTTCCGCATCCTGCTCGTCTCGGCGACGGTCATTGCGGGCGCGAGCGTCGTCATCGGGCTCACCGGTCTGTGGCCTGCCCTCCTGGGGGATGGTCTGCAGCCCGCCGGCGGTCCGGTCAGCGCGACGATCTGTCTCGTCGTCTTCGGCCTCGCGCTGCCCCTCGGCGTCGGTCAGCGGCTGCTTGTCAGCGCCGGGCAGACCGCGAAGCAGACGGCGATCAGCGGGATCGCCTCGCCGCTCGTGCTCCTCGGAGTGGCGGGATCGGTCGCTCTGTCCCTCACGTTCGGCCCCTACGTCGCGGTCTTCTCCTACGTCGCGAACGCCGTGGTGGCGCTGGCGTGCCTGATCCTGGCGGCGCGGCTGCTGTCACCGCAGGTGATCGCGGCGGCGAGGGACGTGCCGCGACTCCGTCGGGTCCGGGGCGCGAAGATCGTCGACGTCGCGTGGCCGATGCTGATGCAGATGATCGCGCTCCCGATCGCGATGCAGACGTCCCGCCTCCTGCTCAGCCACGTCGCCGCGACGACGGAGCTGGCGCAGTACAACTTCGCAGCCCAGATGTTCGGGATCGTCAACCAGACGATCGCCGCTGCGGGAATCGCACTGTGGCCCATCTACGCGCGCGCGCGCGCGACGAGCACCGTGCGGAGCCCCGCCCTGCCGACGGCGGTCTTCACGGGCGCAGCGGCAGGGCTGGGGCTTCTGCTCTGGGCAGTCATGCCCTTGGCCACCGACATCGTCACTCAGGGCCGGATCGAGGTGCCGTGGCTCCTCGCCGCGTCCTCCGTGCTCTTCGCCACCCTCCAGGCGGCGAAGTACCCGGTTGGGATGTACATGACCGATGCTCGTGGTCTGCGGTTCCAGGTCGTGCCGATCGTCGCGATGATCCCCGTCAACCTCGGGCTGTCGTGGTGGCTCATCGAGTCGTTGGGGGCGGCAGGACCGGTCCTCGGGTCCGCGATCGCCGTCCTGCTCTGCCAGGTGCTCCCGAACTGGTGGTACGTCCGACGCGACCTGGCCGCACGTCGCGCGGCAGCCTCCGCACAGCCTCGGGACTGAGGCCGGGTCAGGGGTTCGAGCTCCTCGCCGTCGCCTCGGCGTACCAACCTTTCAGCAACGACGGCAGCCTGTCGGTGGTCCAGCGTTGGTGGGGGATGCCGCGCTCCCGCTTCGCCCGGTCGAGCTCGACGGCGAGGTTCTCGACGAGGTCACCCTCCAGGCTGACCACCCTCGCATTCGGCCCTGCGAGCACTGGTGGTCCGCCCAGCGGAAGGCAGACGACCGGGCATCCCATCGCACTGGCCTCGGCAGCCACCCAGCCCGCCTGATCGTGCATCGATGGGAAGAGCAGCGCGTCGGCGCTCGCCAAGGCCGCGAGGAGCTGCTCACGGGGGCGGTGCCCAAGGAAGTGGACTCCGTCCGCCATCCCGAGAGTCCGCACCTTCGACCGCAGTGCGTGCTCCTCATATCCGGTGCCGTACACGTCCAGCCGCCAGTCGGCCAGGAGCGGATGCGCCATGGCCTCGACCGCGAGTCGACCCCCCTTCCACGCAAGCAGGCGGGCAGCGAACACGGCCACGGGGGGCCCGTCTCCCCTCGCGCCTCCAGGATGCGCAGGCTCGTCGAATGCGGCGTTCGGTTCCACGACGACACGGGCCGCACTGGCCCGAAAGCGTGTTGCGACGTCCGGATTCTGAGCCGCCACGAGTGCTGCGCGCCGTGCCGCGCCGTCGCCCCAGATGCGGCGCGGGACAGCGGTGCTCACGATCCTGAGCACCTCGGTGGCGGTGCCGCGCACGCCGAGCCAGCGAGCGAGCCTCGTGACCGGAAGTCGCGACGCGCCGCCTACCGGTCCCCAGACGAAGGCGGGACCTCTGACGTACGCCGCACCGCACGGCAGCCAGTCGTTGGCGAACGTGACGTGGTGGATGACGTCGAAGTCGATCCGTGTGTGCAAGGCGCGCGCGCGTCGGGTCAACGCGAACTGCCAGAACGGGTAGTACCAGTACAGGTCCCAGGAATGCCGCTTGAGTGCACGCACCCGGGCGGGCAGGTCGAGGTACCCGACCGTCAGGTGCTGGGCCAGCGTGGCGTCCTCGGCGAGTCGCGCGTCGATTCCCGCGCGGAATCGGGGCCTCGTGATCACCCAGACGTCGTGGTGGACCGCCGCTGCGGTGGCGAACGCCCAGCCGGCGTTGGCCTCCGGCTCATCTCCGGGCCCGCACGCATACGCGCTGAACAGAACTCGGAGTCGACGCACCGGCTGCAGGTCCGGCCCGTCGGGCTCTGGATCGGCGGGCACCGGCGGACCTCCTGTCATGTCCGTTCCGCCGCGGCTCGCGGCGTGCTGTCCGTACCCTAGCCGGGCTGCCCACCGCCCGGTAGGCAGTCCTCCAGAACGCGCAGGACCTGCTCGCGGTAGCGGGCCGCCGTGAACCGCTCCAGCGCACGCTCCCGACCCGCTACCGCCAGCTGTGCTGCTCGCACCGGGTCGAGCGCGACCTCTCGGATCCGGTCGGCGAGGCTGTCGGCGTCATTCGCAGCGGCAAGCAGCCCGGTCTCACCGTCCACGACGATCTCCGTCAGGCCCTGCACCGCGGCCGCGACGACCGGGCGACACGACAGCATCGCCTCGACGGCGACGTTGCCGAAGGGCTCGGCGCGCGACGGAACGAGGACGAGGTCGGCGGCGCCCATCGCTTGCCAGATGGGACTGACGTAGCCGTGGAAGGTCACGGACTCCCGCAGGTCGGGCTCCTGAGCGCGGGCGCGAAGCTGCTGCTCGAACCACTCATAGCCGCTGAAGACCGTGCCATACAGATGAAGGGTCACCGCCATACCTTCGCGGCGCAGGCGAGCGACGGCCTCCAGAGCCAGATCCGTGCCCTTGCGTGGCGCGATTCTCCCGGCGAGTGCGACGCGGAGCGGATCGTGCGGCAGGCGGGCGCGCGGTGCGGTGACCTCACCCGGTGGTCCGGACATCCCGTTGTGAACGAGGCGGATCCGCCCCTGCAACCGCGGGAGGACGTCGACGAGAGCGCGCTGCGCAGCGCCGCTGTTGACCACCACGGCTCGCGTGAGGAGCAACGGACCGGCGAGTGCGATGCGAACCGGCCGCGGCACGTCCTCCTCTGCCTCGTGGACGTGACATACGACGGGAAGCCGGGCCAGACGACCGGCGAGCACCCACACGGGTTCGGTGAGGGTGTTCACCCAGACCACCTGAGGGCGCACGCGGGTGAGCTCGCGGCGGGCAGAGAGCAGTGCCCGACCGCTGTCGGCGATCAGCGTGAGCAGTCGGCGGGGAGACAGCATGGCCTTGCTCAGCACGGGGAAGGGCGTGATGCGTACGTCGGCGCCGTGCGCGTGCAGCAGCTCGACGAGCGGCCCGTGGCGGGGCAGCACGACGGTGACGTCCCAGCGCTGGTCGCGGAAGGCATCGATCGTTTCGAGGAGCTGCAGATCCGAGCCGTAGCGGTCCGGCGACGGATGTGCGACCAGGACCGCGCGCCCCGTGCGTTGCGACATGACGCCTCGCCAGCCCTCGGTCCAGTTCACCCCGGCGGCCCACTGTATCGACGGTTCTCCGGGCTGACGCTTCCCACGCATGGTGTCAGAGGTGAAGGATCCGTTTCAGACCGGAAGATCCCGCGACGTCGGAGTCGGTGTGATGAGTGGTCAGAGCAACGCCGCCGGAAGTCGACGTCGGACGTGGTGGATTGCCGGCGCGGCACTGCTGAGCGCAGCCGTGGTCGTCGTCCTGATGAACGGCGGTGGTCCGGCGCCGGGGCCGGCCGGGGCGGGGACGCCATCGGGCGCATCGTCGACGGTCACGAGCGGAGCCACCGCTGACAGCACCACGGCCGCACCCGCCGACGCGGCGACGGAACCGGGCTCCACAGGGTCCTCGGTTCCTCAGGTGCAGGCGGCTCCGACGACGGCTGCCACGCTGTCACTGGACGGCGAGGGCGCGCTGGAGCAGAGTGTCACGGCGCACGTCGTGACCGTGGAGTCGGTCCAGGGTGTGGCGGTCCAGCCCGGTGAGGTGGGCGGTCCCGCACTGCGGGTGACTGTCGAGGTCCGCAACGAGACGGCGGACGTGCTGGACCTGCGCTCGGCAGTGGTGAATCTCTACTACGGGTCCGGCGCCACTCCAGCCTCACCGCTCGGCGCGCCGGGGAGCGAGCCGTTCCCGCTGAGCGCGGACGCCGGAGCTTCGGTGTCCACTCGACTCGTGTTCGCGGTGCCTGACGATGAGTCCCGCGACCGCATACGCGTCGAGGTCGACCTGGCGCGCGGCGGGACCGTGCTGGTCTTTGAGGGGGCGGCGCCCAGGTGATCTCGTTCTCCTGTGCGCCTTCTGTACGGGGGGTATGATCGATTTCGCACGATCCGGGCGATAATCACCTTTTCGGACCATATGCGTGGGTTCGAGTTCGTCGTATTGTCGAGGCGGTGGCATCTCGGCTGCCGTACTGGTTCTCGCTCGGGCCGAGTTGTGCGCCGGTCTGAGCGTCTGCCGGTTCGACAGATCGATCGAGGACACCATGAGCATCGTCCCGTCTGCGTTCCACCGCAGCACCGCAACCATGGGTGTCGCCGCGCTCCTGCTGAGCGTGATGCTCGTCTCGATGCCCATTGGCCCCGCCGCCGCTGCCGACCCGCCGGTTGCCGCTCCGCTGCCGGTGACCGTGAGCGCCGACGGACTGCCGACCGTGCAGATCGACGGAGTCGTCTGGAAGCAGCTGATCGTCGGACGGACCGTGTACGTGGGTGGCAAGTTCACGAACGCGCGACCAGCCGGCTCTGCCGCGGGCACCAATCTTGTCGCGCGGGCCAACATGCTGGCGTACAACCTCGACACCGGAGAGCTGATCACGTCGTTCAACCCGGTGTTCAACAACCAGGTGAAGGATCTGGCTGTCTCGGCCGACGGGACCAAGCTCTACGCGGTCGGGAACTTCACGACGGTCAACGGTGCGACACGCAACAGGGTCGCTGCGTTCGACCTGCCCAGCGGTGCGCTGTCCAGCTTCGCCCCGTCGGTCAACAGCTACGTGACGTCCGTGGCCGTGAGCGGCTCGCGGGTGTACGTGGGCGGGGCGTTCTCGGCGGTGAACGGTCAGCAGAGGCTGCGGGTGGCAGCCGTCGACGCGGCCACCGGCGCGGTGCTCCCTTTCAGCGTGCCGGTCGACGACTACCAGGTCCAGGCGATCGTCGTGGCTCCCGACAACGCCTCGATCGTGATCTCCGGCAACTTCACGAGCATCGGCGGTGAGAGCTCGACCGGCTACGGCCTCGGCCGCCTCGATGCGACCACGGGCGCCCTGCTGGCCCTGCCGGTGAATGCCGAGGTGCGTAACGCCGGGGACGCGGCGGCGATCGGCAGCCTGTCGACCAACGGCACCTACTTCTATGGAACCGGTTGGCACTACGGCGGCGGCGGCAACGTCGAGGGGTCGTTCGCGGCGAGCTGGGCGACGGGCGAGCTCGTCTGGCTCGAGGACTGCCACGGTGACACCTACTCGGCGTTCGCCGTCGGAGATGTCGTCTATCTCGCGAGCCACAAACACTACTGCGGCAACAGCGGTGGATTCCCACAGACCACCCCGTGGTCGTATCACCACGGCACGGCCGTCACGAATGACGTGCGCGGCACCAACACCGCCGACATCTACGGCTACCCGGACCACCCGGGCACGCCGCGGCCCGAGTTCCTCGAGTGGTACCCCGTCTTCGCGATCGGCACCTTCACGGGACAGAACCAGGGACCCTGGACCGTCTCGGGCAACAACGACTACGTGCTGTTCGGCGGCGAGTTCCTGCGCGTGAACAACGTGCCGCAGCAGGGTCTCGTGCGGTTCGCGCGGCGCGACATCGCGCCCAACAAGCTGGGTCCCGTGCTCAAGGACACGGCCTTCCCGCTCAGTGCGGTCTCGTACGCGAGCGGACAGGTGCGGCTGGGCTGGACGGGCAACTACGACCTTGACGACGCTGCTCTCGAGTACCGCGTGTACCGGTCGTCGACGACGGGCACACCGATCGACGTCCAGACAGTGACCGCTCCGTTCTGGAACGAACCGCGTCTGACCTTCACGGATACCGGGCTGGCAGCGGGCTCCTCGCAGCGCTATCGCGTGGTGGCGCTGGACAGGTACGGGAACCAGGCCATGTCACCGTGGGCGACCGTCACCGTCAGCTCGGAGCAGCTCAGCTCCTATGCGGCCGAGGTGCTGAGCGATGCGCCGACGTCCTTCTGGCGCCTCGGCGAGTCCTCCGGCACGACGGGATACGACTGGGCCGGTGCTGCCGACCTCACCGTCGCCGACGGTGTGACGCGCGGCGCCGCCGGTGCTATCGGGGGCGACACCAACACGGCCTCGACCTTCGGCGGTACCTCGAGCGGGCTGGCCGTGACGCCCACGGCGATCGACGGCCCGAACACGTTCACCGCCGAGGCATGGTTCAAGACGACGACCACGTCGGGCGGCAAGATCCTCGGATTCGGCAGCAGCGCGACGAGTCTGTCCAGCTCCTACGACCGTCACGTCTACATGGCGGACAACGGGCGCATCTACTTCGGTGTCTACCCGGGCTCCGTACGGACGATCGCATCGACGTCGGCGTACAACGACGGCGAGTGGCACCAGGTCGTGGCGAGCCTCGGCTCGGGCGGAATGCAGCTGTGGGTCGACGGGAAGCGCGTCGCTCAGCGCACCGACACCACGTCGGCTCAGGACTACCTGGGGTACTGGCGGATCGGGGGGGACAACCTCGCTTCGTGGCCGGGCGCTCCGATCAGCAACTACGTCGCGGGCACGATCGACGACGTTGCCATCTACCCGACCGTGCTGAGCGGGACCCAGGTGCGGTCGCACTACGTCGCCTCGGGTCGGACTCTCGACGTGCCTTCCGCGCCGACGGACGCCTACGGCACTGCGGTGTACAACGCTGAGCCCAACCTGTACTGGCGGTTCGACGAGACGACGGGCAGCCAGCTGGCCGACGCCGGTGTCGAGGACCACCAAGGCGCCCTCAACGGTGCGTTCACCAGGGTCAGCAGCGGCGCGCTCGTCGGAGTCACCGGTGACCGCGCCGTGACGTTCGGCCCGGGTGCGGGGAACGCGTACAGCGTCGACCAGGTGGACAACCCCACGTCCTACTCTCTCGAGGCGTGGTTCTCGACGACCAGCAGCTCGGGCGGCAAGATCATCGGTTTCGGCAATGCCCAGACGGGTCTGTCGTCGAACTACGACCGTCACGTCTACATGCAGGACGACGGCACACTCGTCTTCGGCGTGTGGACCGGTCAACCGAACACCATCACATCGGCGTCGAGCTACAACGACGGCCGGTGGCACTACGTCCTGGCGACCCAGGATGGCTCCGGCATGCGACTGTACGTCGACGGTCAGCCGGTCGGCTCGAACCCGCAGTCCGCGTCACAGGCGTACACCGGATACTGGCGGGTCGCCGGGGACACCACCTGGGGCTCGTCCTCGCCCTACCTCGCCGGCAGCTACGACGAGGTCGCCGTCTACCCCCGGGCCTTGTCAGCGAACGACGCGCAGATCCACTACTCGCTGGGAACCACGGGCACGGCACCCAACCTGCTGCCGTCCGCGACCTTCCAGCCGCAGCTCGAGGGGCGCACGGTCACGGTGGACGGATCTGGCTCGTCGGACCCTGACGGCACGGTCCAGACCTACGTCTGGGACTTCGGCGACGGTCAGACGGCCGTCGGCCCGACTGCTGGCCACACCTACACGAACCCGGGCTCGTACACCATCCTGCTCACCGTCACGGATGACCGGGGTGGGACCGCGACCGCCGAGCGAGTGATCACCGTCACCAACGCCGCGCCGACGGCGGCGTTCACGACGAGCAGCCAGTTCCTGACCCTGAGCGTGGACGGTTCCGGCTCCCTGGACCCGGACGGCACGGTCGCCGCGTACGAATGGGACTTCGGGGACGGAGCCACCGCCACCGTCCCCGTCACGCAGCACACCTACGCGTCGGCAGGTACGTACACCGTGACGCTGACCGTCACCGACAACGACGGAGCGGTCGGCACGATGTCGCAGACCGTCGCAGTCGCTCAGAACCAGGCGCCGGTGGCGTCGTTCACCCCGACCGTGGCGGGGCTCTCTGTGAGCGTGGACGGGACCAGCTCCGCCGACCCGGAGGGTTCGCTCGCCTCGTACTCGTGGTCCTTCGGCGATGGGGGGACCGCAACGGGGGCCACGGCACAGCACACCTTCGCGGTCGCAGGAACCTATCCCGTCGCGTTGACCGTGGCGGACGCGCAGGGCCTCACCGGTACCGCGACGCAGCAGGTGACCGTGGCGACGGACGTTCCGTTCGCTGTCGACTCGTTCAGTCGGACGGTCACCAACGGGTGGGGCACAGCCGATGCGGGCGGGCTCTGGACCCTCTCCGGGAGCTCCTCCCAGTACGGGGTGTCGGCAGGATCGGGGAAGCTCACCATCGCCGCTGCGGGGTACGCCCCGCGCACACAGCTGCGCGGCGTCACGGTCGGTGACGTCGACGTCAGTGCACAGCTCTCGCTCGACAAGATCGGGAACGGTGGCGGAACGTTCGTCTCGTTGACCAGCCGTGGCTCTCTGTGGAACAGCCTGTATCGCGGCAAGGTGTGGGTGAAGTCCACCGGCGCCGTCAACGTGTCGATCGGCCGGTTGACGGGAACTGAGACGACTCTCGTCCAGACGAATGTGGCAGGGCTGACCCTGACCGCCGGTGCGGTGATCCGCGTGAGGTTCGAGACGGAAGGCTCGAACCCGACCACGTTGCGGCTCCGGGTCTGGCCCGACGGGACGGTCGAGCCGACGACGTGGCAGCTCGTCGCGACCGACGCGACGGCCGAGCTGCAGGATGCCGGTGTGATCGGGGTCGATTCGACGCTGAGCGGCTCGTCCACGAACGCACCGGTCCAGGTGCAGGTCGACAACCTGCGTGCTGGTCTCATCGGGGGTGTGGCGCAGAACCAGGCGCCGGTGGCGGCGTTCACGCCGACGGCGGCGGGTCTGGTGCTGAGTGTGAGTGGCGCGGCGTCCTCTGATGCCGACGGCACCGTCGCGTCGTACGCATGGTCGTTCGGGGATGGCGGTACGGCGAGTGGTGTCACGGCTGAGCACACGTTTGCGGCGGCGGGTACGTATCCGGTGACGTTGACGGTCACGGACGATGGTGGTGCGACCGGGACGGTGACCCACCAGGTCACGGTGACCGCACCGCCCAACCCGCCGAGCGAGGTCGTGCTGGCGTCCGATACGTTCGCGCGCTCGCTGACCACCGGGTGGGGCACGGCGGACATCGGCGGAGCCTGGGTGAATTCGGGCGCGGCGTCTCAGTATGGTGTCGCGAGCGGGCTCGGGCTGCTGCGGATCAATGCCGCCGGGTGGGCACCTCGGGTGCAGCTCGCCACGGTGTCGACTGCGGACGTGGACGTCTCGGCTCGGTTCTCACTCGACAAGCTGGGCGACGGTGGGGGGACGTACGTCTCGCTCACGGGCCGGACGAACGGCTGGAACAGCCTGTACCGCGGCAAGGTGTGGGTGAAGTCCACCGGCGCCGTCAATGTGTCGATCACCCGACTGCAGGGTACAGAGGTGACTCTGGCGCAGGCCAACGTGCCGGGGGTCGCCCTGGTGCCGGGAGAGGTCCTCAATGCGCGCTTGCAGATTGTCGGCGCCAGCCCCACCACGCTCCGCTTCCGGGTGTGGAAGGACGGCACGGCAGAGCCGACCACCTGGCAGCTGACCACAACCGACCTGACGGCGGAGCTGCAGGACGCTGGTGGCGTCGGGATCGACACGACGCTGAGCGGCTCGGCAACGAACGCCCCGGTGAACGTCCAGGTCGCTGGGTTCAGGGTCGTCCAGTTCGTCGGCTGACGGCGTGACTGACGGAGCGCGTGATGATGCGTGTCGCGGCTGAGGTCGCCTTCCCGGCGGATCACAGCCGCGGCTGCACGAGGCGGAAGACGGAAGAGTAGAGTGCGGGGTCGCTCGATAGGCGTCGTGCGCGGCTAGTCCCGGGGGCATGGGTGGACGATCAGTCGACACCGACGTACGAACAGGCCGCGTCGCGTTCCCGCGATGCTGCCAACCGCGCGGTGGCAGTCCTGGGCGTCCTGGTGGTCGCTGCACATATCGACCTTCGGCAGGGCATCACTGTCGGCCTCGTGACGACCTGCGTCCTTCTGCCCGTGTGGGTTCGGCACGCATGGGCGGTCGTGGGATACCGCTGGTTGAGCGCCACCACAGTGCTGGCGACCGTGTGCGGGCTCTGGTTGACCAGACTGACGGCGCAGGACCATGCCGTCAGCACCACCATCACGGTGAAGAACAGCCTGTTGCTGCTCTCGGTTCCCGTCTCCGTGGGATTCCTCATCTGGGCGCGGCGCCATCTCTCCGGGCAGCTCGTCGCGCTGCTGTTCGGAGCGGCCATGCTCGCTTCGGTGCGCACGGGCGGTGCTTTCGCCGAGAACCCCTGGAAGTTCGGTTTCGCGACTCCGATGACGATCGTCGTGCTGGCAGGTGCCTGGTGGGTCGGCAGCCGATTGCTGCAGGCCGCAGCCGCCCTGGCACTCGGGACGGTGTCGGCATTCAATGACGGTCGTTCAGCGTTCGCGATTCTCTTCGTGGTCGCCGTCGTCCTGCTCTGGGAGGCGCGGCCGACCGGTGGCAGACGCCGGGCCGCCACCATTCGTGCCGCTGGCCTCGCGGTCGGCCTCGCCATCGGCGCGTACGCGCTGATCCAGGCCCTCATCCTCGAGGGCGCCTTCGGGGAGGCTACGCAGGCCCGGACAGCAGCGCAGGTCGACATGTCGGGTTCGGCTATCGTCGGCGGCCGTCCCGAGATCGGAGCCTTCCACGCGTTGTTCGTCTACCGACCGATGGGGTTCGGCAGCGGGTCGCTCCTGAACTCCTCTGACATCCTGGTGGCCAAGACCGGGATGGCTGCCACCGGGTATCAACCGAACAACGGCTACGTCGAGAACTATCTGTTCGGCGGTCAGATCGAGCTGCACTCGGTGATGGGAGACCTCTGGGCATGGACGGGCATCGCAGGTCTGCTGCTCGCCGTATGTCTCGCGCTGCTCGTGGGATCAGGCACCGCGCGGACCATCGGCTTCTCTGCGAGCGCAGGAGTGATGCTGTTCCTCGCCTTCCGATTCTTCTGGGACTTCGCTTTCAGCCCGTTCATCTCCTCGATGATGGGCATCATCTTGCTGCTCGCCCTCGGATTGAGCGACGAGTGGACCGGGACGACTGAGCAACGTGTCGGGGTGGGCTCAACGATCGCGCAAGAGCCACTCGTCCGCTACGAGTCTGCCGTCGTCGCGCGGGAGCGACGACAGGACTGAAGCTGGGGGCAGTGGCGCACGGATGGCGGCAATCAGGTGCTTCGCGAGCGTCCCGGCATCGCTCGACCCCGGGATGACGGTGTGGCCCTGGGCGCGGAGCCACGGGGCGAGGCCCGTCTCATCGGTTGTCACCACCGTGCATCCGTGCTGGAGACCCTCGACGATCGGAAGACCGACCTGCTCACGCCAGCGCGGCGTCGGCTGCGACGCCAGGACGAGCACCGACGCGCGACTCAGCACGGCGTGGATGTCCGACCGTGGTGGGTCCTCGACGGTGCGTACCTGCGGATCGTGCGCCGCGAGCGCCTGGGCGACCGCGAGAAGAGGCCCCTTGCCCACGAGTGCGAGCGTTGCGTGCGGGACATGCTGGGTGACGTCCGGCCATGCGTCGACGAGCAGGCGAAGTCCCTTGCGTTCGACAAAGGCACCGACATAGGCAACTGAGCCGGGAACCTTCTGTGCGGTGGGGTCGCAGGTGCAGGGGGTCGGCAGGGCTGGCACGAGCCGCTGCTCCTGCCGACGACGCGGCACCCCGTAGAGGAACCGGTACAAGTCCTCGGCGGCAGGTGTACCGAAGGCAATCCGGTCGACCCAGCGCATCGTGCGGCGGGACAGCTGCCAGTTGAGCCACGAGCTGAGATGTTGCTTGACGCCGTGGGGCGTGAACTCCCTCCGCGGGTCGCTGTTCCCGATGGCATAGGTCGCCACGACTGGCCGGCGACCCCGGCGGAGCAACCCCTTGACCCGCACGGTGAGAAGCGCGACGAATGCTCGACGCACCCCGGGTAGGTAGGCCGGCTCCGTGATCTCCACGACCTCGACGGCAGAGCTCCAGAGCAGTCGCGCCGCAGCGAGGGCACCGACCTGGCGAGCGTCCACCTGGTCGGCGAGCGCGGTGTCGAAGTCGTAGCGTCGCGACTCGTAGAGCAACGTCGTCTGCCGACCGGCGAGCCCTCGCTCGAGATGGGCGGTGCGCGCCTGGTGGTAGAGGCGTACGCGATCGTGGACGGGTTTCATGCAGTGGGGGACGCGACATTCTTCTTGCGGTTCTGCCCGTCGCCTCCTGCTGGTACGTCGGCATCAGGAGCGTCTGCGGCCGCATTCGCGTTCTGCACCGCCGACGCACGAGCCTCCCGGGGCTCCGGTGAGATCGGCGTGCGCGGATCCTCAGGCCCAGCGGTGGAACTCACTGCGGCGTCGACGTCGGCGTCTGCGCCGTTCTGCCGGATCTCGTCGGGTCTCCGCCTGCGCCACGGCTGAGACCGGTGCGGCCGGATCTCATCGGGTCGCCGGTAGCTGTACGGCGCGCCGGCGCCGTCGTCCACAGCATTCGTGATCACCAGCCCCAGGGGCGTCGCCCCGACCGCTGTGATCGCTGCCAGCGCGCTGCGCACCTGCTGCCGGCGCACCTGACGCAGTCCGATGACGAGCAAGACGCCGTCGACGTGTCGGCCGAGGACCGAGGCGTCGACGACCGGCAAGACGGGAGGGCAGTCGACGACAACCAGGTCGTACGTCTTCACCGCTTCGTCCAGCACGCGGTGCATGGCCGGGGAGTCCAGCAGCTGGCTTGGGTTCGGTGGGATCTCTCCGGACGTGAGAACGTGCAACCCATCGTGCTCACCCCACGGCTGGACCACGTCCTCCAAGGTCGCCCGGCCGATCAAGATCGTGGTGAGGCCGGCGGCCGCCTCGAGGCCGGTGTCGAGAGCGATCGCCGGCCGGCGAAGGTCGGCGTCGATGACGAGCACGGACTTGCCGTTCTCGGCGACGGCCAGCGCGAGGTTGAGCGCTGTCGTCGACTTTCCCTCGCCTGGCACGGCAGAGGTGACCACGACCGAGCTGAGCGGCTTGCCGACGTCCAGGTACTGGAGGTTCGCTTGGAGGCGACGGAATCCCTCAGCCCGCCGGGAGCTCGGGTCATGGGCCACGGTGGTGGCTGGTTGCTGTGACTGGCGGGCACGGACGATCGTGGCGAGAGCTGGCAGATGGATGACACGTTCGATGTCAGCCGCGGTGCGCACTCGCGTGTCGAAGATCGTCAGCAGGAGCGCGAGGATCACGCCTGCACCCAGTCCGAGAGCGAGCCCCGTCACACTGAGGAATCGGGTGTTGGGTTCGAACGGTGTCTCGGGTGGCACCGCGGGCGCCACGACAGTGAGCTCGATCGAGCTCTGGCCGGCGACTGTACGTGGTGACAAGTTCTGAACGGTCACGGCGAGCTGCCGCGCGACCGCGTTGGAGATGTCTGCGGCGCGTTGAGGCTGCGAGTCAGTTGTCGAGATCTGAAGGATGACGGTATTGAGCGGGTTGTTCGCCGAGATCGATCGTCCGAGCGCCTTGGCGGTGGTGTCGAGCTGAAGATCCTCGATCACGGGGTCGAGGACGACGGGCATGCTGGCGAGCTTCGCAAAGGACTCGACGGAGTTCTGCACGAACGTTGAGCCCTGCACCAACTCACCCGCGGTACCGCCCCCGTTGACTGAGACGAACACGTTGGCGGTGGCGCGATAGTTCGGTGTCATGCTGTGTGCGTAGAGCCAACCGGTGACGGCACCGACGAGAGCCAGAGCGGCGATGATCAGCCATCGTTTCCGCAAGGCGAGCACGTACTCATCGAGCTCCACCGGCACGCTCCATCCTCGTTGCGCCTGCCGGGCGATCGTCTCACAATCCCATCGTCAGGGGCGTAGGTTCGATCGACCGTGAAAGGGCGGGAGGCATGTCTCTCCCGACTTCGTCCAGGGTCGAGACGGGTTCGAGCACGGTGCGGCACGGTGCCCGAGGGGGAGCAGCGACGAGCTGGAGGTGTGGTGCGCGACATCACCGTCGCATTCCCGCTCGAGCGGGACATCGAGGCGTGGGAGCGTGCGCACGCTCAAGGCATCGTGCCGTCGAGGTGGCCTTATGGACTTGACGAGCTTGCGGCGTCGGGTTCACGTCGGCGGGTCGGTCTCGGAGAGCTAGCACGTCCGATGCGTGCGTGGTCCTTGGTCCGTTCATCCATCCCGGATCGCTCAACAGGACGGGCCGTCGTCACGTGGGATGAGAACGCGGCTGCGCGGCTGCCGGCGACGCGTGGGATCTCGCGCCACTCGGGCGTGATCTGGCTGACGGACGGGGCGGCGTCCTCGCACGACGTCCGGAGTCGCGTGAGGTGGCTACGGCAGTTCGAGAGCCTTTGGGTTCTCAGCTCCGCCCAGATCGCTCCGCTTCGGGACCTGGTCGGCAGGCACGGTCCGCGGATCAGTAGTGTGGCGTTCGGAGTGGACCATGAGTTCTTCGGCCTGCGCTCCTATCCGTCGCGGCCGCTCGTGCTGAGCGTCGGCGGTGACCGCGACCGCGACGTCGTGACGTTGTACCGCGCGATGGCTGACGTCAAGCGGTCGCTTCCGCACGCGGAGATCGTCGTACAGACGAGCTCTTCGCTTGAACCGCCGGAGGGCATTGCGAGGGTCGCCCGCGTCTCCCATCTCGAGCTGCGCGAGCTGTACGCGAGAGCCTCGGTCGTCACGATCGCCACGAGGCCAAACCTTCACGTCTCTGGCATGACCGTCAGCCTGGAGGCGATGGCGACCGGTCGACCCGTGGTGATCACCGGCACACCAGGCATGCGTGACTACGTTCAGCAGGGGGTGAACGGCCTGATCGTGAGTCCGGGTGACGCGGACGCGCTGGCCCGCCAGACCGTCGCGCTCCTGCGAGACGAGAGCCGAGGTCGTGAGCTCGGGATGGCCGGGAGGGTGTCGGTCGTCGCCTCCAGGACGACGGCGGACCTGTGCGCCGGAATCAGGCGTGCTGTCGACGGCCCCGTCGAGTGAAGCCCGCGGGTGATCGCGGCGGATCGAGCGTTGAAGCGCAAACGCCCGTCCTGCCGGTGCGCACTCCGGGCAACGATGCCGCCTTCTCCGGCGATCCCGATCGGGACGGATGTCGTCACGTCCTGTGTCGTGCTCGTCACGGAGGGGTTCGCCTCGAGGACCGAAGACTCACATCACACGACGACCGGCACTGCACCGTCCTGACCGTGTCGCTCCATGGCCATCCGCGGGGCGAGAAGCCAGCGGCTCTCCGCATGATGGTGATCGCATGCTGCCGCGGTGCCGCAAGACGCCTCTGCGATGGTCATGTTCCTGCGTCGAACCTTCGCGCGGTGGCGATTCCCTAGACTGGCAGTCTGCCCGGACTCGATCGAGGGCGGAGTGCCGGTGCCGAAGACAGTCGTGCACGCCGCCGCCGTATGTGAAACCCGAAGGACCTCATGGATCTCACCGGTCTACTGCCCGTCTTGCTGGCAGACGCGGGCATGCGCCAGGCGATCGAGCACGTCAGGCTCCGAGACGAGCTCGCCGTCATCGGTGCTGCCGGAGTGCGCCCGCCGCTCCTTGCCGCGTTTGCTGCTGAGCGACCCCTCGTCGTGGTCACCGCCACCGGCCGCGACGCCGATGATCTCGCTGAGGCGCTCCGGTGCTACCTGCCGCCGGACGCGGTCGCCGTCCTCCCGTCCTGGGAGACGCTCCCGCACGAGCGGCTCTCGCCGCGCAGCGACACCGTGGCGCGCCGGCTCGCCGTGTTCCGCCGGCTCGCGCACCCGACTGCGGACGGCGGGCCGACGGGGGAGATCCGCGCGCTCGTGGTGCCTGTCCGCGCGCTCTTGCAGCCCGTCGTGTCCGGCCTGGGTGAGCTCGAGCCGGTGCAGCTCGCCGTCGGCGACGAGGTCGACCTGTCGGGCGTCGCGGACCGCCTCGTCGCGGCCGCGTACGCACGCGTGGACATGGTCGAGCGTCGGGGCGAGTTCGCCGTGCGCGGTGGGATCCTCGACGTGTTCCCGCCGACCGAGGACCACCCGCTTCGCCTCGAGTTCTGGGGCGAGACGGTCGAGGAGATCCGCTGGTTCGCGGTCGCCGACCAGCGGAGCCTCGAGGTCGCGACGCAGGGGCTGTGGGCGCCGCCGTGCCGCGAGATCCTGCTGACCGACGACGTCCGCGACCGGGCCGCAGCGCTCGTGGACCGCCTCCCTGGTGCCGCGGAGATGCTCGAGAAGCTGGGCGCGGGGATTGCGGTCGAGGGGATGGAGTCGCTCGCTCCCGCGCTGGTCGACTCGATGGTGCCAGTCGTGGACCTCGTCCCCGCGGACGCGCTCCTGGTCGTGTGCGATCCGGAGCGGGTGCGTCGCCGCGCGCACGACCTCGTGGCGACGACCGAGGAGTTCCTCGCCGCGGCGTGGACGTCCGCCGCCGCCGGCGCAGCGACCCCGCTCGACCTCAGCGCCGCGTCGTTCCTCACGTTCGCCCGGGTGCGCGAGAGCGCGGCGGCGCGCGGCCTGGGCTGGTGGACCGTCGGGTCGTTCGGGCTGGCAGACCCGGGACGAGAAGGGGACGGTTCCAGCGCCGCTGGTCCGGCGCCGGTCGGCGACGTGCTCGTCGACGAGGTCCTTGTCGCGGACGTCGACCAGCACCTGACCATCTCCGCGCGGGACGTCGAGGGCTACCGCGGGGACGTCGGCCGCGCGATCGACGACGTCCGCACGCTGCAGCGCGCGGGTTGGCGCCTGGTCCTCACGACCGAGGGGCACGGTCCCGCCCAGCGGATGGTCGAGCAGCTCGCGGCCGCTGACGTCCCGGCGAGGCTCGTCGCGGCGATCGACGCCGAACCCGAGGGCGGCGTCGTCCTCGTCGTGCCGGCGAGCGCGGGGCCGGGCTTCGTCGCGACCGACCTGCACCTCGCGGTGTTCTCCGAGCAGGACCTCACCGGCCGGGCGGGGTCGTCGACCCGCGACATGCGCAAGATGCCCTCGCGGCGGCGCAACACCGTCGACCCGCTCGCGCTGCGGCCGGGCGACCACGTGGTCCACGAGCAGCATGGCGTCGGTCGGTTCGTCGAGCTCGTGCAGCGGACGCTCGGCACGGGGGCTGCGGCGGCCACCCGCGAGTACCTCGTGATCGAGTACGCCTCGTCGAAGCGCGGCCAGCCCGGCGACCGTCTGTACGTCCCGACGGACCAGCTCGACCAGGTGACCAAGTACGTCGGCGGCGAGTCGCCTGCGCTGAACAAGATGGGCGGGTCGGACTGGGCGAAGACGAAGGGCCGGGCCCGCAAGGCGGTCAAGGAGATCGCGGGCGAGCTGATCCGGCTGTACTCGGCGCGGATGGCGACGGCCGGGTACGCGTTCGGGCCGGACACCCCGTGGCAGCGCGAGCTCGAGGACGCGTTCGCCTACGTCGAGACGCCCGACCAGCTCTCGACGATCGACGAGGTCAAGGCCGACATGGAGAAGCCCGTGCCGATGGACCGGCTGGTGTGCGGCGACGTCGGTTACGGCAAGACGGAGATCGCGATCCGAGCGGCGTTCAAGGCGGTGCAGGACGGCAAGCAGGTCGCCGTCCTGGTGCCGACGACGCTGCTCGTCCAGCAGCACCTCGACACGTTCGCGGAGCGGTACGCGCCGTACCCGGTGACGGTCAAGGCGCTCTCGCGGTTCCAGAGCGCTGCGGAGAGCAAGGAGGTCGTCGACGGGCTCGCCGACGGGACCGTCGACGTGGTGATCGGGACGCACCGCCTCATCACGGGCGAGGTGCGCTTCAAGGACCTCGGTCTCGTCGTCGTCGACGAGGAGCAGCGCTTCGGCGTCGAGCACAAGGAGACGCTCAAACAGCTCCGCACCAACGTCGACGTCCTGGCGATGAGCGCGACCCCGATCCCGCGGACCCTCGAGATGGCCGTGACCGGGATCCGGGAGATGTCTACCCTCGCCACACCGCCCGAGGAACGCCACCCGGTCCTCACCTTCGTGGGTGCGTACGACGAGAAGCAGATCACGGCGGCGGTCCGACGCGAGCTGCTGCGCGAGGGGCAGGTGTTCTACGTCCACAACAAGGTCGACTCGATCGAGCGGGCGGCCGCGCGGCTCCACGAGCTCGTCCCGGAGGCCAGGATCGCCGTCGCGCACGGGAAGATGGGTGAGCACCTGCTCGAGCGGGTCATCGTCGACTTCTGGGAGAAGAAGTTCGACGTCCTGGTCTGCACGACGATCATCGAGACGGGCCTCGACATCTCGAACGCGAACACGCTGATCCTCGAGCGGGCCGACCTGCTCGGGCTGTCGCAGCTCCACCAGCTGCGGGGGCGCGTTGGTCGAGGTCGTGAGCGCGCCTACGCCTACCTCCTCTACCCGCCCGAGCGGCCGCTGACCGAGACCGCGCACGACCGGCTCGCGACGATGGCGGCGCACACCGACCTCGGGGCCGGGATCCAGATCGCCATGAAGGACCTCGAGATCCGGGGCGCCGGCAACCTCCTCGGGGGCGAGCAGTCCGGGCACATCGCGGGTGTCGGGTTCGACCTGTACATCCGGATGGTCGGCGAGGCCGTGACGCACTTCCGCGGCGAGGAGCCCGAGGAGGTGCCCGAGGTCACGATCGAGCTACCTGTCGACGCCCACATCCCGCACGACTACATCGCTCACGAGCGGCTGCGCCTCGAGGCCTACCGCAAGATCGCGACGGCGACGGATCCGGCCGCACTCGCCGAGGTCAAGGCCGAGCTCGTCGACCGCTACGGTGCGGTCCCGACCGCGGTCGCGCAGCTGTTCGACGTCGCGTCGTTCCGCAACACGGTCCGCGAGGTCGGGTTGGCCGACGTCACCGCCCAGGGGCGTTACGTGCGGTTCGCACCGGTCGACCTCCCGGAGTCGGCCCAGCTACGGCTGAAGCGGCTCTACCCCGGCACGGTGCTCAAGCCCGCGATCAGGACCGTCCTCGTGCCGTTCCCGACGACGGCTCGGGTGGGTGGGACACCGCTGCACGGCGAGGCCGTCCTCGCGTGGGCCCACCAGCTGGTCGACGCGGTGATCCGCGGAAGCGTGGCCGCCGCGGCCGAGGTCGGCGCGCGCGCGTGACCGCGGGTCACCGCGGCGGGTCGTCGCCGCGAACCTCACCCCGGGTCGTCCTCGATTCCGGGCGCACGATGCCGATAGGACCCGAGAGAAGATCTCGGCGGCCGTGAGTGTCCGCGGCGCCCCGAGCTGGGAGGCCGGCATGAGTTCGGTCGTGCACGCCGTGGCGTTCGTGGTCGCTGCGGCAGTCCTGTGCGCCGTCGCGCTCGTGGTGTGGCGCCGCCGGCGGGCGCGCACGGTGATGGCATCGTCGATGGGGGTCGTGCTCCTCGCCGCGGCGTGGTGGTCGCTCGCCGACGCGGTGATCGTCGCCCAGCCGGCCCGACCCGTGGCCGGGATCGCCGCACTTGCCACGTTCCCGGCCATCGGGGCGATGGTGGCCGCGTTCGTGTGCCTCGGGCTGAGCATGAACGGGTCAGGATGGCGTCCCGGCCGACGGCTCCTCGTGGGCCTCGCCGTCGAGCCGGTGCTCCTGACGCTGGTCGTGGCCACCAACCCGTGGCACCTCGCGTTCTACCGCGGGGGCGGTGCGGCGACGCTGGTCGACCCGAACTCGTGGCAGCACGGTCCGCTCTTCTGGGTCCACAGCGCCTACAGCTACCTGCTGCTCGTGGTCGGCATCATCCTGGTCGCTCGCGGGTGGTCGCGCTCGCCCGCGCTGTTCCGAGGCCAGCGGCTGAGCATCCTGCTCGGCTCGTTGGTGCCGGCGTCGCTCTGCGTCCTGAACCTGCTGGGGGTGACCGGCGACTTCGGCGACCCGACACCGTTCGGGTTCGCGTTCACGGCGGTCGTCGTCGCCGTCGCGATCGTGCGCCAGGACGTCCTCAGGCTCGCGCCGGTCGCGCGCGACGTCCTGTTCGCCACGATCTCGGACGCGGTGATCGCGTTGAGCCCTGACGGGCGCATCATCGACCTCAACCCCGCGGCGGAGCGGATCCTCCGGGTAGCCGACCCGGACCTGCCGCCGGCGCTCGTGGGCCTTGCCGTCCGGGAGGCGCTTTCCGGTTGGGGGGCGTTCGACGTGCCGGCCGAGGTCCTCGGCGCGGTCGCGGCCGAGACCCTGGTCATGCGCGTGGTCGACGGCGGTCGGATCGACCTCTCCGTTCGGCGAGCGGCCCTCGTCGACAACCGTGGCAGGTCCCTCGGCACGGTGCTCGTCGCGCGGGACGTCAGCGCCGTGAACGCCCAGAACCGCGAGCTCGCCGAGCAGCTCCGCACGATCGAGCTGCTGCGACACGACCTCGCGGAGAAGGCGAACCGCGACCCGCTCACGGAGCTGCACAACCGTCGCTTCATGATGGAACGGTTCGGGCCGATGCTCTCCCGGTCGGATCCGGTGACGCCGGTGAGCGTCCTGATGATCGACATCGACCGGTTCAAGCGCATCAACGACCGTTACGGCCATCAGGTCGGGGACGACGTCCTGGTGGCGGTGGCCCGTCGGCTCACGGATGCCGTCCCGCCCGGGGCCCTGGTCGCGCGGTGGGGTGGCGAGGAGTTCCTCGTGGTGCTGCCCGGTGCGGGGGGCACGGACGCGATCGACATCGCGGACCGGGTACGCGAACGGTGCGAGGTGGAGCCCTTCGACGTCGGTCAGGTCGCGCACCAGTGCACGGTGAGCGTGGGGGTCTCGTCGTTCCCGGTGGACGGGCTCACGGTCGTCGACCTCCTGGAGGCGTCGGACCGCGCGCTGTACCTCGCGAAGCGTGATGGCAGGAACCAGGTGCGCAGTGCGGGGCCGGAGCTGACGGGCGCGCCAGAGGTCACGAGCTGGACGGCGCCGGGTGGCGGCGGCTGAGGACTGCGGGTCGGGCGGCGGGGCTCGTCGCGGTCCCCAGAGGTGGGGCCTACCATGGCACCCGGACTCGACGGTGAGAGCATCCGTCGCCCGCAGCTCGTCCACCAGCATCGGGAGAGAAACTGTGTCAGCACCCTCTGCTCCGACCGGCGCCGCGCCCGTGGCGTCGGACCGCCCCGCCGCGAGGCGTCGACGGCGGACGCGGGCCGCGACCGCCGGGGTCGCAGTCCTCGTCGCGACCCTGCTCGCCGGGTGCACCGGACGTCCTGGGGCCGCGGCGATCGTCGACGGACGCGCGATCAGCGTCGCGGACGTGCAGCAGGCGACCACGGAGCTCGCGCCGTACTTCCAGTCGGTCGACCAGAACACCGTGCTCATGCTGCTGATCGGCGCGCCGACCATCGAGTCGATCGCGTCCAGCGCCGGTCTCGCGGTCTCCGACCAGCAGGCGATCGACCTGCTCGACAGCGCGGCCACGAGTGCCGGCGTGAAGACGCCTCCGACCTTCGGCGCCCCGGCCATCGAGGTCATCAAGTTCTCCCTCGCGCAGAAGGCCATCCAGGGTGCGGCCAACTCGGCTGTCCTGGTGAAGCAGGTGAACGACAAGCTCCTCGCGCTGCACCCCGAGGTCAGCCCGCGCTACGGCACGGCCGACCTCAGCCAGGGGACGATCACGCCGATCTCCTACGACTGGATCGTGAAGACCGCAGCGACGCCGACGCCCACGAAGTGACCGCGCGGTGACGATGCTCCGGGGCGACGCCCTGCGGGAGCTCGTGACCGTGATGGACCGGTTGCGGTCGCCCGGAGGTTGTTCCTGGGACGCCGCGCAGACCCATGCGTCGTTGGTCCCGTACGCGCTCGAGGAGGCCTACGAGGTCGCTGAGGCGATCGAGGCCGGTGACCGGGCAGGGATGCGGGAGGAGCTTGGTGACCTGCTGCTGCAGGTCGTGTTCCATGCGCGGGTCGCCGAGGAGCACCCCGACGACCCGTTCGACCTGGACGACGTCGCGCAGGGCATCGTCGCCAAGCTGGTGCGCCGCCATCCCCACGTGTTCGGGGCGGACACGGCGCCGGACGCCGCGGCGGTGCACGTGCGGTGGGAGCAGATCAAGCAGGCCGAGAAGCAGCGGGAGTCGGTCCTGGACGGGATCCCGCTCGCTCTGGGTGCCCTGGCGCGGAGCCAGAAGGTCGTCGCGCGCACCCGTCGGGCCGGTCTGGACGACGCGCTTCTCGTCGGGTCCCTCGATGCCTCCGTCGCGGAGCCGGCCCGCGGCATCGGGGAGCGGTTGCTCGCTCTCGTGATCGAGGCGGAGGCGGTCGGCGTGGACGCCGAGACCGCTCTTCGGGACTCGGCCCGACGCGTCGAGACCGAGGTGCGCCGACGCGAGCGGTCACGGTCCGACGGGTTCTGACGCGCGTCGATCGGGCGCCGGCGGAGGCACGGCGGACCCGACGGGCTCACGGACCGAGGTCCCGTAGGCCTTCTCGGCGAAGCACACTACGCTGAAGCCGCATACCCACCCGACCGCCAGAAGGAGCTTCCGTGGCCAGCATCGAGGCCGTAGGCGCCCGCGAGATTCTTGACTCGCGCGGCAACCCCACAGTTGAGGTCGAGGTAGCACTCGACGACGGCACCATCGCCCGTGCGGGGGTCCCCTCGGGTGCCTCCACCGGTGCGTTCGAGGCCGTCGAGCGTCGTGACGGCGACAAGTCCCGCTACCTGGGCAAGGGCGTCGAGGACGCCGTGAACGCCGTGATCGACGAGATCGCCCCGGAGCTCATCGGCTTCGAGGCCACCGAGCAGCGGCTGGTCGACCAGGCACTGATCGACCTGGACGGCACCCCGAACAAGGGCAAGCTCGGCGCGAACGCGATCCTCGGGGTCTCTCTCGCGGTGGCGAAAGCCGCGGCCGACTCGGCCGACCTTCCGCTGTTCCGCTACGTCGGCGGCCCGAACGCGCACGTCCTGCCGGTCCCGATGATGAACATCCTCAACGGTGGGTCGCACGCCGACTCCAACGTCGACATCCAGGAGTTCATGATCGCGCCGATCGGTGCGACCACCTTCCGTGAGGCCCTGCGCACCGGCGCCGAGGTCTACCACTCCCTCAAGTCCGTGCTCAAGAGCGAGGGGCTGTCGACCGGCCTCGGCGACGAGGGCGGTTTCGCCCCGAACCTGCCGAGCAACCGTGCCGCCCTGGACCTCATTCTCGTCGCGATCGAGAAGGCCGGCTTCACCCCGGGCAAGGACGTCGGGCTCGCCCTGGACGTCGCCGCCACGGAGTTCTTCAAGGACGGCGCCTACCAGTTCGAGGGCAAGGCGACCGGGACCGACGAGATCATCGCGTACTACAAGCAGCTCGTGGCGGACTACCCGCTCGTGTCGATCGAGGACCCGCTGTCCGAGGACGAGTGGGCCGCGTGGTCGCAGCTCGTCGCCGAGGTCGGTGACAAGGTGCAGATCGTCGGCGACGACCTGTTCGTGACGAACCCGATCCGCCTGGCCAAGGGCATCGAGCTCAAGGCGGCGAACTCGCTGCTCGTCAAGCTCAACCAGATCGGCACGCTGACCGAGACCCTCGACGCCGTGACGCTCGCGCAGCGCAACGGCTACACCGCGATGGTGTCGCACCGCTCCGGCGAGACCGAGGACACCACGATCGCGGACCTGTCCGTGGCGATCAACGGCGGTCAGATCAAGACCGGCGCGCCGGCCCGTGGTGAGCGCATCAACAAGTACAACCAGCTGCTCCGCATCGAGGAGGAGCTGGACGACGCAGCCCGTTACGCCGGCCGCAGCGCGTTCCCGCGCTGGACGCGTGGCTGAGTCGCTCGTTCGCTGAGCACCGCCGGAGGCCGGTGACCCGGGAGGGTCACCGGCCTCCGGCGTCCGCGACGAGGACACGTCCGGTCGGCCACGGCTGCGCGGTTCGGGGGCGGTGACGGGGCACAATCAAGTCATGCCCCTCGGTCGCCGTCCTGCCGCGCCACGTTCGGGCGCAGCGGTTCCGACGCCCCGACCGCGCACCCCGGGTCGGGCGCCGAGCCGTCGGTCGGCTGGGAGCGGTGCAAGCAGCCGACCGGGCACGCCGCGTCCGTCGTCGCGCGCTGCCGGGACCACCTCCTCCCGGAACGGTCCCCGCGACGCCGGGCCGGGGACTGCGGCACTTCCCCATCTGGTGACGGTCCGCGCGCTGGTGCTGGGACTCGTGTGCGTGCTCGCGTTCATCCTGGTGGTCCCGACGTTCCGCGCCTACCTCGCGCAGGCGGCCCAGAATGCGCAGCTGCGTCATCAGGTGGCCACGGCCGAGGCGCACAACGAGGAGCTGACGGCGCAGCTGGCCCGCTGGAACGACCAGGCGTACGTGATCGCCCAGGCGCGTGAGAGGCTCGCCTACGTCCTGCCGGGAGAGACCGCGTACCGCGTCGTCGACCCGCAGTCGGCGCCGACCGTACCGAAGGCACCCATCAAGGGCTCGTCCGCCGCGGCCGACGGCTCGACCGCCCCGTGGTACGCGAACCTCTGGGGCTCGGTGCAGGCAGCAGGTCAGATCTCCGGTGCGACGTCCGCGACGACGGCAGGGGAGAATGGGGGCTCCCCGGCGACCGGCGCCCCGACGCCCACCCCGGGGACGGGCGCCACCGGCGCCCCCTGACCGAGACTGCGCCGACGTCGAACGGACGTGCTGTGACGACCTTGCCTGCCCCCTACGCCGCCGGGACCGACGTCGTCCCCCGTGATCTCGAGGTGCTGCGCGAGCAGCTCGGGCGGGTACCTCGTGGAGTGGTCGGCATCGCGTCACGGTGCGTCTGCGGTCGGCCCCTGGTCGTGCGGACAGCACCCCGCCTCGACGACGGCACCCCGTTCCCGACGACCTACTACCTGACGTGCCCCCCCGCGGTCGCTGCGGTGAGCACGCTCGAGGCCGGCGGCCTGATGAAGGAGATGACGGCCCGGCTGGGCCAGGACGCCGAGCTGGCGGCGGCGTACCGCCGTGCGCACGACGCCTACCTGGCGGACCGAGAGGCGCTCGGCCACGTCGACGAGATCGACGGGATCTCCGCGGGCGGGATGCCCACGCGGGTGAAGTGCTTGCACGTGCTGGTCGGCCACGCGCTGGCGGTCGGCCCGGGGGTCAACCCGTTGGGCGACGAGGTTCTCGCCCTGGTCCGGGAGAGCTGGCGGCCCGACCGGTGCACCTGCTGAACCCCGTGGTCGGGGCGACCGCGACCGCGCCGGGGCGTCCGGGACGGTCCTCCGTCGATGAAAGGATGGCGCCATGACGCGTGTGGCAGCCATCGACTGCGGGACCAACTCGATCCGCCTGCTCGTGGCGGACGTCGACCCGGAGCGTGGCACGCTGACCGACCTCGTCCGGACGATGCAGGTGGTGCGCCTGGGGCAGGGCGTCGACAGGACCGGTCGGATCGCCCCCGAGGCCATGGCGCGGACGTTGGCAGCCACGGAGATGTACGCGACGACGTGCGCGGACCTCGGGGTCGAGCGGATCAGGTTCGTCGCCACGTCGGCCTCGCGCGATGCGGAGAACCGGGCGGAGTTCGTCGACGGGGTGCGTGCTGCGCTCGGTGTCGAGCCCGAGGTGATCGGCGGCGAGGAGGAGGCCCGGCTCTCGTTCCGCGGGGCGACGGGCGCGCTCGCCGGCAAGCACCGCGGACCATACCTGGTGGTCGACCTCGGCGGTGGGTCGACGGAGCTGGTTCTCGGGACCACGAGCCCCGTCGCCGCGTACTCGATGGACGTCGGTTGCGTCCGGATGATGGAGCGCCACCTGCACAGCGACCCCGTCACCCCCGCCGAGGTGGCGGCGGCCTCGGCCGACGTGAGCGCGGCGCTCGACAAGGCGGCGGCCGTGGTCCCGTTCGGTCGCGCGGCGACGCTCGTGGGGTTGGCGGGCACCGTGACGACCGTGACGGCGCACGCGCTGGGACTTGAGGCGTACGACCCGGCTCGGATCGACGGGTCGGTGCTCCCGGTGGACAAGGTGCTCGCCTCGTGCGCGAACCTGTTGCGCCGGACGCGCGCCGAGCGGGCCGCGCTGCCGTTCATGCATCCGGGTCGCGTGGACGTGATCGGCGCCGGTGCGCTCGTGTGGTCGGCGATCGTCGCGCGGGTGCGCGCCGAGATCGGGATCTCCGGTGGCAAGCTCTCGACGGTCGTCACGTCCGAGCACGACATCCTCGACGGGATCGCCTGGAGCGTCGCCGGCTGATCGACGCGCGGCGGTGTGCGGAGCGTCACGCGGACCAGATGGTGCTAGGACTTAAGTCCGGCACTAGCGTGGAAAGCATGCCCCAGAACACGACATCCGGGGTCGCCGGCGACCCGACGCCCCTCGGCGCGCCGGCCGCCGTCCCGAGCTCTCGACCCCGCAAGGTCCCGCGCGTCGTCGTGCTCGGGGGTGGTTCTGTCGGCCTGTACTCGGCGCGCCGGCTGCGTCGGCGCCTCGGGCGGCGCGAGGCGGCGATCGTCGTGGTCGACCCACGGCCGTACATGACGTATGCGCCCTTCCTGCCCGAGGCCGCCGCAGGGTCCATCGACCCGCGGTACGTGGTGGCGCCGCACCGTCGCGCGCTCAAGGGTGTGGATGTGCTGCAGGGCAAGGTCACGGAGATCCGCCACGGTGACCGTCAGGTGCAGATCCTCCCCGAGGAGGGCGACGCCTACTGGATCACCTACGACCACCTGATCGTCGGCCTCGGTTCGGTCGCCCGGACGTTGCCGATCCCCGGCCTCGCCGAGCAGGGGATCGGGTTCAAGAACGTGGAAGAGGCCATCGCGGTCCGCAACCACGTGCTCAACCGGATCGACGTGGCGTCCTCGACGTGGGACCCGGAGCTGCGCCGTCGGATGCTGACCTTCGTGTTCGTCGGGGGTGGTTTCGCGGGGGTCGAGGCGCTGGCCGAGGTCGAGGACATGGCGCGGTCCGCGATGCGGTACTACGGCGCGGTCGGGCCTGACGAGCTCCGGTTCGTGCTGGTCGAGGGCTCGCCGAGGATCCTGCCGGAGGTCAGCGAGGAGCTCGGCGTCTACACGCTCGAGGAGCTCCGCAAGCGCCGCATCGAGATCCACCTCTCGACGTTCCTCACCTCGTGCGTGGACGGCCACGTCGTGCTCTCCACCGGTGTCGAGCTAGACGCGGAGACGATCGTGTGGACGGCCGGCGTCAAGGCGAACCCGGTGCTCCAGAACTCGGACCTGCCGCTCGACGCGCTCGGACGGGTGACGTGCCTCGCGACCCTCCAGATCGTCCGCGCGGACGGCACGATCGTTCCGGACGCCTGGGCGGCGGGCGACTGCGCCGCGGTCCCGGACCTCTACCACCCGGGCACGTTCTGCCCGCCGAACGCCCAGCACGCGATCCGCGAGGCGAACCACCTCGGCGACAACCTGGCACGGATCCTGCGCAGTGATGAGCCGACCGAGTACAAGCACAAGAACGTCGGGGCGGTGGCCTCGCTCGGCATGTACAAGGGCGTGGCGCAGATGTTCGGCCGGGTCAAGGTCCGCGGGGTCCTCGCCTGGGTGCTGCACCGTACCTACCACGTGTTCGCGATGCCGACCTGGAACCGCAAGCTGCGGATCATGGCCGGCTGGACCGCTGCGCTGCTGCTGCGACGCGAGGTGGTCTCGCTCGGTTCGCTCCACGACCCGCGGGCCGAGTTCCGTCGCGCGGCCGTGCCGCGCGCTCCGACGACGGCGGCGGGCTCGCGCGAGGAGTGAGAGACGGCGGACGCCGACGGCAGTGCCAGGGCCGGTCGCGCGGCCCGGCTCAGTGACGGCGCGCGTACCGGTCGAGGTCGTCGTTGAGCCGATGGAGGAGCGCACCCAGGGCCTCGCGATCCGCGAAGGCCCAGTCCGCGAGGACGTCGGCGTACACCGCGCTCCGGACCTCACGGGTCGCAGCGAGCTGGGTGATGCCGTGCGGGGTCGCGACGACCAGGGTGCCGCGACCGTCGGCAGGGTCCCGGCGACGCTCCACGAGGGCGGCCGCCTCCATCGCCACGACCTGGCGGGTGACCGTGGAAGCGTCGAGTCGGAGCGCTTCGGCGATCGTGCTGATGTTCGCGACCCGTTGCTGCTCGAGGACCGAGAGCACCAGGTAGGCGGATCGGTCGAGGGTGGACTCGAGCGCGGGTGATCGCCGGTTGCGGTCCGCGAGGCGCAGGAGCATCGCCATCTCGCTCTCGATCGCGCTTGTGGTCTCGTCCATCATCTGTGCTCCTCCGCCGTGCGGTTTCTGCTGCACGCACGCTACTGCGTGGACGCCCGGTCATCTATCTGTATTCCACAGTTAGATGACCGGCGCGCCACACGGTTCGGTGCGGGCCTCTGCCAGGTCGCGCTTCTGGTCACGGCGTACATCGCGGTCATGGCGGTCGGCGTGATCCCCGCCGTCATCGCGACGGGCCGGTTCGGCCACGCCACGATCCTCTCGGCCCGCCTCGAACCCTCGTCGCGTCCGGCCGCGAAGAGAGGCATGATCGCGGGGTGCGCCCGCGGCTGCTCCGTGGGCGCCCGCCCTCGTAGCCCAACTGGCAGAGGCAGCCGGCTTAAACCCGGCACAGTGCGGGTTCGAGCCCCGCCGAGGGCACCCCAGATGGTTGGATCGGGCCATGAGTGACCTGCCACCCGCGATGTCCCCGGCCTCCGACGACCAGATGATCCGCACGTTCACGTTCATCACCGTCGGGTTCTGCGGTGGGCTCGTGATGGTCCTGGGTCTCGGCGTGTTCTTCCTCGTCCCCGGCAGTACGGTGCGCGCGCCTGGCCTGCTCCTCGGCGCCGTCCTTGGCCTGGTGTCGTGGTTCGGGTCGCGGTGGGTCACGAGCCGCGCGCCCTCCGGCTCGGTGCGGATCCGGAGCGGGCGCGACGGAGGGCCGGCCAGCACTCTCGCGTTCCTCGGCATCGCGGTGGCGGAGACCCCCGCGCTCGTCGGACTGGTCGTCGCGGTCGCCGACGGCGCAGACGTCGGAGCCATCGTGGTCGCAGTCCCGATCGCGATCGTGGCGATCGTCGTCAACGCGTCCGGTCCGGGTGCCATGCGTCGGCACCTGGGCCTCGTGAGGGCGTGAGGGCCGGCGCGGCTGTCAGCCGATCAGCGACTCGAGGCGTGCGTACGAGGTCTCCATCCCGCCGGTCATGCCGGTCGCGAGCACGGTGTCGCGGACGTCGGCATCGGGGTAGGTGATGAGGAGGGAGAGCAACGTGCCGCCCTCGACCGCGGTGAGGGTGAGCTCGTCGGTGGTCGACGGGCCGTCGGTGCCGATCGTGACCCCGGTGGTCGCGCTGCGGTGCGGGGGCCGGGACTCGAGGACCGACCCCGTGAAGCCGAAACGGCCGCTGCCGTCGACCTGCTCCCACTCGTAGCGGTACGTCTGGCCCACCTCGGTTCCGACCTCGCACACCGGCATGGTCCAGCCGTCGGGTCCGAGCAGCCACTGGCGCATCAGCGCGGGATCGTGGTGGGCACGCCAGACGGCGTCGACACTGCCGCGGACGATCCGGCTGACGCGCACCTGCGTGTCGCTGAGGATCTGCGTCGCCGTGCCGATGCCGGCGGCGAACGACGCAAGATCGGCCAGGACGGCGTCCATCTGCCCCATCGCTTCGCTCATGCCTTGCTCCATGCCCATGCTGAGCAGCTGCTCCAGCTCCTCGACCGAGCCGAAGTGCGTGGTCGTGGACACCCGAGAGCCGTGCGGTGTCGCCTCGAAGGAGAAGACCATGCGCATCGCGGGCATGCTCGCGTTCGGGGTCCCGTCCGGGTTGGCGAACCCGTCCCGCACCTCGAAGCGCGTCAGCTCGTCGACGGCCACCCACTCCCAGTAGCCGCGCGCCACGTCGCCGTCCGGTCCCGTCATCGCGTACTCGCTGCGACCGCCGACGCACCCGTCGTGCCGGGTGAACACGGCGGGGTAGGTGGGCGGCCCCCAGAACCGCTCGAGCAGTCGCGGATCGAGGTAGGCGTCCCAGAGCCTGCGCAGCGGCGCGTCGAAGTCGGCGACCACGGTCATCGTGAGCGCCTCGGCATCTTTGGTGACGGACGTGATGGGCATCGGTGGCTCCTCGGGTGTCTCGGTCCGGCGGCGGCCGGTCAGGCGTCCTCGGCGAGCAAGGCGGTCAGTCGGTCGATCCGCGCCCGCCAGATCTGTTCGTACGAGTCGAGCAACGCCTGGGCCCGTCCGATCGTGTCGGGGTTGCCGCGGACGATCCGCTCGCGACCGTGCGAGCGCTTCACCACGAGACCGGCCCCCTCGAGCACGGCGACGTGCTTCTGCACGGCCGCGAAGGACATGTCGTAGGACGCCGCGAGCTCGGAGACCGTGGCCTCGCGGGACAGCGTCCGCCGGACGATGTCGCGTCGCGTGGCATCGGCCAGGGCTCGGAAGACTCGGTCGACCTCGGCGTCGCTCAACTCTTCATATACAACCATTTGGTTGTATGTTCGCATGTGGTGGCGCGAGCGTCAATCCCTGGCACTCGAACGGCGCGCGAACTGGGTCTCGCTCGTCGACCTCCTCGACGGCTGGACATCGGACCCGACGGCGTGCGGTAGGCGCGGGATCTCCGACGGTGGCCGAGCAACGCCCCCGACTACGCCCGCGCGCTGCCACGGAGATGGTCCACGGTCGCGCCCTCCCAGGTCAGCGCGTGCCAGCCGTCCGCGGGATCACCCTCGAGCACCACGACGCCGGTGTTGGTGAGGACGTGCGCCGCCACGAATCCGGCGTCGAGGTTCCGTGCGCGTGCGGCCGACCACGTCCGGATCATCGCGCCGTGGCTCACGAGCACCGCGACCGTCGCGCCGGACGCGGCGATCTCGGTCACGACGGCGTCGAACCGGCCGAGCACCTCGACGCCGTCCTCACCGCCGGGCATCCGCAGCGACACGTCACCGGCCGCCCACGCGAGGGTCGTGCGGACGTAGGCCGTCACAGCCTCGGTGTCGGTCCTGCCCTCCAGCTCACCGGCATAGATCTCGCGCAGGCCCGCGCGGATCGTCACCGGGAGCCCCCGGTGACGGGCGAGCGGGGCCGCGGTGAGCTGCGCACGGGTCTGGGTCGAGGCATAGAGCACGTCGATCCGTTCCGGCGCGAGCTGGTGCGGGACCGCCGCGGCCTGCTCCTCCCCGAGGACCGTCAGACCCGGACCGGGGACGGCGGAGTCGAGGCGGTTCTCGACGTTGGACGAGGTCTGGCCGTGGCGGATCAGCAGCAGTCGCACGAGGAGGGCCTCCGGGACGGTCGAGACGGCGGAACGGGGTGCGGAGCGGTCACGACGGTCGCGCCAGCCCGGTCTCATACGCGAGGACGACGGCCTGGACGCGGTCACGCAGACCGAGCTTCGCGAGGATCCGGCCGATGTGCGTCTTCACCGTTGCCTCGGCCAGCACGAACCTCTCGGCGATCTCGGCGTTCGAGAGCCCGTCGGCGAGCGCGCCGAGGACCTCGATCTCGCGCGCGGTGAGGCCGTACAACCGCGGGTCCAGACCGTCGGGGCGATCGGTCGCGCGGCTGCCCGGCGCCTGCGGCAGGTGCGCTGCGAACATCTCGAGCATCCGACGGGTCACCCGCGGCGAGACGACGGCGTCTCCGCTCGCGACGGCGCGGATAGCGGCGATCAGCTCCGCCGGGCGCGCGTCCTTGAGCAGGAACCCGCTGGCCCCGACCCGCAGCGCAGCGAACGCGTACTCGTCGAGGTCGAAGGTCGTGAGGATCACGACGCGCGTGCAGGGCAGCGCCTCGACGATCTGCTGGGTGGCGTCGATGCCGTTCAACCCGGGCATGCGCACGTCCATCAGCACGACATCGGGCCGGAGCGCGGTTGCCATCGCGACAGCGGTCGCCCCGTCGGCGGCCTCGCCCACGACGTCGAGGTCCTCCTCGGCCTCCAGGACCAGGCGGAACCCCATCCGGAGGAGCGCCTGGTCGTCGACGAGAAGCACCCGGACGGCGTCCGGACGTCTCGGCATGTCTCCGTCGGTCATGTCTCCTGCCATCGCAGCTCGGCGTGCACACGCCATCCTCGCCGGTAGGGCCCTGCCTCGATGCTTCCGCCGTACACGGTCGCGCGTTCGCGCATCCCGATCACACCACGGCCGGTCCCGATCGGCACCGGAGGACGGTTGATGCCGCCGTCGTCGGTGACGTCCACGGTGACGCGGTCGGGCGTGCGCGCGATCCGGACCTCCACGTGGCCGGCCCCGGTCGCGTACCGCAGCGTGTTGGTGAGCGACTCCTGGACGATCCGGTAGACCGCGAGCTGCAACCCGGTGTCCGGAGGCAGCGGGCCGCCGGAGGTCACGATCTCGACCGGGAGGCCGGCGGTGCGGAAACCGTCGACGAGGGCGGCGAGGTCCGGGCCACCGGGCTGCGGGTCGAGAGGAGCGGACTCCTCGGTCAGCACGCCCAGGACGCGCCGCATGTCCGCCAGCGCCGTCCGACCGGTCGCCGCGACCTCGCCCAGGGCGTGCCGCGAGCGCTCCGGGTCGCGGCTGAGCGCCACCCCAGCGCCGTCGGCGAGCGCGACCATGACCGTGAGCGAGTGGGCGACGACGTCGTGCATCTCGCGGGCGATGCGCGCGCGTTCGGCAGCGACCGCGAGCTGCGCCTGCTGGTCGCGTTCCCGAGCGAGCTGGTTCCCGCGGTCGACCAGGTCGGCGACGTGCAGTCGACGGTTGTGAACGCTGATGCCGATCGAGATCGCGATCAGGACGAGGAGCACGATCCCGGTGATCGACGCGACCCGCAGGTCGGCCACCGGCTCCCGAGGGGTGTCGCTCCCGGACCACACGCTCGCTGTCGCGCCCTGCGACGTCGGGCGCTCCCACAGGAGAGCAGCCACCGACAGAGACGCAGCAGACGCGACGGCGGTCACCCAGGCGTCCTGAGGCGCCCGGGATGCGGCGACGGCGTAGACCGCGAGTGCGATCCCGAGGTCGAAGCCGCTCATGGTGCCCGCCACGGCGGTCTGTCCGACACCGAGCACGGTCATGCCGATGGCGACGGGCAGAGGCCGCTGCCGCCTCCACAGCAGGACGCCGGTCCCCATGGCGGCGAAGACCACCAACGCGTCCCGTCGGGTCCCGGACTCGGTCAGGATTGCCTGGACGATCGCAGGTGCGCCGAACCACAGCATGACGACGACGTCCATGACGACCGGGCGACGCAGAAAGAACCGTCGCACAGGTCCGAGCCGCCGCGTGCTGAGCTCGGTGAACGGGCCGACCGAGGGTCCACCGGCCACGTGCGGAGGCCGCGGGTCGGGGACGTCCCGACCCGCGGCCCCGGTCACGTCGGGCACGCGATCCATGACCGACAGTCTGACGCGGTTCTCAGGCGTCCCGGCGACGCAGCATCACCGCGGCGAGCGTGAGCACCGCGACGACGTAGCCGGCGAGCAGTCCGAGGCCGGTCCACGGTGCCAACGGGGTCGGTCCTGAAGCCGATCCCGATCCCGAACCCGAGGCGCCCGCCTGGACCGCGGTGCTCGTCGACATGATCCGTTCACCGGCGGTGGTCGGCAGGTAGGGGCTCAGGTCACGCACCCAGGACACCCAGTTGCCGATCAGCAGGACCAGAACAGGGAGAAGCAGCATCACACCGAGCACGGTCGAGATCGCTGCCGCAGAGTGGCGCAGCACGGCCCCGAGGGCGAAGCCGAGCATGGCGATCGCCACGAGGTACAGCACGCAGCCGAGCAGGATGCGCTGGGTCGTGCGGTCGCCCAAGTCGACGGCCAGACCGTGGGACGAGAGCATCGGCTGGGTGACCAGGTAGGCGAGGCCAACACCGACGATGCTGACGACCGCGGTCGCGACGGACAGCACGAGGGCCTTCGCCCAGAGTGCCGGCAACCGGCGGGGGACGGCCGCGAGGGTGGACCGGATCATCCCGGTCGAGTACTCGCCGGTGATCGACAGGACGCCGAGCACGGCGACGATCATCTGGGCGATCAAGTACCCGAAGGTCACGATCCCCGCCCCGTCAGTACCGGCGTCGGCGGTAGTCATGTGCGAGCTGTCCATCGCGCTCGTCACGCCGAACGCCACCAGGAGGCTCAGCCCGACCATCAGGATCAGGGTGATCGACAGCGTCCAGACGGTCGACCGCACCGTGCGGAACTTGATCCACTCCGAGGCGATCACCCCGCCGAAGCCGAGGTGGGCGCCGCCCGACGATGACTCGAAGGCTCCCGCGTGGGCGCCAGGGTGCTGGGTGGTCGTGCTCATCGGTTCGCTCCGTCCGGCTCGGTGGAAGCATGGGCACCCGCGTGGTCGGGGTGGATCCCGCTGGTCGTGGAGTGGTACTCGACCTCGTCCTTCGTGAGGGCCATGTAGGCGTCCTCGAGAGAGCTCACGACCGGGGTCAGCTCGTGCAGCACGAGCTGGGCGCGGGCGGCAGCCTCGCCGATCAGCACGGCCGTGCTCCCGGCGATCTCCATCAGGCCGGGCTCGGTCGAGCTCACGGTCACGCCGGGACCCTGAACGAGCTCGACGAGCTGGGCCGCCTGCGGGCTCCGGACCCGCACCGTCGTGCCGGACGCCTGGGCGAGGACCTGGGACACCGGGGCGTCCGCGATCAGCTTGCCGCGCCCGACGACGATCAGGTGGTCCGCGGTGACGGCCATCTCGCTCATCAGGTGGGAGGAGAGGAACACGGTCCGACCCTCGGACGCGAGGTAGCGGACGAGGTTGCGGACCCACAGGACGCCCTCGGGGTCGAGCCCGTTGACGGGTTCGTCCAGGATCAGCGTCTTCGGGTCGCCGAGAAGGGCGGACGCGATGCCGAGCCGCTGGCCCATGCCGAGAGAGAAGCCACCGACGCGCTTCTTGGCCACGGACTGCAGACCGGTCATCTCGATGACCTCGTCGACGCGCGACGCTCGGATGTGGTGCGTCGCGGCCATCGCGCGCAGGTGGTTGTAGGCGCTGCGGCCGGTGTGGACGGCCTTCGCGTCGAGCAGGATCCCGACTTCACGCAGCGGGGAGTGGTGCTGGGCGTAGGGACGGCCGTTGACCGTCACCGACCCGTGGGTGGGGCGGTCCAGGCCGACGATCACGCGCATCGTCGTGGACTTCCCGGCGCCGTTGGGCCCGAGGAACCCGGTGACCTTCCCGGGGTGGACGGTGAACGTCACGTCGTCCACCGCCGTCTTCGATCCGTACTTCTTGGTCAGACCGTGTACTTCGATCATCCTGTCCCCCAGCTCGTCCGGTGGTGTGCAGTGGTGTGCAGTGGTGTGCAGTGGTGTGCACAGACGAACCTACGGAGCGGTGCGCCCGCGCGGGACCGTTCCGGGGCTGATCTTGAGAACTGCTGTGCGTACGCCGTGAGGATGACGTGATCGCCCGCGAGGCGGGAACGTCCGGGGCGCGTGGCACGTTGCGTACAGTGAGAACAGGCCAGCGACAGTGCCCCGAGACGGTCGGTGCACCGAACCCGCGCGACGGGTTCACGACAGCCGCGACCAGGAGGAATCGATGAGCAACCCGGTCTTCGACAACAGCGCGATCTTCGGCGACCCGCGCAAGCGGCCTCGTGGGCGCGCCCCGCAGGGAACGGTCGCCACCGCGAGCTCGTACGGCACTGCCACCGCCGGCTACGACGCGGCGTCGTTGAACCAGATGTACGAGGCCCCGTCGGCGACGACCGCTGACACCGGTCGCCTCACGTACGACGACGTCATCATGAAGACCGCTGGTCTGCTGGCCGTCCTCGTCCTCACCGGCGCGGCGACGTGGATCCTTGCACCCGGGCTCTGGGTCGTCGGTGCCGTCGTCGGGCTCGTGCTCGGGATGGTCAATGCGTTCAAGAAGAGCCCGAGCCCGGCGCTGATCCTGCTGTATGCGGCGGCTGAGGGTGTCTTCCTCGGCGGCATCAGCGCGTTCTTCGAGGCCCAGTACAAGGGGCTCGTCGGTCAGGCCGTGCTGGCGACCCTCGCCGTGTTCGGGACCAGTCTCGTGCTGTTCCGGTCCGGCAAGGTCCGGGTGACCCCGAAGTTCACCAAGGTCCTGATGCTGTCGATGGTCGGGTACCTCGCGTACTCCTTCCTCAACGTGGTCCTCATGCTGTTCGGCGTCGGCGGCGGCACGTACGGCCCGCTGCGCAGCGGGCTACTGGGGATCGTCGTCGGACTGGTGGCCGTCGGGCTCGCCGCGATGTCGCTGATCGTGGACTTCGACTCGATCCAGCGCGGCGTCCGGCAGGGCGTCCCGGCCAAGTTCGCCTGGTCGGCGGCGTTCGGGCTCGTCGTCACGCTCGTGTGGCTCTACCTCGAGCTGCTGCGGCTCCTCGCGATCCTGCGAAACTGACGGTTCGGCACCGCCGGACCGCAGGAGCGCCCGTCCGCGATGAGGTATGCCCAGCACGTCTCCGAGTTCGTCGGCAACACGCCCCTCGTCCGGCTCACGGCCGTGACGCAGGGGCTGTCGGCGACGATCCTCGCCAAGGTCGAGTACCTCAACCCGGGCGGGTCCGTGAAGGACCGCATCGCGCTGCGGATGATCGAGGCCGCCGAGGCGAGCGGTGAGCTGCGGCCCGGCGGGACGATCGTCGAGCCGACGAGCGGGAACACCGGTGTCGGGCTGGCCCTCGTCGCGCAGCGCAAGGGGTACCACTGCATCTTCGTGTGCCCCGACAAGGTCTCGCAGGACAAGCGCGACGTGCTGCGCGCCTACGGGGCCGAGGTCGTCGTGACCCCGACGGCGGTCGACCCGGGTCACCCGGACTCGTACTACTCGGTCTCGGACCGGCTCGCTCGCGAGACACCGGGTGGCTGGAAGCCGAACCAGTACGCCAACCCGAACGGCCCCGCGAGCCACTACGCGACCACCGGCCCTGAGATCTGGGCGGACACCGACGGCCGGGTGACGCACTTCGTCGCCGGCGTGGGCACCGGCGGCACCATCTCCGGGACGGGTCGGTTCCTCAAGGACGTGTCCGCCGGTCGCAGCGGGGTCGAGGGCGGGCCGGTCGTGGTCGTCGGCGCCGATCCGCAGGGTTCGGTGTACTCCGGCGGTGACCCGCGGCCCTACCTGGTCGAGGGCGTCGGCGAGGACTTCTGGCCGTCGGCGTTCGACGCGACGGTGCCGGACGAGATCGTCGCCGTCGGCGATGCCGAGTCCTTCGCGATGACGCGACGGCTCGCGCGTGAAGAGGGCCTGCTCGTCGGGGGCTCCTGCGGAATGGCCGTGGTCGCGGCACTGCGGGTCGCGCAGCGGCTCCAGGACCAGGACCCCGAGGCAGCGGCGCGCGCGGTGATCGTCGTCCTTCTGCCCGACGGCGGCCGCGGGTACCTCTCGACGATCTTCTCCGACCCGTGGATGCGGTCGTACGGCTTCCTCGCACCGGAGGGCGGCGCGACGGCCGCGGACGTGCTGCGTTCGAAGTCGGGCTCGCTCCCGTCGTTGGTCCACACCCACCCGAACGAGACGGTCCGCGACGCGATCGAGATCCTGCGCGAGTACGGCGTCTCGCAGATGCCGGTCGTCACGGCCGAACCGCCGGTCATGCCCGGCGAGGTGGTCGGAGCGGTGAGCGAGAGCAGCCTGCTCGAGGCGGTGTTCTCCGGTGCCGCGGGCCTGGCCGACCGAGTCGGGGCCCGGATGGGCGCAGCGCTGCCGCTGATCGGCGCCGGGGAGTCGGTCGAGGCCGCCCGGGCCGCGCTGCAGACCGCCGATGCGCTGATGGTGGTCGATGACGGGCATCCCGTCGGGGTGCTGACGCGACACGACCTCTTGGGCTTCCTGGCCGGCTGACGTCCGCCCGTCCGTCGGTGGCAGACTGTCCGCGCCGATCGACGACGAGCGGTGCCGAACCGAGGAGAGCACGCATGCCCCTGAACGACCTGAGTCGCCCCGAGCTGGTCGCGTACCGGCCCGAGCTCGACGAGCCGGACGACCTCGACGCGTTCTGGACGAGCACTCTGGCGGAGGCGCGATCGTACGATCTTGACCTCGAGCTCACGCCCGTCGACGCGGCGATGACCATGGTCGAGCTGTACGACGTCACGTTCGCCGGGTGGGGCGGCCACCCCATCAAGGGCTGGCTCGCGCGGCCCGCCGGGGTGACGGGGCCGTTGCCGGCGGTCGTCGAGTACAACGGCTACGGCGGAGGTCGTGGGCTCGCGCACGAGCGGACCATCTGGGCGGCGGCCGGCTACGTGCACCTGTTCATGGACACGCGCGGTCAGGGCAGCGGATGGGGCGACGGCGGCGACACCCCGGACCCCGTCGGCTCCGGGCCTGCCACGCCCGGCTTCATGACGCGGGGCATCCTCGACCCGCACGGCCACTACTACCGGCGGGTGTTCACCGACGCCGTGCGCGCCGTCGACGCGGTGCGCGCTGTCCCGGGGGTCGACCCGACGAGGGTTGCGGTGACCGGCGGCAGCCAGGGTGGGGGGATCGCCCTCGCCGTCGCGGGTCTGGTCCCCGACCTCGCTGCGGTCATGCCCGACGTACCGTTCTTGTGCCACTACCGGCGCGCGACGGAGCTCACCGGGAGCAATCCCTACGCCGAGATCACCGCCTACCTGGCGGTCCACCGTGACCACGTCGAGCAGGCGTTCCGCACGTTCTCCTACCTCGACGGCGTGCACTTCGCCCGGCGCGCGACGGCGCCTGCGCTGTTCTCGGTGGCCCTGATGGACCCGATCTGCCCGCCGTCGACGGTGTATGCAGCATTCAACCGCTACGGAGAGCTCGGCGGGGATCCCGCGAAGGCGATCGAGGTCTACGAGTTCAACGAGCACGAGGGCGGTCAGGGTCACCAGCGCGGGCGTCAGCTGCACTGGCTGCGCGACCTCCTGAAGGGGTAGCGGGACCGGAGCGGACGGTTCGGCTCTCGGGAAGCGACGGCAGCGCGAGCGAACGGACGAGCGCGTCGACGAGGAACTGGAAGCTCGCGTCGACGTCCTCGGGCATGCCGAACCCGCCGTCGAGCTCGAGCACCACGAAGCCGTGCAGCGCGGCACGCACCGCACGCACGGCGTCGATCAGGTGATCGGGTGCGACATCGAACTGCGCGAGGATCTCGGCGATCGCCGTGACGCTGCGGGCGCCTGCCTGCTGGACCTCGACGGCGTCGGGGTCCTGCGCCCACGACGAGCCCTGCGAGGCGTCGTAACGTCCTGGGGTCCGCCACGCGAAGAACCGGACCGCGTTCGCGGCTGCGCGCAGCTCGGCCGCGCCCGGCTGGGCCTCCGGGACCGCCGAGGCGACCGCGGTCTCGATCACCTCGGCCAGCTCGCTCACGCAGGACCGAGCGACAGCTCTCCGGAGCTCGGGAAGCCCGCCGATGTGCTTGTACAGGCTCGGCACCGCGACGCCGGCGCGCGCGGCCACCGCCGAGAGGGTGAGGTCCTCGAACCCTCGAGAGCCCGCGTCGTCGACCACAGCGAGGGCGAGGTCCACCACGGCCTGACGGCTGAGCCCGGCCCTAGCCACCGAGCGTGGCCGTCCACCGGTCGCCCGTCCGCGGCAGCTCGGCGAGGAGCTCGAGCACCGCCGGGACGACGACGTCGGGCCGTTGCGCCTGGGGGTAGTGGCCGACGTCCGGGATCAGCAGCGGCGTCGCGTGAAGGACGCCGACGATCCAGTCGAGCCCGGCGCTCGGGTCGCGGTAGTCGGGGTCGAGGGACCCCACGCACGCGAGCGTCGGGGCGCTCACCTCGCCGAGCCGGGGTTCGACGACGCCGTGGTCCAGCTGCAGCGTGAGGTGCCTCAGTGAGCGCAGGCGTCCGGGCTCTCGAAGGCTCGCGCGGACCGTGGCCGCGTGCTGATCGAGCCAGGGTGCCTGGGTTCCCTTGTTCAGGCTGCGGTAGTACCACGCCCAGAACGCCGCACCCCACGGTCGGGCGAACGCGATGCGGTAGACGCCGTGGGTGACGGCCCGGTTGAGCGTGCTGGGGCTGCGCTCGCGGAGCAGCGGTGCGAGCAGGACGAGTCCGGCGACGAGGTCCGGTCGCTCGGCGGCGGCCCAGGCCACCGCCGCAGCGCCCATCGAGTTGCCGACCAGGACGGCGGGGCCGCCGAGGTGCTCGACGAGCGCGAGGAGGTCCTGGCCGGTGGCGATGTCGCCGTGCGTCCGGAACGACGTGTCGGAGTCACCGTGCCCCCGGAGGTCGGCGACGACGACGCGGTGTCCGGCAGCGAGGAGCGGACCGGTGAGCTCGCGGTAGGTCGACCGTAGGTCACCCATCCCGGGGACAGCGACGACGAGGGGACCGGTGCCCTGGTCGGTGTAGGCGATGCGGCCCTCGGGGCGTGCCAGGTAGCGCACGTCGGGGGACCGGGTGGTGGTGGACGCGTGGTCTCGTGTGCTCATGGGCAGAAAGCTAATGCTATTAGCCACGGTCGTCAAGACCTGGCCCGGTGCGATCGCCACGTAAGGTGGTGCCCCGCGGAACTCCGCCCCCGAACTCCTGAGGAGATGTCCATGACCGTCCAGCTTCCCGAGGCCTCCGGCTCCTTCGGCGACAAGCCCGTCCTGACCTTCCCGGACTCGGCTGCGCCGACCGACCTCGAGGTCGTCGTGCTCAGCCAGGGTGACGGCGCTGTCGTCGAGGCCGGCGACGACCTCAAGGTCCACTACCTCGGTCAGACGTGGGGTGGCCGCATCTTCGACAACTCGTACGACCGCGGCTCGTCGATCAGCTTCCCGATCGGGATCGGCGCCGTGATCAGCGGGTGGGACGCCGGCCTCGTCGGCAAGCAGGTCGGGTCGCGGGTGCTGCTCTCGATCCCGCCCCACCTGGGATACGGCGATCGCGGCATGCCCCAGGCCGGCATCAAGGGCACGGACACGCTCGTCTTCGTGGTGGACATCGTCGGCACCAACTGACACCAGCACCGGTCAACCGGGGCGACGTGCGGGCACGCCGCCCCGGGGACGCCGAGTCCACAGCCGTGGGTCAGGCAGCGGGGGTGCTGGCGCGTTCGCGGGGACGTCGACGCCTCTTCTCGGGGGGTTCGGCCGCGTCGGGGACTGGGGTCGGCGGGAGGGCGAGCGTCGCCGCCAGGCCGAGCGTCAGGACGCCTGCTGCGATGCCGGTCGTCATCTTGCTCGCGTGCACGAGCGCTGCCTCGGCCGGTGCCACGGCTGCGGCGGTCGCCGGGTCGGCGCGCAACGACGGGATCGCTGCGCCGACGGTCTGGTGCACCATGCTGACGACGCGCTGCTGGTCGGCCGGCGACAGGTTCGTCGCGGCGAGCCGCTCCGTGGTCTGACTCGTCACGTTGGCGATGAGCAGCCCGCCCAGCACCGCGACGCCGAGGGCCGAGCCGAGCTGCCGGACGGTGGTCTGGAACCCTGACGCCTGCCCGCTCGCATTGACCGGGACGTCGACCAGGATCACGCTCGTCAGCTGCGCGGTCGCCATGCCGACGCCGAGACCGTACAGGAACAGCCAGGCCGCGATCACGACGCCCGAGACGCTCGTCGACAGGGTCAGTGCGAGGCCGCCGATCGCGACGGCCTCCAGGCCGAGCCCGATCCGGACGACCGTCCGTTGTCCCATGCGCGCCGTCAGCTGCGGGGTCGCTCCCGAGATCAGGAACGTGCCGACCGCGAGCCAGAGCACGAGCACCCCGGTCCCGAGGGCCGAGTAGCCGAGCGCGCCCTGCAGGAGCAGCGGCAGGGTGAAGAGCAGGCCGAACTCGCCGAGCGCGACGATCAGTGCTGCGATGATGCCGAACCGGAACGAGCGGATGCCGAGCAGCCCGAGGTCGACCAGCGCGATCCTGCCCGCCGCGACCCGACGGCGTTCGACCGCGACGAACGTGCCGACGAAGGCCAGACCGAGGATCCCGACGACCGGCACCGGGGAGGCGCCGCCCGAGCTCTGCGTCCACCAGCCGAGGTACTGGCCCTGGATCAGGGCGAACACGATGCCGCCGACGCCGAGAGTCGACAGGAGCACGCCGGGAACGTCTGACCCGCGTCGCAGCGTGGTGTCGCGGGTCTCGTCGATGTAGCGCGAGATGCCGAGCAGGGCGAGCAGCCCGAACGGGATGTTGAGCCAGAAGGCCCAGCGCCAGCTCACGTCGGTCGCGAGCCAGCCGCCCACGAGCGGACCGACGGCAGCCATCCCGCCGATCGTCGACCCCCAGATCGCGAAGGCGATGCCGCGCTCGCGTCCGGTGAACATCGCGTTGAGCGTCGAGAGGGTGCTCGGCAGCACCATCGCGGCACCGAGGCCCTGGAACACCCGGGCGCCGATCAGCATGGCCGGTCCGGTCGCCCCACCGGCGAACAGGCTCGCGACCATGAACAGCACGAGGCCGGCGGCGAAGAGCTTCTTGCGCCCGTAGAGGTCGCCGAACCGCCCGACCGTCAGCATGAGCGACGCGAACACGAGCGAGTACACGGCGTTCATCCACTGCGCACCCGACGCGTTCAGGCCGATGTCCTCGATCACGACGGGCAGCGCCACGTTGACGATCGTCGCGTCCATGATGACGAGAGAGACGCCGAGGGCGAGCGTGAGCATCGCGAGCCAGCGGCGGCGGCCGCCGACCGTCGTCCCGGGCTCGGGAGGTGGGGTGGTGGTCACAGCTGCCTCTTCTCGTTCGCGCGCAGCGGGGTGGTCGTGGAGAGGCCCGCTGCCCAGATGTTCTCGACACCACCGACGGTAACATCCTGACGGGGCTGTCGGTAACTGGCCACGGGTCGCCCCATGCGCGACAATGGCGACATGCCCCGCATCGATGCACCGACCGTCGCCGAGCACCACGCGATGCGCCATGACGCCATCGTCGCGGCGGCGTGCGAGACGCTCGTGGCCGAGGGCGTCTCCGCTGTCACCCCGGCCGCCGTCGCCGCGCAGGCGGGACTGGCACGGACGAGCGTGTACCAGTACTACCCGTCGACCGGTGCGCTGGTCGCAGCCGCGGTCGAGGCGATGTTCGCCGAGGCGAACACGGTGCTGAGTGACGTCGTCGGACGCACGGGGGATCCTCGCGAGCGGATCCACCGCTACGTCGCGGCGGCCCTGGAGCTTGCCGCGCGCAACCATGGGCCGTTCCACCCCTTGAGCGTCGTCGATCTGCCGCCGATGTGCCGTGCCCGGGTGCGAGAGCTCCACGAGGAGGTGCTCGCGCCGCTCCGCGCGGCCGTCGTGGAGCTCGGCGTCGCAGAACCGGAGATCGTCGTCGGTCTCGCGTTCGGGGCGATCTCCGCCGCGGCCCAGCTCGTCGACCACGGCACGCACCTGGCTGCAGCCACCGAGCGTACGGTGCGGTTCGTCGATGCCGGTCTCGACTCCGCCCAGGTGGGCGACGCGTCGGAGCCGGGGCCCCGTGCGTGACTGCGGTGCGGTAGGTCAGGCCTGCGGCTGGAGCGGGAGCTTGAAGCCGGCGTGCGACGGGACGAACCCGATGCGCGCGTAGAAGCGGTGCGCCGAGGCGCGGGACCGGTCCGAGGTGAGCTGGGCGAGGGTCGTACCTCGGCGGATCCCCTCGTCGCACGCCCATCGCATCGTCGCGTCGCCCACCCGTCGGTTCCGGTGGTCGCAGCGCACGCGAACGGCCTCGATCTGGAGACGGGTCGACCCGGCGCGGGAGAGGCCCGGGATGAACGTCAGCTGCATCGTGCCGATGACGGGGTCGCCCGGTGCGCACCTGTGGAACCCTCCCGTCATGGACACGGCACCGACCCACCTGCTCCTGGACTTCTTCGGGACGGTCGTCGACTACTCCGCGTCGCGCACGGTGCAGGGGTATGCGACGACATACAGGGTCCTTCGACGGATGGGGTCCGTGCGGGGCTACGACGACACGGTCGCCGCGTGGTCGACGTCATTCGAGCACCTTGACGCGCTGACGTCGCACAGCAACGAGGAGTTCTCCATGCGCGACGTCGCCCGCGCGGCGTTGGCGGTGATCTTGGACCGCGAGCCCGCGCAGGCGGAGGTGGATGCAGGCGCTGAGGCCTACCTCGCGGACTGGAACCGGTCCGTCGTGTACCCCGACGACATGCTCGCGATCCTGACGGACCTGCGCGGCCTCGGTGCCGCAGGTCTCGTCGACGTCGTCGTCACGTCGGTCGACGTGGGCTGGCGCAAACCGCATCCCGCGATCTACGCCGCGGCGCTGAACGCCCTCGGTGTCGACGCCCGGGACGCCGTGTTCGTCGGGGACAGCTACCTCGCGGAGTACGTCGGCCCGGAGCGTACGGAGATACGCGCGTTCCTGATCGACCCGGACCGCGTCGCGCCGGTTCCCGAGCCGCGGCGCATCGACACGCTCGCCGACCTCGCCGGGCGACTCCGCGGCCTCGGCTGAGAGCGGTCAGACCCGGGCCAGCGCGGCGCCCGCGAACGACAGGACGTCCGGAAGCACGCGACGCCAGTACCCGTCCGTGTGCGTGCCCGCGTCGTACCGTGCGACGGCGGACCCGCGCCTCCTCCCACGTCCGGAACAGCGCCGAGCTCACGACCGCGACCGCGACCGGGCAGCGCCGGCCGGATCGGTGCGGGTGGGATCGGCTACCGGGTCGCGTGACTCGTCACGACGCGGGTCGCGTGGCTCGTCAGGACGCGAGGAGACGGGCAAGCCGTGCCTTCTTCCGGTTCTGCCGCGCGATCCACCGGAGGTCCGGGTCCGACGCACCGTCGAGAACGGCGAACGCCTGGAGCCCGGCCGCCGGGCTGCCGGCGACCGCGACGCTCCAGCAGTAGCCGAGCGCCTGGCGCAGGGTGCGGGTCTCCGGGCTCCGGCGCTCGGCCGGCGGGCGTGACCCCAGCAGGGTGGTCGTGACACGACACGCGTCGAGAGCCGCGGCAGCGGTCCGCGGGTCCCGGAGCAGTCGCGGTTCGCAGATGCCGGCGATCGCAGCGCGCTGGACCAACGGGTCGGGGTCGAGCGCCCAGGCGGCGACCACGCCACGGAGCCGAGCGGCATCCGTGTCCCCGAGGCGCTGCAGTGCCATGGCGACGCCCTCGCGCACGCGCCAGCGAGGGTCCGCCGCCTGCGCGTGCAGGAGGGTGTGGAGACCACCGTCGTCCCCGTGCTCGGCGACGAGCCGCCCGAGAGCAGCCGCGGCACACGACGCGTGGTACTCGTCGGCCGACCCGACGAGGCTCAGGATCAGGCTCTCGGGCGCGATGTCGCCGAACGCAGCGAGGAGCTCGAGGTTGCCGCGCGGACCGGGAAGACCGGAGTGGGCGGTGAGGAACGTGGGGACGTCCGAGGGGTCGAGGGCGCGAAGGGCATCACGATGATCGCTCCGGGTCGACACGTCCTCGATGCTCCCACCGCTCGCTCGACGGCGTGGGGTCTTTGCCAGAGCGTCGGCGATCCGGCGGCTGCGACGGGGCTCGGCCTCGAACGGCCGTCGGGAACCGATCGCCCACCAGCGGCTGCCGTCAGTGCGGGGTCGTCAGCCCTGCGCCGGCGTCGACCCGGAACGGGCACGCTCCGCGTCGCGGGCCTTGAGGCGCCGCTCCTCGCGTCGCACCTCGGCGAGGATCGCGCGCTCCTGGAAAAGCCACTCCGGCGGATTGTCGAGCATCTCGGCGATCTGCGCGGTCGTCAGCGGTTCGGTGACACCGCCACGCGCCAGCCCCGCGATCGACACGCTGAGGCGGGCGGCGACCTCCGGGCGCGGATGCGGGCCGTTGCGACGCAGGTCGACCAACCACTCCGGCGGGTTCGCCTGCAGCTGGTTGAGCTGGTCCCGGGACACCAGACCCTGCTGGAACTCCTCCGGCGTCGCCGGGAGGTACACGCCCAGCTTCTTGGCCGCCGTGGCGGGCTTCATGGTCTGCGGGGTCCGGGGGGTCATCCCGCAAGGGTATCGACCCGGACGGCCGCTGCTCGACCTGGGGAACGCGCGACCGGCTCCGCGCGCTCGCCAACGGACGACGCGCTCGCCGACAGCCCGCGCGCTCGCGGGCCGGTACCCTGACGCGACGCGAGGAGGACGACGCATGAACCGCACCGAGACTGGGGCATCGACGTTCCGCCTCGCGTACGCCCCGGGAGTCACCCCGTCGAAGTGGGCGCGCCTCTGGACGCAGCGCCTGCCGGAGGTCCCGCTCGAGCTCGTCCAGACGCCGAGCGCCGACGCCGCGCGGCTGCTCCGCGACGGTGAGGTCGATGCGGCGCTGATCCGGTTGCCGGTCGACACCGACGTCCTGAGCGCGATCCCGCTCTACTCCGAGGTCTCCGTGGTGGTCGTGCCCGTCGACCACCCGGTCGCCGCGTTCGAGTCGGTGATGGTCGCGGACCTGGCGGACGAGGTCGTCCTGCACCCGCTTGACGACGTCCTCGACTGGTCCGCGAACCCGGGGGAGGGGTGGGTGCTGCCGGGGGAGCGCAGTGCTCTCGCCCGCCCGGCAACCGTCGCCGACGCGGTTGCGCTCGTCGCCTCCGAGGTCGGGCTCGTCGTGGTGCCGCAGTCGTTGGCGCGGCTCCACCACCGCAAGGACCTCACCTACCGTCCCGTCGACGATGCGCCGCGGTCCCAGGTCGGCCTGTGCTGGGTCTCCGACCGCACGACGGACGAGGTCGAGGAGCTGATCGGGATCGTCCGGGGACGGACGGTCAACAGCTCCCGCGGCCGGGTGCCGCCCACCCCCGACGCTCCCCCGGCGCCGGTCCCCGCGCGGGGCGACCGGGCCGCGGCGACATCCGCTCGATCGCGCGGCGAAGCCGTCGACCGCCGCGCGGCACAGCAGCGCAAGTCGCGGTCGACAGCACGGGGCCAGTCACGGGGCCAAGCCCAGGCGAAGGGCCGTGGGCGCCGACCGCGTTGACGCCGGTCGGTCCGATCCGCCCTCGCCGCGGCTCAGGCCGGGACGGGGCAGGCCACGCCGGTCGAGTGCACCGGGCAGTAGCCGTTCGGGACCTTGTGCAGGTACTGCTGGTGGTACTCCTCGGCGTAGTAGAACGGGCCGGCGTCCTGCGCGCTGCGGAGCTCGGTCGTGATCGCGCCGTACCCGTTCGCGGCGAGCTGTGGGGCATACGCGTCACGGGTCGCGAGCACGGCAGCCTCCTGCTCGGGCGTCGTCCAGTACACGGCGGACCGGTACTGGCTGCCGCGGTCGTTGCCCTGCCGGAACCCCTGCGTCGGGTCGTGCAGCGTCCAGAAGGTGCGCAGCAGCTCGACGTGCGGGAGGACAGTCGGGTCGTACGCGACGAGCACGGTCTCGGTGTGGCCCGTCAGGCTCGTGCAGGTCTCCTCGTAGGTCGGGAACGGGGTGTACCCGCCCTGGTACCCCGCTGCCGTCGTGACGACGCCGGGAAGGGTCCACAGCGCCTTCTCGGCGCCCCAGAAGCACCCGAGGGCAAGCGAGAGCACGGCGGTGCCCTCCGGCCACGGACCACGCAGCGGCGTCCCGAGCACCGCGTGGGTCGCCGGGACCGGGTAGGCGTAGTCGTCGCGACCGGCGAGGGCCCGGTCGGGCGTGACCATCGTCGAGCTCGCTGCGGAACCGAACAGCCATCCAGCCATGTGCGCCACTCCTTCGTCCCGGGGCCGTTCCCCACGGGTCGGTGCGTACAACACCGGGCGCGACGCGTGGTGTTCCCCGACCGCACCGCCGCGCCAGGGAACCGCCTAGCCTGGACCTGTGAACGCGCACCCCACCGGCCCCGAGCCCGCGCACGACTGGTCCGCGGCAGGCTTCGCCACCCGTGCCATCCATTCCGGGCAGGACCCTGACGCCGGGACGGGCGCGGTCGTGACCCCGATCTTCCAGGTCTCGACGTTCAAGCAGGACGGCGTCGGCGGTCTCCGCGGCGGCTACGAGTACTCGCGCTCGGCGAACCCGACCCGCACCGCCCTGCAGGAGGCACTCGCGGCGGTGGAGGGCGGCGACCGCGCGTTCGCGTTCGCATCCGGCCTCGCTGCGGAGGACACCCTGCTGCGCGCGGTGCTGCGACCCGGCGACCACGTCGTCATCCCGGACGACGCGTACGGCGGGACGTACCGGTTGATCGCCCGGGTGCTCGGGCCGTGGGGCATCGAGCACACCGCCGTCGACCTCGGCGACCAGGGAGCCGTGCTCGCGGCGATCCAGCCGGGGCGCACCAAGGTCGTCTGGGTCGAGACCCCGACCAACCCGCTCCTCGGCATCTCGGACATCGCGGCGCTCGCGGCCCACGCCCGGGCCGCCGGAGCGCTGCTCGTCGTCGACAACACGTTCGCGACGCCCTACCTGCAGCAGCCGCTGCTGCTCGGCGCCGACGCCGTCGTCCACTCGACGACCAAGTACATCGGCGGGCACAGCGACGTCGTCGGCGGAGCCGTCGTGGTGGCCGACGGCGCCCAGCTGCCCGTCGGCCTCACCGGTCCGACGGGGAGCACCTCGCTCGGGGACGCGGTCGCGTTCCACCAGAACTCGTCGGGGGCCGTCGCCGGGCCGTTCGACTCGTGGCTGACGCTGCGTGGTCTCAAGACGCTGGCCGTCCGGATGGACCGGCACGGCGCCAACGCGATGGCGGTCGCGCGCTTCCTCGCCGACCACGACGCCGTCACCGAGGTGATCTACCCGGGCCTCGAGTCGCACCCGCAGCACGAGCTCGCGACCCGCCAGATGAGGGGCTTCGGCGGGATGGTCTCGTTCCGCGTCGGGAGTCTCGAGCGGGCGCGGCACGTGTGCGCGAGCACGCGCGTGTTCACGCTGGCCGAGTCCCTCGGGGGGGTCGAGTCGCTGATCGAGCACCCGGCGACCATGACGCACGCGTCCGTCGCCGGCTCTGCCCTCGAGGTCCCCGACGACCTCGTGCGCCTGTCCGTCGGCATCGAGGACGTCGACGACCTGCTGGCCGACCTCCGCGAGGCACTCGCATGACCGAGGAGCGACGCGCTCCGTCGGACGTCGTCCCGTGGGCGGTGCGGGTCTCCGCGGCGTGGTCGTGGCGGTTCCTGCTGCTCGTCGCGTCCGTCGGCGTCGGGCTGTACCTCGTCACGATCCTCAAGGTGATCGTGGTGCCCGTCGCGGTGGCGCTGCTGCTGACGGTGCTGCTGCTGCCCCTGGTGCGGTGGCTCCAGCAGCAGGCACGACTCCCGCGCGCCGCGGCGTCGGGCGTCGCCGTCCTCGGCCTGCTGGTGGTCGTCATCGGCCTGCTGACGGTGGCCGGACGGTCGATCGCGAAGGGGATCTCCGACCTGCAGACCCAGGCGGTCGCCGGGGTGCAGGAGCTCACCGAGTGGCTCTCGTCGAGCCCGCTCAACATCACGATCGCGGACATCACGGGGTACATCGCCAAGGCGCAGCAGTCGATCACGCAGAACAGCGGTGGCCTGGTCTCGAGCGCTCTCTCGGTGACGACGACGGTCGGCCACGTGGTCGCCGGCGCCCTGATCGCCATGTTCTGCACCTTCTTCTTCCTTCTCGACGGTCGGGCGATCTGGACGTGGCTCGTCGGCCTGCTGCCCTTCGAGGCGCGCGAGCGCACGCATCAGGCGGCCCGTCGCGGCTTCGTCACCCTCGGCGCGTACACGCGCACGCAGATCCTCGTGGCGCTCGTGGACGCCATCGGGATCGGCATCGGCGCCGCCGTGCTGCGGGTGCCACTCGCGCTGCCGCTGGGGATCCTGGTGTTCCTCGGGTCGTTCATCCCGATCGTGGGTGCGGTCCTCACAGGGGCCGTCGCGGTCCTCGTGGCGCTCGTCTCTCATGGTCCGGTCGTGGCCGTGATCATGCTTGCGGTGGTGCTCCTCGTGCAGCAGATCGAAGGCCACGTGCTCCAGCCGTTCCTGATGGGTCACGCGGTCTCGCTGCACCCGGTCGCCGTCCTCCTGTCGGTCGCCGCCGGCTCCCTGGTCGCCGGGATCACCGGTGCGCTCTTCGCCGTGCCGATCGCGGCGGTCGTCAACACCGTCGTGCTCTACCTGCACGGCCACGACAAGTTCCCGGAGCTCGGCACCGACGACCACGTCGAGGTGCGCGAGCCGGGGCGGCCACGCGCCGACGCGCCGTTCGCCGACGTGTCCGCCCTCCAGGGCCCGACGATCGCAGGGGAGCAGGAATGACCGCGGAACTGGCGATCGCCGACTTCCGCGCTGCGGCCGAGCTGCTCTCCGGGATCGCCGACCGGACTCCGGTCGAGCGGAGCCGTGCGCTCGCGCAGCTCACCGGTGGTGACGTCTGGCTCAAGTGCGAGAACCTCCAGCGCACCGGCTCGTTCAAGATCCGGGGCGCGTACGTGCGGATGGCCCGGCTGTCGGCCGACGAGAAGGCGCGCGGGGTCGTGGCCGCAAGCGCCGGCAACCACGCGCAAGGCGTCGCTCTCGCTGCGCGCGAGCTCGGGATCTCCGCGGTGGTCTACATGCCGGCCGACGCCGCGCTGCCCAAGATCGCTGCGACCCGCGGCTACGGCGCCGAGGTGCGCCTGGTCGGGGCGAGCGTCGACGAGGCCCTGCTCGCTGCGCGGGCCGAGTGCACCCGCACCGGGGCGGTCCTGATCCACCCGTTCGACCACCGCGACATCGTGATCGGGCAGGGGACGCTGGCCCTCGAGCTCGTCGAGCAGGTCCCGGACATGGCGACCGTGCTCGTGCCGCTCGGCGG